>Ga0181538_10003019_pt1 | contig 16792 bp, 15 predicted proteins | sample PEATcosm2014_Bin_40_FD_119773 | JGI IMG/M metagenome (GOLD analysis project Ga0181538, IMG submission 119773) | Peatland microbial communities from MTU Mesocosm Facility, Houghton, MI, USA - PEATcosm2014_Bin23_30_metaG | ecosystem: Environmental > Terrestrial > Soil > Wetlands > Peat | place...
AGGTGCAGAAAGTCCGCCCCGCCCCGATCCACGTCCGCGATCTCTTCGCCGAGCCTGGCGAAATCCGCCGAAAGCACCGACGCCGCGATCTGCGCGCTTGAGAATTGAAATGGATTTGAGGTCATGCCAGCGGCCTGCCCGCTTCAGCGGGCAGGTGATTTCGTCATTCAACCCTTTCCTCCATCAATCCAAAATATCCAGCGTCGAGAAGTGCCCGTTCTCCAAAAATTCCAGGCTCGCCCCCCCGCCGGTGCTCACGTGGCTCACCTTGCTCGACAAGCCCAGTTGCTCGATCGCCGCGGCGCTGTCCCCGCCTCCGATGACCGTCACCGCCCCGTTCTTCCCCGTCGCCTCCGCCACCGCCTCCGCAACCGCCTTGGTCCCCGCCGCGAACGGCTTCTTCTCGAACACCCCCATCGGACCGTTCCACACAATCGTCTTCGCCTTGGCGATCTCCGCCTTGTACAACTGCCGCGTCTTCGGGCCGATGTCGTAGCCCTCCATGTCCGCAGGAATGTCCCCCTCCACCACCTTCGTCTGCGCATCATCCGTCATCTTGTCTGAAATCACGTTGTCCACCGGCAACCTGATCTTCCCCCCCGCCTTGGCCAGCAATCCCTTGGCCAACTCCACCTTGTCCCGTTCCACCAGGCTCTTGCCCACTCCCTTCCCCTGCGCCAGGAAGAACGTGTACGCCATCGCCCCGCCGATGAGCAACACGTCCGCCTTGCCCAGAAGCTGCTCGATCACGTTGATCTTGTCGGAAACCTTGGCCCCACCGAGGATCGCCACGAACGGATGCTTCGGATTGCTGATCGCCTCGCCCAGGAATTTCAACTCCTTCTGGATCAACTGCCCGATCACCCGCGGCTTGCCCGCCATCGCCTGCGCCGCCCCGAACGTGCTGGCGTGCTCCCGATGCGCCGTCCCGAACGCATCGTTCACGTACACGTCCCCCAACTTCGCCAACTGCCTGGCGAAATTCGGATCGTTCTTCTCCTCCTCCTTGTGAAATCGCAAATTCTCCAGCAGCAGCACGTCCCCATCCTTCAGCCCAGCCGCCAACTGCTCCACCGCCGGACCAATGCAGTCCTCCGCAAACTTCACCGGCTTGCCCAGCAACTGCGACAACCGTTCCGCCACCGGCTTCAGCGAAAATTTCGCCTCCGGTCCTCCCTTCGGCCGGCCCAGATGCGACATCAGAATCAGCCTTCCCCCGCGCCCAACGACGTCCTTGATCGTCGGCAACGCCTGCACGATCCGCCGGTCATCGGTGATCTTCCCCCCTTCGATCGGTACGTTGAAATCCACCCGCATCAGCACTTTTTTCCCCTGCACGTTCACGTCCGCCACGGTCTTCTTAGCCATTTGAATCTCCTGTAATGGATCACGAGAAAAAATTTCTTTCCGCGACCGGCGATGCTACGGCGCGTGCGGGTGAAGTCAAGATTGCCGGAAGGATCGGAGCAAACCACTATCCCCATCCAAAGCCCACGGGAGCTTGCTCCCTGGGGCATCCCCTCACGGCTGCGTCGCCGCCCCCTCGGACCCTTGTTTGATAACCACAATATGCTCCGAATCCCCTTCGATCTCCGGCACGTCGCGATAAATCTTCACCGTGCCCGTGACGCTGATCGTCTTGCCGACATCCAGATCGGTCGGCATCCCCGCCCGCTTATCGGCCGGGATGTACACCGTAAACCGGTCTGGACTGGGAAAGTTCTTGCCGACGTTCAGCACGGCCGCATCGCCGAAATCGTGCGTGCCCACGACCGGACCCGTGACCGTGACGTTCTGCCCAACGTAGTCCTTGGCCTGGTCCCAACTGATGCTCGAAGGTCCCGTCGTCGGCATAGTGCTCGGCACAGTCGCCGGCAAATCCGCTGCGGCAATCGCGCTCGCCAAGAAGATCAACAGTGCCGAGAAAACGAAAAATTGAAATGCCGTTCGCATAATGACTCCAATGCAGTTGATCCCGGAGAGTTTAAGCAATGAAAAAGGCTTAGCAAAGGGTTCTCCCCGCTTGGCCGCATCGCCGGTGCGAGCGTATGGAGTGGGCGCTCCCCTCCGTTTGCCCAGGCAGTCAATCTTCCCTGCAACCCCGTTTGACGATCACCGCACCGGCGAGACGTTTTTCCTGCACCGACTGCCCAGCAGGCCCACCGCGCCGAAACCCAGAACCGGTTGTCGCGGCTCGACCTCGCAGCGGGCGCTCCCGAAAGCCGCGGGATGGCTATCCCGCGGTCTTGACCGTCGATCGTCATTCCATGTGGCGAGTTCGCACCCCCAAATCCCGCCCATTTGACAAATCCCCCCCACCCTCGGACAAATGTCGCCATGGATCGGCAGCTCTCCAATCTCAAATTCGATTCTAGCGGCTTAATCCCCGCCATCGTGCAGGATGCGGCCAACGGACAGGTCCTCATGATGGCCTGGATGAATCGCGATGCCTTGGAAAAAACCGTCCAAACCGGCAACACGCATTTCTTCAGCCGCAGCCGAAATAAGCTCTGGCTCAAGGGCGAGATCAGCGGGCACGTTCAGCACGTCAAATCCATTGCCGTCGATTGCGATCAGGACGTCCTGCTCATCAAGGTCGAGCAGGTGGGGGCGGCCTGTCACGAGGGCTTTTACAGTTGCTTCTTCCGCGAGTACCAAAAGGAAGCCGAAGACTGGAAGCTCATCGGCAAGAAGATATTTGAGCCCCAGAAGGTCTACGGGAAATAGCCGCCTTGGCCAGCAATAAGAAGCGCAAATCCAATCCATCCGCGGCCGTCACGGCAACGCCGGTTCCGCCCAACCCGCTGGGCGGCGGCATGGGCCGCGATCTTTCCAATTGGCTCTTCCCGGCGTTTCTTTTGATGATTCTGCTGGGCATTTTGGTGATCTGGAAATTCGGCTCGGCCGCAGGCAATCCAAACCCCGTCCGGGCGATGTTCATCGCCATGAACGCCGCCACGCTGTCCGGCTTCAACACCGACCCCGGCGTCGGTGGATTGAACGATCTGGGCCAATGGACCGCCCTGCTCCTGATCGTCGGCGGCAGCCTGTTCACCATGATCGTCGGCGGGCTGGCGGTCATTCGCATCGTCCGCCTGCCGTTCACCGATCGCGAGTTGATCTTCGCCGCATTCATCGCCGAGGCCGCCGCCCTGCTGATCGGCGCCTCGCTGCTGTTGGATGCCGACCGCTCCCCCTTCCAGGCGGCCTTTCTCGCCGCCAGCGCCTTCGGCAACTGCGGGCTTTACCTCGGCAATTTGCCCGGCGCGTCCAACGTCCTGGTCCACGCGGTGATTCTTCCCCTGTCGATCCTCGGCGGACTGGGGCTGCCGGTCCTCATGGAAATCTGGTGCGCCGTCGTTTTCCGGGCCAGTTTTTCCGCCCATTCAAAAACCGTCATCGGCGCCTCGGCCTGGCTGTACGTCATCGGCCTGCTTTTGATCCTCGCCCTGAACCAAGCCGGTCACGGCTGGCCGACTCTTTCCGGCGCCAGAGATCAGCTTCCCTCCGCTTCCGTTCTGGCGATCGAATCCCGCACCGGCGGCCTTCCGATCGCCGGCATTTCAAACCTCACGCAACCCGCCCGATGGTTTCTGATCGTGTTGATGATGATCGGCGCCAGCCCCGCCGGCGCCGGCAGCGGTTTGAAATCCACGACGCTGATCGAACTGGCCCGCGGAACGCGCCGCCTCCTGAGTGGCCAGCCCCCCGGCCGACCGTTCGCCATCGCTTTCGTCTGGCTGGCCGTCTATCTCGCCCTGGGCCTGGCGGCCGCGATGCTGCTGGCCTACGTCTCCGGCACCGATCCGCCCGACGGCATCTTATTCAATGCCATCAGCGCCATGAGCAACGTCGGTTTCACCGTCTCGCCGGTGCCGGATGAGAAGGGCCTATTTTTCGCCTACTCCGCGATCATTCTCGTCGGCCGCATGGCCCCGCTGATGGTGTTGTGGTGGATGGCCGAGACCACACACGATGCGGAATTGGCTATCGGATGAAATAACCCTGGGGGGATTTGATTCCAGTCACGCGGCGCGCGTGGGAGAAGCTTCATTCAGATACGCGGAGCAATTTGATCGGACTTCGAATACGGAAGGTTCAAATCCCGTCACCCCGACTTAAGTTCGAGACAAGCCCTTCGGCGAGAACGTCGAAGGGCTTTCTCATTGTGGGGACAAGAGTTGTGTCATCGAGGCGGCAGTTCAAAAACACGATTTCGAGGATTCGACGCTTCGCGGCGTAGTCGGCGGTAAGCCATTGCTGCCTAAGCGTTTGAGAAAGTTCAAAAACTTTCGAGGCTAACTCGGCTGTTTCGTCGTGCGACCGATCCAGCACGTCGAGTTGCAGCTTGATGGAAGCCAGACGGTCACGCATTTCCGTGTGCTTGCGGCCAAACGTTTCCTGGTCGATCTCACCTGCGATCCGCATGTTGAGCAAGCGATCCTGTTGAGCGACGAAGAGGGTCTCTTGCCGCTGCAACTCGGCGCGCTGTGCGAGGGAGTCAGCCTGCATGTCTCGCGTCTGCGACGCGAGCACGACTCGGAACCAGTCCCGCACTTCTTCATCCTCGATCCGAATCTTGTCGAACACCGCCAGCACTTGCCGGTCAAGGTCGGCCTCTGTGACACGGATGCGCGGATGGTCTTTCACGTTGTAATAGGTGCAGCGGTAATAGTTGTAATACCGCTCACCGGATTTCGTCTTCTTCGTCTTCTGCTCGCCGGTGATCGGATGCCCGCAATGAGCACACTGGATCAATTCACTGCCGTAGGTGAGCGCGTGCGACTGGTAGACATGACCACCCAGCAAAGCCTGCACGCGGTCCCACGTCGCCCGGTCGATCAACGGCTTGTGCTTGCCCTGATACCATTGCCCCTTGTGCAGAATCTCTCCGATATAGGCCCGATCCAGCAAAATGTTGTGAACCGAGCTTCGCGGGAACTTCGGCATCGACGCACGGAAGACCATGCCTTCGCCGTTGATCTTCTCGACGAGGCCATCCAGGGTCAGGTTCTCGTAGGCGTAGAGATGGAAGATGCGTTTGACGTTGGCAGCGGGCTGGGGATCAATTTCGATGGTGCCCCGGCCATCGTTTCGGACGTTGCGATAACCGTAGGGACCGCGAGAGCAGAACCAGCCTTCCAGTACGCGGCGGGCAAGACCTTCGCGGACATCGACCGATTGTTGCTCGGTGTAAAAGCTCGCCATGTTGGCGAGCGTCCGGCGCATCATGCGACCAGCGGGCGTGTTCTCGGTCGGCTGGGAGACGGAGATGAACGGCAGGTCGTATTCCGATTCCAGCCGTTCGAGTTCGACGTAATCAAACAGGTTACGGGCCGCACGGTCCACCTTGTAGAACAGGAGGCCGTCAAGCTCGGCGGCGTTCTTCTTGGCGTAGGTGACCAACTCACGGAACGTCTTGCGTTCATCGCCCTTGCTGGCCGTCTCCGCAATGCGGAACAGCTTGGCGATTTCGCCGCCAGCCTGCGTCGCATATCGCCTGAGTGCCGTTTCCTGCACTTCCAGGCTGAAGCCTTCCCGTTCCTGTTCACGACTGCTCACACGGGCCAATGCGACGAATCGTTTCATGGTTACGGCTCCGAAGAAAGTGCCTGAAACAAACGACCGACGTTGCGGATCATTGTAACGGCTTCTTCGGGCGTAAGCACTTGGCGGTAGTACGGCTGCCAGACGCGGATTGTCTCGGCGATGAGGTGCGGCGTGATCCACTCCGGCGTTCCCGCAGGAACGCAGCCCGCCGCCGCATCATTGGCGGTCTCGCAATCGGATTTGTGATTGCTCCGAGGCATACGCTGCATCCAGGCGGGTACGTGAAACCAGCGGAAGAAAGCGGCCTCACGCAGATCGCACCCCGTCCCGTCGCCGATCCGGGATCAGGAACACAAGCTGGTGAGGCCGCACTGAACGTTACTTGGTCAAGCGCGAGAACAGGCGGGCGACGCCCCGCTTGGCGGCACTCTTCACGATGCCATCCGTTCCGCACTTTCTGGACATCCTCCTGAGCGCCCACATGCCAGCGCCAATGTAGAGCATGACCCAAAAGAACCCTTGGCCGACATCACTATCTGCTAAAACGTGCATGACAGACTCCTTTGAAAAAGCTGGTTACATCTCTCGCCCGAGGTCACGTTGACCTTCGGGCATTTCTTTGGCTTGCTCCTGATCCTGCCCTTGCTCTATGCCTTCCTGGCCGCGCATGTACATGACATGACCTTGACCGGAGAACAGGGCGGCGGCAGCTTCCGTGCGCCCGTGATCGAACATGGGCTTGAGGCCATCCCAGATTTGCCCGCCGATTTCCTTCATCGAAAATGAGGCTTCCCTGATGCCCTCGATGATGGTGGGCTGTCCTCCATTTTTGATTTGCTCGAAGAATTGCTGCGTTTGCTTGGACATGACTTTCTCCTTTCATTTGAAGGTGTTACTAAGCAGCGCCGCCGTGAACAGCACAGCGAGGCTCGCTGTAGCGATGAACAGACAGATTCCGTCGAGAACCAACTTCACAGTCCCCGTGTAACCCGCGCTCTTGAACTCTTTCTCGTAGTAACGAATCAACCGCGTCGCCAAAGGCGGCACACCGGGCGTGAAGGTGATCGCAACCCGGTCAGGCAATGCGGTCACCTCTTCGGGCTTCAGCAGCTTGCGGCCAAGAAACTGCCAGTTCCGATTGGTGTTCGATGAATGGCTGACATTCTGCCCAGGGCCAGTCGTCTGGTATGACTTGCCGGAACTCGTGCCGCCGCTGTTTACGACGATGGTCTCTTCGCCGAGCCGCGCCGAAACGTAGTCCGCCGTCTGCTGGTCATTGACGCCGAAGAACACCTGGGTCACGTTGCTAAGGAGCGTCTGATCCTGACCATCGGGAAAACACTTCTGAAGCTGGCCGAGACTCTGGTAATAAAACTGCAACCTGACGCCGTAGCCCCGCAGCTTGTCCACCGCGTCGTCGAGCGCATCCATGTGTCCGAGCGACGCCGCTTCGTCGAGAACGAAATGCACCTTGTTCGTCTCTTGGAGACCGCCCTTAACCACGGCCCGGAGCAGCGAACCGATCCACAAGCGAAGCAGTGCGGATTGCGCCCGCATCCGGTCGGGGGGAAGGACGAGATAGACGGTCACCTTTCCATTAAGCAAATCGGCGGGATTAAAACTGCTCTGCCTCGTGCTATCCGCAATCGCCGTCGTGTCGAGGAACCGCATGAAGCGATTCGTGGTCGTGAGCGTTGAGGAAAGCTCCTTGTCCTTGAAGTGCGTAAGCTGGTGACCAAGCCGGGAAAGCATCCCGTCCATTGCGTCGGACTCGCACATCATTTTGATGGCCGCCTGCATCTTTTCCGGGTTGGTGAGGAGCGACCGGACCGATTGCAACGACCTGTCCTCGCCCTCGGCGAAACTGGCGACCATCGCCGTCATGGCCGCGATCCACACTTCCGCCGAGTCCGCCCAATGCGGTTCCTTTTCCTGCCCGGTCCTAACCACGAGCGCTTCGGCGAGATCGCGGCAATCATCCAGGGCGGTATGGGAATCCTTGTCGATAAACTCCAGTGGATTGAACGTGTCGGGATCGGGCGTCGTGATCTTGTAGGGATCGAGGACAACGACGCGGTGCCCCATCTTGCGACGGGCCGCAGCCGTCAGTGCCACGTTCTCGCCTTTGAAATCAACCACGACCATGTTGTCCGGGCAGGTCAATGCGAACGGGACGACGCAGGAGACACCCTTGCCGACGCCCGTTGGGGCGAATACCGCCGTGTGGACGGCCTTCGTTAAGCGCACCAGTTGCCTTGGCTGCTTGCGCTGGAATGCGAGGAGAAACTTCCGGCACGCCTCACGCGGCGCGATCCGTGAATTGAACAGCGCCTTCAGGCTGCTCCACTTGTTCGCGTTGCCCTTGATGTGGCCGACAATCAGACCGTCGCCTTCGAGCATGTGCGGATTGTCGGCCGCATCGGCCCAACGGGCCGTGCCGTAAGCGCTGTAACGGTAGCCCTTCTGACAAAGCATTAAGACGCCGAGGCCGACTGCCGCCAGCCAGAGGTGTGGAATGAAGTACAACGCCAGCCCGGCGAGGTACGCCCCCAGAAGCACACTAATGATCAGAACATAACGCAGAATTCTGTACATGGCTTTCTCCTGTTTGGGGCCGTGTTAAGCGCGCAGTTCACCTATCGCGGGCGCGTTTCTTCTTGCGCCCACGTCGAAACGTGGCTTCATCTGCTACCGACTTATGCTCTTCGAGCCTTGTCCTTCATCGCGGCGGCGAAGGTCTTGCTCGTATAGCCAAGCTCTCGCGCCCGCTTCATTTCCTTGATGGCTTCACTCAGAGCGTCAATGCTCTCGTCGAGTGACACGCTGTTACCGGAGACGACGATTTGCACACCGGACGGCAACAGGCACTTCACGCGGTTCACCTTTACCGTCGGCGTGTCCGCCAGGCGTTTTTTCCGCCCCGCGCTCTCGATGGCGTCCCGGCTCGCGCCGGAGAGCTTCAGCGAAAGCAATTCCGCTTGCTCGGACTCAGGTAGCTTGCTGGCGGCATACACATCCGAGATGCCGACCTTTCCCTCCTTGAGCGCCGCCTGCCATCCTTGCGTGCATTTGGAGGGGGAAAGCAGTCGCGTGACCATCGACGGATCAATGTGCAGATGCTCGGCCAGGTCCTTGGCCAGCCAGCCGGGATTGAGTTCGAGCATTTGCTTACACGCAGACCACTTCTCAAAGGCCGTCAGATCTTCCCGGTGGAAGAATGACGTGAGCCGCACCAGGTTCATCTCGCTATCCGTCAACGCCGCGTCGGTGATGATCGCGTCAAGCTTTTCCAGGCCAACGAGCTTGGCTGCCCGCCATCGCCGTTCCCCGTCGATGAGAACGCCGTCAGGCTTGGCCTGAACCGGATCGTTCTGGCGAACCTTCAGGGATTCACCAAGTGCCTTCAATGCCGCGTCATCGAAGTGCTTTCGCGGTTGATTCGGATCGGCCTTGAAGAACGAAACGGGTTTGCAAGTCAGTTGAGCCATTGAAAAACTCCTTGTATATTTGCGTCTTCTTCGCCGTACTTTTGGCGGCCTAGTAGTTCGTCACTCATCTCGAAGAACAGCCTATCGCGGTTTTTGAAGCAGTCGATAATTCGCCCCCCGAACGGTCCCGAGATGCCGCCTTCTTTTCGTGGGAACCACTCTACGCACCCGTGCTCGCCGTCAAGGTACTACTCCGCGAGTACGCGGAGCCTCTTCTCCGACGGTTCCACCTTGACTGCTGCGCTCGGGCGCTCCGTTTCTCCTCCATCGAAATGAAGGCGGGTAAGTATGGTTGTTACACACCCCGCAAAGGCAGTTTTTGAAATGCGAAAGGGAGGAATGCTCTTACTCAGCGGGGACGACGGTTCTTCGCTGGCGTGCGTTGCTTGGCTCTGGTGCCCTCAAGCTGCTGGGTAATCGTGGGCAGCAAATCTTCAATCATCAAAAACCGATCAACGTACCCCCAGGCTTTCCACGCCTTGATCGTCCATCGACTTTCGTGGCGTCGTCCATGCATTTGCTCTGTCCGCAACTCCAGTTTCCGCTCAGCCTCCGACCAGGCATGGGAGTGGAATGGCTCGCGGTCAAATAGTCCGTCAAGATTCGGAATGCACGTGGTGCAAAGAGACGTGGCGCCAGTGGGCAATGCATGTATTCCGGATGGCCCAGCGCCTGAGCGAAGCTCTGCGACAAACCGACCTGCGGTGCGAGGGAGTCAATCTATTCCTTGCCGACGGTGAAGCGGCTATGCAGGAAATTCCACATGTGCATCTCCACGTTTTCCCGCGTTTCCGGGGCGACGGTTTCGGCCTTAAATTTGGCGAGCACTACTTCCATAAGCCGGACCGAACACAACTCGACTCGGCTGCCCGAAAGCTGGCCGGGGTCCTTCGCCGCTGAAATTCCCATCGAGTTGACCGAAGCCAGTCCGAGCTTTTTTCTGCGCAACCAGCGGCAAAAAATTCTCCGTAGGGTGCGGTTGACTTGGCGCTCGGAAAAGCCTTGATTTCAGCACAAAAATGGGCAAAAAGTTCGATTGGTGCCCCGTCACCCCGGATTTGTCGCGGCGCGGAGCGGAACCAGTTGGAACTGGCTGGCTGTAGATGCCCAGAGCAACAGCGACCGTTCTTCTGTTTCCGGACGCATTGTTGTCCCAGCGGGTCAGGCATATACTTCAGACATGGGCCTGACACACCAGAGGCTGACGGTAAAGTCGTCCCGAAACGGCCGAAAAGCGATTGAAGTTGATTTTTTGGTCGATTCCGGGGCCGTTTACAGTCTGGTATCCGGAAAACGCCTAAAAGCAATCGGAATCAAGCCCTACAAGACGCTTAACTTCACCCTGGCCGACGGGACCACCTTCACTCGAGAGGTAGGCGACGCATATTTCGAATATCGCGGCGACGGCGGCGCCGCCCCCATCATTTTCGGCGAGGACGGCGATCAGCCGTTGTTGGGTGCAACAACCCTGGAAAGCCTCGGACTGATTCTCAACCCATTTGACAGGGAACTTCATCCCATGAAACTTCTGTTGATGCGGTCGACTCGCTCGTGATGTTCCAACCGGCATCTTGTCACTCCATATATTCACACCAAGTCTTGCTCGTCTCCCACAGCGTCACGCCGGCCAGCTTCACGCCCATCGCCTCGATCTTCGGCTTGAGCATTTGAAAGATCACCATGGCGATGTTCTCGACGGTCGGAATCAACTCCGAAAACCGGGCGACCTCCAAATTCAAATACCGATGATCGAACGGCTCGATGACCGTCGAGGCGACCACCTGCTCGAATTGCGGAATGTCGGTCAGGTGCCCATTGCAGTCCGGCATGCCGGCCAGCGTCACTTGCAGAACGTAGTTATGCCCATGCCCGTGCGGGTTGTTGCACTTGCCGAAAATCGCCTGGTTTTCCTCATCGCTGAGCGCGGGGTTGTGCAGCCGATGCGACGCCGAGAACTCGAATTTCTGACTGAGTCGAATCATGGGAAACTCCCGGGCAAAAAGGGTCAACGTGAGGAACGGGCTGAGGGCCAGGCGAAGGTGATGCAATTCCGATCCCGGCCAGACGATTTTCAACTGCTCGAAGATTCCTCCGATGAGCATTCCCCCGCCGGCCAGCCGCCCACGGCGAACGAACGCCGCCGCCATCGGCACCACCGTTTGCCGCACCTTCTGATCGATCCGTTTGATGTCCTGAACGAACCCCGACCCCGCGGCCGGCTCGCCCACCAGCGTCACTTCCAACGCGAAATAATGCCCGATCCCCAGCAGGGACGGATATCCCGCAAACCCGTTGGTCGGCGGCCGGCCAAGCTGGCCATCCTCTTCGGGATTAACGCAAAACCGAACCTCGCGCGTCAGGCGAAACACGCTTTCATCATACGCGGCAATTAGTCATTGGTCATTTGTCATTGGTCATTTGTCACTTGTAATAGCTGAGGACGATTCATCTCCACAACCAATGACCAATTACCAATGACTAATGACTAATTGATTTATTTCGCCTTGGCGGCCGCGGCATATCGCTCAAGTTGTTTCTTCATGTACGGATCGTCCGGCTGAAGTTTCAGCGCTTGCGTCTCGATGCGAGCCGCTTCGTCCGCCCGCCCCAGATGGAAATTCACCTCCGCCAAGGTATCCAGGATCGCCGCGTCGTCGGGCGCGGTTTTCGCCGCCTTCTCGGCCCAGACGAGGGCCTCGGCCAGGTTCCGATCGCACTTGGCGCAAAGCCACGCCAATTCGTTCAACCTTTGCGGATCGTCCGGATGCGCGTCCAGGTCCTTCTTCGCCGGGTCGTAGCTCCATTTGAACAACAGGTCGGCGTCCACGGACCGGCCGCGCTGGCGAAGAATCGGAACCACGTCGATGGCGATATCCGTGTCCGTGGGCTTCAGCTCCAGGAGTTGTTCGAGGCGGCGTCCCACCTCTTTCTCGTCGTGGTTGGCGGCGGCGGCGCGCAGATAGCGCCAGTAAATGTCCGCCCAAAGGGCCGAATAATCGGCGGGCGAAACCTTCCGTTCACGGCCCTGGGCATCCGTCATTTTCAGGTCCGCGCCATTGCCGATCAGGAGCATGGCCTGTTCCTTTTCGTGGGCGGCGGTTTCATCGTCGCCGCGCCGCATCGCCAGTCCGCCCAGGCAAAAATGCACGTTGGCGTCGGCGAGCCGGTTATCCATTCCCGCCCCGGCATCGGGCAAATCCCGCTTCAGATATCCGTTGAATTCACGCTCCGCCAGGTCGTCCCAACCGTGGTCGTAGAGGAACTTGCCCACGTCATATCGCTCCAGGCGATTGCTGGATCCCGCAAACGCCGCTTGCATCGCCGTCTCGGCCTTGGCCGGTTCCTGCATCCGCCCATACAATTTGCCCAGGGCATACTGAATCAACGGCTTTTGAACGTCGCCGCCGGCCAGGCGAAGATCATCCTCCAGACCCTTGAGCGGTCCGAAGTCGGCCTGCAACACGAACAACTCCAGCAGCGCGGTCGCAATGCCCCCTTCCTCCATACCGCCGCCACGGGCCAATTCCTTCCTCCGCCAATCCGCCGCTTGATCGAATCGTTTCCGCTGGACCTCGGCATCGGCCAAAAAACGAATGACGAAATCGAATTCCCCATCGTCGTCGGTTGGATTGGCCAGTTCCAGTTCGGCGGATTGCCGCAGATCATCCATCGCAGCCGGCAGATTGGCGGAAAGAAGAGCGTATCCGCACAGCGCCAGCAGCCGGGAATCGTCCGCGGGAGGCTGGACGGCCTGGAAGGCGTCGAGATAGCCGTGCGAGCGCAGACATTTGACGATCGTCCATTGCACGGCGGGGCTGGGGTCTTCGCCGACCAGCCGGGACAATGCGCCCAAACCCGTATCGTCATCGCGATCATCCGCCAACTCCGCCAGGGCCAGGACGATCTCTCGCCGCGATTCGACGTCGGGCGTTCCATACCCCAGAAGTTTTTCCTTCACCGTCGCCGGATCGTCCGGGGCGTACCATGGCATGCCCAGGAGGATTTGCGCCGCCTGCCGTTGCAGGCCGGGATCGGGCGATTTGGTCAGTTTCAGGATCGCCGGGCGCGCCGGGGCTCCCATCCTGGTCAGATCGGCCGCGGCGGATTGTCGCTTCTCGGCATCGTCCGACCTCAACTGGTCGATCAGCCGCCCGACGCGGTCGTCCACCGACGCCGGCTGCGTCGCCGACGAAAGAGTCTTTGCCGGCGCCGCGCTGACCAAGCTCAGCCAGACGGCAATGAGCGGAAAACAGCGCGCACCCCAAAGTCCGCCGCGGACCACCTTTATGGCGGCCTTTTTCTCGCCGCCAGCGTAGTAATCACGCGGAAATCTGAGATAATATCCAGGCTGTATCATTTCACCTCCGGCGCCTCAAAAAACACGGCCGGCGCGTGGGCGGGTGAACTGTTGCTTTTAAGACTGACAGGAGCGCATGGATGGTTGAGAACAACGTACCCGAAACCCCGACCCCTTCCAACAGCAAATACGACGAGGCCATGATCAAGGTGCTCGACAACGTCGAGCACGTCCGCACTCGTCCCGGCATGTACATCGGTGGAAATAATACCAAGGGGCTGCACCACCTCATCTATGAAATCGTGGACAATTCCATCGACGAGGCCCTCGCCGGATTCTGCAAGAACATCCTGGTGAAGATCAACGCCGACGGGTCGGCCACCATCGCCGACGACGGCCGGGGGATTCCCGTCGGCATCCACCCCACCGAAAAAATCCCCACCATGGAAGTCGTCTTTTCCACGCTGGGCGCCGGTGGAAAATTCGACCACAAGGACGGCTCCCCCTACGCCACCAGCGGCGGACTCCACGGCGTCGGCGCTTCCGTCGTCAACTTCCTCTCGGAATGGATCGAGATCGAGGTCAGCCGCGAAGGGAAAATCCACCAGTTGGAATTCGCCCGCGGCATCAAGGCCGGCGAACTCAAGGTCGTTGGAAAATCCTCCAAGACCGGCACCAAGGTCACCTTCAAGCCCGATCCGGAAATCTTCCCAGATATCGAATTCAAATATGAGATGCTCATCGGCCGCATCCGCGAACTGGCGTTTCTCAACCAGGGACTGCGCATCACCGTCGAGGACGAACGCATCGGAAAACGCGAGGAATTCAAGTACGACAACGGCCTGGTCCAATACATCCAAAACCTCAACGAGGGGAAAATCGCCCTGCATCCCGTGATCTATTTCAAGAAGGAGGATGTCCCCAACCGCCTGATCGTCGAAGTCGCCATGCAATACAGCGACGGATTCAACGAAACGATTCTCACCTTCGCCAACAACATCAACAACCACGACGGCGGCACGCATCTCAGCGGGTTCAAGACCGCGCTGACCGGCACCATCAACCGTTATGCCGAGTCGGCAAACCTGATGAAGGACATCCGCCCCAGCGGCGACGACGTGCGCGAGGGGCTGGTCGCCATCATCAGCGTCAAGCTCCCCGAACCCCAATTCGAAAGCCAGACCAAGGACAAGCTCCTGAACCTGGAGATCGAATCGTTCGTGCAGCAGGCCGTGAACGAAAAGCTCGGCGCGTATCTGGAGGAGAACCCCAAGGAAGCCAAGTCGATTTTTGAAAAGGGCATGCTGGCCGCCGAGGCCCGCGAGGCCGCCCGCAAGGCCCGCGAACTCACCCGCCGCAAAAACAGCCTCGAAGGCAACGGCCTGCCCGGCAAGCTCGCCGATTGCCGCAGCAAATCCAACGAGGACACCGAGGTGTTTCTGGTCGAAGGCGATTCGGCCGGCGGCAGCGCCAAGCAGGGCCGCGATTCCAATCGCCAGGCCATCCTGCCCCTGTTCGGCAAAATCCTCAACGTGGAAAAAGCCAACGTCGTCAAGATGCTCTCCCACGAGGCCATCCGCACCATCATCAGCGCCCTGGGCTGCGGGTTCCACGAGGATTTCAGCCTGGAGAAACGCCGCTACGGCAAAGTCGTCATCATGACCGACGCCGACGTCGACGGCAGCCATATCCGCACCCTCCTGCTGACGTTCTTCTTCCGCCACATGCAGGAGCTGATCCGCGCCGGCCGGGTTTACGTCGCCCAGCCGCCGCTCTACCAGATCCTCCGCAAGAAAAAGAGCGAATACGTCCTCAACGAACGCTCCATGCGAAAGGCCCTGACCGACATGGGCCTGGAGGGAACGCAACTTCTCATCCGCGACGACGAGGGCAAGGAGCATTCCCGCGTCGCCGGCGAGGATATGCGCCGCGTCGTCGATCTCCTCGCCAAGCTCGAGGAAATGGTCAAGATCATGCAGCGCCGCGGCATCGACTTCGCGGAATTCCTGGCCCGCCGCGACAGCAACGGCCGCCTTCCCCTCTATCAGGTCGTCGTCGAAGGCGAGGAATCCTATTTTTACAACTTGGAAGAACGCGACGAATTCCTTCGCAACAATGGTCTGGCCGTTGATGCCGACGAAGCCCTCCCCGCCCCCGGCAACGGCTCGCCCCACAACGACGGCCGGCGAATTCAGAAAAACCAGGAGCTTCACGAAGTCAAGGACATGCTCAAGCTCTTCGGTCAGCTCGATCAGTTCGGTCTTTCCATCGACGATTATTTTCTAACCCAGGAGGAATCCGTCAGCGGCGAAAAGCTGCCGACCAAATACGCCCTGGTCGGCGACGACAAGCCGCACGACGTGGCCGGCGTGGCCCAAATTCTCCCCACCATCCTGTCGCTGGGAAAAGTCGGAATCGAGATCAAGCGCTTCAAGGGCCTGGGCGAAATGAACAGCGAACAGCTTTGGGAGACCACGCTGGACCCCGGCCGCCGCGTACTGCTCCGCGTGACCCTCGAGGAAGCCGGCGAAGCCGAGCGATTATTCAGCGTCCTCATGGGCGAAGACGTCGAGCGAAGACGGCAGTTCATCGAGGATCATGCGCTGGAAGTGAAGAACTTGGACGTTTGAAGAATTGGTCATTGGTCATTGGTCATTAGTCATTTGTCATTTGTAGCGGCTAACAACGGTCCATCGCCGAAACTAATGACCAATGACTAATGACCAATGACAATTCCGTCACTTCGCCAGCGCTTCGCCGCGCGATAGTTGCTCGGCCAGGAACGGGTGCTCCCTCATCCAGTTCTCGATGGCCTCGATCCGGTTCCCCGGATCGGGATGCGTTTGCAAAAACTCCGGCTCGCCGCCGCTGGCGCTGGCCTCCTTGAGAATCATCATGACGTCGATCATTGCCCGCGGGTCGTAGCCCGCCTCGGTCATGAACTCCAGTCCCTTTTCATCGGCCTGGGATTCGTCCTTGCGGCTAAATTTCAGTTGCACCATCTGGTCCGCCAGGTCGGCCAGCGCCCAGGTGGCCAACCCGTTGCGATTCCCGCTGGCGGCAATGCCCGTGCCCAGCACGATCGACTGCCCCAGCCGGCTCTGCTCGATCTGCTGGGCAACGTGCCGCTCCACGACGTGCCCGGTCTCGTGGCCCAGCACCCCCGCCAATTCCGCCTCGTCGGCCAGCTTTTCGTACAGCCCGAGGGTGATGAATATCTGGCCGCCCGGCAATGCGAAGGCGTTGATCGTCTGCTCGTCGCTCAGCAAATGAAACTGGTACTGATACGGACTCTTTCGCGCCTCCGATCTGGACACCACTCGTTGGCCGACGTTCTGCACCTGCCGCGCCCGCGCATCGGACGCGGGCACTTCGCCGCCCATCCGCGCGACCATTTGCGGGGCCGATTGCAGGCCCAGCGATATCTCGTCGTCTGCGGTCATGGCCACGTGCTGCC
>Ga0181538_10003023_pt1 | contig 16782 bp, 12 predicted proteins | sample PEATcosm2014_Bin_40_FD_119773 | JGI IMG/M metagenome (GOLD analysis project Ga0181538, IMG submission 119773) | Peatland microbial communities from MTU Mesocosm Facility, Houghton, MI, USA - PEATcosm2014_Bin23_30_metaG | ecosystem: Environmental > Terrestrial > Soil > Wetlands > Peat | place...
CTATAATAACGCGCCGCGGCAGGCGGAGCGAGGCGTGACGTGCTGACAAAGGCAAAAGCGAAAAAGCGTGCGCAGGAGTTGCGTGAAGAACTGCGTCATCACGAGTATCGCTACCACGTTCTCGACGATCCGGAAATTTCCGACGTGGCGTTCGACCGCAAGATGGCGGAGCTGAAGGCGATCGAAACGCAGTTTCCTGAATTGCTGACCGCCGATTCGCCGACGCAGCGCGTGGGCGGTACGCCGCGCAAAGGTTTCGAGACGCAGACGCATACGCCCGCGATGCTGAGTCTCGATAACACGTATTCCTATGACGATTTGCGCGAGTTCGACCGGCGCGTGCACGAACTTGCCGGCCGCGAGCGGGTGGATTACGTCGCAGAGCACAAATTCGACGGGCTGAGTATTTCGCTGCAATATGAGGACGGCGTGCTGGTGCGCGCAGTGACGCGCGGCGACGGGGTGACGGGAGAGGACGTGACGCCGAACGTGCGGACGATTCGCTCCGTGCCGCTGCGCGTGAACGCCAAGGCGCTTCCGACGCCCAAATTGCGGCAGAAATTTGAAGTGCGCGGCGAAATTGTGATGTCGCACAAGGCGTTTGAAGATTTGAATCGCCAGCAGGAGGAGCAGGGAGGCAAACGCTTTGCGAATCCGCGCAACGCGGCGGCGGGCGCGGTGCGCATGCTCGATTCTTCGATCACGGCGTCGCGCAAATTGGATTTTTATGCGTACTACCTGCTGGCGGGCGGACGCGTGCCGTTTCGATTGCATTCGGAATCGCTTGAAGCGCTGAAGAGAATGCAGTTCCGTAGCTCGCCGGATTGGAAAATCTGCCACACATTCGAGGAGTTGACGCGCTATTGCGACGTCTGGGACACGAAGCGCGAATCGTTGCCTTACGAGATTGACGGGATCGTGGTGAAGGTGAACGAGATTCCGCTGCAGGATGAATTGGGTTTCACCGCGAAAGCGCCGCGTTGGGCCGTGGCGTACAAATATCCCGCGCGACAGGAAACGACCATTGTGAACGACGTGATTTTTCAGGTCGGGCGAACGGGAGCGATCACGCCGGTGGCCGTGCTCGAACCAGTGATCCTGGGCGGCGCAACGGTGAGCCGCTCGACGCTGCACAACATGGACGAAGTCGAACGGTTGGGATTGCACATCGGAGATACGGTTATCGTCGAGCGCGCGGGCGAAGTGATTCCGCACGTCGTGAAAGTTGTGAAGGAAGGGAAGGAACGCCGGGCGATTCGCGTGCCGGAGAAATGTCCGGAATGCGGCAGCCGGATTCACAAGGATCCCGAGGGCGTCGCGTACCGCTGCGTAAATGCGGCGTGTCCGGCGAAACGCAAGGAATCGCTGCTGCACTTTGCCGGTCGCCACGCGATGAACATTGACGGTCTGGGCGAAAAAATCGTGGATCAGCTTGTCGAGAAGGGAATGGTCAAAGACATCGCGGACGTCTATCACCTCGAACTGGAGCCGCTTGCAGCCCTCGAACGAATGGCTGAGAAATCGGCGCAGAATTTGCTGGACGAAATCGAGGCGAGCAAGAAAAACAGCTTGGCGCGACTGGTGTACGCGCTGGGAATTCGCTTCGTCGGCGAACGCACGGGGCAATTATTGGCGGAGCATTTCAGCTCGCTTGAGAAAATTGCCGAAGCGGTCGAAGAGGAATTGACGGCCGTGCACGAGGTGGGACCAAAAGTTGCGGCCAGCATCGCGGAATTTTTCTCCGAGCCAGCGAATCGAAAGCTTGTCGAGCGGCTGCGGAAGGCGGGGTTAAATCTGACGGAGAAGCGCGCCGCGCCAAAGAGCGCCCGCCTAGTGGGGAAGACGTTCGCTTTCACTGGGGGACTCGTGCGCCGCTCGCGCGAGGAAGCGGGCGAGATGGTGAAGCAGCACGGCGGCACGGTGACGTCGTCCGTGAGCAAGAAGACGGATTACGTGGTAGTGGGCAGCGATCCCGGATCGAAATACGACAAAGCCAAAGAACTGGGCGTGACGATTCTCGATGAGCGGGAGTTTGAGAAGCTTGTGGGCTTCAAGTAGGGACCGCTATCAGGCTCAGGGGACCTGCGATGCGAATCCGCGGCAGGTTGGGGACACGATGAACAATGAAACGTATCCGCCGTCGGCTCCACGATTGATTGCTTTTGTACGCAGTGTTCTTCCAGCGGAACCTGCACAATTATTGCTGCTCGCGGGCGCGACGCTCCTCTTCATCTCGCCGGAAATGCGGTGGTGGCCAAGGCCTACCGACGCATCCCTCCGGGCTGTTCACAGCCTTCCGTCCTGGGGATCAGCCCTTACCTTGTGGGCGTCCCTTGTTCGGATTCTTTCGCTGCCTATTCTTGCGGCGGGCTCCATCGGGTACTTTGCCTGTTTTCGCAGAAACCTGGGGAACTCAGTTCGTACGCTTCTGTGGATTCTAGCCTGTGCCTTGATAGGACTGTCTGCAGTTTGCGGGGCGGGATTTTTCTCCTTTATGGAAAGCGGCCTAGGTTCCCACTCACTATTCTCGTCGTACACCAGTCAAGCCGTCGCGAGTCTTCGCGATCTCCCCAGTTTTTTCATGGACCTAGGGCCGGGACTTCGCTTCTCTTTGACAGGGCTCCTGATGGTCGCAATCTTCACGTTTCTGCTCTGGACGGGGCGGGCGACACTCCCGATGCGCCTTTCTTTATCTCCGGCGCAGAACATCGCGGAACAGCCAACGGACGGGGGGCCGTGGGACCTTGCCGTGTTTGTTCCTGTGATGATTGGTCTCGTGCCTCTACTGCACTTGATCGAGGGCCTGACGACGGTGGTGCCATTCGTCCTTTGGCGGCCGGGACTTATACCCATTGGGCCGTCGGCATGGTTCGTCGCTATGAGCAGCGTTGTCGACGCATTGTTTCTTGCTGCATTCGTCCTCGTGGCGATGGGGAAGGAAAGAAAAGAGGTTTTTCCGCGTTGTCTTCGCTTGCCCAAAGCGCAGTATCTGGGCCTGGCGGTTCTGCTTCCTGCGGCCGTCTTTCAGGTGTGGCCTACACTCTCTTACCTACGGGACCGGATCGCGTGGGCGCATATGGATTGGGGTTTGAGCTATCCTCCGCAGCTACACGACTACTTCGGTCTACCTCAGCCTAACGCAGTCATGTACTTGCTTGCCGCGTTCGCGGAAGAGATTGCATGGCGCGGCTACCTACAACCGAGATTCATTCGGCGATATGGATTGTGGCGCGGGGTTTTCTTAGTAGGCTTTGTCTGGGCGGCGTTTCATTTTTCAACGGATTTCAGATTCAACATGTCGGACGACCAGGTCTTTATCCAAATGGCCTATCGATTTTCTTGGATCGTCAGCTTTAGCTATTTCTTGCCTTGGCTCACGATTCGCTCCGGGTCGATTCTTCCCTGCACGATTGCACACGGGGTTTACAACATGTTCGTCCTCGCCGAACTTCCTTCGCGCACGCCCAGCTGGATTCTTGTGCCTCTACTGGCCCTTTTGAGTTATGTAGTGTTTCGTTTCTGGCCGCCTGTGGGGCCATGCGAGGGCGCGTACCCTGATTCACCGGATGTCACACAGGCTGCAGCTTCGGGGTGAGTTCCTGGCATTGGCCAATAGAGCCAGGAGGAGAGGGAAACGGCACAGTCAGGAGTGACTGTGCCAATGGGCGGAACCGCTAGATTCTTCGGGCCGCAAATTACGCGGCCCTCAGAATGGCGGGAATTTTGATGTGCGGATCAATCAGGATCGAAGCGCAGGCGTGGTCGTGGCCGACGCGCGCGAAGCTTGCAAATCTGGCGATGGACGCCTAGGATGCGGCGAACTGGCCGCGCCCGGGCTGGTGAACTGACGCGGGAATAAAGCCCAAGATCGGATTTGACCGGGTAGCGCGCGCCCGCTTGCGCGTGAGGAGGTTCTGTGGTCTGCCAAAAATGTGGGCTGAGGTTGCCGGAAAACGTGGGATTCTGTCCGTCCTGCGGAGCGAGCGTTCCGCAGGGGCAACCTGCTCCCCCTCCCGTTTACCAGGCTCCTCCTGCACAGCAAGCGCGGCAATGGCCTGCCCCGCCGCAGTCCGCGGCATCGGGTCCGGCGGGTAATTTCGGTTTCATGTGTCCGTTCTGCCGGTATCAAGGACCGCCGGTTATACAGCAACAAGTTTCAAGCGGCGGCTGGATTTTATTCGTGATTCTGCTGCTGTTCTGCCTTCCTCTTTGCTGGCTTCCGTTCGTCATGGATGGCTGCAAAGACGAGATCCGCAAATGTGCGTCATGTGGGGCGAGGCTCGGGTGACGCCGCAGAGCATGGGGCTCGGCAGCCCTCCTTGGTGGGCGAGGGCTTCTTTCACGGCCTACCTCGCATGGAACATCGCGTGGTTAGCTTCAGGAAGAATCCCGCCCAGCGCGCTACGCGTGCTAATTGGCCTGCCTTGTCCCACAACGGGCTGCACGCGGAGTTTGTTATCTCTTGTTCACGGAGACCTACAGGCTTCGCTGCTTTGGAATCCGTTCACAATTCCCATCGTGGTTCTTCTCGGCGGATCGCTGGGGATGTTGCTCTTCGCCACTCTGCGGAGGAGGCAGCTTGTTCTCCCGCGCTGGTTGGGAACTGCTTGGCTGAGCGTTCTTCTCGCGGCTTGGCTCGCGAAGTTTCTTCTGGGCCGGGCGTATTGGTAGACGAAGCAAGGGCGGTCTCGCAGGTAAGTTGCATAATGCATATTCGGAAAGATCGTGCGCGATTGCGAGGGTTTGAGTAGGACAGGCACTCCTGCCTGTCCGGTTTCTAGGGCGGCGGGGAGAATGGGACAGGCAGGAGTGCCTGTCCTACTTGCAAACCGGTGTGTTCCGGCCTAGGATGCGGGCCACGGGCCGGCTCGGGGATCTCGAAACATGGAACTGGATCGGCAGCACGCGAGCGTGGAATGATTCGTGCGCGACGCCGAGGTAGTTGAGGAGGAGCGATGTTCTGTGCGCGATGTGGAACTGGAATGTCGGACGACGCAGGTTTCTGTCCATCCTGCGGGACGCCGGTGCAGCGGAATCAACCTGCTCCGCCGCCCGTTTATCAGCCACCGCCACCTCCGCCGCCTCCGGTTTACCAAGCGCCGCCCCCGCCTCCGCAGGTGTACCAGCCTCCCCCACCCCCGCCCGTCTATCAGGCGCCGCCGCCACCGCCGCAAAATTGGCAGCCGGCAGTGCAACCCGCTGCGCAACCTCCACAGGCATGGCCTCAGCCTCCAGGCGTCGTGGCGCCGCCACTGCCCTACGCGGGTTTCTGGAAACGCTTTTTCGCGTATCTGATTGACGCGCTCATCCTTGATGCAGTGGCGCTCGTCGTCTTTGGAGTCGTGTTCCTGGTGATCGGAGGCGGGGCGTTATTGTCCGGGAACAAATCTATCGGGGATTTTGCCGCCGCGATGACCGGTTTCGCCATCCTCCTGCTGGTGCTGCTATTCTTTGGGTTGATCGTTGCTGTGTGGCTGTACTTCGCGAAGATGGAAAGTTCGCCGAGTCAGGCCACGATTGGGAAGAGGGTGATGGGAATTTACGTGACCGATCTTCAAGGACAGCGGCTCAGCTTCGGCAAGGCCACGGCCCGCTTCTTTAGCAAGATCATTACCGGCCTGATTCCGCTGGGGATCGGCTACATCATGGCCGGGTTCACAGAAAAGCGGCAGGCCCTGCACGACATCATCGCGGGAACGTTGGTGATGCGGCGGGGATAGGCGGCGGGGCGTCGATCGGAACCGATGGATATATTCTTGGTGCGCACGTTGGAATTGCGACGCAGCGGCATGTGTCGCCCTTCCCGGGCTTTTCTGATGTTGCTCTTTTGTTAGCCGTGCCCATGGCTCATGCCCCGGGCTAACCTTTGCCGCCCCTCCGGGGTTGGCTTCACTCGTCATTATCCTCATCTTTATCGCAAACTTACTGCGCGCACGTCTCATCTAAATATAGGGAGAACTGCGTATAGACTATGTGACTGGGTTCGACCAGACCTAGGTCGGGTACGTTTTGGGGGCGCCCATGCTGATCAAGAGAGCATCGGATTTGAACTATTCGGATGTGACGCCGAAGAGCGTCTATTTGAACCGTCGGAAATTTCTCGCCACGGCGGCGATTGGCGGGGGGGCGTTGCTCGCGGGCCGGGCGGTGTGGGACCTGATCTCGCCTTCGACGCGCGCCGCAGCCGCTACGCAATTAAACGCGGCGATTAAATCGCCATTCAGCACGACGGAGCCCGAGACACCGTATGACTCCGTGACGCACTACAACAACTTCTACGAATTTGGAACGGACAAGGCCGATCCCGCGAAGAACGCGACGAAATTCCGGACGTCGCCGTGGAGCGTTACGGTGGACGGCGAAGTGGCTAAGCCGCGCAAGTTCAGCATGGACGAAATTCTGCAACTCGCGCCGCTCGAGGAACGGATTTACCGGCATCGCTGTGTTGAAGGATGGTCCATTGTCGTGCCGTGGATCGGGTATTCGTTCTCTGTGCTGGCGAATCTGGTGCAGCCGAAGCCAACTGCGAAGTTTGTGGCTTTCACGAGTTACTACGATCCGGGGCAGATGCCGTACGGGCAATTTTCCGGCCTGCAGCTTCCCTATGTTGAAGGATTGCGCCTGGATGAAGCGATGAATCCACTGGCGATGCTGAGCGTGGGAATGTACGGCGGGACGCTGCCGAATCAGGACGGCGCGCCCGTGCGCATGACGCTGCCGTGGAAATATGGATTCAAGAGCATCAAGTCGCTGGTGCACGTCAAGTTCGTGAAGGATCAGCCGCCGACAAGCTGGAATCTGGAAACCCCGAACGAGTACGGATTCTATTCCAACGTGAATCCGAACGTGGATCACCCGCGCTGGAGCCAGGCGAAGGAACGCCGGCTGGGTGAATTTTTCAAGCGGCCCACGTTGATGTTCAACGGCTACAGCGATCAGGTGGCCAGCATGTACGCCGGCATGGACCTGCGCAAATATTTCTGAGGGAGCAGGCGCTTGAACGCGATACTTACGAGCAAGTGGACGAAGGTTGCCGTTTTCCTGCTGGCGATGGTGCCGGCTGGGATCCTGGCTTGGAAACTTTTCACAGGTAATCTGGGTCCCGATCCAGTTCAGACTTTGCAGCACGGGACTGGAAATTGGACGCTGCGGTTTCTCGTGATCACGCTTTGCATCACGCCGCTCCGCAGAATGCTGAAGCTTCCGCAGTTTATTCGTTTTCGGCGGATGTTGGGTCTGTTCGCATTTTTCTACGTTTGTCTCCATTTCCTGACGTATTTGGGGCCGGATCAATCGTTCGATTTTGCGGGGATGTTGAAGGATGTCGGCAAGCGGCCATTTATCACCGTAGGCTTTGCGGGATTTCTACTTTTGATACCTTTGGCGATTACCTCGACGGCGGGGATGATTCGTCGCTTGGGCGGGAAGCGCTGGAGAATTTTGCATCGGCTAATTTACGTCACGGCGATCCTCGGGGTGATTCACTACTACTGGCTGGTGAAATCCGACGTACGAAAACCTCTGGAGTATGGAGCGATGGTGGCAGCGCTGTTGCTTTGGCGCGTGGGCGCGTGGTTCGTGGACCGGCGCAAAGGAAAAGTTGCCCGAAGAGTGCCCGCGTCTGAGCCTTCTACGGCGGAAACAGCCTGAACGTGGCATACTAGGGAATGGCGGGCAGGCCGGGTGATCGCTGGGCTGGCTTCGCGAGAGGCCGGCCGGGAGGAAAGTCCGGACACCGCAGTCCTGGGCCGCAAGGCTGGGGACTTTAAGGGCAACGCGCCTGGTAACGCCAGGGCGCCGGGCCGCAGCAGTCGGGTGCGCACAGCGTGCCTGGGCGGAACGGCGACGGACAGTGCCACAGAGAATATACCGCCGGTGCGGCGACTCGGTGACGGCTGGGAGGCAAAACCTCCAGGCGGTCTTCCATAAGCGGCGCGCATGGCAAGGGTGAAAAGGTGGGGTAAGAGCCCACCGCGTCTCGAGCAATCGGGACGGCATGGCAAACCCCGCGTGGTGCAAGGCCAAATAGGAGGGGAGGGCTGGCCCGGCCCGACCGCGGCGTCGTCGCAAGACGCGCCGCACCAACCCTCGGGTAGGCCGCTGGAGTCCCCGCGCGAGCTGGGACCTAGAGGAATGATCGCCGCGACGCATGAGCCTTTACGGGCCGCGCGCCGCACAGAATCCGGCTTACAGGCCTGTCCGCCAATTCTTCTCTCGAGAGATTTTTGACCGCTTGAAATTCCGCACATGGGATTTGCCCGACTTCCGGGTTCCCTGAGCATATTTTGTCGGGCAATTCGTTTTGCACTGCAAAACAAACTCGTTGGGTTCGAAATCCCCATATTGGCGCAAGTTGGCGTTTATGTGGGTCCAGCCGCCCCCTTGTTATGCAGAGCAAAACTACCGTTAAGCTGCAAATATTTGTTGCGCTCTACTCAAATTTTTGTCAGGCTATTCGCAACAGCGGGGTGGCTGTTCACGTTGCACAGGACCTCAGAGTGAGAGCGGGCGGCTATTGGCGTTCGGTCTAGGGATGTTCCGTCCAACTCATCCTCTTTTGGGGTTTTTGTTTAACCGTGTGATTTAGTTTGGCGTTTCGATTTGCACCGATTTTGACGTCGGTCGGAATTGGGTCGCGGAACGTGGAAGATCGATGCTAGGAGGCATCAATATGTCCCAGAATGTTCTGGTTGGAAGGCGCGGCGGTCTGCGCTGGATCGCATTCTTCTTTACGTTGCTCTTCACTGTTTGCTCGGCATTCGCCCAATCGGGTGGAACCGGTTCAATCGAAGGTATCGTCTCAGATCCTTCTGGAGCTGTTGTGGGCGGCGCCTCGGTCGTCGCCATCAACGTCGCAACCGGATCCAAGGTCCAGACAACGTCGACCGATGCCGGATACTACGTCCTTCCCCAGTTGTTGCCAGGCGAGTATAAGGTGACGGTCACCGCAGCCGGCTTTGAAACTCTCACGCAGGAGCACGTGGTGGTAGATGCTCTTGCAAAAGTGGCGCTGAATCCGAAATTGGTAATTGGAGCGGCCACGCAAGTCGTCAACGTCGGGAGCCAACCGACTATGCTGATGGCTGACGACGTAAAACTTGGGCAGTCGGTTGAAAATAACGTCTACGACTCCCTCCCGCTCGCGATGGCCAATAACCAGGCGCGCGACCCTGCCTATTTTTCGAACCTTGTTAGCGGCGTAACGGACTCGGGCTTCCAGGCGTCAGGAACGGACCTGAACTCTTACAACGGCGGCCAACAATTTCAGAATGAGATCTATGTTGAAGGGCTTCCGTTGACCAGCGCCGGAACCGGCGGCGATACGCGCAACGTGTCCTTCGGAATGTCCGTGGAGGCGATCGAACAATTCCAGGTTGCCACGACCGGCTCTGAAGCTATGTACGAAGGGCAAGGCGTATCGAACTTCGTCGTTAAATCGGGAACCAATAAGTTCCACGGCGGGCTGTTTGAGTACCTCCGGAACACCGATTTCGACGCGCGGAACTTCTTCAATTACACCAGGGTTAACGGGGTGCTCACGACGATAAACAGGCCAGCCGAACATCAAAATGAATTTGGCGGCACGGTGGGCGGACCGATCCTGAAGAACAAGCTGTTTTTCTTCGGCAGCTATGACGGCTACCGGTTCATCACCGGGATCGCGCCCGTGACTCAGACGGCGCCCACACCTGCGATGCAGCAGGGCGATTTCAGTGCGCTGTTGAATTTGCCTTCGCCGGCGTTGCCAATCGCAATTTACAACAATGTTTGCACTGGGAGCGGCTGCGTCAGCACGCAATATATGTGTCCGGCGAGCAGCACGGGGCCGAATGCCGGCAAATTGAATGTCATCCCGGGCACTCCCGCATGCCCTGTCACCGGCGTGGCCAATCCGATCTCGCCGGTGTCGGCGTCGTTTCAGTCATACCTTGCGACGAACGGTGTGAATGCGCAGATGATGTCGGCCTACCCGAGCGGCAACGTTCCGGTTTCCAGCAACTACTCGGCGCAGGGACTGGTATCGCAAACCAACCAGGACACGACGACGGACAAGTTCGACTACGACATCAATGACAAGCATCGGCTCTTCGTGGACTTCAGCAAGGGCAGGTTCATCCAACCTGGTACGGGCAGCTTGACGTCCGGCACATCCTACCTACCTTTGCCGTACCTGCAGGCGCGGACAAACCAGGAGTTCGTGACGACGATTGAGGCGCACGAGACCTACACAATCAGCCCAACCCTGGTGAACGATTTCGGTTACATCTTCAGCCGCCTCTTGGTACCAGAGATGAACCTCACGGCCTCTGGAAATTACCCGGTCAAAGCGGGACTTGCTGGCCTGCCCGCCGGAATCGCGGATACTGCATTCCCGGTCATCAATTTCACCGGTACTGCCGAAGTTCCGATCAGCTGGGCTGGAACGAACGCGAACGCCTCCACCGAAGCACAGAACACTTACACATTGCAGGAAAATCTGATGTGGACGAAGGGCAGGCACCACTTGACGTTCGGCTTTCAGTGGCAAGCGCTCGAGGACAATGACAATAATCCGTTGTCGGGGTCGCTGGCCACTTTCGGATTCAGCAACGCGGAAACGAGCCTGGTCACCGGAACGACGCCTAGTCCTACGGAGGGCAACGCTTACGCGAGTTTCCTCCTGGGGCTGGTGGATAGCAGCACGGTGACTGAAAATGCGTTTGCTGAAAGCGGCGGACGTTACAAGGATTACGCACCCTACGTCCAGGACGATATCAAGGTCAACTCACGACTGACTCTAAACCTGGGTTTCCGCTGGGACGTCTGGAGCCCCTATAAGGAATCTGAGAACCGCGAGTCCTTCTTCAATCCCAACATCATCAACCCGCTGACTGACACGCTGGGAGCCTTGCAGTTTGCCGGCTACGGCACAGACAGTTGCTCGTGTTCGACCCTGGTGCACACCGATCTGCACAATTTCGGGCCGCGCATCGGGATTGCGTACCGGGTCGGCGATAAGACCGTCATCCGAGCCTTCTACGGTATCTTCTATGCTCATGCCGGAGGAATTGGAGGACGGACGGATGGACGCCAGGGGTTGGGCTACTTAGGCTACACCTACAGCAACTCTTTGGGTGCTTTGGGAACTGGTGCGGCCGAGTATAACTGGACGGGCGGCGTCCCGGGGGGATCGCTCACGCCCCCGTTCATCAATGCAGGCTACGGCACCGGCGCCATATGCGGCGGGCCAGCCTCAGGGTCGACGAATCTTGGTTGCACGGCTGCAGCGCCCGGAGCTGCCGCCCTCGGCTCGGGTTCTGGCACGTCCGTGGCCATAAACTACGCGGATCCGATGCTGGACGGCATACCGCCCGACTACACGAATGTGACATTTGATGTTCAACATTCGTTCACACAGAACATGACAATCAGCGTTGCGTACAGCGGCAGTTTTGGCCGCCACTTGGCAGGGGCGGGCGTCGCCGGACAATTTACGAACCAAGTTCCAGTGACTTATTTGCCGATTGGTTCGATCCTCTCGCAACAGTTGAATCCGGCCAACGCCGCGACTGAAAGCGCAACGCTCAGAACGGCCCTTACCACGGCCGGCATTCCCGTACCTGCTTGGGATGCGATTGGCTGCACGTTGTGCGAGCCATTCGCGAATTTCACGGGGAGCCTCTCACAAGCGCTGAAGCCGTACCCGCAGTACTTGTCTCTCTCTGATCCATGGGCGGACGTGGGGAATTCAGACTATAACTCCCTGCAGGTATCTATCAACCGCCGGATGTCTAGGGGCCTAACCTTCTCGGCAAACTATACCTGGAGCAAGGAACTGGACGATTTGGCTGGCGTCCGGTATCCGGGCCTGGATAGCATCGAGTTTGCCCCGGGTGCGATCGATCGTCCCTTCGTGGCGAGTGCCACGATGGTCTATCAATTGCCTTTTGGTCCCGGTCACGAGTGGAGCGGCGGGAACAGGATAGTCGGCGAAATCATCGGCGGCTGGCAGGTCAGTGGAATTTACACCTTTGCCAACGGAGCACCGCTGACGGTCAACGGGAACTGCCAGGGCTACACGATCATTGACGCGTCCTGCTATCCAAACTACGCTCCGGGTTATACGGGGAGCATTTGGCAGAACGGCAACATCGGGAGCGGCGGCGCGGATCCGACCGCGACTCACTATTTGAACGCGGCTGCTTTTACAACCACTCCGAATGGCACGTACGGAAACGTCCCGCGCGCGGCTCCCTTCAACCTTTTTGCTCCGAACCTCTGGGATCTGGATGTCAGCGTTCGCAGAGTGTTCCAAATTCACGAGTCCATCAATTTTGCAATCCAATTGGACGACTTCAACGCTCTCAACATCGTCAACTTCGCCGCTCCGACTACGGGCGTTTACACCAGCTCGAGCTTCGGAGAAGTTACATCACAAGCGAACCAGCCGCGCAAATTGCAGGTCAGCGGCCGGTTCACGTTCTAACGGAACGAGAACCTGAAACAACGGGGCGGCTCGAACTGGGTCGCCCTCGCGGGTAAGAGCAGGATGACCGGATCGGGAATCTGCACCAGGTGAAATGAAAAGATTTCACAGGGCGCAGTGCTCCCGGTCCGGTTTTTTTGTCGTCGACAATTCGCCATGGTGGCGGGTTAATTTGACGATCTGAGCGATGCCGGGGCATGATTCTTAGGCGCGGGCTGCGCCCGCCCTCACGATGCTGGTATTTATCGCGCAAAACTACGATGAAGTGAGCAGGGAAGCCGCGCGGATTGTGGCCGGCGCGATCCATCGCAAGACGGCCCTGCGGCTGGGGCTGGCCTCGGGCAGCACGCAGCTCGGCCTGTACCAGGAATTGGTTCGGATGCACCGCGAGGAGGGGCTCGACTTCTCCCAGGTGGTTACTTTTAACCTGGACGAGTACGTTGGACTGCCAGCGGATCACCCGCGAAGTTTTCGATCGTTCATGTTCCGAAATTTCTTCGACCACGTAAATGTTCGAAAAGAACAGATTTACATTCCCGATGGTTCTCTGCGCCGCAACTTTGAGGAGATCTGCGAGCGCTACGAGGAGGCGATTCGCGGCGCAGGTGGAATCGACCTGCAAGTTTTGGGAATCGGCAAGGACGGCCATATCGGTTTTAACGAGCCGGCGTCGAGTCTGGCGTCGCGCACGCGGGTGAAGACTCTGACGCGGCAAACACTCGCGGCGAATCGAGCAGGATTCGCCGTGGGTGAGGAACAGCCTCAGGCGGCGATTACCATGGGCATTGGCACGATCCTGGAGGCACGGCGGGTCCTGCTGCTGGGTTCCGGCGCGGCGAAGGCCCGTGCGGTAGCGTTGGCGGTGGAAGGGCCGGTGACGGCGTCCGTGACCGCCTCCGCGCTGCAACTGCACCGGGACGTGACCTTGCTCGTGGATCGCGGCGCTGCGGCGAATCTACGTCACAAGGAGTATTACCAGAGCGCGCTCGAGTTGACGCGAAAGCTCACTCCGGAGCGACTATGGTGAGGATGCAGAGTCGCCATCGCCCGCGGTTGGCCGTGCGGCCGGGAATCTCCCGCCTAGAAATGATCTGAGTGCGAGCGATCGTCAGTCGGTCCGGCAGGGGACGACGACGTGATGCGCCCCCAAACCGTTCTGGAACTATTGGGAGCGGCGTCTACACCCCATGGGGGCACCGGCATCCACAGGAGTCGGGAAAGGGCTAGAAGGTGCGGCTCGTACATTTGCCGCAATTCCTTTAGTTTGAGGTCTCCGGTCTCCGAGCAAGGCGCCACGCCACATTCCACGAGCAGACCCCGGATCTTCTTCATATCCTCGGGCGGGAGGCGATCAGCGCCTGGCGACTGCGCTTTGATTCCCAACACTTCTGACAAATCCGCAACCGCGTGGCGGGAAATCGCAAAAGTTAGCTGCGCCTGCCACTTTGTTTCCCCCTCGCCGTAGGCTATCAGCGCCGCGCAGACGTCCAGAATCGCCGTGAACGCCGCCAGCCAGGATTGATTGTCGTGCTGCGAACGGAAAAAGCACAGGAATGGATACGTCAAATGGCTTTCCATTAGCTGCGCCGACCAGAGCTCCCAATCGCGTAGATATTGCGCGAGACCGTCGCGGATGCGCAACTGCCCGTGACGCCGGAGCAGTTCACCCGCGGTGGGAGGCGAACCGGCGCGCGCGTCGAGCAGGGAAATATTCACTTCGCGCTGCGAAAAGGATCCGTAGAGGGTCGGCAAATACGCGATCATGATCGCCAGGAATCCGAAACCGGTGCCGGCCTCGGCGACGGTAATGGCGCGCGCCAGCGTTGTGCCGGGCGTGACGTCACCCATGCCCAGTGTGAAAAACGTGGTGCCGCTCATATAGACATCGGTGCGGAATGTAGGAGTTCCTCCCGCGAGCTTCACTGCCGAGCCGCTGGCCCAGAGAAGTAGCGCAAACGAGAACATCAACATCGCGGCCCAGAACACCAAAAGGAGCAGCATGGAGAGCGGCCCGAAATAACTCAGATATCCTTCGCGGCGCTTTGAGGAGTGCGCGCGGCTGGCGAAGGCCGTCCAAAGCCGCCATGTGGTGCGGAAGAAGAGGCGGGCGAGGCGGAACTTTCGTGTGACGTGGCGAGGCAGAATTACGGTCTCGAATGCGTCCCACAGGACGATCGAGAGAAGTAACAAGCCCAGAATGCCGACGAGACCGCGCAAGCCCACTCCTTATTCGCGAGAATGTTCGCTCGCGCAAAACCCCGCTTCGCCCGCCGTCAGACGCGAGGCTCCCACCCCTTCTCGTATTCGCGGGACCACATCTTCATGGCCTCAGGGTCATCCAAGACTTTACCGTTAGTCGTATCCAATTTCAGCTCTCGATTCACGAACCACGCAATATTCGCGACCTGCATGGTGGTGACGGAAACGTTGCCGACGGCGATGGGGGCGTTTAGTTTTTCGCCTTTGCGAATGGCGGCGATGAAATTCGCAAAATGGAGATCGGTCATCGAGTCGCGGCCGACGAGGTCAGTAGTTGCTGTGGTCTCGCCAGTCTTGAACTCATCAGTCTTCTTGCCGCCGAGATCGTAAACTTCATATCCTCCGCGATCGACGAGAACTGTCCCGGTGGTCCCATGGATGGTCGAGCCGCGATCGCGCCCGTAGAATTTCATTCCGTTGCAGCTCTTACTTTCCCAGGTGAGCATCTTGTCGTCGTATTCAAGGCTGGTGACTAGCGTGTCGTAGAATTGCCAGTCGTCCTTGAAATGATAGCGCCCGCCGGATGAGGTGACGCGCTGGGGATAATCCACGCCGAGCGCCCAACGGCAGACGTCCACCTCGTGCGTTCCGTTGTTCAGCGTCTCGCCGGTGCCGTAGATCGTGAACCAGTGCCAATTGTACGGGTGGAGATTGTCTTTGTAGGGTCTTCGCGGCGCCGGTCCTTGCCACAGTTCCCAATCGAGAGTGGCGGGCACGGGGATCTCTTTTCCAATGCCGATGGATTTGCGCGTATTGACGTACCACGCCTTCGCGTAATACGCCCTGCCGATGAGGCCATCGTGAATCTTCTGCACGATTTCAATCGTGTGCGGCGACGAGCGCTGTTGCGTGCCCATCTGAACCACGCGGCCGTATTTCTGCGTCGCGCGCAGAAGCATTTCTCCTTCGGCCGGATTGTGGCTGCACGGCTTTTCGACGTAAACGTGCTTGCCCGCTTCGAGCCCGGCGATGGCCATCGGCGTGTGCCAGTGGTCGGGCGCGGCGATGGTGATGGCATCAACGTCTTTGGACTCCAGAACTTTGCGATAGTCTTTGTCGCTCGCAGGCCCGTAGCCCAATTCCTTCTGCGCCTCGGCGGCATATTTGTCGAGGATGGTGCTGTCGACGTCGCATACGTGCGTGATCCTCGCGGAGTCCGCATTTGCTTTGAGGGAGGAGAGGTGCGCGTAGGCGCGCCCGTTCAATCCGATTACGGCGAAGTTGACGCGGTCATTGGCGCCGAGAATTTGCGCGTAGCTGCTGGCCGCGGATCCAATGGCCAAACCCGCTGTGCCAAGTGCCACCGTGTCGATGAATTCGCGTCGTGTAATCATCTCTCCTCCGGGTGCGGGCTCCACTTGGAGCCCGCCTAAGTTAAGTCCGGGCTCCACTTGGAGCCCGCCTAAGTTAAGTCCGGGCTCCACTTGGAGCCCGCCTAAGTTGAGTGCGAGCTCCGCTTGGAGCCCGCCGATGCAAAGACCATGTCGGTTTAGCTTCATGGCATCACGCCGTCTTGCGAAGATATCACAGGCGCTAGGGCAGGTGGTTCAGCCTCTGAATTGGCATCCGAGGGCACCCGTAAATTCAACTTCACGGGCTGCGCCACCCGCCCTATTTTGTGGTTGGTGATTTGGGGGCCGCGGGGGCGGGGGACTTCACACGCGTTTCCTTGCCGGTCATGACGACTTGCATTGAATTTGCGTCGGGACCCGCTTCATATTTCATTTCGCAGGTATCCTTTGTAGTGTACGTGGCGGTGAAGCGGCCGTGCATCGGCTTCCCCTGCACCGTCGAATCATTGTCAAAGACCCAGGTATCGCCGTTGACGACGCCATGGGAGACGAAGGCCTCTCCATCGCTAGAAACCTCCGAGTGGATGTAATTCTTTGCTTGCGAATCGTAAAACCTCAGGCTGTCGCTGGTGAAGGTGCCCGTGGCGCCCAGGTGAAAAATTTCCTTGCAGGAAACGCCGAAACCGCCCGCGGTCCAAACGCAAGAACGAGTCGAGGTGCCTTTCCCTCCGGGAGACATATTAGGAATGGGCTTAATATCAAAAG
>Ga0181538_10003025_pt1 | contig 16778 bp, 13 predicted proteins | sample PEATcosm2014_Bin_40_FD_119773 | JGI IMG/M metagenome (GOLD analysis project Ga0181538, IMG submission 119773) | Peatland microbial communities from MTU Mesocosm Facility, Houghton, MI, USA - PEATcosm2014_Bin23_30_metaG | ecosystem: Environmental > Terrestrial > Soil > Wetlands > Peat | place...
CTTTCAGTTTAACATGCACTTCTGAGCCGCAAGAAAATACGCGTGTTTCCGGGTATACATGGAGGAACCATCATGCCAAGGCAAAACATCTCCAGCGGGACCGCCTGGGAGCCCATTGTTGGCTACTCCCGGGCGGTGCGCATCGTCAATCACATCAGCGTATCGGGCACGACCGCGACGGGCCCCGAAGGAAAAATCGTTGGCGTAGGCGATGCCTACGCGCAAACGGTTCAGACCCTGCGAAATATCGAAGCCGCCTTGCAGCGCGCCGGTGCCAGTTTGTCGGATGTGGTGCGCACCCGGATATTTGTGACCAATATTGCGGAGTGGGAAAAGATTGGCCGTGCCCACGGCGAATTCTTCAAGGATATCCGGCCCGCAACGAGCATGGTGGAAGTGAGCAAATTGATTTCGCCGGAGATGCTGGTGGAAATCGAGGCGGACGCCATCGTTCAGGGCTGAGAGGGCTGCACGTCCAAAAATAGTGCGCCCTCTCCGAAGGTGTCTGCGACTGCATCGCGATTGTAATTACCACTTGGCCCGGACGCGGTATTTCAATACGGATTCGCCATTGGCCTTCACTGGAACAAAAAATTGCGCCGCCCAAGCTGACGTCTTCGTGTACGCGTAAGAAGAGGTCAACATCTCCCAATCGCCGCCGATGGGTTCGTTGACTTGCACGATTACAGGCGTGTCCTTGTGATTGCGGATGGTGACTTCAAACTCCATTTCCCAGACATGCGCGGAAATGCTCTGATAGTCGGTCTGCTTATGTTCGCACACCACGTCGAAAGCATTGCCGATTTTCACGGTGATGAATTCATCTTTGGGCGTGTGGTCGATATGATCTTCTCCGATGAAGAGCAGGCCTCCCTTGGAATCTTTTTGGTAGACGCGCAGGTTGCCCGCAGGTAGCGGAATGCCCAGCCCGGCCTTTTCTTCATTCTTAAATTTGTAGAAAACCTGGACGGGATCCTTCAGTGGCGCGCCGGGATTCTGCTTGTTGTGATAGTAATAATTCTGGCCATTCACAACGAAGAGTTTCTCAACGGGAACCCCGCTGCCCTGCAACAGGCTGATCTGTTTGGTCTCCTTGTCTTCGACAGAGGTGCGGCGGCCCAGCGAATACAGATGGTATTCGCTGAAGTTCTCCTGCTCGAATTGCCCCGGAGCGCTTGCCGCCTGAGCCTTGACCATCGCCTCCACAGCGCGAACCCGAGTAGGTTGCGGGAGGCGGTTCAAATCCCCTGCAACTAATTGCAGCTTGGCATTATGGAACGCTGTGCCGGAATTGTTCACAAGGGTGACCCAGCCATCCAGATCGGCGGCTTTATCGTCACGGCCAATGGTCAGCACATAGTCGGCGTTCCAGGAGAGATTGTTGGCCAGATACGAAGCTTCGATGCTTTGCTTGCGCGCCCCGGAATTTTCCAGCGACATCAACAGTGTGGGCCGGTCGTATAGATTGGCGGGCACTTCCGGGAAGCGATAGCTCTCCGCGAACACCCCCGTGACAATGTCATTGCCGATGCGCCAGACAGGTCCGTTATTGTTGGCAAGCAACGTGGCCTTGATCTCTTCGTGCTTCGTCGTGTTGTTGTCCATATACGTTCGGACCAGAGTAACTTCCTTGCCGACATATTTATTCAGCAGCTTGGCAGGCTCCAGCAAATCGTATTCGTAATTCTGCTCGATAACGTCAAGCTTTTCCGGATCAGTAAGGGAGCGGAAATGGACCGTGGCGGGATTCACTGTCGCGGCGATATCCATAAATTTCAGGCGGAACCCGCCGGCGGGCAGTTGCAATTGGCGCACATCGCGGATCAGGGCGATGTTGGAGTTATAAACGGTGACAGCAAGATCCGTCTGGTCGTTCAGAGTGGTGGTTTGCTCGGCTGTGACGGCATGGCTCGCTTCCTTCTCTTGTGGCTCGGCCTTCTTCCCCGCGTAATAAGCAGGCACTAACGCGGCCGCACTTGCCAAAACGATCACCGCGCCGGTGGCCACCCAGCGGGATGAAACAGCTTGGGAACTAGGATGGATCTTCATGAGTGCACCTCGACTTGGATTTTCCTTCTCTATTAGAACGGTGGCACACGAATCTCTTGCACGAGGCTCTATTGGTTGGCAACCTGCTTCCAGGTAACCCCGCCATCGTTGGTCTCAAAAGTTTTCTGATGCGTTGCGTCCCAGATTGAGGCATCGTGGGCGTCCTCGGCCTTGATCCCGCCAATGTCTTCTGTAATTGGCGAATCAAGATGCTTCCAGTGCTTGCCGCCGTCCGTAGTCAGAAGAAGAGTCCCTGCTTTACCCGCGATCCAGCAAACCTTCTCGGAAGGAGCCGAGCCCAAGAGGAGGTCCTCGGTCACGCCGCTCGTTTGCGCTTTCCACGATTTTCCCGCATCGCTGGAGCGCTCAATCCTCCCGGCAGGGCGGACGCGCCAGACATGCTTCTTGTCCGGAGCCGCGATGAAACCGCTTTTCACAAGCATTAGAGAAGAAAAGTTTCGCCCGTCTGTGGATAAGGTGGAAAGCGCCCCGCTGGAGATAGCGGGCGGGGGCGGCGCTGGAGTCACCTCAACAGTTTCGGTTGTCACACTCACAGTAACTGCTTCATTCGTTTGCTTTAATTCTTTTTGCGCTTCTTTCTTGTTTTCGGTGATGGGCAGTTTTTCGGCTTCCACCGTAACCTGCTCCGAAACTCTGCCCACAGGCTGATTTGCAGACGGAGTCAGGGCCTGATTTGAGTTTTGATTCGCAATCTGGTCCTGGATCTGATTCTGCTGCTGATTCGGGACCAACGGACCTCCAGCTCGGCCCGTCGCAACCTTGGGCACTGCCGGAGCGGCACCGGCTGTTCGCCTGCCACCAACAGCGCCTTCGGCATCTTTGGCGCGATATGCATAAGCAGATGTACTCGAATCAAGATGCGCGAGATTGTCTTGCTGTGATTTTGCCAAGTCCTGCGGCGCTGAGGGCGGTGCCACAAGGCGGGTCGAAGGCACTGGCTTGGTTGGCAGGACAGGAGTTGCGGATGGTGTTGCGGACACGCGCTCCGGCAGCTTCTTCGACAGAAGGGCCGCAGCACCTTCGTCGCGGGGCACAGTTCTTCCGGATTCTGGCATTGCTCTCGATGCAGGAGGTGAAGCTTCGCGGTTTTCCGCAACCTGAACGCTGGTTTGTTCTCGCTTCACCAAGTGGGGATTCTCATGCACCGCTACCCAAACCAAGAGTCCTGCAGCCAATGCTCCGGTAGGTACGATGATTCTCCAAGGCACACGCCGTCGCGTTTTCGCAACAGCTTTCGCCGCGCTGGGCATGGCAACAGGAACGGGCGCAGAACCTGTTGCAAATCTCGTCGCAATATTTTCTTCCTTCGCGATACCCTCTGCCCCTGGCAATGCCGCCGGCAGTTCCTGTTTCTCCCAGTCATTTGTGGCAATCGAATCGGTCTGTTCGAGTAAAGCCAGCGTCTCCTGGCAGCGCGAGCAAGAGACAATGTGCGTCTTCCAATGTGTCATCTCTTCGAGCGAGAGAGAGCGCTCGTGATAGGCAGCGAGGATTTCCGCATCAGGGCAAGCGGCGTCCGGAGAAGCGCTGCGCAGGTGGCGCGCCAGGGCGCGGTCGAATTGCTGATCGCGATCGTCAGACGGCATGGCGCTCTCCCTTCTTAGAACGTTGCGCGAAGCGTTTCTTGCAGGACATCACGACGATTCTTCCTTTCTACCAAATCCGGGCTTGCCTTGCCGCTTCTCCGGAAACAGATTCCGAAAATCAATGGGAGCATCTTCAGCGGCGTACTGGAAGCAAAGCGCGATTTCCGCCTGGCTTAGAGCCGGTTCACTACGCAAATGTCCCTCGATGAGCGCGCGCAATTCACCACGCGCGCGCTCGAGATTGCGTGAAACGCTGGATTCGTGCTCGCCAATCTGGCGACCGATTTCTGCCAGCGTTTTCTGCCGCGCATAGTACAGCTCCAGGCGCTGTCGATCGCTCTCATCGAGCGAACCAAGGGAGGCATGCAGGGCGGCAACGAACCGCTCGAGATACCGTTCGCGGTGCGGGTCAAGCGAAGGAGAGGACACATGTAGTTCCGGTAGCGGCTTGGCCTGTTCGCCATCGGTCTGATCCATCGATTCCCAGCGGCGGGATTCCCGAAGGCGATCCACATGACGCTGTGCCAAAACGGCACGGAGCCACGTTTTTAGCGCACTCCGGCCATGAAAATAGCGGAACAACGATCGCTCGCCTCTCTTGCCATCCACCAAGCCGTAGAGTTCTGCGAAGAGCGAATCGGCAAGTTCCTCGGCATTGGCACCCGCAGGGCTCCCTTTCGTTATGACGCCAGCCGCGGCGCGCAGAGCCGCGCGATACTCGCGCACAAAATATTCCCAAGCCGCTTCCGAGCCCTCCAGGCAGGCGGCAGCGAGAGCCAGATCCTGGATATGCAGGGTCTGGAGATACTCGACGCGGCGATTGTCGGGCGCAGCAACATCGGCGAAGCGTTTGCTCAGGCTGCGGTCCAGAGCCATGGCAAAATGCGGCAGCGTGAGGCACCACTCCGCAGCGCGAGATTCGGCGTACAGTGAATCCAGGATGTCTCTGGGGACCCCGAGGGATTGCGCAGGATCGCGTTGTTCGGGGGCCGGGCGCTCATGGGGACGATGGGGCACAAAACTCCAGGATTTGCACCTAACCACCCTATTTCTATACCCTAGGATACCTAGGATACAACCAACGACCAGCCCAAGAGGTGCATCCTATACAGTACCCCCTTGAGAGGAACCGGTGTATAAATCAACGATAGCCAGTGCCTCAGGATGCGGTATCCTATGGAGTGTTGCGCACCCCGCCCCGCAACGAATTCAGCCTCGGCGGGTTTATCCCGGCAAAGAAGGCGTGTGGAAAGTGCACTCGCAAAGACATTAGCGAGTACGCGACGATAGTACGAAAGTCCTATTCGGACGACTCAGGCCCCCAAAGTACTCTCGTACCGGTACAACACACGTCCCGATTTCAAACAACTCGGTTCCTTTGGAACAGAGGTGTCGGGATAAACATCTGTACGAGGCGGCCAAGCGGATGACCACGATGATCGCAGATCCACCACGGAGAACTTCTCTAGGCGTCGGGCTCGAAGCGTACCGCGGGCGAACCGTGGGTGCCGAAGCCTGGAAACAGCACATGGGCAGCAGGCCGATCCCCGCCCGCCTTGCCCTTCTACCGGACACGAAGCCCAATTGGAATCGTCTGGGCTTCAGCGCTATCGTACAACTCGCCATTTTGACTTTCCTGGTGGCCATACCTCTGCTATATCCCGAGCAGATGAAGACGGCGCTGAGCTACACCAGCGTGGAGATTGCCCAACCCCTGACTGAGATCCCGGTTGCACCAGAACCCCCGCCGCCACCACCCAAGGCGAAAGCCGTGGCGCCAAAAGTGGAGCCCAAGCCGGTTCCAGTTGAGCCGGTGAAACTGAACCCGACGCAGCCACACATTTTTGCCAACTTGGCGAAACCCAAGGCAGTTGTTCCCAAGGTGGAAAAGGCCGACGTGAAAGCACCGGAAGTGACGCCGGTATTTGAAGCAGCCAAGATCGATGTAAAGGATAACGGCCCGAAGCGGCCAAAAGAGGATGTAAAGATCGGCAACCTGGGCTCGGGTAGTGCGGCGGTAGCGACCGTGGTTGCGCCTGTCGACAAGGTACAGACCGGCGGATTCGGAGACCCGAACGGCATAGCCGGTAAGGGCGATCCGAATAAAGGGACCAACGTAAACCGTTTGGGTTCTCCGGCCCTCCCTGGTGGCGAAGGCTACGGAAATGGCACCGGAGGAAAAGAAGGAATCCGCGGAACGGTGGCAAGCACAGGCTTTGGAAACGGAACGGCTATCCCTCCCGCGGGTGGCAGCGGAAAGAAAGCGACCGTAGTTGCCGGCGGATTCAGCGATGTCGCGGCGACGACCGCGGAAGCGCCGAAGAAGAAAACGGTGGCTGGCGGACCGGCGGATAACACCCCTAACATATTGGACAAGCCGCGGCCAGAGTACACCGCGGAAGGGCGTAATCTGAAGATTGAAGGCGACGTGGTAATCGACGTGGTATTCCTGGCCAACGGGAGTATCCAGATTAATCGCGTCGTAAGCGGCCTGGGGCACGGCCTCGACGAGGCGGCAGTGCGAGCGGCGCAACAAATTAAGTTTAAACCGGCCTTGCGTCAGAGTGAACCGGTGGATTATCCGGCCCGCGTACGGATTGAGTTCCGGCTGGCCTACTGAGGGAGAAATGATCATGAGAAAGCTGTCGATGGAAATTCTCGTGCTCGCGCTTTGCGCTTGCACAGTTGTGCCGGCGATCGCCGCGCCTGTTCCGGCGGCTGATCAGCCTCGCACTCCGGACCAGGTGATCGACCGTGTGGTCAGCAACGAGCAGCGATTGCTTGCGCAGATGCGCGACTACTCCCCGCTCGTGGAGACCTATATTCAGAATCTGAAGGCCGACAAGGATCTGGGGCAGATTCCCGCGGGTGACAAATATTTTCTGGGACGCGCCAATTTTCAGAAGGGTGTGAATCTGGTGCCGCTGAATGAAACGCAGGGCAAAGGAAAGAAAGTATTCGGCTCCATCGGAAACTTCTTCAGCTTTGCGATGCAGTTCCTGCCCGACGGCTTCCTGCAGATGATTTTTATTGATACCAACGGCTTCGACAAGCAGCACTATAAGTTTGATTATGTTCGCCGCGAATTTCTCGGCGAAGTGCGCTGCCTCGTATTTGACGTGACGCCGACCGAGAAGAATAACAAGGGGCGCTTCATGGGGCGCATCTGGGTGGAAGATCAGGATTTCCACATCGTGCGCTTCAATGGCTCGTACAACGGGAACGGCCACTCCAGCTGGTACTTCCATTTCGATAGCTGGCGCACCAATGTGCAGCCGGGTCTCTGGCTGCCCACTTTCGTCTACAGCGAAGAGAAAGACCTGCACTACGCCATCAGCAAGAAGCTGGATTTCAAGGCACAAACCCGCCTGTGGGGATACAACCTGGGCGCCGCCAGCCAGGAACAGGAGTTGAGCAAGATCCTCGTGGAAACTCCCATGCAGGACGACACCAAGACTTCGAACGATGTTTCGCCTATTCAGGCCCAACGCTCGTGGGACCGCCAGGCCGAAGACAACGTTACCGACCGGCTGGAGCGCATTGGCTTGATGGCGCCCAAGGGCGAAGTGGATAAAGTTCTGGAAACGGTCATCAACAACCTGGAAGTGACGAACAACATCGACGTCGATCCTGAAGTGCGTTGCCGCGTCCTGATGACTTCCACCCTGGAATCCTTCACCATCGGCCACACGATTGTTCTCAGCCGCGGGCTGGTGGACGTGCTGCCGGATGAAGCCAGTCTGGCTACCATGCTGGCGCACGAATTGAGCCACGTGGTCCTCGGCCACCGCGTCGATTCGCAATATGCCTTCTTCGATAATTTGATGGTCGAGGACAAGGACACGTTCCGCCACTTTGGCTTCGCGCGCACCCCCGAGGAAGAGCACCAAGCCAACGAAAAGGCCATTCAGATCCTCAACAATTCGCCTTACAAAAATCAATTAGGGAATGCCGGACTTTTCCTGCAAGCGCTGGACGCCCGCGAGAAAGAGATTCCTAATCTGATCAGCGGCCACTTGGGCAATCGTGTGCCGCAGATCAGCGACCTGAAATCCACCACGCCCGTTGATCCCAAGCAGAACCCACAGAAGATCGCTGCCCTGCCGCTGGGCGGGCGCGTCAAGATCGATCCCTGGACCGACCAGTTGAACCTGATCAAGAGCAAGCCCGTGGGAACGGTGGCGGAACGCGAGAAGATGCCGTTTGAAGTGACGCCATTCATGCCCTATCTGACCAGGTTCGGCAATGAAGCCAGCAAGCCTGTGGCAGCAAGTGCAGTGGCACCCTCCGAAGGGAAACCTGGAGATGCGCCGGACCCATCGAAACCCTGATCTTTTCCGTTTTGAAAACCGAAAGGCCCCTGGAAGTTCCGGGGGCCTTTTGCTCTTAGCCGGCATTTTCACTTTAGGCGTGCTTGATCATTTGGCGGTCGCAAGTTCCTTCATAAAGCGATACGTGAACTCCACCCCGTCGTAGAAATCCTGCACGACCAGACGTTCGTCCTTGCCGTGAGAGCGGTCATCCTCCGAATCGAAGAACATGCATGCAATGCCGTAGGTGGGTATGCCGGCAATTCGCAAATACTTACCATCCGTCGCGCCCGTGGACATCGAGGGAACAACCGGCAGCCCCGGCCACATGGTGGCCAGTGCGTGTTCCAGCGCAGCTTTCAAGTCCGGAAGAAGCGGAGAAGGAGGAACCGCGACGGTGGGGACAAGTTTTCCGTCGGATGTTTTGTCTGGCACGACCGTAATGTTCAGTTTGGAATCTGCTACGACTCGCTCCAACGTCTTGCGTACCTCTTCCGGATCTTCACCGGGAAAGATACGGCAATTGACGTTGGCACGAGCAGTCTGCGGAAGAGCGTTCAAGGCATGGCCGCCAGACAGCATTGTGGCGACGCACGTGGTGTGCAGCAGCGAGTTGTAATAGGGATTCGTAGAAAGGCGCTTGATCGCCTCCGGGTCGGGCGGGTCCTTGGAGACTCCACGAAGATCGCCGGCGAGCGAACCGGAGTTGAGCAGCGCCGTCTGCGCGAAGTAGTTGCGCGTGATTTCGTTGACCTTCACGGGAAACGAAAAAGCCTGAAGTTTCGTCAGAGCAACAGCTAATTCGTAGATGGCGTTTTCGGGCCCTGGAACCGAGCTGTGGCCGCCGGGGTTGGTTGCTTCAAATTGAAAATCAACGTACACCTTTTCGCTGGCTTGCAGGCCCGCCAGAAGGCGTTTCCCCTTTGTTCTTTCGAACTCGCCGCCATCGAGATTGATACAGTACTCCGCGTCGATCCAGTCTCTGTGTTCCTTGATCAACCAATCCACACCATTGCTCTGGCCACCTTCTTCATCGGCGGTGAGAGCGAGAATCAGGTCGCGGTCGGGCACAAACCCTTCGCGTTTCAGGCGAATAAAGGTGGTAACGAGCAGAGCGTCGCCCTCTTTCATGTCCTGCGTGCCGCGGCCGTAGAAGTAACCGTCCTGCTCGATGAATTGAAATGGATCGGTGGTCCAATCTTCGCGCCGCGCCTCGACAACATCCAGGTGGCCAATGAAGAGAATCGGCTTCTTCTGCCCACTGCCATGGAAGCGCACCACGAGATTTTTCTTGCGCTCGTTGGGACCGGCGATGCGCACGTCCTGCTGGGGAAAGCCCGCGGCAAGGAATCGCTCTGCCATGGCTTCGGAGGCTTTTGTGACGTTGCCGACGGAATCCGTTGTATTGATCTCAATGAGCTGCTTGAAAATCGCGCGCGCTTCCTGGTTCACAGCCTCGCGATTCTGGGCGCGACCAGACTGTCCCAAACACAGACTGGCGCACAAAGCCATGGCGCACCCGAACATTCTCAACATGCGTGTCTCCTAGTGAATTTTCAGAGTAATCGCAGCGGCGGGCGGCGTCAAATCCGGCGGGGCTGTCGCCTCCGCCTGAATCGCGCGACGTTCACGTGTTTGAGTTCACCAGCCCGGAAGCCGCCCCTAATTACGCAGGAAACCCCATTCACGACGCGTGGCGCAAGAAGTGCGGGCAACTCCGCGAGGACAGTCTCTCCTTCCAGGTTTTTGACCAAGGTGATCTACTCCTCGCGGAGGATGCCGTACTTGCGGCGCAAGAACGAATCAAGAATGGTGTCCGGCAGGATGCGCCGGCCAAATGACGCCCATTTCGCCAGTGACGTTACAGGGTAACGCGCTTTGGGATGCGGCGACTCAATGGCCTCCAAAATCACACGTGCGCAATCCTCGGGTGTGGTCTTGGACTCGCCACGAGCCTTGCTCGCTCCGCTCCAAGATCCGGAATAGACCTTCGCGTAGGGTCCGGATTTTGCCGCTTCAACGTACGGCTCGGCCAGCGCCTTGGCCGTCTGCTGAAAATTCGTGACGATGTAGCCCGGCTCGATCAGGATGACTTCGATGTTGAACGGGTACATTTCCAGGCGCAAAGCGTTGGAGAGCGCTTCCAGAGCGTGCTTGCTGCTGCTGTAGGCACCGTAGGTCGGCGGCGTAAGGAGTCCGGCGACGCTGCTCATCATCAGGATGCGGCCGCGGCGGCGCTCACGCATGTGGGGCAGTACTGCCTGAGTAACACGCAAAACGCCGAAAATATTGGTTTCGAACTGGCGATGCAAGTCATCGAGGCGCAAGTCCTCGATGACTGCCATGTAGCCTACACCTGCATTGTTGATAAGCACATCGATTGCGCCAGCCTTCTCCAGAACAATTTGCACTGCCCGCCGGACGGACGCATCATCGCAAACATCAAGTTCCAGAGCATCAATGGGCAGTTTCTTCTCCGCTGCCAGTCGGGAGATGGCGGCTCGCTTTTCCGACGAACGTCCGGCGGTGAAAACGCGGTAGCCACGTTCCGCCAGTAAGACAGCCGCTGCCTTGCCGAGACCATCGGTGCCGCCCGTAATCAGTACTGTCTGTGGTTTTTCGCTCATATCCCTTTCCCGTGGAATGGGCTCATTGTACGCAGGTACGCGACAGGATGCCAGCGCTCGACTTCAGCCTGCTTTTCGCTGACAAAATCACCCGGCTCCAAAACTGCAATGCTGTTATTGTGGAAATCGGGCATTCAGGATTCGTTATTCGGGCTCAAGGCTCGAAAAGTGCGGCAACAGGAGAGGAGCTTTCCATCGTGCCATCCATCTATAGAATTGAGCCAGCTTTTCGTCGCTTCACCCGTTTCGGCCTGGCTGCACTTGCAAGTCTGACGATCCTGCCCGCAGCCAGTACGGGTAATGCGCCGCGCTCTGTGGACTCCCAACCCATCGTCAAGGTCACGGCCGGAGGGTTGAGAGGGATCTTGAAACCATCAGGGGCGGCAGAATTTCTCGGGATTCCCTATGCGCAACCGCCGGTAGGGGATCTGCGTTGGCATGAGCCGCTTCCGGCGAAACAATGGAGCGGCGTTCGAGACGCGAAAGAGTTTGGTGCGCCCTGCGCGCAGGTGGTTCTGGGGGACTGGAACCAGCACGATGCGGAGTCCAGCAAAGAGGATTGCCTGTACCTGAATGTAATGACACCGCAATGGCCACCGAAGGAGCCGTTGCCGGTGATGCTGTGGATTCACGGCGGCGGAAACAACGGCGGCACCGCCTCCAGCGCGCTCTACAAAGATGGGACGTTGTACGCGCACGGAATTGTGCTCATAACTGTGAATTATCGGCTGGGCATTTTTGGCTTCTTCAGCCATTCCGATTTGACTCGGGAATCGTCGCATCATAGCTCAGGGAACTACGGACTCCTGGATCAGATCGCAGCGCTGCGGTGGGTACAGGACAATATTGCAAAGTTTGGAGGCGACCCGAAGAACGTAACGGTTTTCGGGCAATCGGCAGGGGCCATGGATCTGGGGATGCTGATGACTTCCCCGTTGGCGAAGGGACTGTTTCAGCGCGCCATCGCACAGAGCGGCGCGCCGCCTTTTGCACTGCCATTGTTGGATGAACTTGAAAAATCCAGCGAGAAATGGATTCAGAGCTTGAAACTTCCGGAAGGCCAAAGCGGGATCAGCTATTTGCGCGGGCTCTCAACGACAGAGATCTTCAAGGCTTTGGGAGACCTGAATACCTCTTCCGAATCGCAGGCGCCCATCACGCCCGTGGTTGACGGTTGGGTCCTGCAACGCGAGCCAGCGGCGGTGTTTGCGGCGGGCCAAGAAGCCGGCATCCCAATGATCATCGGGACGACCACGCGAGAGTTTTCTCTAACGCTCTCGGCAGAAAAGTTGCGCACCATCATTCAAAAGACCTACGGAGATGTTGCTCCGAAGGCGCTCCAGGCTTATGGCATAGCAGGCAATGCGGAAGGCACGAATGACCAGTTGTTTGGTCCGCCGTCGGCACAATGGTCCGCTGACACGCAGTTCCGCTGCCCCGCAACAACGCAGGCCATCTGGCACAATGCAGCCCATCAGCCCGTGTACCAATACCAGCTCGAGCGCGCCATTCCCGGCCATGAATCGGAAGGCGCGGTGCATTCGGGCGATTTGGTCTATGTGTTTGGCTACTATCCGAAGACGGGAAACATTGGAGGTGTCTTTGGAGAGCCCGATTACAAACTGGCTGATTTGATGGAACAATACTGGACGAATTTTGCGAAAACCGGGAATCCGAATTCAAAAGGTCTACCGGAATGGCCGGAGTTTGATGGATCGCAGGCATACATTGAGTTCACGCAAGATGTGCAAGTACTGACAAAGACAGGATTGCGGCGCGAACAGTGTGATGTGTACCGGGAGAATCTGAGGAGACTGATCGCACAATAAAGGCGGCTAGAGTGTGTGCCGTAGGCTGCGCCTCAATCGATCGCCCTCGTCCCACGGATTAAACAATCCTTGGCGCTGGCAACGGGATGATGTACTTTCCCTTGAAACCTTTCGCTCTAAGCTTTGGAATCAATTCGTCTGCGATGTGCCAGGAGAGAAGCAAGGCATATTCGGGCTGATCTTCGTAGAGGAGAGACTCTTCCATCACAGGGATAAGTGTTCCCGGCATGTACTTGCCGATTTTGAGCGACCCCTTGATTTCCAGAACACAGTCAAGAACCCCGTCGTCAAGACCCACGTATTGAATCAGAGTGCTGGCACGTGATGGCGCACCGATTCCGTAAATGCGATGGCCCTGTCTTTTGATGTCGCGCAATAGGGTGTACAGATCGAGTTTCGATTGGACGACTCGGGCTTTGAATCGTTGCAGACTCTCCGCGCCCAGACCAGCTCGATCTTCATCCGCAAGGATTTGCGCCACTGAATTCTGAACGGGAGCTCGGCCTTTCCGGGCAGCGTACACACGAACCGAGCCGCCGTGCGTTGGAATTCTGCGGGCGTGGATTACCTCCAGGTCGTGCATATTGAGGAGGTACTGAAGGCTGTGGACGGAATAATACCGGAGGTGTTCGTGGTAGATGGTGTCGTACTGAAGTGTTTCTACGAGACTGTGGAGATAGTGTGATTCTGAAATGAACACGCCCTTCTCGTCGAGGAGCAAAAGAATGCTGTCGATGATGCCGTGAATGTGTTCGATATGCGCGAAGACATTCGTTGCCGTAACGACCTTTGCCGGCCCATGCCGGCGGCGTGTTTCTTCAGCTACTGCGCGCCCGAAGAAGGCGATCGTAGTCGGGATGCCGCGCTCGTTCGCGATGTTTCCAACCTGGCTGGGCTCGATGCCGAAAACGCGATGGCCGCCACGCTGAAAATTACTGAGCAGTGTCCCGTCGTTCGAGCCAATGTCTACAGCAAGATCTTCGGGCCTCATCGGAACGATGGTTTGGGACTCCGTATAGAGGTCCGCAAAGTTATCGCGAAGGATCTTCGTCGTCCCGCTGGTGTAGGGGTATCCGGGTGGAAAGAGAATCTCCTTGTCCACGATCAACCCCAGTTGGACAAGCGCACACTGCGGGCACGCCAGCCAGAGAGCAGGGTACGCCGGCTGCTCCTTGGGGAGTTCCCCAATGGTTCTCATTTGATTCACGGGAGGCAGATAACCCAGGAACAAAATCTGCCGCAGCGGTGTGTAATTGCAGATCTGGCACCGCTCGACGACGACGCTCGAGCCGGTGCCGGCCGAGGTCTGTGCCGTGTCCACGATGGTCATCTAGGTTTCCTCATTTGCTGCTACGACTGCCGGCGCGAGGTCTGCATTGTCGCGGTACCATTTCGCCGTGATCGCCAAGCCTTCACGCAAAAAAATCCTCGGCGCGTATCCCAGCGTCGAAATTTTCGCAATATCGGGACATCGATGGCAAGTGCCACCGGCCGCCGGGGGACCGGGCACGACCTCAACGCGCTTGCCGAATAGATCGCCGACCATGCGCGCCAAATCAGCAATCGTTACTTCTTCTTGCGTCCCTATGTTGTAAATGTTGAGATGCTTTCCGCCACGAAGCAGGGCCATTAATCCCTCGATGAAATCATCGATAAAGACAAAAGACCGCGTTTGCGTGCCTGTGCCCTGAATGGGAAAGCGCACCGAATCCTGGCTTGAAGCGAGCCTCTTCATGCGCACCACAAACTGCGGAATCACATGTTCCCAGCCCATGTCGGGGCCGTAGACGTTGTGTGGGCGGAAAATCAGCACGCGACTAAATCGAGTACGCCCATAGTTGATGGCCATCATCTCGCTGATGATTTTCCCAGCCGAATAAGACCAGCGCGGATTCATGGGGTCCGGGATCGAAAGCGGCACGATTTCGCTGGTTGGAATGGCCAGAGGATCCTGATAGACCTCCGAGCTCGAGGCCAACACCAACTCGGTTACATTGTGCTTCAGGCAAGCATCCAAAACGTTGACGATACCCTTCACTCCCACTTCCAACACCATCTCCGGCTTCGTGTAAAAGAATTCAGTACCGTTAACGAACGCCAGATGGCAGACCGAGTCCACTCCTTTGGCGGCTCTCTGGACTTCGGCTGGGTTGCGGATGTCTCCGGAAACGTACTCAATGGAATTGGCAACGTCACCGAGACGGTCGCTGCGGCCACGAGACTCATTATCGAACACGCGAACGCGATTTCCCTCGCGGACCAAACGCCGCACGAGTGCGCTGCCTAGGAAGCCTGCACCGCCTGTCACCAAATAGGTCTTTGTCATAACGGCTAATCGTCCTTGCCTGTGCTGGGAAACGCTGCGGCGGGGCGTACGCGAACCACCGGACGATTGGAGGGCGGCACGCGGCGAAGATGCTTGCAACCCCAGAAGAACCAGCGCAGATACTCGCCCGTCCACGGGCCAAGACGAAACGTGGATTTGCCTCCATAAAGGCGGTCAATCGAGATGACCGGCACTTCGCCTAGTTTCCAGCCGGCGAACTGAGCTTTCATCGCAATTTCAAAAGTGACGGCCCAACCCACCGGCCGTGCTTCCAGACTTAAGGCAGGAAACATCGAGCGCCGAAAAAGTTTGATCCCCGTGGTTGCATCGCTCAAAACACAGCCTGCAATGCGGTGAAAGGCCCGGTTGGCAATACGCGAAAGCGCGCCCCCCATTACAGAACCGCCCAGGCGGCGGCCTCCGTGGGCGTAGCGGGAACAGCTCACCAAATCGCAGCCTTCCTGCATAAGCGCCAGCATGTCCTCGATGGCAAGTAGCGGCCCGACCTCGTCAGCGGCGAAGATCAGCACGTAATCTCCGACTGCGGCCTCCACTCCCGCTCGAATCGCGTTCACTACTCCCCGGCCTTTTTGGTTGTGCACCAGGTGCAAATTCGCATAGTCATCCTGCATTGCACGGACAACCGGAATACTGTCGTCTTCCGGAAAGTCGTAGACAACCAGGATTTCGTGAGGAACTTCGACGACGGCCTTCAACAGCTTCACCATGATCCGAAGGTTGATTCCTTCATTGCGGACAGGAAGCAAAATGGACAAAGTGACCTCTTTGTGCTTCGCCGGCTCCTTTGCTGAAGCCGTCGCCGCGCTGTTTTCCTCTTCAATTCGTTGAATTGCCATCTAAGCTTCCAAGTTGTGCTGAATTCCTTCGAGCCATAACAGTAGTGCTCTTATCGCTACTCCCGGGTCGGTGCGCGCCCCGCGAGCAATGCCGTGAGCCTTTTGACCTGTTCCCCGACGCTTGCTCGATTTCTAGCCCGGACGAAGCGAAGAGGAATTCCTGCATAAACATTCCAAGGCCGAAAATCAAATCCAGGAGGCGCGAAACTGAGCGCGCCCAAGACAGTTCCTTCAGGAATATGGTTGTTCGGCATGACGACCGTATTCGCTCCCACTGCAGTATAGTGGCCAAACGTCACATTGCCGCGGATCAAGTGTTCTTTCACTTGCTCGACATCAGGCGGAATGATGGTCACGAGATCGTTCACGAAGTCGTCGCTGGTGCACCAAATCTTCACCCCTGAGGAGAGGCTGCAGAAGTCCCCAATCGCGAATTCCATATCCGAGCCGCCGGCCACGCTGCAGCCGGATGCGATATGCGTGCATCTCCCAATGCGTACCTTGGTCGAAAAGTAACAGTAGTCGTCGACAATCGAGTCTTCGCCAATAACAAAAGTCTCTGGATGACGAATGCGCGTATTGGGCGAGACGATGGGTTTCATGTTTCAGGTAATCGCGTGTTGCCTGCAGTGCCCATCCTTGATTCCTGTCTGCAGTTTCAAGAAACTCTGAATCTCGGCACAAACGGCGGAAACATCTTCGTCAGAAAGTGTGAACGCAGAGGGGAGCCACATTGCGTGAGGGATCTGCTTCGAGCTGTTCGGAAACTGTTGGCTCGGCATCCGATACGGCGTCTGGGTGTGAATCGGATGCCAGAACCGCCTTCCACGGATCCCCTGTGAGACCAAGTGGTCGTACAAGACGTCTCGCTGGTCAACCAGAACGTCTGTCCATTGCGGCAGTTCATCTTGCTCGATTTGAAAGGGGATCACGGAGATCCCGTCGACTCCCAGCAAACTTTTGCGATATCCCCTGTAGATACTTTTCATTCTGTCAACCCGGCGTGGCAAGTCCTTGAGCTGAGCCAGGCCGATGGCAGCCTGCAAATTTGTAAATTTGAAATTGTATCCGATGCTGTTGTGAGTATCGTCCCCTCCGGTGCCCCGCGCGGGCCGGCCCTGATCTTTCAATTCTCGAAGCCGCACATGCAACCGATCATCATCCGTGGCAATC
>Ga0181538_10003028_pt1 | contig 16776 bp, 7 predicted proteins | sample PEATcosm2014_Bin_40_FD_119773 | JGI IMG/M metagenome (GOLD analysis project Ga0181538, IMG submission 119773) | Peatland microbial communities from MTU Mesocosm Facility, Houghton, MI, USA - PEATcosm2014_Bin23_30_metaG | ecosystem: Environmental > Terrestrial > Soil > Wetlands > Peat | place...
ACCCGGAGACCATGAAGCACCCGGGAGCGCGGGCATCCTGCCCGCAGCGTGCATGCGATTGCGGCGCGATGGGCGGGCAGGATGCCCGCGCTCCCGGGTATCTTCAAAGCAGTGAGATATTTGATTGCCTGGTCGTTTACGGCGCGCGTGAGTTGCGGATAAATGACACACCCTTGGCTTCCGGACCGACGGAGATGATCGCGACGCCAAGGCAGAGCACTACGATGGCGAGGCCTCCCATGGAGATCGAGTAGCTGAAATGTTCGCCGAGCACGGCCTCGATGTAGGCAATCGACGATGCAACCAGTACTCCGAGTTGGTAAGCGAAGCCCGGGAAGAATCCGCGAAGCTGCGGCGGCGACAGTTCGGTGATGTGCGCTGGAATCACGCCCCACGCCCCTTGCACCATAAACTGCATGATGAAGGCCCCCAGAATGATCAGCGGCTTGGTCGTCGCCAAGATCCACAACGGCACGGCAGCAAGTCCCAGCACCTCCGCCCAGACCATGGCGCGCCGCCTGCCCTTGCGATCCGAGAAATGCCCGAAGGTTAGACCGCCCAGAATCGCGCCTACCATTGAGAGTCCCGTGATCAGCGCCGTCGAGTCCACTCCGAAATGGCGCTGGCGTTGAAGAAAAGTCGGGTACAAGTCCTGCGTCCCGTGCGAAATGAAATTCATGGCCGCCATGAGCGCCACCAGGTAGAAAAACAGGCGCGAGTTCTTGAAGATGGCACGCCGGTAGGTGGACCAATCAGTGCGCGACTCCTGCCACGCCTGGGGATCTTCGACCCGCAGGCAAATCAGCATGGTAACCAGTCCCGGCGCGGCCCCGACGAAAAACATGGCGCGCCAGCCCCAGTGCGGAAATACGGAGTAGTAGGCGATCGCAGCCAGCACATTGCCGAGCGCATAGCCCTCCTGGAGCAGCCCCGAAAGAATACCTCGCCATTTCGGCGGCGCCGACTCCATGGCCAGCGATGCGCCCACGCCCCAATTGCCTCCCATGCCGATTCCATAGAGCAGCCGGAGCAGGAAGAATTGCGTGTAGTTCTGCGCCAGGCCGGACATCACCTCCATAAGCGTGAAGAAGGCGACGTTGGCGAGCAGCACCATGCGCCGGCCGTAATGGTCCGCCAACAGCCCGAAAACGAAAGCGCCCACCGGGCGCATCGCCAGCGTGATCGTAAGCGTTAGGGCGAGGGCGGGAATCGAGCGGCCAAAGTCCTTGGCCACCGCGGAGAGAACAAAAACCACCACGAAGAAATCGAACGCGTCGAGCGTCCAGCCCAGAAATCCGGCCGAGACAGCGTAGCGGGCGTTGTTGCGACTGTCCTCGAGATTCATGGTTTCCCACCACCAGGCCGCGCAGACACCAAGCGAGCTGGAGCATTCGACATTCTACAACAGCTCTGCAATGATGCAGCGCAGCGCGAAGCTCTGGGGAGTCCGGGCGACGGCAGCTTCACCGATCACCGAGCTTCGCTCCGCGCCACCTACGATCCCTCCTGCCGGCTATTGGATGAGTGTCTCGAGAATGCTCTGCAGCGGCACATCGACGGGTCCAATCGGCTGTGGGTCGAAGGCAGTTCGCACCACGACCAAATCAAGGGAAGGCACGACGAAGCAGCGATTGGTGGCAAAGCCCATCATGGCGAAAGCGTCCTTGGGCGCGTGGGGCCAAAGCGTGCCGGCGGTATTCACCCAAAAAGTAAATCCGTAGTCCTTATTAATGTCTTGTGAACTGCGCGTCGCGAGCTCGATCCACCATTTCGGAACGATCTGTTTTCCCTGCCACACGCCTCCGTGCAGCAGGAGATAGCCCAGGCGGGCGAAGTCGCGGGCGGAGAGGTGGAGTCCGCTGTGCGGGTTGGTGTGTGGGCCGAGGTTTCCGCCGCCTCCTTCCAGGTCCCAGCCGCCGTTCACGATGCCGATGGGGTGGAAGACCCGCGCCTTCATAAAATCTCCGATCTCCTGGCCGGTGACATGGAAGAAAACCAGGGAGAGGTGCGCGAAGGCGGCGTCCGAATAATCCCAGGCCTCGCCCGGGGCCGCATAAAGCCGCGCTGCCGAGTCACCAAACCGGTTGGGCTGCCGTCCTAGCGCGATTTCGAATTCGCCGCCTCCATCGCTGACCTGGAACCCTTCAATGCCGTGGTCTTCGCCGGGGATGCCCGAGGTCATGCTCAGGAGGTGGCGCAGCATGATCTTCTCTTTGGCCCGGTCGCTTAGCGGAGAGCCTTCAGGGATGAACGAGTAAGCCTGGCTGTCGAGGTCGATCTGCGCATCGTGGGGAAGCCGGTGGTGGCGGCTGTCGTCGAAAAGCAAGCCGTATGCCATGCCGGTGGCGGATTTCGTGCAAGACCAGAGGTCGAATGTCGTCTGCGGCATGGCGTTGGCTCCCATCCATTCACGCACCAGGTAGCCGTGCCGGATTACCAGGAGCTGCCAAGGCCCTCCGTAAAAGGTAAGATTCATGCGGCCCACCCTTGCCAGCTTCTCGGGGTCTATTCCGCCCAGCCTGCGGACTTCTTCGTCCGTCTTGCAGCGCCTCCAGCCGCCTGCTAACTCGGACGGCGGGTAGTAGGTTTCCGCCGACGGTGGTTCCTGTGCGCAGAGTGCGCTGCCCGTGCCGGGTGGGCGCGCGCCGGCCGCCACAAGGCTGAGAATGAGACCGATGAAAGCAACCATGACTCTTTTCATAACCATCTGCTCCTTCGCTTGCCGGTGTGCCGCGGCTCTCTCGAACCAACCGTGCCGCAGGGGAATTCCCCAGCTAAATCTATGAAGCCAGGCAGACATGCTACTACTGTTCGGATGGGTTTATGAGATAATCGCGACGGAAATTCGCCTGATGCTTGATGGCATTAAGAGGGGTATTCTACGTTGGGGCTGGAAGGCCGGGGCTTTAGAGTCATCGCTTCGCTCAGATTGACAGAATCCAAGGGTCGTTCAGCAGCCTGTCAAGTGCCGCCTTCCGGTATTCTCTGACTATGGCTTGCGTGCTCATTTACCAGCCGCGCTGTCCCAACGGAAGCCAATCTCGTACGTGGGGTGATAGAACTCGCGCTGGTTCATGTATCGAGCACTGCCGGCGGGTGGCGCCTACATCACTCTTCATGTATGCGACCCTTCGCTGGACCTGGTCGATCAAATCGCATATATAAAAACCTATGTATGCGCCACCCAAGGCCGTAATGCTCAGTCATGCTGGCGGGCTCTGTCGCAAGGATGCTCAGAACTCCAGGCGCAGCATGAACTGCAGTCGCCGCGACGAGCCGATGCCCGTGGCGCCTTGGTTCAGTTGGGTGGTGATGACCCCGAAGCCGGCATCGTCGATATCGTCATCGGGATCGCCGTAGATCGGATGGTTAAACAAGTTAAAGGCCTCGGCGCGGAACTCCAATTTCAGCCGTTCGGTGACGGGAATCGCCTTCTCGAGCGCCGTGTCGATTTCATAATACCCGGGTCCGCGTCCAATGTTTCGCCCCAGGTTCCCCCATGTGCCGCTGGCGGGTGTCACGAAGGCCGCTGGATTGAACCAGTTGTTGATCGCTCGCGGGGCCGAGTAGAGGGATTGGCCGGAGACGAAGTCGGGCCGCTGATCTCTTGCGTTACCGTCGGGCAGGTCCGACGCGCTCCGGTCTACTACGATGTTATTCGGGCGGCCGCTCGAGGCTGACGCAATCCCACTCAGTTGCCAACCGCCCAGAACCTTTGCGGCCACGCCTTCCCCGCTTAAGAAATGCTTGCCGTGTCCAAACGGGAGCTCGTAGACCGAGTTGACCGAGAGGGATTGGCGAACGTCAATGTCCGTGCTGCTATAGTCACATTTGAGGCACGACATGTTTTCATTGGTAGTAGAGTCGCCCGCTCCGAATCCCTGGTCCGCCAAACCGTGCGACCACATGTACTGCGTCCCCCACTCCCATCCACTGGTGAGATGGCGCTGCAAGGATACCTGAAGCGCGTGGAAGTTGCTGTTGCCGATGTTATCTTTCTCGCCATACTGGCCAAACGTGGGTATGGGGCGCAGGCCCGTTAAGGGATTGATGAGATTGGCCTGTAATCGGCCGAACAATCTATGCCCCGCACTGCCGTCGTAAGCAACCTGGCCTATAAAGTTACCTGGAAGCATCCGCTCGACCGTGAAATCCCAGTTTTCGAAGTATCCGTCCCGGCGGTTCGGATCCCACGCCTTTGGCGAGTACAATGGGGCAGGAAGCAGGGATGGAAGAACCGGCCACGCGAGGTTGGGCACATCCACTGTCGAAACGTTGAACCGTTCGTCGGTGCTCTCGTGCCCGTCGGTGAAGTCGTCCATCTGGTTCGGCGAAAAGTACATCCCGAACCCGGTACGGATGACCGTTTTTCCTTTATCTCCCCCGGGGGCCCATGCCAAGCCCAGGCGAGGCCCGAAGTCCTTGTAGTCGGGCTGATACAGAAGCGTGCCCTTGGGACAAAAGCCTCCGCACGAAACCTTCACCACCGCCTGGCGGCCAAACGCCTCTCTCAGCACCGTGTAGTGTTCCCATCGCAATCCATAATTGAGGGTGAGGTTGGGGAGTACCTTAAAGGTATCCTGCGCGTAGGGCATGATGTAAGTACGCCGCTCGCCGCCGAGGGTTAACGGCCCGACGTAGGAATAGTTGTCAATCACGTTGTTCAGGAAATCGTCGGAGCTGTCGTAAGTGAGGTCCCCATTTGCGACACTTTCGTCCGAATTGTTCAGCCGATGACGCTCCACGCCGATCCCCATCTTAATGGTGTGCCGGCCTCTCACGATGGTCAGGTCGTCGTAGCCATCAATCGTGGTGCCGACTTCCGTGTCCAGTTGGCTATCACTAGGACTATCGAAGGGGGGCACGGCCGCGCAGATGGTGCCGGGCAGACCGTTGGCGGCGGCCGAGAGGGGACATGTGCCATTCTGGTAATGGTGTAAGGCGGAGCGGTTGATTCCCCCTCGGAGCTCGTTAATGATGGTGGGCGTGAAAGTGTGCGTCAACTGGACAACGTAATTCGAGGGGCGGATGAGAGGGTTATCGAGGCCGCCCAGAGTGTCCAACGGATCGGTGGTGTTGGCGTCGTCGATGTCTAGCCGGGCGAAGATGGAAGTTCGATCGGTGAAGACGTGATCCAAACGGAACATCCCGCCATCTTCGCGATTGTTGTTACTCTGCGGCGAAATCCACTCGTTGGTGAGGCCGTCACCAACGGGGATCGTCCCAATGGGCCACTGGACGAGGAATGGTTGGAGAGCGGGATTGGTGACGCTGGCCCGAAAGGCGGCGTTCGGCACAAAGCCGATGATGGTGGTGTCCAGGCGCTGGCGGAGGCCTTCGTAATCGGTGAAGAAGAAAGTGCGGTCCTTCTGGATGGGCCCGCCGATGCTTCCGCCGAACTGGTTCAAGCGGAAGGGCGGGATGTTCGTGTCGAAGGGCGAGCGGGAGTCGAGGACGTCGTTGCGCAGGAACTCAAACACTCCGCCGTGAAACGCGTTCGTCCCCGTCTTCGATACGATGCTGACGATGGCCCCGGCCGCCCCGCCCTGATCCGCGGTGTAGACCGAGGAACTCACGCGGAACTCGGCGATCGATTCCAGCGAAATCGCCAGGCGCACGCCCACCTTCTGGCTCTGCTCCTGAACGCCCGTGGCATCGACTCCATCGAAGGTGTAGTTGCTGTCGTCTATGCCTCGACCCACGAATCGCAGGTCCCTCTGGCCGCCGGCGCCGAGGTTGACCGCGCCCGGGGCCATCGTCATCAGGAGGGACCAGTCGCGCCCGTTAAGGGGGATGTTCTCCACTTGTCCGGTTCGAATGACGGTGGAGATCTCAGCGTCGTTCGAATCGAGCGCCGCAACTTTACTCCGCACCTCGACCTTCGTCGTGGGTGCACCCACAACGAGCTGCACGTTAACTGTGCGGGTCTGGCCAACGGAAAGCTGGATCCCTGTCGTCGCGGAGGTCGTGAATCCGGGGGCAGAGATCGTGAGATCGTAAGTTCCTGTTGGCAGGCTGCTTATGCTGTAAACCCCACTGCTCCCCGTAGTCGTCTGCCGTTTGAAACCCGTGTCGGGCGCAACGACCTCGACTTTCGCGTTGGGAACGATCGCCCCACTCGGGTCCGTCGCCGTTCCATTGAGGTTGGCGTTGTTGATTTGGCTAAAAGCAACGCCAACAAACAATGTGGCGCCAAATAAAGCGAGAAAAACAACCGGGGGCCATTTAGGTTTCACGGAGAATTCCTCCTGTTTGTAGGAACTGCTCTAGAGAGCGACATAAAGTACAGCCGTGCTCTCTAGAAGCTGTTTCAAAAACCTCCCGTACCCGATCGCAACGCGGATGGTCGACTGCGCGCGAAGCCGTGCTCCCCGGAGGGGAGCAAATTGAGTAGCCGGGGGTGAAACCCCCGGATCCGACCCCACACCCCGCCTTCGGCACCCCTCTCCTCGCAAGCGGGGAGAGGGGAATGAGGGTGAGGGGCGACGTTTCCGGGGGCGTTGCCCCCGGCTCCTCATGTCCAGCCCCTGCGGGGCTGAGGGCCCGAGCAGTGGCCGGGGCTCCAGGACGGCATTCAGTAATCTCTCCTCTACTGGGCGGTTTTGAAACAGCTTCTAACTACTTTTTGGCGCCACTACAGCGCCGCTACGACGAAAACCGCATTAGGCCGAGCCAGTGTGCCTGAGAGGAGATTTAAACCAGAGGCTATGGCACGTGAGCAACAAGACTGCGGCCACCCACGATCTGAGTATAACCACCGATTCCGTGGCTAAACTATCCGTGCCAAGCGAATCCGATATGAAGCTGAGATTAAGAGAATGTTAAATCGGCAGAGGCGACGAAGCTCGCTTCAGCTCGACGGAGGTGCTTAAGGCGCGTCGGTCCTTCGTGGGCGCCGGAAACCCTGAAGGCTGAAAACCCGGCACACCATTGCTTTGACGAGCGGCTGGGTGTTTGCTGCGGGTTGAGCAGAAGGTCAAAACGGGAGTACCACAAAACCGAGATTCCAGTTGACTCTCGTGAACGAAAGCCATAGCATCCCACATAGCTTTCTGCCTTTCTTTTGAGGGCAGAATGATTTTCCCTTGCGGGAATGTTTTGGCGTCGAGTCTGTTCTTAAGCATCCCTCCTGCGGGCTCTTGGGTCAGAAGGAGTCTGTGTTTATGTTCAGACTAATCTCAGCCTATTTCTGCCCTGACACACGGCGGATGCGCAAGGGCCTCTCGTTCGTTCCCTTTGTGGCTTTGCTGTTGCTTCTGGCAGCAGCGATACCCGCCTCCGCGCAATTGTATAGCGGCTCTTTGACCGGCGTCGTCACCGACCCATCCGGCGCGGTAATTCCTGACGCGCAAGTGACGCTGACCGACACGGGGAAGGGTTTCGACTACAAGACCACGACGAGCGCGGTGGGGCGTTACCTCTTGCGGTCGCTGCCTCCCAGCATCTACAAGCTAACGGTCGAGAGCAAAGGGTTCGCCCAGTTCACGCAGGATCGAATTGTTCTGGACGTGGATCAAAACGCCACCATTGACGTTACCCTTCGCGTGGGCGGAACGATGCAAGCGGTGGAGGTGAACGCCACGCCGCCGCTGCTCCAGGCCCAGGACGCCACAACAGGGCAGGAAATCAACCGCACTTTTATTAACGATCTGCCCTTGATCGGCCGGGGCGTGACGGATCTTGCTTTCCTGGCGCCGGGCGTCAATCCCGCGCCGGGCTGGACCTTCGGCTCGGTGAATGGGCTGTTCACCACCAATAATTTCACCTCCAATGGCGGCCGCAATGCGACGTCGGACATGCTGGTGGATGGGGTGAGCGCCACAGGCTACGAGCAGAACACGGCCATTCAGATTCCTCTCTACACACCCTCGGTGGACGCGGTCCAGGAATTCAAACTCCAGCAGAACAACTTCAGCGCCGAAATTGGCTACAGTTCGAACACGGTCATCAACGTGGTGACGCGCTCCGGCTCCAACTCCTTTCACGGGAGCGCCTATGAGTTCGTGCGGAACCAGATCTTCGACGCCAACAACTGGTTCAATAACGCCTATGGCATCAACCTTTTGCCTTTGCGCTATAACGATTTTGGCGCCACGGCCGGCGGGCCCATCCGAAAAGACAAGATGTTTTTCTTCGTGGACTACGAAGGCACGCGACAGCGCACCATGAGTTCGGCGTTCACAGCGGGCGTGCCCAGCCAGGCCGAGCGCCAAGGCAACTTTGGCGAGCTTTGCGCCTATGCGGGTGGCACGTTCGATTCGAACGGCCTTTGCAACGCGCCCAACGGAGCGGGGCAGATTTGGGATCCCTATTCCGGCGTCTACAACCCGAATGTGGGCGGCGCGGTTCGCTCAGCATTTATTCCGTTCAACAACATGGCAACGTACCAGAGCCCCGGAAATCCCAATCTTCCCGCCGGCTCTCAGCTTCCCTCGAGGCCCGGCAACCTGATTGATCCTGTGGCGGCAAATATCATGTCCTACTACCCGCTGCCTAATTTGAATGTGGGTCAGGCGAACTACAATCCCTATGCGAACTGGACGGGCAATGGAATTTCCATCGCCGACCACGACCAGTTCGATACGAGGATTGACCAGCGCTTCGGAGAACGCGACACGCTGAGCGGGAGGTTCTCCTACGCGCGGAGCCCCAGCAACGGAGGCGCGGAGTGCTTCGATAATCCCATGGACCCGTGCTCTTCGGGCCCCACGGCCTGGTCGCAGCGTGCCATTGCTTTAAACGAAGTCCATACCTTCAGCCCAAGCACAGTCCTGACCATGGCCTACGGCTTCGCGCGCCAGTTTGTTAATCAGCCGGGCGCAGCCGCCAACTTCCCCAGCTTCGAGCCGATTTCGGGCCTCGGACTTCCCAGTTACATGGCGGCTTCCGGTGTTAAGGCGACGCCCGTGATCGTGATGTATGGCGGATACTACCAGGCGGGGCCGCTCAATTCGATTGGCGGGCAGCCCTGGACGATCCTTCGTTACGCGCAGGAGACCCACCACCTGATCGGCGCGCTGGACCGCATGCAAGGGCGGCACGAGTTCAAATTCGGCGCCGAAATGCGCGTGCATCGCACCAATGAAGGTCAACCGGGCACCCCCACCGGCTATTTCACCTTCGATTACAACACCACCTCCCAGGGCCCGAACTATGGCGGTGGTGACGCCATGGCGGGTTTGCTTACCGGCGCCAGCACCACGGGCTGGGGGCAGTATGAAATCCCGCCCTACATCGCCACTCAGAATATCGCTTACGCCGCGTACGTTCAGGACAACTATCGCGTCAGCGACAAGCTCACTTTGAACCTGGGCGCCCGCTACGAACTCGAATTTCCGCGCACCGAACGGCACAATCGGCAGGCGTGGTTCGACCCAACACTACCTTCACCCCTGGGTAACGTTCCGGGCGTAGGACAGATTCTGGGTGGACTCGTCTACGCAAGCCCCTCGGATCGGCACAACGTGAACACCAACTTTGCCGGAATCGCGCCCCGGCTTGGCCTCTCCTACCGGCTTACCACCAATCTAGTGTTGCGTGGCGGCTACGGCATCTTTTACAACCCCAGCCAATTCGTGGCGGCGGGCGCGTCCGGCTCAACCGGCGGCCTGGACGGGTACGATGCCGTAACCAGTTGGACGACGACCTACCAAGGTGCCGGCGCGACGCCCTGGGGCCGGCTCAGTGATCCGTTTCCGAACGGCCTTGTCTACCCGACAGGTAACTCGTTGGGCGCCATGACGAGTGTCGGGACAGGTATCTCTGAGTACCTGCGTAATTGGAACGCGCTTCCCTACACGCAGACCTGGAATGGCGGATTGCAGTACCAGTTGCCCGGCGGCCTGCTCTTGGAGGCCAACTACATCGGAACCAAGGGCACGCACCTTTACTTTGGGGGCGCGGGGGCGCTGAATCATCTGGGATCCTGGGTCGAGTCGGCCAGCCCGACCGAAATCTCGAACCTTATCAGCTATGTGAATAATCCCTTTTATGGGATTATCACCAATCCTACTTATCCACTTTCCAATCCCCAGATTCAGGCTTTGCAGCTTCTATACCAGTATCCCCAATACACCGGCGTTTCAGCTCAATTTCCGCCTGTCGCCAACTCCATCTATAACGCCGTCCAGCTGCGAGTCGAAAAGCACTTCTCGCACGGGCTGCAACTGCTGGCAAACTACACCAATTCGAAGGCGATCGACGACGCCTCGGTGGGAACGAACACTACTTGGCTGGGCGGGTCGCACAGCCTGATTGACCCCAATGACCTTAAACTCGAGCGCTCCGTCTCGCAGTATGACATTCCCCAGGTGGTGAATATCGCCTACGTCTACCAACTTCCCTTCGGTAAAGGCAAGCAATGGGGAGGAAGCTGGAATCGCTGGGTGGATGGTTTCCTGGGTGGCTGGCAAACCAACGGCATGTGGCGCTTCGACGACGGGCAGCCGATGGGCCTGGGCATGCAAGGCGGGCTGGCCCTTCCGGGCGGCTATGGTCAGCGGCCGGAATTGCTCGGCCGGCTTCGGGAGAATCCGCGCTCAAAATGGTTCTGCTCCGATCCCGGATGCGGCTACTTCTCGAATCAGGGCGCGACCACCGAACCCTCGGATGTGGCCGTGGTTCCTGCCGACTACACCCTCGGAACGGCGCCACGCGAGCTGGATAGTCCGCGCGTTCCGGGAACCAGCACGAGCGCACTCTCCTTGTTCAAGGAAATCAATTTGACCAAAATGCGCGAGGGAGCGCGGGCCGAGTTCCGCCTGGAGTCTTTCAATGCTTTAAACCACCCGCAATTCTGCGGTCCGAATACCACGGTCAATGGTGGAAGCTTCGGCGAAGTCACCTGCCAGGCCAATTCGCCTCGGGAAGTCCAGTTGGCCTTGAAGCTGTATTGGTAGTGCTGCGTGATGCCAGCGAGGAAAAAGAAAGTTCACCACAGGGGACGCGGAGTTCACAGAGTGAAACAGGCTAATTTTTCTCTGTGTTCTCTGTGCCCTCTGTGGTGTTGCTTTCTAGCTGCCTGCTTTCTGTTCCCTAACAACCCGTATTGCGCACAGGTTGCGTCCAGTAAGCTTCAAGAGGCAATAGCGGACCTCAACGAGCAGAGATACCAGGAAGCTGAAACCATCCTGAATGAAATTCTGCGCGAGCAGCCGCAGGAAGCAACGGCGCTGGGCTTGATGGGAGTGGCTCTCGACGGGCAGAAACGGTTTGCAGAAGCCGAGAAGTTCTACGCTCAGGCCGTGAAGCTCTCCCCGGGCTCGGCCGCACTTTTCAACAATCTCGGGACGCATTATCTTGCTCTCGGCGATCAGGAACACGCGCGCAAAGCCTACCTCGCCGCAGTCGAGATCAATCCCAGCGATCTCAACGCAAACCTCCAGCTCGCTCAGCTCGCAATCAAGTCAAAGCATGGCGCCCAGGCGCTCGAATATCTTGGCCGGTTACCGCGCGAGGAGCAGCCAACGCCCGCCCTTTCGATCCTGCGGGCGCAGGCGTTGGCGCTCGAGGGAGAGCGATCGGAGGCGGAATCGCTCCTGGACCATACGCTTGAGCAGTCGCGGGAGGATCCTCGCGTGGCCTTCTCCGCCGGCATGGTGTTTGCCGCCTGGCAGCGCCACGAGAAGGCCGAGGAGGCGTTCACTGCGGCATTGCGACTGGTTCCCACGGATTTTGACGCCCAGTACAACCTGGGCCTGGCGGCGCTAGGCGCCAAGCACTACGATCGCGCGGCCAGTGCTTTCCAGGCGGCGCTGCGGCAGCGCCCGAGCGACCCGGATTGCCTTTACAACCTCGCGCGTGTTTACGATGGCCAGGGGCGGAGCGACCTTGCCGTGGCGTCGCTCGAACAGGCCCAGGGCTTGGCTCCTGAAAGGCCCGACATCCTGCTGCTTCTGGCCACTCTGACTGAAAAGCTGGGTTACTACGCCGATGCCGTCAGCGCTTACGACCGCTTTCTGAAACTGCGGCCCCAGGATGACCAGGCCTGGCGCGAGCGTGGGTTTGCTCTGGCGCGAGCTTCCCGGACTGAGGAGGCCTTTCGCGACCTTGAAGCTTACGTTCGCCGCAGACCCCGCGACGCGCAGGGGCTCTACGAACTGGGAGTGGTGGAAACGATTCGCGATCGCGCCAAATCGCTCGCGGATTTCAACGCCGCCCTCGCGATCGATCCCAACCTGATTGCCGCGCGGTACGCGCGTGCCGTCCTCCGCTACCAGTCAGGAGGATACGCGGATGCCCTCGCGGACCTGCGCATGGTCCTCGCGCGCGAGCCAAACAATGTTGGGGCGCTCGACACCCTGGGCGAGACAGAGTTGCAACTCGGGCATCCGCAGGAGTCCGTCAAGGCTCTCGAGCGCGCGGCGGAACTTGCGCCCGGCGATCGCCTGATCCTCGTGCATTACAGCCGTGCGTTGGCGCGCGCGAATCGACCCGGGGAAGCGCAGGCGGTTCAGCAGAAGTTTCAACAACTTCCTCCGGCGGCGAGCCCGGGCCGCCCATCGAGCGGCCTCCTCAGCTTCCTGGCCCTGCCCCCAGCTCAGCAACACGCCGAGTACCTCGAGGGCTTGCAAGCCCGCCTGCGAATGAATCCCGAGGATGTTTCTCTGAAAGCTCGCATCGCAAAGGAAGAACTGGCCGAAGGCAAAAGCGCGGAAGCCCTCGAGATGTTCCAGCAGGTGCTAGCCGGGAGCTCCGACGCGGATGCGCTCGAAGACTGCGCCCAGGCCCTGCTCGATGCGGACCAATATGAGCCCGGGCGGGGATTCCTCGAAAAAGCTCTCGCCGGCGATTCTTCCCGCGCCAGCGCGCGCCTCGACTTGGCTATTGCGGTGTTCCACACGACGGGACCGGAGGCTGCACTCAATGAGCTTTCACGAGTGCCGGCGGATCAGCAAAAGGGCGACTTCTTCCTGCTGCGTGCGCAACTCCTCGATGCCCTGGGAAAGCCGGACGAGGCCGCCACGGCTTTGAACCGCGGCTTTGAAGCGGCGCCGACTCGGCCCGATCTTTACTTTCAAGCGGCGGTATTCCTGGTGAAACACGGCCAGGCTCGACAAATGGTCGACATGCTGGGGCGCGCCGATAAGATTATTCCCGGAGAGCCCAAGCTGCTGCTGACTCGCGCCATAGGTTTTGAGTTGCTCCGGGAATACGAGCAGGCATTGGCTCTCCTTGCCCAACTCGAGGCGCAGGAGCCGACTTGGTATCTCCCCTATGAGATTCACGGCATCATCCTGACCATCCGCATTCGCCCGAACGAGGCCAAACCGGTCCTTGAAACCGCCATCGCTCTGGGCGCCGACGATCCCCAGGCCTATTTCTACCTTGCTTCCGCAATTATCCAAGCCAACACGGAAGACGCCGATCAAGCGCAGAAGGCGATTAACCGGGCGCTGGCGCTTGATCCCAAGGACCCCTTCATCCAATCCCTGGCCGGCCGCATCGCTTATCTCCGCAAGGACTATCCCGCCGCACTCGAGCATTTGCAGGCTGCCCTGGCCATCTGGCCGGATATGATCGAAGCCCATCAGACACTCAGCGGCGCCTACCGCGCCCTCGGGGACAAAGAAAAAGCTATCGAAGAGTTGAAAACGGTTCTGCGCATCAAGCAGCAGAACCCCACTGCGGATCAGCCCCTTCCATTCTCGATTGGAAAAATGCTCTTTAGCCTTGGTTCCCGATAGAAACATGGCGGAGTGAAGACACTGACCTCCTGCGGGCGGGAGTTCGCGCTTTTTACAGAAAGAGGACCGCCCGCAGACAATTGCCTGACATTGGCCGCGGCCGGCCGCGCCATACTGCTAGTAACGCCTCGGCAGGCCGAACCATCGGCCCGTGCGAAAGACTCGAGAGATCCAAAAGGAGATGAAAATGAAATTAATTCTGCGAGCGGGTTTGGCAGCCTTGATGATCGCGGCTGCAACCGTTGGCTCGGAATCAGCATTTGGACAGGCAGGCACGCTGGATCCCACCTTTGGTGACAACGGCACGACGATTACCAGCTTTGGCACCACCGGGGTGGGAATCGTCGACGCGCTCGAACTGCAGAGTGGCAAGATCCTGGCGCTTGTCGTGTCAGGCGTCAGTGAGGTGGTGCGCTATACGTCGTCTGGCGCGCTCGACACCACGTTCGGCGACGACGGAATCGCATCCCTGTTGAACGGGTCCGCCGTCAGCATGATGCTGCAGTCGAACGGCCAGATCGTGCTGGCGGGCGTACTCGCGAACTCGAGCGGCACTTTCCTGGCAGCGCAACGCCTGAACGCTAACGGCACACAGGACACGTCTTTCGGGAATGCCGGCCTCGCGCTGGCAAGCCTGGGCGGCCGTGGGCTGGGAGTGGGCGAGGTCGTCTTAGTCCAGCCCAATGGCGATATTCTGGTTGGCGCGCAACTCGAGCCCACCGGCCGGCGCCAGCCTTTCCAGACAATGCTGGCACGATTCACCTCAAAGGGTGCGCTGGATACGACGTTTGGCATCGGGGGAATCTCAGTTGCAACCGGGTCCGGGGGCTGCACTGCACTGGCACTGCTTTCCAACGGCGACTACCTGGCGGTGAGCGCCCAGGCGGTGGCAGAATTCTCGCCTGGCGGCAGCGCCTTGTCGACCATAACGCCGAGCGCACTGGTAGCCAGCAACGGGAGCAACGAACCGAACAGCTCCGGGAGCGCCTTCCAGCCGAATGGTAACTATCTTGAAAACACCGAACTCTTCGTCGGCGAAGAATCACGCGCCCACAATTCCTCCGTCCAAGTGTTCCGTTTCACTGAAACCGGCGCGGCGGACGCTACTTTCGCAGATCCGTCTTTCCACTACATCGGCGTCGGAGGCGCCGACATCCAGGCGATGCCAGCCGCCGTCGCCGTGGCGCCCAACGGGGACATCGTGATCGCGGGCGACCAGGAAATGTTCGCGCGAAGCGGCGACACCATCCTCAACGGCTTTGCCCGTTTGACGCCCAGCGGCGAGCTGGACACCACTTTCGGCAGCGGAGGGACTGTGGCCAATACTGACCCTTCTTCCGTGTCCGGGTTCAATGCGGTCGTCGTCCAGCCGGATGGGAACATCGTGGTCGCCGGCATCACCAGCAATAGTGAGTTGTTCCTGAACCGCTATTTGGGGCAGTAGCGATTGGAAAGGCGGGGCTTCAGGTTCTTTGTGAAAACTTGATTAGTCTGTCATTCCGAGGAGCCGCAGGCGACGAGGAATCTCGCTCTGCCATTCAAAACATTCAGAGCGAGATTCCTCGCTCCGCTCGGATTGACAGAGTGAATCAGGTTTTCACGGCGGGTGGCGCATACGTCCCGGCGGTTTATGCCGGGATGTAGGCGCCACGGTTTCGTTCTCGTCAGCAGCCGGCGGCCTGGTGGTGGTAGGTGTGCCAGCCTTTGTAATTGCTCAGGGCTTCGGCGACGGCGGCGCCGTAGTGGCTGCGGTTGACGGCCACGTGGTGCTCGTAGCCGTGCCGGCAGATGTGTTTCAGGAGCTTCTGCATTTGCGGCACCCTCACCACGCCGTAGCCGCCGAAGCTCTGCGGACGGTCGCCCGTGATTTCGCCCTCGCCCACGTAGGCGCGCAGCTTGCCGTTCAGGTCGTCCGTCGACACGCGGCAGTAGGTGAGCGGCCCGCTCTTCAATTTCCCCACCACGGTCCCGTAGGTATTGTTCTTGCCCACCGACCCGGCGATGATTTCCTGAAAATCCATCTTCACGTCTTCAAAAAAGTGCTTGGGCAGGTTCGAGCAGTGGAAGATCACGGCCTTATCGGGGTCTTCGCCGTAATTGTTGTTCCAGTCGACGATGGCGCTGGGCTCGCCCGCGGCCAGTTGCAGGATGTACATCGAGATCATGCCGATCATATCCGACTCGCAGGCGCTGGGCATCAGGTTGTTTGACATCATGCTCATCAGCGTGCAAGGCACGACGCCGAAAAACTCTTCCATGGCCGTCCAGCACTGCACCGAGGAGCCCACCAGTTCGTTCGCCGTAAGCCACTCGTCCACCACGAGTCCAAATTTCGCCATCTTCACGAGCGATGCCGACGGCACCGTCTGCGTCGGAACATAACCTTGAATGGAGGCGATTTTCGCCAGCACCTTTTCCTCGTCGTCCTTCAGCCGCCCGATGCGGCCCAGCACTTCCGAGAGGTCGAGCGTCTCGACGCTGATGCCATGGTTCTCCATCAACTTCTCGCTGAATCGCACGGTGTTGAAGGCCGCCGGCCGCGCCCCGATCACCCCCACCCGCACGTTCTTGAGCCCCTTCACAATCCGGCAGGTGGCGGCAAAGGCCCTCAAGTCGTCTGCAAAGACCGGCGTCGAAGGCGCCTCCGTGTGCAACGAGGTGAGCGTGTAGCGGATGCCGTACTGCCACAAATTGTTGCACACCGACATCTTCCCGCAGAAGCTGTCGCGCCGTGCCCCCATCAGCATCTTGTTGCTTTCATCCGGGAAGGCATGGATCAGCACCGGCACGTCCAGCCCCGACATGCGAATCGAGTTGGCCACGCCCCGCTCATCGCCGAAATTGGGCAGCGTCACCAGGATGCCGTCAATCTCCGCGGCGTGCTGCTTGAAGAGGTCCGCGCACTTGCGCGCTTCCTGAAGGGTCTCGACCGCGCCGTATTTCGTCTCTTCGGGAGTAAGACATATACCCTTGTAACCCTGCTGCTCGAGAGTACGCAGAATTTCTTCGCGCCCGTCCCGAGCCAGAATCGCAGGAAAGAAACCGCGATTGCCGACGATGACGCCTAAAGTTGTTGCCATGGAAAACCTCC
>Ga0181538_10003036_pt1 | contig 16741 bp, 27 predicted proteins | sample PEATcosm2014_Bin_40_FD_119773 | JGI IMG/M metagenome (GOLD analysis project Ga0181538, IMG submission 119773) | Peatland microbial communities from MTU Mesocosm Facility, Houghton, MI, USA - PEATcosm2014_Bin23_30_metaG | ecosystem: Environmental > Terrestrial > Soil > Wetlands > Peat | place...
GGCGGAGATGAAGAAGCAACTGGCCCAGCACGGACGCTCGGACCTGGAGCCTTACCTGGGCCACATCCGGTCGGTCTCCGAGGAACTCAACAAGGTGTTCATCAACAACTTTGTGGGCACCGGAGACTCGGTCAAGGACGCCCGGGAGACGCTTACCCGCAAGAAGCCGTCTATCGAGGTTTCCATCCAGGCCATCCGACGGGCAATGGAAGTGGACCCCACGGGCCGCCACCCCAGCACCGCCGAGGCGTACCACCTCTGGAATTACCTCAAACAGAAGTTCCTGGACAAGAGGGTTCTGGACTTCAGCAAGATCCGGCGGGAGGCGGCGGCTGATCTGGGATTCAAAGACGCCAAAGGCGAGGAAGTTCCCTATACCCAGTTGCGATTATTCCGGGCCATGACCACCAACCGCACGATGCGTGAATTGACCAAAGACATGATCGTCAAGATGCGGAACGAGGCCCGGGTCAAGGTGGACGCCATGAACTGGCTCAAGAACCAGCAGTATCCCGACTGGTTGAGGGCGGCCCGCATGTTCCCGCGCTTGTTCTTCCTGGACAAGATCATCGGCCACGGACTGGTCCCGATGGTGACCCACGCCCAGACCTTGCTGTTCAACCCCAAAGCCTGGGGGGTTTATTTCGGCCACATGCGGAATGGAGTCTGGGTCCCGGGAGCCTGGCAGGAGATGTATCGGATGCAGTTCGGAACCGACTGGCTGCACCGGATCGGAGGCGGCCAGGAGTTCACCTCCGGCCAGGACTACCACGACTTCGCCATGCAGGACATGACGAGCCATGAGCGGTTCGAGGATTGGAAGAGCGCCGGTCTGGCGTGCGATCCGTTCAAGCACACCGACGATTACCAGATGGATGTGCTGAAACGGGTGTTCGGGGACAAGCTGGGGCCGTGGATCGAGGGGCGGGGATTTGACGCGCTGAAGACGCTGCGCTACGCGATGGCGGAGAAGTGGCTCAACTCGATGCCGGAACATTTGCGGAACAAGGAGTCAATGGGTCTGATCGCCGACAGTGTGAACCACGCCACCGGGACGGTGCAGACACAGTTCCACGAAGCCTTCAACTGGGGGTTGTTCGCGCCCAAGCTGCTGGGCTCCCACTACGCCTACCTGTTCAAGGATTCGGCCAAGGCGATCTCCACCATCGCCCATTGGAAAACCGCCTCCCTGGAGCAGCGCGCCTGGGCCATGAGCGACCTGCAGCAGAAGGCGATGGTGTTTGTGGGGTATGCCGGGATGCTCTATCTAAACCAGAAGTTCCTGGAAATGAGCGGGAGCAAGCAGGAGATCAATTTTGATGATCCGCACAAGTTGGACTTCCTTCAGTTCAAGGTGGCGGGATTCCGGGTCGGGGTGATGAATGCGCTGGTGGGAACGGTGCAGCTCCTGGCCCGTGGTCTGCACACAGCGTTTGGAGAGCGGACGAAGTATGAGCGGGTGACGCCGAGATCGAGCGCGCTGCTGAACGTGGGGGTTGAATACGCCCGGGGCAAGGCATCTCCTCTGGCCTCGACGGCATTGAATTTGGCGAGCGCCCAGGACTATGCCCACCGGCCGCTGGGCTTCCTGCCGTGGAGCGAGCCACTGTCGCGCGCCAAACGGTTGCAGGGAGTCCAGCCCTACGGTCTGGGCGAGTATATCTCGGAAGAGTTCACGCCGATTCCCATTGAAGAAGCGGTGAAGCGCCAGTTTATGAGCGGGGGAATGTCAGAGTCCGAAGCCAGCAAGTGGGTCCGGACTCTGGTGATTGCGGGCGGGATGAGCGCGACGGGTGCCCGAGTTACCGAGGACAATCAGTGATTAAGGCAGCACCACCTGTTCCTGCCACTTTGTTTTGTATCTTCCCCTAATCTTCATCCCTTTAGACCTGCGAACCTTTTCCTTTCTGGTTAGAATGCACTCTCTGCACTGACGCCATCCATTGACCATCATTGTGTTGTTCTTGGTGAACTCGTGACCGTTATCGCAGTGTGTCTTGGAAGCGTTTCTGGACTGGAATGTATCACCACGCAATAGGTTTACTCTAAGAGTTACTGGCTCTAAGTGTTTAGGATTAACACACCATCTATTCCTGCACAGATGATCCAGAGTTAATCCTATTGGTATGGGTCCGACAAACGAACAATACGAGAACCTGTGTGCCTTCCACTCCTTTCGTCCAACAGAGAACCTTCCATATCCCCCAATGTCGTCAGCCCCGGTCCACTGCCAACACCCATCGTCCCTAATGGAGACCTTCTGCATGAATCTATCTATGTCTTGCTGTTTTGTTTTCATGGTAAAACATGTTGTGTAATCCATTGTCCATTATCTTTCCACATGAGATAGAACTCTATTGTCGGCCACTCGTGAGCCGCTACCTTAAGTTTAACAATAGAGTCGTCCCATGCGTGCTTCCCCTTTACCTCCCACGCGCAAATCCTTGGTCTTGGGTTTCCGAATCCAACTATATCCACGTTATAGACACACCCGTTTGCCAACTTAAGCACCAATGCATGTGGTCTAAACACGAATTCGGTTCTTGCTTTCCTATCTTCTTCTTTAAGATATTCAAGAGCCTCCTCCTCCAGCTTATTCATCAGCGGCTTGGGGTCCTGTCTGATTCGTTTCTTCTTTGGTGTGGGACACTCCTTGACGATGTCCTGTTTGAGTTGGTCGGCATCGTTGAGGGTTCGGAGGATTCGGGCTCTGAGTCTGGGATCTTTAATGTCACTTATTAGCATAATGTCTTTTTTTTCATGGTTTCTTCTTTCTCTTCTTAATGACTCTCACTCTTTCGATGAGGCGGTCGCAGACACTACAGCACAGCACCATCTGATAACGCTTGCTGTCGATGAAGCAATCAATAGAGGCCATTGGGTGGCACTTGGGGTTCAGTTTGAACGGCGCATCCAGCAGCTTCCTTTGCTCGGATGCCTTTTCAAACAATTTCTCGCAGGGGGCCATTACGATTCCCCCCTTGCGCTGACGGACCGGTCTTCGTCTGGGAGCACGCCCGGTAATGGTTCGGTGTTAAACGCCGCCAGCTTGCGGGCCAGGAACGGCAGGCGCTTCTTTTCTATGCGGAAGGCGGACCGCCGCATCTTCTTGGCCTGTTCCCGGTGGTACACGGCATCCTCCTTCAAGCCCGGACCCGCCTTGAAAAGGGTGTCGGCCTGCAGGTCATAGGACGACGCCCGGTCCAGCAACCGCTGGAGTTTCAGTTTGCATTCGTCGATCTCACGGCTGATTTGTTGGGCCGTAAGGAAACGCTTCTTAGGTTGGGTTCTTTTGTTCATACACAGACTTTCGGTGGCGTAGGAAACCCCGCGACCCGCCGCCACAGGTGCAGGACGTGAGGGTGCAGGTTGACGTAATCTTTCTTCTGAGGATGAAACTGCACAACGACTTCATCCTCGTTCCAGAATATATCCTTAATCAGGCACATATCTCCCCACGACGGAGTCCTCTCTTTTCCTTTTCCGTCCTCCATGTGGACCGAGACGTGTTCCCAGCGCTCGAACCCCATCTCGGGAAGACATTCTCCATCACTAACGATGCAGCAGGCGGTAGAGCCTGGCCATAGCTTTATCTTGAACGCCCCGTTCATCCCGTCCGCATCGGTCGAGTCCCAGGGACCCATGTGCGGACCTTTTTCTCGGTACTGGTTGGGCGGATTGGTTTTCATATCAGCTCCTCCCTTGGGAGGTCGCCTTCTCTGGGTTTGAATTTCGGTTCACTCATATCAGCCTCCGATCCACCGGGATCTTGCAGATGGGCTTCCGGCAGGTCCCGCAGTCGAAGTAGAGCCAGCCGTCGTAGTAGCTCGTAAACGTCGGTCCGACGTGGCATCTGCCGGTGATTTCGGGCCTCATCTCTTCACTGAACGGTTTGTCGCAGCACGGGCAGTGGCCGTCGGTCATCGACTCCAGATCCGGCCAGCCGCACGTCTGGTAGTCTTTGATGTCGTTTCTTGTCAGTTTCATGGTGTCCTTTCAGTTATTGGCCGCCCATTGCTGGATGGCCTGGTTGTTCTTTTCAGGTCCCTCGGAGATCACCTGAAGAATGAGCCTTTTCAGCCTTTTCCGCTCGGCCTCCAGTTCCTCCTCGGGAATCTCGCACTCCGCCACCCCGGGCACGCAGGCATTGGCATCCCGGTAGAGGTCATCCTCGACCTCTTCCCCCATAACCTCCTTAATCAGCTCTTTAATCAGGTTTCCGTAAGTAGTGCTCATACTCATTTGCCCTCCTTCTTGACCCACATTGTCGCGGAGTTCCCCAACAACTGCTGGTGGGTATAGCCCTTGTCGTAGGGTTTGATGTCGTCGAGGTACACCAGCACGGATACCGCCACCACGGCAGCACAGATAGCCACGGTGATGATGGCGTTTGATGATTCACTGTCCATTTCGATCTTCATACTGTCCTTTCTGTTCCGCCGGGGGTCATTCCCCGGCTAAAGTGATGCAATGCTGTTGTTGAGATCCCTGATCTCGGCCCTGAGTTTGCGGTATTCCTGGCGTTTCTCCTCGTTGCTCCAATGGCGGCCCGTGGCCACCTCGGCCGAGAACTCGTTCCGGAGATACCCGGCCTTCCGTTCCTTGGCCTCCATGATGTCCTTCAGGTCCATGATCGAACGGGTCGGAGAGGAAGGGGAGGGGGACCCCTTGGAAAGAGAAGAGACTTTCTCCTCTATAGCTGCCATGCGTTTATACAATAGGTTGACCTGATCTTGTAGGTCTTTCATAGTTAAAATGGACACTCGACCGATGTGGAGGTTGAGGTGTCCTTCATATCTTCAATCTTTGTGGCTGTGCAATGCTCGCTCTCAAGCCAAGGATGGATTGCTGCGTGGCATTCATCGCATATCATCTCGATGTTGAGATGCCAGTTACTGCCTCCGTTCTGAAGCTGGATCACATGATGCCTGACTAGGATGGCGTACTTTCCGCACACCCAGCAGTTTCCATGCTTGCCCTTCGGCTTTGCCCCAGACCTATTAGCAGCGGCTCTTATCTCACCAAGGCTTCTATCTTTGTAAAGCCTTCGATACTTCACATTAGACATCCTGATTAGAAGCTTAATCTTTTGCTCAGGAGTCACGCATGACTTTCTCTCGTGTCGGTATTTCTTTATTCCCATAAGTCCTGATCCAGGCATACCCCCCCGACCCCCCTAACCGGATCAAAGCTGGTGGGGGTCTCACCACAGTTTGGACCTGTGGTCAGAATCGGGGGATCACCCGGCGAGGTATTTCTCTGTCATAGCGCCCCCGGCCTTGACCCAATCCCATGACTGGCGCTGGCGTTGGTTTTGATACGGTCCACCGCATACAACCGCTTCTGATGGGGAAATAAACACCCCTCTCCCATTGCTGAGAGAGGGGCTGAAATGTAGAGGCTAATCTACTTTCCCGGCTGACGCCGGAAATCGAATCACTGTCAGTAAATAGCCTTAACATTTCACCGCTACCCTACCCCACCTTGTCACCCCTGTCAACAGATTATTTTCAACTATCCCACCGGCCTCCGCTCCCGGATCTTAGCCTGGAGCGCGGAGAGCAGATCCCTCTGCGAGGGTTGCAGTTCCAGCAGGTCGTCGAGCCCGGCCTGCCGCATGTCCAAGGTCTCCGTGAAGACGAAGAGTTCCCCGCACTTCAGGCAGACGGACGTGTCCCCCGGCGCGGGCCTGGCCTTGTCTGGGTTGTCCATGCAGGTGGCGTAATCCGTCGTGTATCCGCAGACCGGGCAGGTATGGCTGGGAAGGGGGTCTGGGTTGTGCCAGTAATGGCAGAACCCGCAGTATTTCTCCTTCACGTCGTTCAGGTTGTGGCTGGTCTTCCCGCACTTGTGGCAGGTGATGGACTGGCCGTCCTCGGAGATGGTGTAGGTGGTCCATGGTGCCTCCTGCTGGTTGATGATGCGGAGGATGCACTTCCCGGCCGTTTCCAGCATTTCCTTATCGAACTCCGTGAGATCCAGGGGGGTGTTCCGCTTGGGAAGTCCACGGCAGAACCCTCCCGCCAGGCATTCATTGGGGGTCAGCTTCAGGATGCCCTCCAAGCGCTTAACCTCAAGCAGGGCCTCGGACAATGTCATAGGGTACTTGCTCATGGCTGGCCTCCGGGGTAGTAGTTGTTCATCCAGCACCAGGTCTGGAACAGGGGCAGGAACCCGTTGGCGTAGGTCGCCTGCCAGTCGGCCTGGTTGAACACCCGGTATTGGCCCGGTTCCTTGGTGCTGATGTACACGTTACAGGTCAAGATTCGCCTTCCGTTGGTGTTGCCCAGGGTGTGGGCGTACGCAGCCGTTTGCAGCCGCGCCTCCGGCCACGAGTCCTTATCCGGCAGCTTCGAGGATGTCTTAAAGTCGGTCAGCAGCAGGCAGTCAAGAGTCTCGTTGTCGAGCAGCAGGTCCGACCTTCCGGCGTATCCTGGTCCTACGAGAATGCGCTCGGTCCACACCACGCTTCCGGTGGTCATTCTCCAGTTGAGAACCGGCTGGATATACGGCTCCAACTTCTTGTCCCATTCCTTGCCGGTCAGAGCCAATTCCAGGGCTTCGTGGATGGCCGTACCGGTGTCCCGGGCCTTCTGGCTCTCCTCGTCCTGCTGCTTCTCCACTTCCAGGACCCGGACCAGCTTGTCGTCCAGGCTCTCGTTCGGGAGCGTCGGGGCCGTTACGACCGCGTACACGGCCTGCCGGATCAGCCAGTCGTTGAGGGCGGGTCGATTGAGCGTCTTCAGGATTGTCGTGACGCTCGGGAAAAGCCCAAGTTTTCGCGCATCGGCGATGTTGGTTGGCCTATTTCCCTCCCGGCTCTTGCATGGAACGAAGTGGGCGGCTTCGCCGGTTCGGGTGTAGTAGTGCCCGGTTTCAATGCTCATGTTGTTGTCCTTTCAGTTATTGGCCGCCGCCTTCGCGTCAGCCTCGATCATATCCGCCATTTTCCTAAGCACAGCGGGCACCTTCCCGGCCAGTTCCTCGGTCAAGCAGGCGGAAAACCCGCTGCCGCGCTTTCCTTTGCATACGCACAGCAGGACTCCTTCGGCCTCCAGGGCCTTGAACAGCTCGTTGCATTCCTGGTCGTATTCACCATGTTCTTCGGGGGTGGAGATCATGTCTTCTTCTCCTCCTTACCCTCGGCGTGTTTGTAGCACAAACAGGCCACAAATCCGGAAACTTTGGCCGCCTCGGCGTAGAGTTCCCCGATCAGGGACTGCTTGTCCGTCTCATCATTTTCCATCATGTACTTGGTCACGAGCGCATCCAGGTCGTCCCGGAAGGCCCGCATGGTTCGGTATTGGTTGGCCGCTTTCGCGTCATTGTCGATCATAGTTCTGTCCTTTCTTGCCCAGTAGGGCGGGTTTACTGCACTCGATGCTGGAATGGTCTGAAGTGCCAAAGCGGGCAGCACCTATCCCCGCATTCAGCCACAGCTTGCTCATCCTCCCCGCAGCAATCCAGGCATTGGAGCTTAATCGCCGCCCTGGGGCTGCAAACCCCTCGCCAGGAGCGTTCTACAGCTTTCTGGCGGCTTATCCCCCACTGACTGAGTCTTTTTACCTGAGATGGTGTAAGCGGTGTCTTTTCCTGGTTTTCCATATGGTTTTCAATGTAAGCCCCCGGCCACCCCTCTGGGCAGCCGGGGATGGGGTTCTGGTTCAGAACGGCACCGGCACCGGGTATCCCATAATCGGGAGCCAGTGCCAATGCAGTCCGAACAGGAGGAGCGGCACCGCCACGGCCATGATTACGGCCGCCAGCGGCATCCACTCCTTTAGTGTGGTTTTCATTCAGACAACCCAGCTTACGCTGGGAAGCTCATTCGGAGAAGGACTCCAGGCCGTGTTCCTTGGTCTGCTTCCGGAACTTCTCGTCGGCCTCCGTGAATACCCGGAGTTTGACGACCTCCATGGCTCCGATGAGGTGGCCGGAGCTGACCTCGGTTCGGTATTTATTGACCAGATTGCCCAGTTCGTCGATGAACTCCATTGACTTCTTCCTCTCCTCGGCGATGTCCTCTGGTACGTGCATTTGTGACATATCAATCCTTTTTGGTGAACTCGTAATGCTTTCCTGCCAGGTCCAACATGTCCCTGAAGGTTTGATCTTTGGCGATGGTCTCGGGCTTCTTGGGCTTGCCCTTGTACTCCTTTTCTACAGTATAATTTCTCCATAAGCCATATAGGTACGGTTTCTCCAGGTCTTCCAGGTTCACTCCGGCATTCTTCCCGAACGGCATGGGGAACTGCCTCCAGGCATCAGCCTCTTCGGGCGGAACGTAATCCACCGATCCGTCGTCGTGTTCCGGCTGTGTCGCGTGTGGAACATCAGGCTCCTTGTCATAGGCATTGGGCAAGTACGGGTTGTTAATCTTCCCATCCTTGACCCACAACCCCAGGCATTCCCTGAACGACGCGAGCTGCTGTTTGCTGACCGGGATGAACCTCAACGGGAGGTCTTTCATCCCTTCGTTGGGCATGATCCAGCCCAGCTCCATGCAGAACTGGGTGGCCATCTCCCGTTCCTCGGGCTCGAACGAGTTCAGGAACCATTCCTTGGTCTTCTCCGTCGCGCCTTTGAGCGGCTGTTCCACCGGCTTGGGCTTTGGCTTGGGCGGTACAGGAGTTGGAGGATGACCGTTCTCCGGCTCTCCGACATCCTGGGTAAAGAACTCGCTGGCGGCCGTCGAATTGATCGTAGCCGCGATCATGGCGCTCTTCTGGGCCATCTTGAGCGTCGCGTTGTGGCAGAGGAACCGATCCGGCTGGCGCGCGGAGTACTTCCCGTTCCGGTCCCGGTGCTGGCTGCCGGACGATCCCAGACCGGACCCCACGAAGCTGTTGGGGTCTCCCTTCCGTCTCAGGATGCACTTCACGGTGATCTGGTAGGGCTGGTCCCCTTCCGGCGGCATCTCCGGCCCGCTGACCAGCTCGTAGTCGGGAGCCAGGTTGTGCGGCAGGAGGATGATCTCCGCCCCTTCCTTGGAGAGCGACGGCTTCTGGTCGCCCCGCTGGTAGAAGTGCTTGCCCGGGACAAGCTGCTTCTTGATGTAGTCGCTGAGCAGCTCCCGCTGGCGCACGGCCAGCGCGAAGGATTGCTCCAGCGAACTGATGGTGGCGAGGCCGGAATCCTCCCGCTTGGCGACTGCCTGAGTAGGGACCACTTCGGCCTCTATGGGTTTATCTTCACTCATTTTTGTCCTTTCATCTGTGGTTGTTGAAGCGCGGCGGCGCAATCCAACGCCTTCTCGGCCTCGCGCTGGGCCTGACTTGCTTCCATGAATCTCTGGTGAGAGAGCTTCGTGTTGAGTTGGAGGCACGCTTTCACGTCCTCGCCTTTCTGGATCTTGCCCGCCAGCGCCAGCGTCACCAGCCGGAACTCCTGCTGATTGAACGTGACGGTGAGCTGCAGGTCGCTGTGTACATTAGCCATAATTATTCCTTATGTTGTCTTCTATTTGGAGTTGTAAGAGCATCTACCGGAGACATTCCATTGTAACGAATCCTATACTTATAGGTGCTGTAGGACACTCCTAATGTCTTACACCAGTCCTTAGAACACATCGTTTTTCCACCAATGGTAATCCTTATGGTTCTTACCGTGTTTCTTGACTGAATGTCCGGGGTTGCCCAGATACAATTTTCTGGATAATATCCCTTATTGTTGTCAACTCTTTCGATAGAATGAGACCCGCTTGGCCTCAATCCCATATCTTCGATAAAGTTGATAAACGACATCCTCCATCTGTTACACACGCGGATTCCTCTACCACCGTAGAGCCTATAGACACGGTCTTTCTTGTGGTGGCATCTGCTAATCATGCCCCTCCATGAATTGTATCCGGGGATATTCTTAATTGAGTTCATAAAAAGGTGGGGCGGCCCCATTGTGAAGGACAGAACACAACTGCCCAATGGGCACTCTAGAGCCGCCCCCCAAACTCGTTACTTGATGCTGACGGTCTGAGGCGTGGGGTGAACCAGCTTTGGAATCACGTTCCGTCTCAGATCGGCCAGCATCACCGAATGATAGTCCTTGAGGATGCGTTGGAAAAGCGGATGTTCTCCGTTTCTCCACGCCACCCTCAAGCCGTGGTCCTGTCCGAGCTGCTTCTTAATCAGGCTGACTCGGTAGGTAATCTGACTGTCCGTGAGGTTGGTGACCCGGTTCAGCTCCCGGTTGCCAATCCCGAGCTGGGCCTGGAACCAGACCTCCTGGTCGTCGCTGTCCTGGAAGGTGATCTTCCTGCGGGCCAGCTTCTTGTAGGGCTTCTTCATGCGATCCTCCAAACCCGCCAACGGCCTTCGCCTAAACGCCTGATGGCAACCTTAAATCCGACACTCTTTGCCGATGAATAGACTGAGGTTTTAAGTTTGTCGTCCACCACGAATGAATCTCCGACTTTAAGAGATTTCATGGTTTCTGTTAGGTGGCCCCAACCGTCCCTTTTTGGCGGTAGCGGAATATCGTGATCTATCTTGATCTTCATACCGATCCTTTCGCTACGTAGAAGCGGCTGCCGCAACACGGACAGGTGTTGAGCGCCACGGGCTCGACTCCGCCGTTGTTCTGCCGGGCCTTCTTGGTCTTCTGAGCCAGTCGCCACCGGCGTTGGTACTCCCGTCGGCGCTCGGCGGCTTCCGGCGTCAGCGCCGGTGCGATCCAGGCACCCGCCTTCTTGGCCTTGTGGGCATGATACCATTTCTTTTGGTACTCTCGCCGAGCCTCGACGGAGCCCGGGGTCTTTTCGTGGGTAGTCCTATACCACTTCTGGTAGGCCCGTCGGTGGTAGAGGCTGTACTCTTTGGGTGTCATTTCCGGATGTGAGGCCGGGTTAAACACGGGTTTATCTGTCTTCATACTGCTCGTCCTTTCATTTGGTTATACTGTGTCTTTTCATGTTTGTCAACTCAGTTGTCTTCGGGTCGATCCCTTTTAATCGGCAGGTAGGCCCCGGTCTTCGTATCTCGCACGAAGGACTGGGAGTTTCCCTTGCTGAGGTCCAGTTCGCCTTCCCGGGCATGGGCTTCCATGTCCGCGAGACGATCCTTGAACAGCGCCACTGTGTCGGCCAACTGTTCGTTGTTTACCTTGTCCTCGTTCCCGATCATCAGGGCCGCCACGGCTCCTTCGCGTTCGATCAGGAACATCCCGAACGTCCCGTCCACCGAGGCTAACAGTGGCTTCAAGGCGTTGGAGATCTGTTCCCAGATCGGATTATTAGCCGGATTGCTCATGGGTCCTTTCTTGGTTTCAGATGGGGCATCATGTCTTTCAAGGGCAAGGTTGACTCGATATGCCCATCTGCAAACGTGAGTTCCAGTGGTTTGTTGGGATCAAGCCCCATTTTCTTCAGGTCACGAAGGTAATCACGGTAGAGCTTGCCGCTCTCCAGTTGCTTCATAACTCTATTAAAGGCTCTGTCCATCTCGTTCATTTGGCCTCCTTAATCGGCACCGCTGGCCAGGCTTTCCCTTGAGCGATGTCGAAGCCCAGCTCCGAATAGGGCAACTGGCCCGACAGGTAGAGCAGGAGCGTGTTGAGGATTCCAGAAGCCACCGCGAGATTTGAAAACAGGATCTGAGGCTTGCTCACCACCAGCTCCACGCAGTTCAACTCTCCGGGCATCTTATCCTTTGGGTTGGCGATCTCGGGATGGTAGGCCGAGAGTGAGGGCGTCACGTCCTTGCCCTTCTTGCGAATGTAGATCTGTATGTTGCCATACGTTCCAAGCCTCACCGTCCCGGTCGAGTCCTTCCCCACCCCGTCGTTGCCGCCGGAGATGAGGACGATGTTCTTGAGCTTCGCGCAGTGGTCGTTGACCAGCTTGCGCGTCGCATGGTTGTCCACGCAGAGGATAATGATGTTTTCAGGCCAGATAATCCCGCTGATGGTTTCTTTGGCGACGTATTTCGCCACGGCGGCAATCCCGAGCCTGGAACCTCTGAACCTCGGCAACAGCTCGTTGCGTATAACCCTGGCTTTGTTGCCATGCCGACCGAACAGCATTCGACTGGCGTTAGACGGCTCGAACTTGTCGCCGTCAACCAGAAGCAATGAAGAGTTGTCTGGAAGAGAAGCGAGAAACACTGAGGCATACCTGGCCACAATGCTCCCAACCCCTCCCAGCCCAACAATCGTTATACAACCGTGCTTAGGCAGCTTCGGTTTTAATGGTTTGATGTTTTTCATAATGCTCTCTCGCTTTCTCCCAGTGTTTCAGGAACTTCTCCGCCCGTTCTTTGCAGTAGGGCATACTGGCGAGCTTGGTGGCCCGGAACAGCTCTCCCTGAAGGAACGACGCCGGCCGGACGCCAGACCGGAGGTGGCCCTCCAGAATGCGCCTGATGATGTCCATATCCTCCTGGGGAGGACGAGTTGGTGTGTAGTTTTCTTCGGAGTAGCCGCCGCCATAGTAACTCCCTCCATAACCGCCTTGGTAGGTGTACTTCTTCTCCTTGACCTTCTCCAGCCATTCCGGCGGGAACTCCATGTCCCGCTGGATGTAATCCTCCAGCATGGTCCAGGGGTCCGTGATGTCGAACCGTTCCCCGTCCACCACCACCGAGCAGTGGAGCTTGGGCGGTTCCGTTGTCAGGTCGCCCACGATAAGGTGGATGCCCGGACGGGACACCTCATCGTCCTTGTCCGTGCCCGACGGATCGGGCGAGAAGGACGGGTGGCTGTGAATGTCGCCCAGGAACACCTTTCCCGGCGGCAGGTTGGGGAGTTTGTAGTTGACCGCTCCCCAACCGTTCTTCTGCTCCGGACAGAGCAGTTCCATCGACTGGGTCGTGGAGTTCCACACCAGGACGACGGCGGACTCCCAGCCTTCCTTAGTGTGGATGGCGGCGAAAAAACCCACGGCCTTCTCGAACAGGACTCGCGGGATCTTCGGATAGCTGACCCGGCAGAACTCGGTCTGCTCCTTCAGCTCGCTCGGGCCTTTCTTGGCCGGGACACAGCTCTGGAACCAGGGATGGTTCCGGCAGAGCATGAGACCATTGCTGGTCATCAGGTAGAACATCCTGTCCTTGGGCCAGGTGAATCCCTCCGTCTTGAGATAGACGGGGGTTTGAGTGATAGCTTCTAGCTTCATACGATTAGTGGTTGATGATGATGCGGGCGAGATCGTCCGCTGTTTTCACGGCTCCGGCACTGGCTCCGTTCTGCTGGAAGATCCGATCCGCCAGCTTGGCGACGCTGTGCCCCGTCTTGATCCACGGCACGTCCAGGACGAACAATGGATCTTTGGCGGTGTTCTTCTCCCACTCCTCCACCGTCTTGATGCGCGGGTCGATCTTCTTCGACTCGCTGAACCACGAATTGCCTTCGTGATGTTCCGAGCTGAGGTTGAAGCTCGTCTCCAGCAGGCAGTACCGCACCGCCTCGAAGCCCGCCTGGAAGCGGTCTTCCGGTTTCGGGCTGGCCATCTGCTTCGTCTGCTTTAGGTACTGCGTGCAGATCCAGCTCAAGGGATGGACCATGCTGTTACGGTCCGGCCACTTGGAGCAATTGAGCAGCGCCGGGAAGCAGAGTTCATCCTCGACGCTCTTCAACGGTTCGTTCCGGAAGAAGCACTCGTCCTTTTGGAGGAGGTTCGGCATTCCGTTGCCATCCCGGTAGAAGGTTCCCGCGATCACCAGATACGGCAAGGCGATCCGCACGTTGCGGTATTTTGTGCCGGGGCCGTAATGTTTAGGCGAGTCCGCCGCTATCCACGAGAGTTGATGGACCCTCGGTGGCTGCTCGTAGATCCAGAGCGTAATATTGCCCTGGCTCAGCACGCACTTGATCCCCGCTGGGAGGATCACCGGCCCGGTGCTCATGCCCGGACTGACGCGGGCGCAGAGGTCTTCGACTTTCATTGAGTACTCGGTGAGTTGTTTTCCATCGAATACCCTGGCGATGGCTTCCTCCATCACCACATGAGCCCCTCCCTTCTCGCCCGCGTGGCGGACGAACATAAGGGACTCGGCCGCGTTGAGCAGGTATTCCTCGCCCACCGGCACGCCATTGACGATGGCTACCGCCTGGGCGTCGATGTCGAATCGGTCGGAGAACTTCTTTCTCACTTCACCGACCGTGGTTCCCGCCACCGGCAGATCCTCAACATAAGGTCCGCTGCTGACGTTGACGTTGGTGTTCTTCGGGAGTTCCGGGACGGAGTCGAATATCGAGCCTCCGCCGCTGGGTGCTCCGGGTGTTACTTCCTTGCGTTTTTCCTTCATTGGTTTTTGTCCTTTTTGTTTACTTACTGTTTATGGTTTAACCGAAACTTATGCGTTCTGTGGGATGCGGCGAACCCGGGTGACGCGGACGCCGTCCGGGATGTCGAGGTAGTTGTGGACGTTCTCGGGCACCAACTGATGGGCCACCGAGAGGACCTGGTGATCCAGGGACTTGGCGATCATCCCGGCGGTCAGCCCGATCTCCGGGTCCTTGCCGAGCGACAGCTCCCAGGCTTCCTGCGAGGCCGACTGGACGGCCCGGTCGATGAGCGCGCCGGTCAGGAAGTCGCGCTTGTATTTGATGGCGGGTTCCTGATGGCCCTGGAAATCCAGCGCCACCACGCCCCGGTCCGACTCGCCGAACAACTGCTCGTTGACGGCGGTGATGATCTGCTTCCAAGGCTTCTCGCTCGGCAGACCGTCCACATGCTTCTTGAGCACGGAGTTGAACCCGTCGCGGTCCAGCCGTCCGAAGTGAACGACGCTGCCGCCGATGCGGCGAAGGAACGCCGGGTCCACGAGATGCGGCTCGTTCGTGGTGGAGAGGAACACCACCAGCTTGTTGGACAGCCCTTCCCGGTTGGGATCGAGCCGCTGGAGCACGACCGTCATAATGCGGTCGTAGATGGAATCGCCGCCGCGATGGCGGCCCACACCTTCCGCTTCCTCCAGCACCACCATGACCGGCAGCACGAATCCGTTGAACTTCTCCTCGGCCCGCTGTTCGACCTCGTCGAAGAGCCGGTCGATGTTCTTGTCCGACTCGCCGAACCACATGGAGAGCATCTGGCTGGTCTTCATGCGGAACACGCGGTGGGGGAGTTCCTTGACCGGAACCCGGGTGATCTCCGACATGATCTCGTAGAGCAAGCGGTGAATGGCCTGGATGGCCAGGGTCTTGCCACTGCCGCTCACGCCTTCCAACAGGCGGGTGATGCAGGGACGGAGCCGGAACTTGCGGCGCAGCTCGGGCCGCGTCATCTCTTCCCGGACATGGAGGGCGATCTGGGCGATGACCGGGCTGGGATCGCCAATGTCGCGGTCCACCCGAACGTCCGGAATCGCGCCGCGATCCAGGAACTTGTAATGGCTGATGCCTTCCGCCGGTGCGGGCAGGGCGTAGCTGCCGATGTGGCCGCCTGCGCCGGTGACGATGGACGCGCCCGGCTTCACTTCGCCCTTGCGGATCTGTTCGATCAGCTCCGGGCCGCTCAACAGCACCGACTTAAGGTCCTGCTGCGTCACCACTTCGATGTGCCGGTCGTCGATCTTCCGCTCGAACCGGGCCTCCAGGCCGAAGTGCATCCCGTCCCCGGCCGGGTGGACCAGGATCTTCATGTGCGCGTCCACCATGACACGGTCTCCCAGCTTTAGCCGCTTGACCTCGTGCGTGTTGGCAATTGGAAGATAGGCCATCTCCCCGTTATCCATTATGACCGTCGCGTGCTCGCGTTTGCTGTCGTCCAGGATGTGGACGCCAATGAAGGTCGCGGGCCGCATGGGCGAGGACTCGACCTGTTTCAGGATCGCGTCGAGCTGTTCGGCCTTCTCCTTCACCTCCTCATCCACCGCCGCGTTCTCCAGGCGGCTGAAGATCTCCCTGGCCACCTGCTTGGAGTCCGCGTTGCCGTCCTTGACACCAGACATGATGTCAATGACCTGCTGAACCCGATGCAGTCCGGGGACGTTCTTGTCGCCCAGGCTTTGGAGGGTTTGTTCGATTTGTTCTTGTTCCATACTATTTGTCCTTTCTTGGTTAGCCATAGCCGTCAGCGTGTACTGGCGGGAGTGAAGGGCCGAAGCCCGGCCCCTCAATCCGGTCAGTCCCAAAGCATGTCTCTGTAATCACTCCGTTTCAATCCGCACCCCGCCCGCGCGGGCGGGGTGACTGCTTAGTTGGCTTGGGAAGGGAAATGTCCGCCGTCCATGAGGGCTCCCTCAACCTTCGTGGCGGCGTGACTCTTCGGGAAGTCGGAGTCGTAGAGCGTATCCCACGGGCCCAGCGCCGTGGGATTCCGGGTGATCCCGGCCATGAAGGTGATCGTCCGGGGCCCGGCCCAGAGGTTGACGGTGACGTTCTCCTCCCGGTCGGGATGGTCGCGCGGCATGATTTTGCAGGTGCCGTCGGGATTGAGGAAGTCCAGCGGCTTCTTGTTCTTGGCCTTGACCATCCAGGCTTCGGTGAGGAAGAGCACGACGGGATGGGTTTCCCGGAACTGGCGGATCAGGTCCCAGCACCGGGGCTTGGTCTCGTCATCAATCCGGTCAAACGCGACGATGACGGGTTTGCCCACCGTCGGCAGGTAGAACGCCACCGGCAGCAGGCGGCCATCGTCCTCGAAGTTCTTCCGGGCGGATTCCAGGATGGCCCGGGTCAAGTCCCGGGCGTCCTCATTCAGGGTGGAGAGCGTGTCATTGAGGGTGTTCATCGGATTCCTTCTTATAGGGGAACTTCATCGGTTTCAGCTTGAAGCCCTCGTGCTGGCCGTACTCGGTCAGCGGGA
>Ga0181538_10003038_pt1 | contig 16737 bp, 9 predicted proteins | sample PEATcosm2014_Bin_40_FD_119773 | JGI IMG/M metagenome (GOLD analysis project Ga0181538, IMG submission 119773) | Peatland microbial communities from MTU Mesocosm Facility, Houghton, MI, USA - PEATcosm2014_Bin23_30_metaG | ecosystem: Environmental > Terrestrial > Soil > Wetlands > Peat | place...
GGTCACGATCTTCTTTTCCGGCGTGTAAATACGCTGGAGGATGGCATAGAGCGTAGTGGTCTTCCCACTGCCGGTCGGGCCAGTCGTCAGAAACAGGCCGTGCGGCTTCTCCACCAATCTCGACAGCAACGCGGAGCGCGCCGGATCGAGGCCCAGTTCCTCCGCCGTTAGCAGCTTCGAGGTCTTCTCCAGCAACCGCAGCACCACGCCTTCCCCGTAAATCGTCGGCAAGGTGCCCACGCGGATGTCCACCCGGACACCGCGATGATTGATTTGGATATGCCCGTCCTGCGGCATGTACCGCTCGGCAATGTTCATATCCGCCATGATCTTGATGCGCGACACGAGGGCCGCATGAAGCTGCTTGGGCGGTGGCGGCTTCTCCTGCAAGAGCCCGTCAACGCGGTAGCGCAACTGCACCGTCTGCTCAAACGGCACCAGATGGATATCGCTCGCTCGCTCCCGCAGGGCCGTCGAAATGATCACGTTGACCAGGTTGATGACTGACGGCTCGTTCGCCATCACCTCGATATCGTGCAGGGTCCCGCCTTCCGTGATGACGGCTTGTTCCGGGTTGAGATTCTCAATCATCTTCTCAACCGTCATCTGGTAGCACTCGGCCATCTTTTCGAGGATTGCCGCCGCCGACGCCTCAAATTCCTGCACCTCCAAACCGCTCAGCAGCCGAATATCTTCGATCACCCGCTGATTGCCAGGTTCGGCAGTCGCGATCTCAATCGTGCCGTTGTGAAGACCGATGGGAAGAATTCGATGCCGTTTTACGAAGTCCAGTGGCAGCGCCCGAAGCGCGTCGGCGGGCACCTCGAGCTTACCCAAACTACCCAACCGCCGTTCCGACGCGCCCTTACCGAGAACACCTTCGGCATCCTCCACGGCTTGGACCAAACTATCCTTCGAACCTTCGTCGGCCTTGCTCATCTATCGACAGCTTGAGTATGTTTCCTAAAGAAAACGGATTGAACCAGCCTCTTCACCTGGTTCCGACCATTCAATTGGGTTTTATGAACTCGCTACTCCGCTAATTACGAGAGGATTAGACACCGCACACCAGAAATAGTTGCAAGAAAAGCGCAACGAAATTACGACGCTGAGCAGCCCAAGTCCGTTGATACTCGACCTCCGTGTACCACGAGGCGGGCGTGTATAAAGGCATTTCAGGGTTCTTTGCTGTTTTCGTTGGAAACGCTCGTGCCCTTGGGGACACCGCTGAGGATGAGAATCCGGGCATTTTCGGGGTAATGAGTGGAGTAGCGTCCCCTACCCCCCGCTCATGCCTCCGTAGGCTCACCGGAGCCTCGCCGTAGTACCCTGCTTTGGAAGCAGGGTACTACGGCGAGGCTCCGGTGAGGGGACGGTAAGGCTACGGTTCGGCTCGCAGGACGGCCGGGTGCAGGTTGCACGGGAACATGGTGTCCCATATTTAGACACACCGCTAAAGCCTCGGCGGTTTAGGCCGGACCGATTGTGGGAGCCGGAGAGCGTCATGGGAGACTCATCGGACAGTCACTGTAGATAAGTTTGAGCCTCCCGTGATCGCTTTGAATATTTCCGCTGTCATTTTCTCTGACTTCTATTACTCTATAGACTGGATGCGATACGGCTTGCTTATCTTTGCGCTAATTATCCGGGCACGTGTATTATGCGGCGCCGCCCAAGCTGCGATCACGCCTGAGCAGGCAGCGCAATTGCCACCCCCGGCTGGTCATGCCGTCAACTTCACGAAGGAAATCAAACCCATCTTCGAGGCAAGCTGCATCAAATGCCATGGCCGCGGGAAGGACAAGGGTGGGTTCCGCCTGGATACCCGGGAGACTGCCCTCCAAGGCGGAGATAGCGGTCCAGTCGTCCTTCCGGGCAAGAGTGCGGAGAGTCTGTTCATCGCCCTGGTGGGAGGAGTTGACCCCGACAACGTCATGCCGAAAAAGGGCTCGCGCCTTACGCCGGTAGAGATCGGCCTGCTCCGCGCCTGGATTGATCAGGGAGCGGCCTGGGATGCGCAAGTGACCTTTGGTCGCGTTGAACCGCTCAATCTAAAACCGCATCTGCCGGCCATTCCCCCCGCGGCCAAAGCCGCCAACCCGATCGACCGCTTCCTGGCGCCCTATTTCGCGGCACACAAAATCCTGCCGCCAAAGCCCGTCAACGATCGCCTCTTCGCGCGGCGCGCATATCTGGATGTAGTCGGGTTGCTGCCGCCGCCGGAGGAGCTGGAGTCATTCATTGCCGACCGGCGCGCGGACAAGCGGGAACTTCTGGTGGACCGGCTGCTCGCCGACGATCACAACTACGCCGAGCATTGGCTCAGCTTCTGGAATGATCTGTTGCGCAATGATTACAAAGGCACTGGCTACATCGACGGTGGGCGCAAACAGATCACCCGCTGGCTCTACTCGGCCTTGCTCACCAACATGCCCTATGACAAATTCGTGGCCGAACTAGTCAACCCGACGCCAGATTCCGAGGGCTTTACGAAGGGCATCGTCTGGCGAGGCGTCGTCAACGCCAGTCAAACGCCCCAGATGCAGACCGCGCAGAACATCTCTCAGGTCTTCATGGGGGTGAACCTCAAGTGCGCTTCCTGCCACGACAGTTTCATCAATGACTTGACGCTGGCCGATGCCTATGGCCTCGCCGGCATCTACGCGGACGGCCCGCTCGAAATGGTCCACTGCGACAAGCCGACCGGCCAGAAGGCCGAGCTGAAATTCCTCTACCCGGAATTGGGCGCTGCTGACCCCAAGGCCGACAAACCGGCCCGGCTCAAATGGCTGGCTCAGATTATCACCCAGCGGCAGGACGGACGGCTCACGCGCACCATGGTCAATCGCCTGTGGCAGCGGTTCATGGGCCGCGGACTCATCGAGCCGGTGGACGACATGGAGAAGACGGCATGGGATCAGGACCTGTTGGATTGGCTGGCGGAGGATTTCGCCGCGCATAACTACGACATGAAGCACCTGATGCGGCAAATCCTGACCTCACGCGCCTACCAAATGCCCGCAGTCAATCTCGGTGAACAGCTACAACAGGATTTTGTCTTCCGCGGCCCGGCGGTGCGCCGGCTGTCGGCGGAGCAATTTCGCGACGCATTGACCCGCCTGACCGGGGCCGGCTATTCCTCGCCCGCCGCGGAGATTACCCCGAGCGAATCGGAGCAAAAGAAGTTTGCGCCGCCCGTGGCCGTCAAATGGATCTGGAATGACCCCCACGCTGCCGACAAGGCCAAGGCTGGGCATGTCTATTTCCGCAAGACGATACACCTTGCCGGAGTTCCCGCGGACGCCGCGGCGGTCGTCCTCTGCGACAACAGCTTTACCCTTTACCTCAATGGGACGAAGGTCGGTGCCGGCAGCGACTTCAAGGAGGCGTTCGTGTTTGATTTGCGGCCTTTGCTCAAGCCGGGCGACAACCTGTTCGCCGTCGATGCGGTCAACCATCTGCCGGACAATAGCGTTCCGGACAGCGCCGAACCTGCTCCGGGCACGGAGAACCCTGCGGGGCTGTTATTCTACGCCCGCCTGCGCAGCCCCAACCCATACGCCTCTACTAATTCGGCGACGGATGACTTTGCTTCGGACAGTTCCTGGGTTTGCACAAACGTGAAGCAAGACCATTGGGAGACTGCGGGATCTACCCCCGATAACTGGACGCCGGCTGCCGTGCTGGGAGACATGGGGATCGCCCCGTGGCGAGTGTCCGAACAGTATCTTACCGCCAAGCTCGCGGGAGCCTACCCCGGCGCCGTCCGCGCCGCGCTGGTCGCCGCCGATCCGCTAATGGTCGCCCTGGCGCGGCCCAACCGCGAGCAGGTCGTCACCACCCGGCCAACCGCGGCGACGACACTGCAAGCGCTGGAACTGACCAACGGCGAGACACTCGCCGACCTATTGAAGCGGGGAGCCGAGAACCTTCTTGCCCCGGCCTCCGCGAGCAGGGGCGATTTGATTTCCACCTTGTATGAAAAGGCGCTCGGCCGAAAACCCACGGGCGAGGAGTTGCAGTTCGCTCGCGAGATCGTTGGCCAACCTGCCCAATCCGCCGGCGTGGAAGATTTCCTCTGGGCCGTGACCATGCTTCCCGAGTTCCAGCTCATCTACTGACGCCCCATGCCCCTCCTTTCACGCATCACGTATTACGAACCACGTTTCACGTCTCACGCATCACGCATCACGCATCACGTTTCACGCTTCAACGACTCATGACTCGCCGCGATTTCATCAAGACTGCCAGCACTGCCACCCTCTCCGCTCTAGCCGCGGGATTCCCGCGCCGGCTGTGCGCGGAGCCATTGGAGAAGATCAAGCCTACGGCTGACACGGTCATCGTGCTCTGGATGGCCGGGGGGATGGCCTCCACGGACACCTTCGACCCGAAGCGCTACACGGCGTTTGGGCCGGGCCTCAAGCCCAACCAGGTGTTGAGCACCTTCCCACAGATCGACACGGTGGTGGACCCTATCAAGCTTACCGAGGGCCTGGAGAACATTGCGCGCGTGATGGACCGGGCCACGTTGATCCGGTCTTACACTGCGGGCGATCTCGGCTTCATCCTTCATTCGCGCCATCAATACCAATGGCACACCGGCTACGCTCCCCCGCAAACGGCCGCCGCACCCCACATCGGCTCGGTCATCGCCCGGACGCTCGGTCCCCGAGACCCCGCCATGCCTGCTTTCATTGACATCGGGCAACGGTTCGATTTGGGCGAGGGCGAGGAATTGAAGGCATTCCACACCGCCGGCTTTCTCGGCAGCGAGTATGGACCGTTCATTATCGCGAATCCTGAGGACGCGCTGAAAAGCGTCCGGCCGCCGGCGGGAATGAGCCCGGACCGATTCGAGCGGCGGGAGACCCTCTACCGCAAGTTGCTGGCGCAAAGTCCAATCGGGCAGATCGGCAGCGATTACCAGAAGGAATCCCTCCGGCGCTCGCTCGACAACGCACATCGCCTGCTCAGTTCGCCGGCGGCAAAGGCCTTCGATCTGTCGCTCGAGCCCAAGGCCAGCTATGATCAATACAACACGGGGAAGTTCGGCCTTGGCTGTCTGCTGGCACGGCGCCTCACGGAAGCCGGCGCCCGCTTCATCGAGGTCACCACGGAATACATTCCCTTCGAGTATTGGGACACCCATGAGAACGGGCACACCCGCATGGTCGATCTGAAGAAGTCGATCGATGCGCCGGTCGCCCGGCTCGTGCTCGACCTCGAGGAACGCGGCCTGCTCAATCGCACGCTGATCGTTCTCGCCAGCGAGTTTAGCCGCGACATGATGGTCGAAGGGAAACCGGACAAGACGGTGAAGGACCAGGTGGATGTGCCGGACGTGATCAACGAATTGAAGCACTACGGCATGCACCGCCATTTCACCGATGCCGGCAGCGTGCTGTTGTTCGGCGGCGGCATGAAACGCGGCTACCTCCACGGCAAGACTGCCGACGAGCGGCCCTGCAAGACGATTGAGAAGCGTGTGGTCATCGAGGACCTGCACGCCTCCATCTATCGCGCCGTCGGCATCTCCCCGAAGCTAAGCTACGAAATCGAGAAGCGCCCCTTCTTCGTCACCCGCGACGGCCTCGGCCAACCCATCCTCGACCTTTTCGCGTGACGTCAGTCCGTAACGCGCACCAACTCCGCCGCGCCAATGCCGCCGGGATTCCAATTCGTAAACAGGAGCCATAGGCGCCCTTTGTGCTTGTAGAGCGTGGCGTCGTGAATGTGCTGGGCTTGCGTGAACCCGAGCTCCGCCTTCGGCGCCACAATGCTCACGATCTCCCATTTCTTCCGGTTGAGGATGTAGATGGGTCCCGGTATGCCGCCGGGCCCGTCGAGGCATGGCGCGACCGCGTAGTCGCCCCACAGCTCAAGGTCACAAACCGTGGGCGCCGATGGTTTGCCGTTCATCTCCCCGACAGGAAGCCCATGCGTCTCTGCAATCGCATTGCTCTTGAGGCTCCAAAGCACAAACTTTCCCTCGGGCCTCGCGCTGACGATTAAGTCCTTTGTCGTGGGATCGTAGGTTACGCCGTGCGGGGTTTGCGAGAGTGAATGCCCGCCAAACATCAAGCCAGTGTAATCCAGCGGCGAGGTTGTTGCCTCTGAAACCCAGCCCTCTCCGTAACCATCTGTGACCCAAAAGCGGCTGGTATTTACCCAGGTTGCATCCGTAGGGTTAAACTGTGAAGCGTTGGCGTATTTGCCTGAGTTTGCGGGATAGCCGAGGGTCTGGACGTTGGTAAACGAGGTGTCGCTAACAAACACCCGGTGCTTCACATTGTCGGCCGCTGCCACCAACGGCAACTGCCCCTTGGGCCGCTTGATCAGTTCCGCCCCGTGAATATTTCCTTCCGCTAACTTTGGGTCTCCCTTCACCACCCAGCTTTCGGTCAGGTTATTTGAGAAGGCGATCCAGCCGACTCCTTGCAGGCCCCAATAGACTGTGTCGCGGTCGGAGTCCGCGATCAGCGTACCGTGAGCCCCTGTGACTGCCCACTGTGCTTCCGCAGGAATTGGCAGAACATTCGTTACTGCCATAAACGTCCACGCCCCCTGGCCACTGGTATGAACCCCGCTCGATTTCGAGACAGTGATCTTGGGCTTAACGGGGGGCTTCCGTTCGGTCACGACCCGAATAGGGAGCAACAGCGTGCCACCATTCGTTCCATCGCTGTCGTGTGCCGTGGCGTTCAGAAACGGCAGCATGGCAGCCATCGTGAGGATTAGTCTTGCATTCATTTGTTGACGAATTGATTCGTTTACGCAGCCAATCCACCCAAACCCACGAGTCCGCCGTCGCCTGGCGGATGCGTGTCCAGATGCTAAGCCGGCCTGCAGCGCCTGGCCTGGACCAGACTCTGCACCCCAACCTGGATCAGAGGCTTTACGAGCGCAACTTATCATCGCTGCCAAGTGCTCAGGCTGTTCCACCGTCAGAAGCATAGAGACCAGGGCAGGGACGATACGGCCGAAGAACCGCCCCGGGCTGAGCCTAATTTTGGCACCTGAGTGTAACCTCCGCGTCACGAAACCGTAACGCAACGCTGCGAGGATATGACTATGAGAGCAACGACTCTGTTCCTGGAGCCGGCAACCGGCCTTGGGCGCTCGCGCGGCGCCAATGGCATCCCTGTGCGCTTCCAAGGCAGGGTTCGGGCCTCAAGTACTGATCTTTTCGTTCGCGGTGACAGCGATAGGCGCGGCAACGACAGTCAGCGCGAGTGGGCACAGCAGAACCTGAGAGCGGCGGCGGCCACGCCATTGCAGATCAATCGGGCGTATTACGATGAGTATGCCGATCACTTTCAGTGGCGGACCGCGGCCCTGCCCATGAATGCGGCTTACGGACCGTTCCTTCGGCAGTTGCCTCCTTATGCGCGCATCCTGGATGCCGGCTGTGGTCCCGGACGCAATGCCGCCGCGTTCCTGTCGCACGGTTATCGCGTGACCGCCATTGACGCATCACCAGCGATGGTCCAGCTCGCAAAGCGCCGCGGCGTTAATGCTCACGTGATGACTTTTCAGCAGATGACCTTTTGCCGGCAATTCGACGGCATTTGGGCCGGCGCCTCCGTTCTGCATGTGCCGCATGCGGAAATACCGGAGGTGCTGAGCCGGTTTGCGCGAGCCCTGAACCCGCAGGGTGTTCTCTACGTGTCGCTGAAGGAAGGCCAAAGCGAGCGAATTGACGAAGATGGACGCTTCTTCAGCTATTTCACCCTCGACGAATTCTCCGATTTGTTGACGAGTTCCGGGTTATTCAAGGTCCTCAAAGCCTGGAAGAAGAAGGGCCTTGATTCCTCAGGGACGATGAGGGCGTGGTTGAATTTTCTGGCCGTTAAGCCGTGACAATTTAGTTGGCGGCAGGGAGCGCATGCGTCCCGCGTTTGGCGTCGCCTCCCACTGATCCCCCATCGTTTAGTGGTTGAGTCAGGCATTACGGTGATTGCGGGAATCTTCTGGATACTCGGCGCAGGAGCTGATAAGATCATGGATGCTCTTCCACGGAAATGAGCGCGAGCGGGAACCCATTCTCTCTCATCCGCGCGGCGTCGATGAAGTGGCGGGGCGTCAAAGGGCAACTCCCGATTGGCTCAAACGCCTGCTTCGTTGGCTATACGGGTGGGAACTGATTGACATGAAAGCGTTTGTTCCCCGCGTTCTGCTCCTTGGCGGCTTGTGGTCTGCTTCGATGGTCAATGGGGCAGGGCAGACTTATACCTTCACCACCATCGCGGGAGCGGCGGGGCTAAGTGGGACTAACGATGGCGCGAGCAGCGATGCGCGTTTCTACCGGCCTGCCGGGATGGCCGTGGACGGAGCGGGGAATGTTTACGTCTCCGATCTGCTCAACCAAACGATTCGCAAGCTTGCTCCCGCGGGCACCAATTGGATCGTGAGCACCCTCGCCGGCCTGGCGGGCACGCCCGGTTCCGCGGACGGGACCAACGATGAGGCGCGTTTTAATCTCCCCAGCGCGCTTGCCGTGGATACTGCAGGCAATCTCTTCGTCACGGATTATAACAACCAAACGGTCCGGATGCTCACGCCCAGCGGCACCAACTGGGTGGTCAGCACGGTGGCCGGGCTGGCCGGGGTCGCCGGTTCCGCTGATGGGACCAATAGCGATACGCGGTTCCACGGACCACGAGGGATTGCGGTGGACGGCAGCGACGGCCTTTATGTGACGGACGAGCTCAACTACACCGTTCGCGGGCTTAAACCGGTCGGCACCAACTGGGTCGCGAGCACCCTGGCGGGGACGGCTGGGAACGTTTACGGCGGCTTCGTGGACGGCACCAATGGCGACGCGGAGTTCAACGTCCCGTTTGGGATCACACGGCACACGAACGGCAATCTCTATGTGGCGGATTTTGGCAACAACGCCATCCGAAAGATCGCCCCAACAGGACCGGATTGGGTGACCACGACGGTCGCGGGGTTCTCGGGCAACACCGGCTCCAAGGATGGGCCGGCCAGCGTGGCGATGTTTAGTTCGCCCAATGGCATTGTCGTGGACGCCTCAGAGACCCTCTATGTGGTGGACCAGTACAACTACACGATCAGGAAAGTCGCGCCGAGCGGCGGGTCCTGGGTGGTCAGCACGCTGGCCGGGGTGGCTTTGCAGGCCGGGACCAACGACGGCCCGGGCACGAGCGCGCGGTTTTATCGGCCCTGGGGCATTGCGATGGACTCAGCCGGGAATCTCTTCGTGGCGGATTCCTTCAACAACACGATCCGCAAAGGAACGCCCACATCGACCCCATTACCGGCACTTCAGATTCTGCTGTCCGCAACCCAGGTCGTTGTCTCCTGGCCAACGGCAGCGAGCAACCTGGTGCTGGAGACCGCGAGCACTCTTGGCCCCGGGGCTTCCTGGACCGCGCTGACCAACGGCATTGTGATTTTAGGCAATAGTCAATTCCTCACCAATGAAGTCGGCGGCGGCGCGGCTTTCTTTCGCTTGCGCAGCCAGTAGGGTCGGGGGCTGTTAGTTTACTCGTCCTTCCGTAGCCGCCGACATGCGGAGGCTGATAATTCCTTAGAAAAGGCAGACGGACAGAGCCTCCTTGCGTCGGCGGCTACGATTTAAACCCACGCTGGTGGCTATCCCAGGGCTGCATCAAGTTCCTCTTTCCGGGGCGGTGACAGATTGTCTCCGGCGCGGGTTCTCTGGTGTCTTCGTTGGAATACGGATGGCAGGCCCCGACGCTCACCAGCCTTTCCCCTTCTCATTACTCCACCGAAAACAGCTCGTCCTCGGCACACTGGACCGACTTCTTCCTCGCAATTGCCTGTCGTGGCTATGCCGAATTCGAGCCGCGCGCCGGGCAGGTCAAAGCCCCGCGTGGCGCGAAGATCGTTCCTGTTCAGGCGGCGATTGAAGCGGAGCCCGGTGCATTCCGAATCAGCGACATTCAACATGCTTGGATTGCGGCGTGGAGTGGAATCGCGGTATGCTTGGTCATGCTGTTTGAACGCCAACGGACGTTGTTGACCCTGCTGGACGCGGTCGGCGAGCCAGTGGGGAATGCGGATTTCCAAGGGCTGCTGTTCCTCTACACGCAGGAATGCGAAGTCACGCCCAGCTATGATTTCGTGCCTGACAAGTGCGGCGCTTTTTCCTTCACCGCCGTCGCCGACAAGCAGAAGCTGATCGAGGCCGGATTGCTCGCCGAGGATGACCAGAACTGGAGGCTCACCAAGGCTGGCCGGGCGGAAGCGCGGCGCAAGGCGGTGGAGCCTTCGCGCGTGGCGGAGTTCTGCCAGCGGCATTCCCGGGTGCGCGGCAAGGCGTTGATCGTGGAGCAGTATCGCCGGCATCCTTACTACGCCACGCGTAGCGAGGGCCTGGACAAGTTGCGGCTGGAGCCGGAGGCGCTGGCGCGCATCAAGGCGGCCAAACCCAAGCGGCAGCCGGCGGGGATCCTGACGATTGGCTATGAGGGCCGCAGTCTCGAGGGTTACCTGAATGAATTGCTGCGCGCGGCGGTGACGCTGCTATGCGATGTGCGGCGGAATCCGTTCAGCCACAAGTATGGGTTTTCCAAGAGCACGCTGGGCAAGGCGTGCGTGCAGGTGGGCATCCGGTATGAGCATATGCCGGCGCTGGGTATCGCGTCGGATAAGCGGCGGGAATTGGAGACGCAAGCGGACTACGATGCGTTGTTCGCGGAGTTTGCGCGGGAGAGTTTGCCGCGGCAGGGCGCGGCGTTGGAAACGATCCGGGCCTGGGTAACGGGGGGCGAGCGGGTGGCGTTGACGTGCTTCGAGCGGCTGCCGCAGCAGTGTCACCGGCATTGTGTGGCTGAGGCGCTGGAACGCCTGGGTGGCGCGAAGCTCAAGCCGCAGCATTTGTGATGGGTGAAAGGGACGCATACACCAGCATGAAAGTGCTTCACTTACCATTCAACATTAGCTCCCAAATGTCGATTACGGTCCGGGCTCTGCGCCAGCGAGGAGTCGAGGCACGAGGTCTCGCCCGGCTCATTTCACCACTTCAAGATTACGAAGGGGTTGAAACCATGGTTTGGTCGGGCAAACCCAACCCGTTTGCGCGCTTGGTGCGCGGCCTGCGCTGGCGCATCATGATGGTCCGCGCCATGGCTTGGGCCGACATCATTCACTGGCACTGGGGAGATACCACCTGGCGCGGACTCGATTTGCGCCTCGCGGCCGCCATGGGCAAGCCCCGCCTGGTCGAGTTCTGGGGCAGCGATTTGCGCGACGGCACCCTCGCCGCTCGGGACAATCCCTTCCTGGCGCGCATGTATGCCGAATATCCCGAATTGGCCGAAGAGCACTCGGAACAGGCCCAACGCATGTTCCAACAAAACGGTTTCGAATGCTTGATACCCAGTTGCGAACTCACTGACTATGTCAAACCGCAGTTCTTTCCTACCTTTCACCAGACCCGGACGAGGCTCTTTGCCGACGAATATTCGCCGCGCTTTCCCGATCCCGGCAAGAAACGCCCTTGCGTCGCCCACGCCCCCTCGCAAAAGCAGCGCAAAGGGACGGAGGCGGTCCTGCGCGCCGTCGAGCGCCTGGCCGCGACTAAGGCTTTCGAATTCAAACTGATCTATGACCTGCCTCGAAGCCAAGCGCTGAAGGTTGTTGCCAATTGCGATATTTTCCTGGATCAGTTCACCATCGGCGCTGAGGGATTAGCCGCCCATGAGGCGATGGCCTTGGGCAAACCGGTGATTTGCTACGTCAAGCCTGCCCTGCTTCGCCGCTATCCTCCCGAGTTCCCGGTGGTTGCGGCCGATCAGAATGATCTGGAATCAACCCTCGGGTCCTTGCTCGAGAATGGACCTCGCCGCCACGAGTTGGGCCGCCTGGGACGCAAGTATATTGAAAAATACCACGACGCCCCCGTTGTGGTGGGCGCGTTGGTCGAGCTTTACGAAGGGCTGCTTCTCCGGAAGGGCAAATCCTGATACCGCGCCCAAGGCGGGGTCCGGATGCCCCTCTCCGGGCTCTCACTCCAGGCCTCGCCTTATTGCTTGGCTCGTAAGACCGCGTCCACTGCCACCTGGTAGTCGTAGTCCCACCTCAGCACTTCCCAGTCCTTGCAGGTGTCACAAGGACGAACCTTGGTAAACTTGCCGGTTTGGTGCCGTTCCCGTATTTTGTTCATCTTGCTTCCCTGCCAGATCTCCTTGATGGTCTTCGCCGCGACGCTTTCCACGGTTGATTCCCGCATGAAATCATCGGCGCAAAACCGCAACTGGCCATCCGCCCCTATGGTGACACGCCGATACAGCAGCAAGCAGGGCCACCGGTCCTTTACAATATTGGATGCTTGCTTGGTTTTGCTTACCAGCCCTTTCCAGTCAACGTAGGAGCGCGTTATGACCCGGTCGAGGATCTCCTCCCAGAAACGTCGGAACGTCTCTATTTCCATGGCAGCTTCGGGCTGGTCGATGATGCTGGCAAAGACGAAGATATTCTCCCGGTGGAGTCGCTTGCGCTGGCTAAGCAATTCAAAGATGTTTCTCATCACCCGCTCATAATTGCTTCCCAGCCGTATCTTCTGGTAAGAGCTCTTGAAAATGGCATCGAGGCTTACGTCGATGATCACTTTGGTTTCCGTAGCGCCCAGGATGGCCTCGGCCACTTCGCCTTCGAGACAGACGCCATTGGTATTCATGCTTAGGAGCGGCAGGCGCGAGGCGCAGGCGTATCGGATCATTGCAGCCGCCTGCGGGTGCAGCAAGGGTTCGCCATCCCCGGTGATTCTCAGATACGACTGGTTGGCTGCTACTTCGTCACACACCTTCTTGTACAGCTCCAAATCCATGAACGGCGGTGTGTGCTTAATCTCCGAGTAGCTGACCGGGCAATGGGGGCATTTCAGGTTGCAGACGTTTGCCGTCTCAACCAGCACCATGGAGGGGAAGTCTGCTTCCCGATTGGCAAAACTGTATTTGTTCTTGGAGGCATAGGTTTCTCCTCCTCTAAATGCAGTGTAAGGCGCTATATAAAACCATTTGAATTCCTGCTTCACTTCATCCAACTTCAACTCGGCGAACGCCGCTTTAGCAAGGACTTTGGTAAGGTAGTGGTGTTTGCCCTCTGCCGTCCCCCACTTCGCTTTAAAGGCGTACGTGCCGCTTCGACGGGAAGGGGTGGACTGCCAGTTCCAATATTCAAAGCCTGCTGCTTCATAGTCTGCCAATGTCCGGCCCACCAGGTAGGTCATGGCACAGGTGTTTCGCAATTCGTGGTTCAGCGCCGCGAGGTAATAGTCGCAGACTTTGTTGTACCGCAGCAGGATGAGGCCTGCCGCAGGCTGCCCCTTATAATAGGCGATTCTGCATTCGATGTGTTTCGGCTGAATACACCGGAATAAATTCTCGAGCAATTGCCGCGGGAGCACCGCGCCCCCGCCAGCGATCCGCATGCGCTCCACATAAAGCTCATAGATTCTCAGGACTTCGTCCATCGCGGTGACGCTTTGGATCTCCACCCCCGCTTTGGCCGCCTTGTTCATGTCCCAGCGCGTGCTCTTGTGGAACGTAGGGGACCTTAACGCGGTATATTGAAAGAAGTTCTCCGTCTGGTACTCCGGCGCAAGCGGCTCGTACAACTCCATGGCCTGGCGAAAGGGAGGCGTGCAGATGGAAAGGCTGACACATTCGTTTGCTCGAGCGACCTCCACCGCGGCATTTAGCAGCGCCCGATACGCCGCCAGTTTCTCGGCGCGGTCCAGCTTTTCAGACACAATCACCCCGCCATAGCCGGCGGGCAATGACAGGGATGTCATGGCATTGCCAATGCAGGTTCTTCTGAGCATCATGGGCAAGGCCGCTGTGATTTCGTCCTGGTTCTGAAGAATCAAGTAGTGCGGCTCGTCTTTGGTGGTGAGCACGGCCAACTCCTGCCATTCCAGTGTGTGCTGCAACATCGCATAGGAGCTGCCAGCGACCAGGCGCTCGTAATTCTCTCGGTCGTCCGCCGTTTCGATTTCTCTGACTTCTGGCACCGGCTGGAGTGTGAGACGCTCACCTCGGCGTGTCAAGGTGCAGCGTTCATCGCTTTTTCCGTGAACCTTCCCCAATAGGTTTCGCGGTGAAGCGGGAAGCGGCACCGAGATGTTGAATGGTGGTTTTGTCGTCATGGACCGTGGAGATTGTTCCGAATTGGGGTGCAGACATTTTTGGAGTGTATCCGTGGCACTGCCCGGCATGGACACGCGCCACTTGTCTCGAATCTCCGCGATTTCGGGTATTCCGGGAATTTCGTGGTCTCGTTTCTCAGGGCACGGGATATTCTTCGACCGTGTGATCGTCTTGATCCGCGCGCCAGGCCTTTTGCAGCTTCCACGGGCTGGTCTTGGAGGCTCGGTTAAACTGGTAGTGATAGATGGAGGAATCGCCTTTCCTCAGCACATGATCGAAGGCAGCCGTATTGGGCTGAGGGAAGCTCACGGTCAGGGCTCTGGAGGCGAACTTATCCTGCTTCGACCAGCCGGGCAGTTGGCCCTTTTTCTGCAAGCGATGCAGGAAGAAGTAGGCTGATTTCCCCTTGGCCCGGTCCTGCCGTTCAGCCTCTTTATCCACGAGCGGCAAACGGCTGATACGTTTGAGATAGAGGGTGTGGTTGGGGAAATCCAGCGTGACCAGGTGCCGCGCCAGGAAGCGGAGTCCGATGCCGTTGTACTGGATGTTGGTCTCGTCACTAATCATCGATTTGGGGTCCAGCCGACTCAACCAAATGTCGGGATACGTCACTCCGCCCAGCACGCCGTCGAAAGAGCGGGCTTCGCCGGCGGCTGGCGGGTTGGCGTGATTGGTCCATTGCTGGAACAAATCGGGCATCAGCCAGCCGTCGTTATCGCAACCGGTATCGATCAGCGAGCCCGCGCCTTTCGCGCCGGCCAGATTCTCGCTGACCAAGAGACACCCGCTGCCAAGGGCCGTCAGAGGAAAGGCCTTGCCCCAGCCTTTTTTGTTGGCGCGATCGCCGTCAAGGAAACGCACTTTGCGGGCGGCAAAATCCAGTTGGACGCAGTAGTGTTCCAGGCAGTCCATGCCGAGAATCCCCAGGACGGGGTGTCCTGCCTTGGTGTATATCTTCTTGCAATCAAGGGTGCCGACGTTGGTGCCGGTCATCAGCAGCGGGGTGCCGCCCAAGAAGAGCCTGGGGGCGGCATAGACGCCTGATTCCTGTTTGGTGCCGAAGTTCCAAGCGGTCCCATTGTCGAGGCGGTTGCCCAGTTTTGGCTCCTGGGACTTGTCGAAAAAGGTCCAAGGCGCCCCGGTGTCCAGGAGAAAGGGCAACTGCTCGCCGCTTTGGAGCCGGAGCGTCACAAACAGCCAGGTGCCGCGGCCGGCATTCTTGTTGAAGGCCACGTCGGCGGGAAGCCGGGGGCGAGCGGGATCTACCGTCGCGCACGAGCACAAAAGCAGCAGGCTCACCAGCCCGTCGAATACGCGAGGCTGCAGTATAGTTTTCACGGGTTCAATCCGGCACACGTGTCAAACAGTAAATCCACGCAAAGCCATCAAAAGGCCCCCGTCAACGTTATCGTGCATTGGTCAGGAGCGCGGCAATCCGTTCGGGCTTATCGGGGCGGGGCTGGAAGGAGAACCATGCGACCTGGGACTGGCGCGCCGCGCCTTGCGCCCGCAAGGGGGCGAGTTCGAGCGAATGCCATTGCTCGGGCCGGGCTGGGTCGGCGTCCGGGGCTAGCGAGGCGGGAACCACGATCCGGTCGTCGGTTGTGGGTAGAGCCGAAGACCACAAGATGACGGGGCGCACTGCGGGGAGATGATCCGTAAGCCAGGCGTTGGCCGGCGCACCGTGGGCGACCAGGATGTCATGTCCACGCAGCAGAATGCCGCTGCCGTCGCTGGCGGTTTCGACGCGCAGGGCGGTGGGCAAATGGACGCGCAATTCTTGGCCCACACCCCAATTGCCGCTGACAACCCATGCCTCCCGCTCGGCCTTCACCTTCAGACCCTTGGGGGCCTCGACCGATCCATCCTGCATGCCGGGACTTTGAACTTCCAGGCGATGGATACGCACGTCTGCCTTGACTGGCTTCGCCGGTTCCAGCCGGATAGTGTAGCCGTCGGCCGTTTCCCGCAGGGCCGCTTTCCAGGCGCCGCCGGGACCGGTGACCGTGGTGTCGCAGTCGATGGCCAGGTTGATGAACAGGCCGCGCGGGGTAGCGGTGACGGCGCTGCGGGCGACATCCACCATCGCGCGCGCCCAGTGTTCGCCGCAACACCACCACGCTTCCTCGCTGAGGGCCTTGAATGCCACGGGCTGGCCGTCAACCTGGTGCAGGAGACGGTGTCCGGCGCCGCCGTTAGGGAACTGCTGGTAGATGAAATGGTTCTTCAGGGAGCGTTCGGCCGCGTCCAGATAGCGGCCCTCGCCGGTCAGGCGCCACAGCGAGAGGTTGAGACGCAGCCAGTCGGCCTCGGCGCAGCCTTCGTCGCGGTCGCATTTTGGCTCGAGCATCTCTTTGACCCCGCCCGTGGGCAGGAGGTGGCGGTCCGCGAAGATGTGCCAATCGCGTTCCGCGGCTTCGCGCCAGCGCGGCTCGCGGGTCAGGGCGTAGAGGTCGGCGAAGCCGCGCATAGTGCAGAGCCGGCCATGGCTGTGGAGGGCGTCGAAGTTGGTGACCGAAGCAGCCAGCGCGGCGATGCGTGTCGCCTCGTCGAGGTAGCGCGGGTCCTTGGTCACGCGGCCCAGGCCGGCCAGACC
>Ga0181538_10003039_pt1 | contig 16737 bp, 14 predicted proteins | sample PEATcosm2014_Bin_40_FD_119773 | JGI IMG/M metagenome (GOLD analysis project Ga0181538, IMG submission 119773) | Peatland microbial communities from MTU Mesocosm Facility, Houghton, MI, USA - PEATcosm2014_Bin23_30_metaG | ecosystem: Environmental > Terrestrial > Soil > Wetlands > Peat | place...
GGCGTCCCTTTCACCAGTAAACTTGCTCGAGAGATACGGGTTGCTTTTCCAGTAGCTGAGGTTCTGCCCCTCGATTGGCCGGTCGCCGCTGGTCGAGAAACCGCGGTGCGGCAAAGCGTAGGCGAGGATGTAACGGATGGGGTCTTTTAGCTCCGTGCTGCCGGTGAAGTATCCGCTCTTATGGGCGGGATCGCTCCAGGTCCCATTCTCCGTCCAGTGCCAGGCGGCCATGCGCAGTTCGGTGTTGTTGCGATAGGTGATCGGACCCCAGCCGGCGGAGAGCGATTCCTCGAGAATGTGCGGAGTATAGACCTTGTCGATCTCGTCGTGAGAAAGGACATCGACCGAGCTGCCAAGGGCGCGGTCGGGATCGAAAGAGTTGATGACGTGGCTGGGGGTGACGTCGACGCGTACGGTTCCCACAGCCTCATTCGTCTGAGCGGCAGCTTGTGTAAATATCCACAGCAGGGCCGCCAGGTTTCCAGCCGCAACAATGCCTCGTCGCATAAGCGATTCTCCTTGCCAGGATGACTAGCGGGCAGGATTATAGCATGCGCCGGACAGCTCGACCGGGTTCCGGAGCCCGTCAGCCGACGGGCGCAAGAATGTGGCCCACGGCGACAGCCGTGGGGAGAAAGACAGGGACGATGCGCGTGAAAAGCCCCGGGAGGGGCGACAGAGCCGTTTTGATGATCGCAGATCTTCTGTCGCCACCACGTGGCTCAGAGTGCTCACTGTGTGCCGTGATCCCACGGCTGGGAAGGTGTGATGAAATTCGGAAAGTGTCATCCTGAGCGCAGCGAAGGATCTCTGCAGTTGTTCGTAAGTCGCTGAACCATAAGAAACTGCCGGGATCCTTCGCTTCGCTCAGGATGACAGGCGCCGATTTTTTCACACGTTCTGGCACCGTGGGTCACATTCTTGCGCCCGTCGGCTGACCGGCTTGGTGTGGGGTGACGGGCTTATTTTAGCGCCAATGGGGTCCGTGGGGGTGATGCCACTCAACACTGCAATCCCCAGTAGGACGCTACTGATCCAATCGAAAGCCAACCGTAATGGTGGTGACGACTTCAACGGGTTCGCCGTTTAGGAGCGTGGGTGTGTATCGCCACTGATGGACGGCATCGATGGCGGCCTTGGTGAGCGCGGGATCAGGGTCGCTGAACGGCGAGAGGGATAGAATCTGGCCGCTCGTCCCGATCACCGCGCGCAGGATTACACTGCCTTCAATTCCTCGCTTCTGCAGTGCTTCAGGATATTCAGGTTTCACCTGAGAGATGAGCTTGGCTGCTTGAACGTTGCCGCCGACCCGGATGCGTCGCGGCGTTGGCCGTGGTGTGGCGGGGTTCTCTGCCGGCTTATGTCCGTGCACGACGACTTCCTGCAGGACTTCCCCAAGATCCATGGTGATATCCTGGTGCACGTTTCCGGAGGGCGCGAGATCGAGGTCGGCGCTCTTCGTTATGGCGAATCCAGGGCTGGCTATCTCGAGCCGGTAGCCGCCGGGCGGTATGGCTGCAAAATTGAATGCGCCATCCGCGCCGGAGTTGCCCACGATTTTGATCTTCTGATCCCTGCTGATGAGGGTGACGCTCGCGTCGGGGATGACGGCGCCGCTCGGATCGTGAATAGTCCCTGAGATGTTTCCGGAGGCAATCTTGGCTGCCACGCGCAATGCCGCCACGGGTAGAAGCAAGAGCGCTGCCAGGGCCGCAGTGAGCACGCTCCGGCTTGGCGCCAACGGTCTGTGATTCAGTTTCGGATCAAGCAACGCTTTCATACGAACCTCCAGTTGAGAAGATTGGGCCATGGCAACACTTGTTAACCATGCGCCATTCGTGCCTCGCAGGCTAGTGCTCAAAGTAAGGAGGAACTCGGCATAGTCCGCTGCCGAGTGGCCAAGATTCAGTACCATGTCATCGCACGCCCGTTCTCGTTCCTTGCGCATCGCGAATCCGGCAAGCCAAACCAGCGGGTTAAACCAGAACAGAGCGCAAGCGGCTTGGGCAGACATCTGGGTCAGATAATCGTTCCGGCGCACGTGGGCCAACTCGTGGGCAAGCACCCACTCGAGCTGCTTGCGGGACCACTTCGGAGCCTCCGCCGGCAGAAGCACCGCCGGACGTAGCACGCCGCAGGTGAAGGGGACGGCGACCTCAGCGCTGGTTCGTAGACGGACAGCGCGCGACAGGCGCAGGAATGAGCGGACGTTTTCGAGGATGACTTTGGTCTGCCGCGTCTCGAAAGGCAGCGAGCGTCTCATGATCCGACGGACACGGCACTCTCCCACGGCAATTCGCGCCGCCAAAAGCGCGGTGCCGATCGCCCATAAACATAAAATCCAGCCGCTACGGGACGCACCTTTGGCGACAGATTCTGAGGGTACTCGCACAGTGCGGCCGTTATCGATTTGACTGCTTCCCAGGACAACCGGCGAATCGGCCGCCGTCACAGTCCTCTCGCCCGCGGTACCGGGAAGCAGTGTCGAGATGACGGGCACGTTCCAGGCCGGCAGCATCAGAGAAAAGAAAGGCAGAGCCAGCATGGCGCCCACTCCCAGGCTCCAAACGAGGTGCCGCGCCGCAGCCGATGCACGCCGCAGAGCTGAAACCAACGCTCCGCAGAGTAGCAGAAGAGAGGTGCCCTTAAGAGCGGCGTCGAGGAGAAGCGCCAGGCTCTTTCCCGTAAAGCCATGGAGGGATTGCACCACGTGGAGAACCGGCGAGATTATCCCCGCCATTATGCGCCTCCTTTCCGGGCCTTCGCGATTAACTCGGAAATACGTTGAAGCTCGTCGTCGGACACATGCGCCGTTGAGGGATCGAGCATTGTCGCGACGGCTTGGGCAGCGGAGCCGTCGAAGAAAGTCTTAACGAGATGCCTTAGGGCCGCACGCCGTGCGCGCTGGCGCGAGGCGGTAGGGAAGTAAACGTAACGTAGATCTTTTGCCGCATGCCGGATGTGCCCTTTCTCCTCCAGGATGTGGAGCAGGGCGCGAACCGCGGAATAGCTGGGAGGATTGGCCAGCGACTCTCGAATCTCCGCCGCCGAGGCCCGCTGGCGTTGGTAGAGCACATCCATAATCTGGCGCTCGCGGCGGCTGAGTTTATGATCGGCGGGTTCGGCCATGGGCTGTCCTCCTGCTAATTCTTAAGCATCATGCTAAATTATTAGCATGTGTCCCCGGAATGTCAAGCATTTTTTTGCAGCAGCCAACGGAAGAGCGGCGGTGGCCCCTCGAGGCTGTGGAATAGCCTTCTTCGCCTGTCATCCCGAGGAGTTTTCATGGGTCTGCGGCGCACCCGAGGCAATGAAATCAGCGTCGTTGTTCGCGCGAAAGCGCGGCCCCATTGTGGGGCCGGGAACAAGTTGGATTCCCGCTTTCGCGGGGAAGACGCGGCCCTCGAGTAGGGGCGGTTCGCGAACCGCCCCTCCCAGCCCGATTCGCGTCAATGACATAGAGGGCGCGATTTTCGGGGGAGCCGCAGGCCTACGCCTACCGAAGGGCTTCGGCCCGCAGGCAGGCGACGAGGAATCTCTCAATGTCTTGAAAACACACCAGAGCGAGATTCCTCGCTGCGCTCGGAAAGACCAGGGAAGGAGCTTTACCGGAGCCAGGTCAGGCCGGCATGAGGGTCGGCGCTGTTTTCAAATTAGGGCACTACCCATAGGAGGGTAGTGTCCTAATTTGGCTCGTAGCGCCGGCTTCCAGCCGGCACTGGAGCCGCCAGGATGGCGGCGGTACGGCCAATTTAGGACAGCACCCATAGAAGAACCACGTTGCGTCCTGACGGCGAGACCGCATAGAATTCAAGAGTTCAGCCTTCGAGGTGGAATCGGTTGCGATTCTTCAATTCGCTTTCTTCGAGGATCGGACATGCGCTCGCGCTTTACGGCGGGGGCCTCTTCTTTCTGTCGTTTCTGGATTCCTCGTTCATACCATTTCCCGGCATCAACGACATAGCGCTGATTGTTCTGGCCAGCAAGCACCCTGCCCGGTCGCCCTTTTATGCGTTGTTGAGCACTCTTGGTTCGCTCTTGGGGTGCTTCGTCATGTACGGGATCGCGCGCGGAGGAGGAAGGCTGGCCAGCGGCAAGCGCTCCTCGACCAAAAGGAATCGCGCGCGGCGTTGGCTGGAGCAGAACGAGTTTGTTTCCATGCTGGTGATGGCTTTGCTACCGCCGCCTGCCCCGCTGAAGTTCTTTGTCATCGCCGCAGGGGCGTTGCGCATGAACATGGTTAACTTCGGAGCGGCATTGTTGGTCGGGCGAAGTTTGAGGTTCGCTGCCATTGCCTGGCTGGGGGCTCATTACGGCGCCGAGGCCGAGGCGTATTTAAAAAAGAATCTCACCTGGGCCTCTCTGATTACGATCGTCCTGGTTATCGCTTTGGCGCTGATCTTCCGCTGGTGGAAGGCAAGGCAGCCTGCCACGGATGACTCTGTCTGAGTTCCGGTTGGCAGTAAAGCCACGGGTCGCTTCATTCCCGGATTCCCCTCCTTGGCTAAGGAGGGGGGAGGGGGTGGTTGGTCCCGCAGCGACACGCCACCCACCACCCCTGCCCCTCCTCCCGCTGAGGAGGGGAGTCATTTTCGGATCTGTCTCATCTCTCCTCCCCCCGAATAGCAGGGGCGCGGAAAGTGAAGGATTCCGACCGCACTTGCAGGGCGCTATCCATTTTAATGTCCGCCAGGAAGCCGCCACCGCCGTTGCTGGTGGCGAAGCGCAGATCGCGGATCTCGACGTCGAAGCCTTCCTCGCTTTGTTCGGTCTGGGCCCAGGGGAATCTGGCGAAATCCATGAAGATACGTCCCGTGCGCGATTTCAGGGCCTTGTCGAGAGCGGGCGACTCCGGAGGCTTATGAAACTGCTCTCCGGAACGGGGATCGACATCGTTGGCGAGAGCGCTGGCGGGAAGCACTTCATAGGTGGTATCGGTCTCGACCACGCCAGTCCACTCGAACGGGTTGATAGGGGACGGAAAGGCCCCTACATGAAGTGGGTTTTGGTCCGAGTAAGTGTGCCCTTCGAGGAACCCAAGAACTCGACGGTGCGCAACATCGCGCAGGCCCCAGACAAAGACGAGTACACAGAGTGAAAAGACAGCTCCCCAGGCCGGGCGTGTCTTGCGGCCTCCGACTTCTTCCGAGACCATCCGCAGCAAGCTCGGCAGACCGAGGCCGAGACAAAGCAGGAGAAGCAACAAGGGGTCGAAGATAAACATGATGTCCCAGGCGTACCAGCGCGCGCTGAAGGGCAGAAACGGCCTCACGCCGTAAGAGTTCGTAAAGTCCATGAGAAGATGACTGGCCGTCCCAATCCATGCCAGAATCAGCAGCCAGACCAGATCGGCCGGAGGCCCGGATTTGGGCTTGGCCTTGCGGCCGAGAAAATAGACGCTGCACCCGACCAGCACGGCGAGCAGGCTAACTCCGAGAATTGAATGGGTGATGCCCCGGTGGTGCTTCAGGTAAGCGGCGCTTCCCCAGAAACTGGAGACGATATCGATATCCGGCAGGTTCGCGGCGACGATTAACGTCAGCGTGGCAAAGCGGGTCTTGCGGTGTAACCCGGCATGACTCAGCGCGACTGCGGTAAGGGTGTGCGTGAGATTGTCCATGGCGGCCTACGGCCATCGAAACTCGAAATCGAGGCCCGATTTTCGGATTTCGATTTTCGAGTTTCGGATTCACGGCACGAGCAGCGTCAGCGCGTCAGGCACGATTTCGAACTTGGCCGGAAGGGCGCCCACCAGTTCGCCATCGAGCTCGAAGCGAATCGTCTCACCGGCGGACTGGGCAGCGCAGCAAAGCTTTCGTGCCTCCACAAGCTCCACATCATGGAGCAGAAAGTGCTGGCGCGCCAGGACCAGCGCTGCGTACAAGAAGTAGCGCGCGCGATTGACGCTCGTGAAAAGACACAGATTGAACCGGTCATCAAAGAAGCGAGCGTTAGGCGTGAGGTGAAGCCATCCCCCGTAGTTGCGGGCTCGCTGCGCGGCGGCAAAGGTGGCAAACCGCTCCGGGCCATCGTCCATGCGGCAGGAGAAGCCTTGGAAGGGATAGCGGAAGGCCTGCCGTAATGCTTCCACGATATATCCCACGACGCCCCACGACAGCTTCATTTTGAGCGAGAGCTTATAGACCACCTGAGCGTCATACCCTATGCCCGCCACGGTTACGAAGTAGCGCGTAGACGGCCCGTTTTGAGCCGCAGCTCCGTTTGGCGACGCGCCGTCCGTCTGCCACGTAGCTTTCCCCAAGGGAATCCTTCGCGGCGTCCACCGGGCAAACTGTGCGGCAGCGCGAACCGGGTCGAGCGGAAGTCCGACTTCTCTGGCCAGGATGTTGGCAGTCCCTCCCGGCAGGATGCCCAAGGGTACGTCGCGGGTTGCGAGGCCATTAATGACCTCGTTAATGGTCCCGTCGCCCCCGCAAGCCAGGATGAACTCGGCGCCGTTCGCGGCCGCTTGCGCCGCCATTTCGTGGGCCACGGCCGGCCGCGCGGTGGGCGCCAACTCAATCTCCAGCCCCCCCGCTCGCAACACCGCGGCAGCTTTGCGGATCTCGCGCTGTCTCGCCGCCGGGCGCCGCCCCGCGATCGGATTGTAAATGAGGGTACCTTTTTTCAAAGGGAGGCCCACGGCCGAGGAAGGGGATTAGCCTTCACGCGTGGATGTGATCCTGTCACCTCACAGCCGAGACGATGCGTGGCGACAAGCTATCGAACTACATCATGGAAGTCCCGCTGACAACTTTCCGGGCAATCGAGTCGCCGGTCTTCTTATCCTGGCGAGCATCCACCCACACCTTGTCACCCACTCTTACAGTATCGGGCGAACTCCTCTTGCCGTCATGGATAAACTTGGTTTTCTTGTCGAGTTTGAAAGTCTCATCCATGCCTGCGTCAGTCTTGGTCAGAACGATCTGATTGCCGCTGACCGCCTTAACGATGCCGTAGCGAAAACCCGCGTAGTTGTCCCCCGCAGTACCAACGCCGGTGGAGGGAACCGTCATCGGGCTTCCGCTAGTCTCTGTTGCTGCGTGCCCACCCCGTTGCGCCATCGACGGCGCGGCGAGCCCTACCATGCCGAGCACTAATGCTCCCAGGATCGTTTGTGGCATTTTCACATTCAGCCACCCCTGCAAAGTTCTCCGTTTCACGATAACACTAACAGCCGTAACGCAGCCCTGTCAAGACTGGCGACGAGGCTCACTTTCGGAGGGTGACATGGGAAATGAGATTGTCCCGTTTTCTTCCCGGCGCGCACTGGGAATGCCCGCGCCGGGTTGTGTTCTAATCTCTGCGTAGCGCCGACCTTTAGAGCCTGCCCTGAGCGCAGCGAAGGGTCGGCAAATGCTGGCCTGAAGGCCAGCGCTACGACCAGACTGGTACAGTACCTCGCTAGGGGCGCCTGCCGTCGTTCTTCCGCCCGTGAGGTATAATTCCAGAAGCAACCGGAAAGCCGAAAAGGCGCGCCGGCAGATCTGCCTTCCTGCGCCAACTTGGGGGAGAGCGTGGCCAAAGACGTTGAAAAGGAAATTGAGAAGCTGCGTAACGATATCCGCTACCACGAGCATCGTTACTACGTCCTGGATGACCCTGAGATTTCCGACCTCGCGTTCGACAAGCTGATGCGCCGGCTTCAGGACTTGGAAGCCGAGCACCCCGAGTTGGCCACGCCGGACTCTCCTAGCCGGCGGGTGGGGGGCACGCCTGCGGCGGAATTCCCCAAGGTGCGTCATTCCACACCCATGCTGAGCCTCGACAACACCTACTCGGTGGAAGAGTTGCGGGACTTCGACCGTCGGGTGCGTGAGCTTTCTGGCCGCTCGACGGTCGAATACGTGGGGGAGTTGAAGCTCGATGGCTTGTCCATGGCCCTGACGTATGAAGACGGCGTGCTGAAACACGGCGTCACCCGCGGTGACGGCCTGACGGGCGAGGACGTCACGGCCAATGTTAAGACCATCCACTCGGTGCCTCTGCGCATTGATCCGAAGGAGCTGGAGGTGATCCACAACCCCGGAAGGTTCGAAGTCCGCGGGGAAGTCATCATGCCCCTCAAGGCGTTCGAGCAGACGAACGCGCAGCGCGAAGCGGCCGGGGAGCCGCGCTTCGCCAACCCGCGCAACTCGGCTGCCGGCTCGATGCGCCAGCTTGACTCCCTCATTGTGGCCCAGCGCAAGCTCGATATTTTCCTCTACTACTTGTTGGTGGATAATCGGGAGCCGTTCCCCGAACATTGGCGAAACCTTGACGCTCTGGCCGAGATGAAATTCAAAGTGAACAAACACCGGCAGCTATGCAAGTCTTTCGACGAGTTGCTGGCCTTTATTCAGGAATGGGAATCGAAGCGCGACAGCCTGGAGTACGAGATTGACGGCATCGTCGTAAAGGTGAACGACATTCGCCTGTGGGACGAACTGGGCACCACGGCGAAGTCGCCGCGCTGGGCCATCGCTTACAAATACGCCCCGCGGCAGGCGAAAACCCGCGTCGTGGCCATTCGCGCGCAAGTGGGCCGCACCGGAACCCTTACGCCCGTGGCGGACCTCGAACCGGTGGACGTTGGCGGCGTCACCGTGAGCCACGCCACGCTGCACAACATGGATGAGATTGAGCGCCTCGGAGTGAAGATCGGCGATACCGTGGTGATCCAGCGCGCCGGAGAAGTTATCCCGCAGGTCGTCAAGGTGGAAGTTCACGCCGAGAACGGCGTCGAATTCAAGATGCCCGGCAAATGTCCTGTTTGCGGCGAGGAAGTTCACCGGGCCGAAGGCGAGGTGGCTTACCGCTGTGTGAATGTCGCTTGCCCTGCCCGGCTCAAGGAGTCGCTGCTACACTTTGCTGGCCGCCGCGCCATGAACATCGAGGGGATCGGAGAGGCATTGGTGGACCAACTTGTGGACCAAGGCTTGGTCCATGACGTCGCAGATCTGTACACGCTCACCAAATCCAGCCTGGTGAACTTACGGAGGGAAGGGGACACTCCGGCCGAGTATTTGGTCCGGGTTCTCGTGGCGAACGAAATTCCCTCCATTGGCGAAAAGACAGCAAAAATACTGGCCGAGCACTTCGGCTCCCTCGAGCGGTTGCGAAATGCCTCGTTTTTGGATCTGCGCAGGGTGGAAGGGATCCCGGAACGGTCAGCCCGTGCGGTGGCCGACTTCTTCGCCGGCTCGACTCACGAGGGCATCGAGGAATTTGTGCGCAAGGCCGACAAATGGGCGGAGAACGTGCTCGACGAGATAAGAAAGAGCAAAAGCGCGGAGCTCCCGCGCCTCATCTTTGCGCTGGGGATTCGCTTCGTCGGCGAACGCACGGCGCAGTTGTTGGCCGGCCACTTTGGTTCGCTCGATAGACTCGCCGGGGCGAGCCGGGAGGAACTGGTCGAAGCGGATGAGGTGGGGCCGCGCGTGGCGGAGGCCATCCGGGAGTTTTTCCATGAAGAGCGTAATCGCGAAGTAATCACGAAACTCCGCAAAGCCGGCTTGCAGTTCGAACAGGAGAAAGTCCACAAGCGCGAGGGCCACTTGACCGGGAAGCAGTTCGTGCTCACCGGCACCCTTGCTAATTATTCTCGCGACGAAGCCAAGGCGATGATTGAAGAAGCAGGCGGGCGCGTCGTCGGCTCGGTCAGCAAGAAGACGGATTACGTGGTGGTGGGGGCCGATCCCGGCTCGAAGCTCGAAAAGGCCCGGTCGCTGGGGGTCAAGACCATCGAGGAGGACGAGTTGGTTAAACTGCTGGGGCTCTAGCTTGACTCTGCCCTTGGCCAATGTCATTCCGAGCGCAGCGAGGAATCTCGCCCTGGTGCGCAAAAATAACGGAACCGAGGATCAGAGCGAGATTCCTCGCTGCGCTCGGAATGACAGCTTCTCAGGCGTGGACTTCATCAGCACGGTTTCTGTTGTTCTAGTCCGGAATTCGCGATAAGTTATCACCCGGCTGATCGGTGGTGCGTCCGGCCCGAATTGAAGCCTATCGTTGCCGGTGGTGTTCAATGGAGAAACGAACTGCCAGACTCCTAGCTCTATCGCTATCATTTTGCCTTCCACTTTTTGCCGGCGACAAGCGAGACTTAGCGGAACGCTATAGGGGCAAGTACCTGCTTGTGCTTCGAGAAGGTTTGGCAGTGGGGATGTGCGAGGGGTCTCCGGGTGTACCTGCTGGAAACGCTCTTGATGTCAAAATAAGCGGTGATTCAGTTGAGTTCGGCCGGCAAGCCGGAGCAGGCACAGGCATCACGGGCTGCGGCGAGATTATTCCGGAGCCTCTGCACAAAGGGGAGATTGTTTTTGCCAAATACACATGGTTTCGAAGGTTTAAAGGCGGGTACTTCACGATCACCGTACTAACTGTGACGGCGCACCAGGTGAAGGGCGGCGAACGCGCCTCGCGCCACGAGCGTATGAAGCATGGCAAGGCTGACCTTATCTTCGAGACGAGCGATGCCAAAGACTATGATGCCGTCGCAGCGCTGGTCGAAACATGGCTGCGGCCGTTTGACACGCGCGCAGAGGCCGCTCAGTCCGGAAATACAGCCAGCGGCATTTATGTTAAAGAAGTGAAGCTGGGTATGTCTTTCGCGGAGGTTGAGGCGGCGCTTGGCCCGCCCGAGACCCGCGCCGACCTGGGCGATAAAGTCCTCTACAAGTACAAAGACATGACGGTCGAGTTCCACAACGGAAAGGTCACCGACGTGAAATAAGGAGGCAACCGACATGGCAACGAAAACGGCAAAACCTGCAGCGCGTCCCAAACGCACAAAGGCCGAAATCGAAGAGGAATTCGCCGAGATTCGAGAGGAGGCCACGGCCGCAAGGGAGACGAGCGACAAGAAAGCAGAGGAAACCACGAAGTTAAGGGAAACGGAGATTCGTCAGGCTGTGGAGGGAATTTCGGTTGAGGAGGTAGTGAAAGGGCTGTCTGATCTCGGGCTCGATTTATCCAAGGCGCTCGCAGGGCTCTCGGAAAAACTGGTTCAGGAAGTGAATCGCCTCTCCGCTGCCCGCGAGGCGGTGGAACTCGAGAGGAAAGAAATTGAGAGACTGCACAAGATCGACGTTGCATCCACGGCGCTCGATCAGCTTGTGCAGGACTATGCGCGGAAGAAAGAAGAGTTGGAATCTGAAATCGCCGCCCAGCGCGCTTCCTGGGACGAGGAACTGAAACGCACCGAGCGCGACCGGAAGGAGCTGGACGAAAACCTCCGGAAACAGCGACAGCGCGAAATCGACGAGTACGAATACAAAAAGACGCTGGAGCGCAAGAAGGCGCAGGATAAGTACGAAGAAGAGGTCAAGCTCCTGGAGAAACAGAACCGGGAGAAGCAGGAAGCGCTCGAGAGGAACTGGCTGCTTCGCGAGGCGGCGCTGAAAGCCCAGGAAGAGGAAAGCGCTCGTCTCAAGAGCGAATCGGAAGGTTTTCCGGCGAAGCTCGAGAAGGCCTCCGCGCAGGCGGCCGCGGAGGCTACCCGCGCGACAACTCAAAAGTTCGAACAGCAGGTTCTTCTCCTGAATAAAGAGAGTGAAGCCGAAAAGCGGCTCGCAGAGCTTCAGATCAAGACCTTGGAGGAAACGCTGGCGCGGCAGTCGGCGCAGATGGCGGCGCTCCAGAAGCAGCTCGATGAAGCGAAGCAACAGGTCCAGGAAATTGCTGTAAGGGCCATCGAGGGAGCGTCCGGGGCCAAAGCCCTCTCCCACATAAACCAGATCGCCATGGAGCAAGCCAAGCACCGCACGCCGCAAGGGTAAGGTGGCGGGTGCCCCTGTCGGTGCGACCGCCCTCTCCCTTGGGGAGAGGGTGTCCCGCGACGGCGTCGTCTTCAGCCGCCGCGGGACGGGAGAGGGGTCTTTTGCCTTCCCATCCCAACTCGTCCAGCCAATGGTCGACTCAGCTATGATCTTCCCCGGACCGAGTGATCAGTCCATCGCGGTGCAACCTAGCCGACGATCAACACGCCAGTCGGTGCTCCGAGCGCTGTCGAGGTAAAGTTGCGGCCCCAGACTAAAGGAGGCTGCGGGGCAGGTTGGTTCAGAACTTCGAAAGTGACCCCTCACCCGTCACGCTGCGGCTGGTGAAAGCGCCGAAGCGCGACACCCTCTCCCCAAGGGAGAGGGCCGTAGTTTGAAGTTGCTCCTGACTCCTTCGCGACTATCGCGACTTCAGCCAACCCAACATCGCTTCAGCCTGGGCTGCCGGGATGCCTTCCGCCCAGAGGCAGTCGGCGTCTTTGCGGAGCATCACCACCTGCCCGTTGTTCGCCTTGCCGATGAAGAGGTCGCTCGTGGAGCGCGGGTCGGGCGCAAGTTCGGGGTACTTGTGCGCAAGAATGGTATGGTAATCGCTAAAGAAGGCCTGAGCGGACTCAGCGCTCGACCAGCGGGTTTGCGAAACCAGGACGTATTGCTTTCTGCCCTGCCCGGCATCACTCTTTTCGTAAAGTAGATAGCGGTCGGCAAGCCAGTTCGGTGTTACTGACTTTGCCTCATCCTCGGAAATGAGTTGGCCGAGGAGCGCGTAGTAGCCCATCTCGCCCATGATGTTTTCAGCCAGAAAACTCAACCGGTGAACCCCTGAAAGCGCCGCCGGTTGGGGCACGGAAATCTTGGGCAAAGGCTGCTTCTCAAAATACACCTCGGGCTGGAAAATCTCCTTGGTGGTGTGGGGCGGGTTGTCGAACAGCGAGTTGAGGCGTTTCCATCCGCCCGCCTGGAGCCCGTGCTGCATGAAACCGATGCCCTCGATATAGGGAAAGAGGGCCTGGAAGCGAAAGAAGAACGGAGCCGTGGTGAAGGCAGGGAATTCCTCGAGTTGCTGCTGGATGATGGGGGCCATCAGCGGCACGAGCGAGGGCATCACTTCCAGTTTCATGGGCTCCATCATTTCCTGCATCATGGCGGCGGTGGCGTGGCCCTCGACCACGGCCTCACGGGCGGCCGAGGCGTCGTCATCATCTCGGGCAGCTTTTAGAAATTTCTCGAGATCATAGCTCTGGTCCTGGAGGGCGTGGGTCAGTTCGTGAGCGAGCACCATGCGCTGCATGTCCTGCTCGACCCAGTCGGCGATGAACATGGTCTTGCGGATAGGATCGTAGAACCCCGCAGCCTGCTCGGTGTAGAAGCTGATCAGGAACTTCTCAAGATTGAAATCCGGCGGGACGAGGCCGAACGCCTGCAGCGTTGCCTCCTGGGTGTGCATCTCCTGCGGCGTCATCTCCGAATGCAGAGTATCCGCAATGTACTTCGAAACCTCCGGCCGGCTGATCACCTGTTTTTTGAGCGAGGACTTGATGGGCAGGCCGGTGAGTTCGCTCATCTGCTGAAAGACCGAGTCGGCTTGAGAGAGGAGGTCCGGCGGGGCCTGCGCGGCTGACACAACCCAGGCTGTCGACGCCGCATAAGCCACAAGCAGAAAAGCGAGAACAGCCGGCGTCTTCAACCTCGGCCGGGGTCTTGAACTTGTCTTGCAGGCGCTATTCATGATGCCTTGATGGCCTCCATAAACAATTGATTTGCTCCCAACTTGAACGGCTCCTTGCTCAGCGACGCGTAGCTGTCGACGTGTGCAAAGCCCGCTTCCTCGAGCATCCGGCAGATTTCCCGATAGGTGTAAATCCTGTGCGACCCGGTGCGCTTCTCCTCTTTACCGTCGCGAATGAAGCTGTAGTGAGTGATCATCCGTCCCTCTGCGTGGTCGTATTCGTTTTCTTCCAGAAAAAGAATATCGGCGATCCTGCTCCACTCACGCCTGCAGAAGTTGGGCAGGCGCGACTCCGCGTTGCTGCTGGCGTCGAGCACCAGCCGTCCGCCGGGCGTGAGTCCGCGCGCCAGCGATCGCAGCAGGCCGATATTTCCCGCGTCGTCGAAAAAACCGAAGCTGTTCCCCCAGCAGATTGCGGCGTCGAACTCGCCGCTGAAGCTCAGTGAGCGCACATCTCCCAATTCGAACTCCATGGCGAGATTGCGTTCTTTCGCCGCGGTTCTCGCCGCCGCGAGGAATTTCTCAGCGATGTCCACGCCGGTTAATTGGTAGCCCTTGGCCGCCAGTACCCGAGCTATGCGTCCTTCACCGCAAGGAGCGTCGAGAATGCGCGCGCCATGCGGCAGCCGGAGGAGGTCGGCAATGAACTCGGCTTCAGCTTTCGTATGCTCAGGTGGGATGGCCTGCTGCCACATGTCCAGAACTACACCGGAGAAAAATGTCTGCCACCATTCAGTTGCCATAAGCGCTGCCATCGTACAGGCGGAGCGGCCTCCGCAGAATCGTCCCCGGGGCGGTGCGAAGCCGCCACTGCAGCTCCCGAACCGAGGTCAGGATTGGTTTGACCCCATGCTAATCACAAGACTATCATGAATCTGCGCGAGCAAGCCGGGTGATCGCTGCCTTGTCCGAGCGCTCCAGTCTATCGGGGCAAGCATGGGCGAGGGAGAGGAAAGTCCGAACTCCGCAGGGCAGTGTGCTCGCTAACGGCGAGGGTTGGAGGAGGATCCCCAATCGAGGGGCGTACGCCTTCGATACGGAAAGTGCCACAGAAAATATACCGCCCGTCAATCGACGGGTAAGGGTGAAATGGTGCGGCCCCGTTCGCTCGGGGATTAAAGTAAGAGCGCACCGCTCCGGTGGTGACGCCGGGGGCATGGTAAACCCCACATGGAGCAAGACCAAATAGGGGAGGAGGAGCTGCCCGCTCCGCTATAACTTCCGGGTAGGTCGCTTGACCCCGTCAGCAATGCCGGGGCTAGAGGAATGATCGCCATCCCGCTCACGCGGGAAACAGAATTCGGCTTACAGGCTTGCTCGCGCTCACACCTGGAGTCTCTGGAAGAGAAGACCCTGCGCCCATGCTCCCACCGCCGATGAGGTGGCGGCGCGGCAGACCACCGAAGCCACGACGTCGGCCCGAAACACGAGGTCTGCCGGACTCACGCGCGCTCCCTTCGGGGGCGAAACACGAGAACCCAGATCGACAGCGCCGCCTGTATGGATAGCGCGCTTCCAATCAGCAGGACGAAGCCTTCGAAATGGACGGCGCGCGCGTCGCGCACGATGGCCGAAACTCCTACTCCGCCTGCGGCCACCGCGGCCGCGAGCGCCAGCCAACGCCAGAGGGTTGTGGCTAGAAAGAGGACGACCAGCCCGATCGCGAGGCTTCCTGCGCCAAGCAGCGCATCCAGAATCATCCGGGAAGGATAACCCGGGTGGCGGAGGATGCTTTCCATGGTTGTCAGCCACACACAGGCAAGCAGTGTAAACCCACAACAAGTCAGCAAGAGGGTCCGCATTTTGCCTCCTGAGTAGAGTTGACGCCCGACCAGTCCCGCAACCTGGCGAATGTACCAGAGGTTTGCGGGCACGCCTCGCACCGAACGCGCGTGGAATTCTTCCCTGAGATCGCCGGGTATGTCGTCTCGCCGCGAGGGGGGCAGGGCGCAGGTCAACAGGTTCTCAAGCCAACGGGGTGGCTCCGGATTTTGCCCTTGTCTCACGCCTGCCCTCCTACCGGCCAGGAAACCGTTTGCCACATCGTCTCCAGCATTGTCTTGGCCTCGTTCAACGCGTGAACTCCCGATGCGGTGACCCGGAAGTAGCGCCGCGCGCGTCCGCCCCGTTCGGCGGTGGCCTCGCCGAGTCGCGACGCCACGTAAGACTTGGCTTCCAATCGGGCCAAAGTGGCATAGACCGCGCCCGCGGCTACGTCGCGCCCCAATGTTTCGCCCATTTCGCGCAGAATAGCGCGGCCATAAGCCTGCTTCCCGAGGCGCAGGGTGACCAGGAGTACCGCCTGCTCGAAAGTGCCCAGTGTCTCCGCCATGACTACAATGTAGACAACTCCGCCAGAATTGTCAAGCACCCTGAAACGCCGTACCGGCAGCCTCATGCATCGCGTCAGCGGCCGGAAAAGTGTACAATCGCCACAGGAGGATACAATCATGAAAATCGCGAGGGTGGTCATTGCGGTATTAGTGTTTGTCGGCGTGGTTCTGGCCCAGGCGACGAATCCGGCGAAGCGGCCCACCGCGGCCGGCGCGAGTTTTGACAAGTTGAAATCCCTGGTGGGCCAGTGGGAAGGCACCATGGACGAAGGCGGGAAGCAGATGCCCGCTACCACCTCATTCCGTCTCGTCGCGGACGGGTCGGCGCTGATGAACATGCTCGGCGAAGGCACGCCTTACGAGATGGTCACCATGTTTCACATGGACAACAGCGATCTGCTGGCCACCCACTATTGCGGGTCCCATAATCAGCCGCGCTTCCACCTCGTGCCGTCGTCCGAGCCCAATGTCGTCACCTTTGCGTTCAAGGACGCCACCAACCTCTCCAGCCCCTCGGCGCCCCACATGGTTGGCGTCAAGATCACTTTCGTGGATGCCAATCACCACTATCAAGACTGGACGTACCTCATGAAGGGCCAGGAGAGCACTTCCCGATTCGAGTTCCATCGAAAGGCGTGAGCGGCTGGCGGGTGACGCCGGGTGGAAGAGTCTGTGGGTGCACCTTATTTAGGCTGTCATTCCGAGCGAAGCCCTGGACCGGACGGTCCGGGGCGAAGCGAGGAATCTTGCCCTGAGTATTTTTCAAGCCAGGGCGAGATTCCTCGTCGCCTGGGGCTCTCCTGAAAGTCACGCGGCGAAAAGACGCTTAACTTGTTTTATTTCTTACAAGTAGCGTCAATCTCGATGCGAAGCTCTTGCGCTCGACTTTCATGGGCTCGGGTGGGCCAAAGGCCCA
>Ga0181538_10003041_pt1 | contig 16723 bp, 12 predicted proteins | sample PEATcosm2014_Bin_40_FD_119773 | JGI IMG/M metagenome (GOLD analysis project Ga0181538, IMG submission 119773) | Peatland microbial communities from MTU Mesocosm Facility, Houghton, MI, USA - PEATcosm2014_Bin23_30_metaG | ecosystem: Environmental > Terrestrial > Soil > Wetlands > Peat | place...
ATCGAGATCAAAGTGGACGACCTCGACCGCGCGCCGGAGATCGCCCGCGACGTGGAACGCGTGGCCGGCAGCCGCTACACCACCACCACCTGGCAGGAGCGCAACAAGCAACTGCTTGGCGCGCTGCGCATGGAACGCATCGTGGCCATGATCGTGATCGGCCTGATTCTCATGGTGGCGGCGCTCAACATTTTCATCACGCTGGTGATGATGGTGATGGAAAAATACCGCGACATCGGTATCCTCATGTCGATGGGTGCGCGAACCGCGCAGGTGCGCCGCATTTTCATGTTGCAGGGCGTGCTGATCGGCGTGGTGGGCAGCGCCATCGGCCTGGCCGGCGGCTACACGCTGGCATACTTCGCCGATAAGTACCACTGGGTGCGCCTGGATGAAGCGGTCTACTCGCTGAGCTTTGTGCCGTTTGAGGCGCATTGGGTGGATGGGTTATGGATCGCCGCCGCGGCCATCCTGGTCAGCTTCCTGGCCACGTTGTATCCCGCGCGCAATGCAACGAGAATCGCTCCCGCGGAAGTGCTGCGGTACGAATAGAGCAAGAAATGTCGAGATGACTCTCGACACAGCAGGCCGGACGGCCCGCGCCACGAGCATCCAGCACCGGGAACTCCAATCGGAGCCGCGACCGTCAGGGAGCGGTCGGTTTCGCGTACGCCCTACCGCGGAATCTTGTAAACCAGATACTGCGCGTTGGCGAAGAGCGGGGCCTCGGGCAGGCGGTGCTGCGGCCGCAGCACCATGTAATCGATGCCGGCCGCTCCATATTTCGGCACGTCGGCGGGGTGGAAGCCGCCCGCCATGGTTGCGGACCAGCGGCGCCACCACTCCTCGCCAAACGGGCGGTTGAAATTCACCTGGCCGCCGCCTTTCCAGTCCACGTAGACGGCGCGCAGGGCTTCGGAACGGAAGACGCCGGGGGCGAGCGAGCGGCCGGCATCGGGAAAGAGAAAGACGGCGTCGCGGGCGGTCGAGTGAGCGGCCCAGTCGGAGAGTTGGCGCAGTTCGGGCGTGTCGAGCCGCGGGTAGTTGATTACACCGCCTGCGAAGGGGATGAGGATGAGCGCGGCGGCTCCTGCCAGAGGGGCGGCGCGGAAGCGCATGGCGGCCGTGGCGATGGCGGCCACCAGCACCAGCACCGCCACGCGGCGCAGTGCGTAGGGTTCGGTGACCACGGGCTGGAGCGGCAGCCAACACGCCACGGCGAACCACGCGACCGCTTCCCACCACCTCCGGGCAAGCGCGGCGTGCGCTCCGGCGACCGCGGCCGCGAACTGCATCATCAAGGCCAGGAACAGCAGCAGGCGCATGGGCTGAAGCTGAGGCATTAGCACCCACCGGGCGTGTTCCAGCAACAGCCAGGAAAGCGGCATGCTGGCCAGGCCCAGCAGCGGCAGCCCCAACACGAACGCGCGATATTCGGCGGGGATGTGTCGTCGGACGCGCAACCAAGCCCCGGCCAGCGCGGCGGCCAGCAGCAAATGGTGAACGATATAGCGGAGCGGCCAGGCGGAGATCCAAATATAGGACGCGCGCAATCGCTGCAGTTGCTCCTGCGGTGCGCCGATGCGTCCCCAGAAGGGCTGCTGCGCGGCGCCGTGCTGGAGTGCTGCGGTGAACGCCAGCAGCGCCGCCGCCAGCGTTAGCGGAATCCAGGCCCGCCATTGGCGGCGGAACGTCAGCACGGCGAAGATCGCCAGGAACGCGAGCGTGGTGGGAGGATGATACAGAAACCCGCACGCCGCCGCGATGCCGGCCGCCAGATAGCGGCGATGCGCGGTGAGGCCGATGGCAAGCAGCACCAGCGGCAGCGCGGACGCGCGCGGCGTGGGTTCGTATTCGACCGTGAACACGGCGGGGCCGGCGATGGCCGCGCCCAGCGAACAAAGCGCCGCCACCAGCACGGCCGGCGACAGCTCGAGTCCGGCCGCGGTGGCCATGAGCATCAATCCCCAGATTCCCAAAGCGCGGAACGCGATCTGCTGGAGGGCCAGCACCTCGCGAAATCCCAGGCCGGTAACGCTGCGCAGCGCGATCGTCACCTCATCGTAGAGCGTGAAGCCGACGTGCGGCTGCTGGACCAGAATGTCGTTGCGCAGGACAGTGGGGTCGCGCAGGTGCTCCAGCATCGCGGTCCAGATCTGCGAGTCCTGCTGAAGCCAGGTGTGGCCGGGGAACAGGAAGAAGGTCGCCAGCGCCAGGGTCAGCGCGGCGGCGGGCACCCCGAGACGCGTCATTTGGCGGGAGTCTTTTCGAGTTGCTGACGCACCCAGACGCGGTTCGGGTCGAGTGCCAGCGATTTTTCGAATGCCTGCCGCGCTTCGGCATCCTGATTCTGCTTCCGCAAAGCGACACCGAGCCAGGTCCAGGCTTCGGCGTTGCGCGCGTCGAGCTCGATGGCCTTGCGAAAATCGGCGACAGCCTGGGACGCGCCGCCGCCAAGCTGCGCCGGCAGGTAATAATTGCCCACGCCGCGCGCCACCCAGACCGCCGAAGACTTCGGCGCCAGCGAAACGGCCTTGCTGACGGCGTCCTTGGCGCGCGGGCCATAGTTCAAGCCGCTCAGCATATCGGTGATGGCCTGGCCGCAGAGGGTTGCCAGGACGCGGTAGTTCTCCGCGTCGTCCGGCTTGAGGGCGATGGCCCGATCCGCCGCCTCAATGCCGCGAACGGCGGCCTGCCGCGCGGCCTTCTTGTCATGCATCTCGATTTCCACTTCGGCGAGATAGGACGACGCCAGGGCCACGCGGAACTGCGCGGCGGCATCCTTCGGAGCTTTGCCGGCGGCAGCGGCGGCCTCATTGACTAAGCGCTCCAGGGCGGGCCGGTCCTGCGTGTCGCGCGCCAATTCGAGCGGAGAAAGTGTTCCGGCCAGCAAGCCGGCCATCATCAAATGCACAATCATAGGGATTTCAAACCGTCACAAAGCCGCCACCTTGCGATGCACCAGCAGAAAATACAAACCGAGCGACGCCAGCAGCAGGCCGTCGACGGCCACCACGGTGGGAGCTGTAAAGATTGGGACGAGCCAGCCCGCCACCAGGTTTCCCATCGGCATTCCGCCGCGAAACGCGAAGCTGTAGGCACTCATCACGCGGCCGCGCATCTCGTTGGTGGTGATCAATTGCACCAGCGAGTTGACCATGGCAAAAACGCCCACCATGGATGCGCCGTTCAGGAACATCAGGGCGAAGGTAAGCGGCACCGAGCGGGAGAGGGCAAAGCCCGTGATGCCCAGGCCCATCAGGATCAGTATTGATAGCGCGATTCGTCCTTTGTGCCCCACGTTGCCCAGCGCGGCCACCGCCAGCGCGCCCAGCACGGAGCCGACTCCGGCGATGGACAGACACATGGTATACATTTCCGGCCCGCGATGAAAAACCTGCTTGGCGAAGATGGGCAGGAAGGTGCGCGCGGGCACGCCCAGCGCGGTCATGGCGAAGGCAAGCACCATCAGGGCTTCCATCGTGCCATGGCGGTGGATGAAGCGGAAGCCTTCTTTCATGCTGTCGAGCACGCTCTCCGTGGTCTTTTCCGGGATGATGCGAATGTGCAGCATGCTGAGCGAAATGATGGGCGCTACAAACGAGAGCCCGTTGAGCCCGAAGCACCAAGCATTGCCCAGTTTTGCCATCGCCAGTCCGCCCAGCATGGGGCCGATCACGGTTGCCATATTGAACTGGATGGAATTGAGCGCGATGGCATTGGGCATGTCTTCCTTTTTCACCAGCGTGGGAATCAGCGCCAGGTAGGCCGGGCTTCCGAACGCCTGTGCGAAGCCGGAGACAAAGGAAAGGCCGAGGATCTGCCAGACATGCACCAGGTGGAATACGACCAGTAAGGTGAGCGTGAAAGCCGAGGCCATCTGCACCCACTGCGAGGCGAGCAGCACCCGCCGGCGCTCGAAGCGGTCGGCGATCACACCGCCGAACAAGGAGAACAGGAAGATGGGGATGCCGCCGAGAAACATGTCGAGGCCCAGCAGGAAGCCGGATTTCGACAGGTCATAGACCAGCCAAGCCTGCGCCACGATCTGCATCCAGGTCCCGATCGAGGAGGTGCAGGCGCCCACCCACATGAGGCGGAAGTCGCGATATTGGAATGCTTTGAAGACCCGGCGCAGCACGGCAAAGAAGGGCGGCGAGCGGACAAGCCCGTATAGGGGATTGTAGCAGGCTGGGCTGCAGAGTCGGGAGCGGAGTCTTGTCTCATGCAAGATGAGCCTGGGGCGGGGGTTGGTTTCTCATACAAGATGAGCCTGGAGAGGCGCGATCCGGCATGCTGGGGGTTGATCGTCAACATGCAGGCGGCAGAATGGTTGAGCTTGGAGCAGATCCGGGCGTTTTTGGAGGCCAGTAGTGAGGTCGGATTCAGGGGGCGTGATCGGACGGAGATCTACGGTTGGGTCGGCGAGACGTTGCGTGTGCAGCACTATGAGGAATTGAAACGGGCTAGCCGGGGACTGATCCGGCGTTACGTGGAAAAGATGACGGGACTGAGCCGGGCGCAGCCGATAAGTTGAGGTACGGCCGCGGGGCGCGAGGAACGGTACGCGCCTCTAAAGAGCTACTATCGGGGGCTACTCCTGATCGAGCAGGCTGCATCGCTCCGCGGCACCTTCGCCATCATGTGGTCTAGGGACTGACATCGGATGCACGTTCTCAGGAGCCAGGTGGGCCGCAATCGGCTCGATGCTCTTGCGCTCGCCGGGCAGGTGACCGTTTGCGTTTGAGGTCGCCACGGGCCTTCAACTCCGATTGACCAGGGTGCTATGCTGTAGGAGTCTAAGTCGATCTGCCAAATGACGCCCATTCAGTTACAGCAGCAAAGGATCGATCAGATTCAGTGGTACCACGACATCGATTTTCCAAACGGCCTCAAGGCACGCACCAAGACTCCGGACGCCGAATCCCATCGAAGACTTTGGGATTGGATGCGGAGCCAACTCGACAAAATCAATTTCGCCGGCAAGACAGTTCTCGATATCGGCTGCTGGGACGGATACTGGAGCTTCTATGCCGAGCAACGGGGCGCTTCGCGCGTGCTGGCCTCCGATGACAAGACCCAGAACTGGTCGGGAAATTCCGGCCTCGAACTGGCAAGAGAACTTATGGGCTCAAATGTCGAGACCCGCACCGACGTTTCAATCTACGAGGCGGAAAACCTTGGGGAGCGGTTCGACATCGTCCTTTGCATGGGCGTTTACTATCATTTGGTCGATGCGCTCTATGCATTTGGTCAGGTCCGGCATTGCAGCCATGAACAATCTGTTGTTGTCTTCGAGGGCGATTATGCGCCAGAGTGGTTTGTGCAGCCTCCGCAGGCCGCGTTTTTCGATCTCGGAAACCCGTCGCGTTGCTTCGTGCCGACAGTACCGTTCTTGCGGCAAGCGCTCGAGGCCAACTACCTTCGCGTTGTTAGTGAATCGACCTACCACGGGACGCCGGAACAGCCGGTGAACCGGATTTTTGTCGCCTGCGATCCCTTCAAAGGCGAGAACGCGCTGCATTGCTCCCGGCCTCCATTTGGGCTGCACGCCTATGACCCACGCTTCTCGGCAGATTGTTCCGGCAGTCTGCGCGGCGCTGGACGCCGCTGACACTGCCGCGGCCAGTCCGCAACGTTGTGAGCGATACTAGTAGGGTATGAACGTAGCGCACATGGACGTGGGTCGATTTGTGGTATTCGGCATGGTATTTCTTGTGGGGTCTTGTGCAGGGCCGAAGCTCCAGGATGGCAGCGGACAGTCAGTAGATCTCTCGGTGGCGGTCAACCCATCGCGAGGCCAGGGCGCCGACGCTCTTTTTTCCATCGCGTGTTCCAGTGGAACGCGATCGCCGGTCCGCGAATTGCGGCTCCTTATCAATTCTGCCATCGATGGCCGGAAAGCCTGTTACGTCTATTACGACCGCGCCACGAACGCCTTCGCGCTCGTCAAGGATGAAGGGTCTGGATCGACCTCACTGCCGGCCGGCAACATGAACATGATAGAGAATTCACAATGCAGTCTTGACGGCGCAAAGTCCGGCGGTAAGGTGGATGCGAATACTGCCCTGATACAGGTGGCTATCCACTTTAAACCCTCTTTCGCAGGCGAGAAGAACATCTACACTTATGGAGAAGATATATCGGGGTCGAATACAGGCCTCGTGTCTCGTGGAAGATGGGTGGTGCCTCCTGGCGCCTCCTCAGGACCACGGTAACCCGCGCCGATCGATGATTCGGGAAGAGATCGAACTTTCCGAACGAGCGTCCGACGTCATCGCTGACTGGGGCCCGAACCTGGCATCGAGCAGAATGTGCTCCGCATCTCCTGGGCAATGTTGTCAACGATTACCATATCGGACGCTATGCCCATCCGATTGAACTCGATGGCGACCTGGTCCGCAAGGCCTAACAGTGGTTTTGCACTCCGGGCCTCCCATGCAAAGTCAACTATTTCTTTGGCGTAGCGGTCGGCACGAAACTCGCGTCGCGCAAACCGCTGGGCCGCCTTCCCCAGCCTCTCTCTGAAACCCGGATCCGTGATCGCACGCTCCAGCGCTGCTGTCAGTTCACTCACACGATCGGGGCGAACCTTGAGCACACACTCATCCGGAAGCTCCGCAAAGAATCCAGTGTCAGTCACTATGACCGGCTTGCCGAACAGCATCTCCTCGATGACGGAGGCAGACGCCCCTTCAAAGGCAGGGTACCGAAGATTGACGCACACATCGGCATGCGACAGGTAGGAGCGCAAAGTCTCATCGGACACTTGACCCAGGAGTCGCACAACGGGCTTCCGATGCATCTGACCGATGGCCGCTTCAAGCCGCCTCTTGTAATCCGGCGAGCAAGGGCCCAAAACTACATACTTGACGCGCTGTGCGATTGGGCCAAGACAGCCCAGCGCGTCTATCACAGCGATGACCTGCTTGTTCGGATTGACGTGGCCGACAGTGACGATCAAGACTTCATCTTCTTCGACATCCAAATGCCCTCGAGATAACACCGGAGCTGTCGGCTCTGCATCGTAAGCCAGCGGAATTCGTCGCACGGGCCCCGGAAAGATATCCTCGACACACTTTCTGAAAAACTCCGAATGCGTCACCACACCGAGAGCACCCCGGATGACTTCTTCAAACAAAGGGAACTGGGCAACGGCGTCCGACTCCCACACTCGCTTTCCACCAGAGAGACTTTCCTCAACGGCCGCCCTTCCGGCGTCACCGTACACCCTCTCGATCAAGAGTGCATACGCCTCCGGATCATGCAGCTCGTTAAAGTAATACTCCGCGAAGAAGTGATGCATGACAAAATCGTGCAGCACACAAATCCCGGGATGCCGTCGCGACAGCAAGAAGATTTCGCGGTGAAATGGCAAGTGGTTTCCAAAATTGTAGACCACTACATCATACTTACTCAGCGTTTGCTCGTCGACGTCGGAAGCTGTGCGGAAGCGTCTTACTGGCACGGAAATCTCACGGCTCTCTCCGGCCTCGAAATGACAAAGATCCACCTCGGCGATTTTTGCCAACTCAGCGACAATCCCCAGGCTGCAGCGAGCAATTGCGCTGCTCCGCGAAAATGGCGTAAACCACGCGAGTTTCATTTTGTCAGGCACTCAATGACGTAATCCCATCTAATGCGAAGGTTCCGAACAAGTTCGTAGCCCGCCTCACCCATTCGGCGCGTATTTTGCTTGTCCATGAAGAGCTCGTCCATGGCCTGAGCCACGGCGCTTGGCTCCGGAGCCACCACTCGTCCCGTGACTCTATCCTTCACCAGGATGTCGACACCGCCGGAGTCCGTGCACGTGATCACAGCCTTCTTTGAATGGTAGGATTCGAGAGTCACGTAACCATACGAGTCCTCATCGTATGGGATGTATGCGCATGCCAGCGAGTGGCTGAACCACTCGACCTTTTCAGCCTCCGTTATGAAACGATCGACAAATTGGACCTTCTTTTCCAGCCGAAACATACGAATGAGGCTCTGGATGGCTTCCGAATCACTTGGGGTCTCAGTTCGCCCGGCTACCACCAACCTGACACCAGACCGAGAATGCTTCATGCTCTCGACAAGGAGGCGCTGTCTCTTCGCCGCGTTGATTCTCCCGGGGCAAAATATGTAGTCGCCGTAGCCGACCGAGTGGAACTCGCTCTCGCAAAGCAACGGTGGGTATAGCACCTCGGACTCGAGACCGTTGAATTTCCTCAAGCGATCGGATGTCACGCTGGAATTGGCGAATATCTTCTTTGCATCGAGCAAGTAGGAGGTGTCGCCGCAGACGATTGCCCCGCGAATCTGTCGTCCGTACGTCGAATCTGGTAGGCCTTGATACTGCGTTCCCCAAAGATCGTATGCCTGCCGGAATTGGTGCAGCAACCACAACACCTTGTTCGGGTGAGGCACGCAATAGGCCGGAAACTTCAATGCGATGGCGCGGTCGACATTGGGCAGCCGCATCAGGCGGCAGGCGAGCATATGCTCCAGGATCCTGTTGGGAGGTTCCCATCTGAATGGGAGCCGAACGAGAAGTGCCTGGTGACCGTATTCCGTGAGTTTTGCCGTCAGCGCCTCTGCCAGATGCTCGGCCCCACCTTGTACGAACGGAACGCAATTGTTCAGGACCGCAACTTTCATCTGAGTAGCCTGGCTACGACGTTATCCCAGGTGATCTGGAGTTCTTCGATCCGTAGCTCGCCCGCTCTGCCCATTTCTTGAGTTGCTTGCCTATCGTTGTATAACTGATCCATAGCACAACCTATCAATTCGGGATCGGGCGGCGTGATGAGACCATTGTAGCCATTCACGATCAACTCACAGGTTCCGCCAGCATCCGTTGTAGTCAAAACCGCCTTTCGAGCGGCGTGGGCTTCGAGTGACGGGTATCCGTAGGAGTCCTCATTCAACGGGAAATAGATCGCCGCGAGGCACCTCGCAAAGAGTTCGAGCTTTTCGTGTTCTGGCACCCAGTGGGGGACCAATGTGACGCGCCTCCTCAAGCCATACTTGTCGATCAGTCGATCGAGGTCGCCGAGGTAGGGCTCAACCCCTGGATCCGGAGAGCCCGCGATGACAAGCTTCACTGCGCTACGAGTGTGCCGCAGGCCTTCGATCGCCAGCCACTGGCGCTTGTGGTGAGTCAGCCGAGAGAAGTAGAGGAGAAAATCCTCGCCGTCCGCCGTGTAGAAGCGGTGCGGACCCAGCAGGGGAGGATACACCACCTCAGCCTCGATGCCGTTGAAGGAACGAAGACGGTCTCGTACGACTCCCGAATTGCAGAACACCCTGGCTGCCTCGCGGAGCCCGACATTGTCGGCGGCGATGATTGCTTCTCGGCAAGCCATCCCCTCCGGGGTATTCGGTATGTACTGGTACTTGGTACCCCAGAGGTCATAAGCTCCGCGATAGTGGTGGATGAACCACGCGATCTTGTTGGGATGTTTCAACAGATGACTTGGCGTGCGAATCGTGATGAGGCGGTCGCAATCCTGTGACAAGTCGAAGAGCCGTAATGCCAGCAGTTGATGGAGCACCTCGGCATAGTCCTCACTGAACGGAAACCGCAGAATCTCAACGTCATGCGATCGCGCCTTCAACTCGCTGCCCAGCGATTCGACTATGTAGGTTGATCCGCCGTCGACGAATGGAGCAACGCTAGTCGCGATGACTATTCTCATCGCTCCGATCCTGTTCCACCGGTACCCCATCTGCGTACTTGCACCAATGGGCGAGGCGCTCCGCAATGTAGCAGACGTCGTCATCGGCGAGAAGTCCATGCATTGGCAACACAATGCCTCGCGTGGAGAGCATATCCGCTACAGGATAATGACATCCCGCCTCGCGATACGGTGGAAGCACGTGCATCGGGTAGAAGACGGGACGCGTCTCGATCCCGTCTGCTTCCAACCGCTTCATGAGATCGTCTCGGTCAAGTCGCAGGGACGCTCGGAGGATGATAGTGTACGACCAAAACGCGTGCTTGGCCCAGGGCTCTTCGGACGGCAGTGTGACAAAGTCCACCAGAGAAGCTAACTGCGCGCTGTACAGAGAGGCGAGCCGGAAGCGATTTTCAAGAAACCCATCAATCTGTTCCAGTTGAGCCAGGCCGAGCGCGGCCGCGATGTTGGTCATCCGGTAGTTGTAACCGACTGAAGGAAACCAATATCGACGGCCGTGCTCCATTCCCTGACCGCGCAACAATCGGAGTCGGTCGGCAAGGCGCTTGTCGGAGGTTACGACCATGCCTCCCTCGCCGGTGGTGATAATCTTATTGCCATAGAAGCTGAACGTAGCAGCATCGCCAAGAGACCCAACCTTGCGGCCGCGATAAAGCGCCCCGTGCGCCTCTGCGGCGTCCTCCACGACGAACAGACCGTGTTTGCGTGCCACTGCCATGACTGGGTCCATGTCGGCCGGATGACCGTACAAATGGACGGCGACGATCCCCACCGAGCGCTTCGTGATGCAACGCTCGAGCTGGTTGGCATCGAGTGCCATTGTCCTTTGCTCCGAATCGACGAATACGGGTTGAGCGCCGCAATAACGGACAGCATTGGCTGTCGCCACATATGTCAGCGTGGGCACGATGACCTCATCGCCCGGCCCAACACCGAGGCTAGCCAGCGCGAGGTGAAGCGCACTTGTGCCGTTGTTACACGAGATGGCGTAAGGGACGTCGCAGTATCGGGCAAAGTTCTCCTCGAATAGTGGAATGAACCGTCCGATCGACGAAATCCAGCCGCTCTCCAGGCACTCCAGCACGTACTTCTTCTCATTGCCCCCAAATATGGGGTGAGCCACTGCAATAGCTTTCTGCTCAGTCATGCTTTTTCCTCACCGTCGCCGGTACTCCCATTGCCACCAAGTGCTGTCCAACGTCCCGGACCACTACCGCTCCTGCCCCGATGGTCGTCCCGTCGCCAATCGAGACGCGTGGAATAACGCGACAGCCGACTCCAAGGAGAACCCCGTCTCCCACGCGCACGCAACCCGCGACAACTGCCCCGGGAGCGATGTGGGCACAGGCGCCGATCACACAGTCGTGATCCACGGAGGCATTCGTGTTAATGATCACTCCGTCCGAGATCTGCGCAGCAGCATTGATTATGGCACCCGGCAGCACAGCCACGCCTTTTCCAAGGACTGCGCGCGCGGAGACAACCGCATGCGGGCTGATAACGTTGATGAGACCGAACCCGCGCGCCCTCAATAAGTGAATGCATGCCTTCCGCCGCTCGTTCTCACCGACGGCTGCAAAGGCGAATCGAACTCCTGACCGTAAGATCTCGTCGAGATCATCATCCGTTCCCAGGCGGGGATATCCGCAGAACATCTCTGGCGTTCCCTCCGGGCTCGTAAATCCTGCTATGTCCACCTCGCCGATTCCCTCCAGAACATCGACGATCACTCTCGCGTGGCCCCCGGCACCGAGGATCACAACCTGCTCCTTCAACGACGGCCTCCCAAAGGCAGGCCGTCGCGCGCAAGCTCAAGGTTGGCCGAAAATACCGCGTCGAGATCCTGGCGCGATGTATCCATAAGCTCGCCGGTCTCCTCATTGATTCGCCGGACGCCAAATCCCAAGGAAGAAATCTCACCCAGAAACTCGCCGGGCTCGACGCCAGCCCGCCTGAGATGTTCTGGCGCAAATTCCAGAAGGATATGAATATCGGGGTTACGTGCGATTGTTTCTTTCATCCCGCGAAGAATCAGCGGCTCGGCCCCCTCTGCATCGATCTTGACTACATCGACATGAGTCAATGCTTTGAGGACCTGGTCGAGGCTGACGGTGCGGACTTCCACCCATTGCCTGTGCTCCGCACCGCAAAAGAGAGTATTGTGACCGGAGTTGTTAGAGAAAGTCGCGAGTTTCGCGATGCCAGCCTTATCGGTCACGGCAGCTTGGTTAAGCTCGATAACTCCAAGTTCCAGAAACCCGTTGACCTGGACGTTGTCCTTCAAGATTTCGAAAGTGAGTGGCGCCGGCTCAAAACTGTACACCTTGCCTTGCCCCCCAAGCAGTCTCGCCGCATGGAGAGTGTACATCCCAATGTTCGCTCCAACGTCCACCACCACCATCCCGGGTTTGACGAGGCTCCGAAAAACCCTTGTGGTGCCCGGCTCCAACACGCCACGGAATGCGTGGTGCGCGGCCAGTCGCCACTCTCCGCCGGGAACGCCAACGATGAAGCCATCGACTTCCGTGACCAGAACACGGTCCCCGGCCGAAAGGACTGGAGGATGGGAATGACGCCTGAGTTCAGCAAGTTCGAGCGCCATCCGGTTGTGCGAATCGGCCGTCAGTTTCTGAAAGGCGTCCAAGTGCGCAAGCAGCTCCTTGTGATCGGTCTCAATCCGTTCGAGACGACCGCGATCATGGTCCGAAGCAGCCCGAATTATGGCCTGTTCTCGCGCAAGGTCGGAGTTGTTCGATCGGAGCCCTCTGATGACGTCCACGCCCTGTTCGATTCGCGCCGAGACTCCGGCTGCCGCAGTCTCAATGCCAGAAAGAAGTACGCGCACGTCGTCCAACTGCTCAAGCAGCTTCGTCTGGCTGTTCTCAACCAGTGCCAGGCGATGACAACATTGATCGACGAGAATCTGAACCTGAGTTTGTTCCCGCCGGAGATCAGACTGCCCTGACTGAAGACCTCCGATGAGGTCCAGGCCGCGTTCCATCCTGGCTGCGACTTCAGCTCCGGCTGCCGTGATCGTGGCGATCTCGCGATTAAGGGGTTCGCAGACTCGCACGAGTTGCTCTTCGTGTGTCTCGATCATGGCATCGAAGCGATTCTCGACCGCGACCCGAAGCTGACTGTGCCGTTCTTGCAGATCGGCGACATAAGTATCGAATTTCGTAGACAAGGTGCAGAGAGCTTCATCGGTCTTCGCGGAAAGGCGATCAGTCCTCTCGACGAGCTCTCGTAGCACGAAATCGAGCTTGTGGCCCAAAGATTCGAAGGGGGTGTAGAGTATCCATCTCACCGTCTCGCGAAGGCGTGATGTCAAACGCGATACAATCCGACCCAGCGAGGGAAAGGCCGCACGGCCGCCGCGTGGAGACACCGATTCTGGAACTCCGGTGAAGCAGGCTCCCGTTCGTCTTGCCTCGGGTGAGTTAATGAGGTGCAGCACAACAACCCGCCGGGGAATGTGGCTGTGGAGCATTTCAAGGTAGTTGATGAAGCCAACAGCATCGCACTCACGGCCAAGTATTCGTCGGTAAGCCTCTTGTAGGAACCGGTCATCTTCATTTATCTGCCAGAGGGCGCTGAGATCCGTCGGACCGCGTCCGGTCGAGTTGACGCCCCGATGATCGTCCTCGTTGCCACTGCGATGGGTTGCCCCGGTGGACAGTAGTGCCCGTATCCGTTTTCTGAAGAGAGCTTCCGAGAATTCCAAGCATCACCTCACCTGCACGCCGCTCGAAAGGGACGCTTTGCGCCAAGCTGCTGTATTGAAACCTCCTATTTTAGCATGAGCTGCGAAATCCCCATGCTCTCTCGCTGAGTCTGGTTCAACGAAGGATGGGTCTGAAGGCAGGTTGGCTCATGCTGGAGATTGAACGCCAGCAGGCAAGGCGGACGCAGATGACGCGACTGGCGGGTCAGTACGCCAGTACAGCGAAGTGAGGCCCGCCGACTACCGCCGCCACCTCTTCCAAGGCGTCCAGCCAAGCGGCTGCTCCGGGAGGCAAGGGGTGAGTTCCGATGCCGCCGGTCCGGTGGCGGTGCCGCGGGGTGACGTAGGCGCCAAAATCTCTCGACAAGGGCGCGGAACAGCCGCGCTTTTTCTGAAGCTGAGGAAGACTTCCACAGTCCTCGTCCTCGTTTTCGGTGCTCACGTGGCGCGTTCCTTCACTCGGTTACGAGTGTGACCAATCAGATTGTCGCATATATTTATCCTCTTTTATCCTTGACTTTGATAAGGCTATAGCCATAATCGTTGATAGCATGTTTCCGGAGTATTGGTGCGTTGTGCATCGCCGTTCACCTCGCCCACCGGATTCGACGCCAAATAAGGTCGTCCCGAGTTATTGTTATCCGCGGGGCCCGAATTATTAGGTGGCGCGCAGGCGCAAAATCGGAGGAACGTCGTGAATAAGGCTCGAAGAATCTTGTTGGTGCTGGGGATGTTGTGCGCCAGCGCTGCCGCATTATTTGGCCAGCAGTACGTCATTTCCACCGTGGCCGGCGGTGTCATCCCCACCACGCCAGGAGTCGCGGTGAACACGTCCGTCGGGCAGCCGCTGTTTGCGGTCGCGGACGCGAGCGGCAACGTTTACTTCAGCAGTGACCTCAACTGCGTCTTCGAGCTCAGCCCGGGCGGCACGGTTACGCGAGTGGCTGGCACGTGCGGCGTCGGTGCCTATTCGGGCGATGGCGGACCCGCCACCAGCGCTCAGTTGAGCAACCCGCGTGGGCTCGCATTCGATTCTTCCGGCAACCTCTATATCGCGGATAGCGGCAACGGCCGTGTGCGAATGGTGTCCACCACCGGAACGATTACCACCGTGGCGGGCAACGGCAACTGCTGCACCCTAGGCGACGGCGGTCCGGCCGTGGATGCCTGGCTGAATTGGCCGACCGACGTAGCAGTGGACACTTCCGGCAACCTGTACATCGCAGATTCGGGCAACAGCCGCATTCGCAAGGTCGGGACGAACGGCGTCATCACCACGGTGGCAGGCACCGGCGTCTACGGCTACTCCGGGGATGGCCAGGCCGCGACCGGCGCACAACTCGCCTCTCCGCAAGGCGTTGCCGTGGATGGCCTGGGCGACCTTTTTATCGGGGATACGAACAACAATCGCGTGCGCGAAGTTTCCGTCGGCGGAATCATCACCACCGTGGCGGGCAGTGGCAGTTGCTGTACCCTTGGGGATGGCGGTCCGGCTACGGCCGCCTGGCTCAATAATCCGGTCCACGTGATCGTGGACGGCCAGGGCAACCTCTATATCGCGGATCAGTACAACCAGAGGATTCGCAAAGTTTCCAGCGGCACGATCACCACGGTCGCGGGCTCGGGAAACTATGGGTATGCAGGTGACGGCGGGCAGGCGACCAGCGCCTCCTTGGCAAGTCCCTGGGGCATGGCCCTCAACTCCGCGGGCGACCTTTACATCGCGGACCATTACAACTGGCGTGTCCGCGAGGTCTCGACGAGCGGGATCATCAACACCGTGGCGGGGAACGGAAGCGAGAATTTCTCCGGCGATGGCGGACCTGCAATCGCCGGCGGGCTTGCCAGTCCGTTAGGTGTGGCAGTAGATGCCTCAGGCAACTTCTACGTCGCCGACACCCAGAATAACCGCATTCGCAAGATCTCCTCGAGCGGCACCATCACCACGGTGGCGGGCAACGGGATCCAGGGTTTCTGGGGGGACGGCGGCCTTGCGACCAACGCTCAACTGAATGCCCCCGGCGGCGTACTAGTCGACTCGATCGGCAACCTCTACATCGCCGACACCAACAACTGCCGCGTTCGCGAAGTCTCAACCAGCGGGATCATCACCACAGTAGCCGGCAACGGCGGTTGCGGCGAGTCCGGGGACGGCGGCTCGTCGACCAGCGCGCAACTGGCGTGGCCGCGCGGCTTGGCGATGGACGCGGCGGGTAATCTTTACGTCTCGGGCCAAAACGGCTACAGCACCGTGCGCAAGGTCAGCACCCAGGGAGTGATTTCAAGGGTGGCGGGCACTAGCGGCACGAGCGGATATTCGGGCGACGGTGGACTCGCCACCAGCGCCGAGCTCAACTATCCGACGGGTTTGGCCATGGATGCGAGTGGGAACCTCTATATCGCCGATTCAAACAACCACCGCATTCGAGAAGTGTCCGCGGCAAGCGGGAACATCAGCACCGTCGCCGGCGACGGTAATTGCTGCTTCGGGGGGGATGGCGGGGCTGCAACCAGCGCGTACCTGAACTACCCGCAGGGCATTGCCGTTGATACGGCGGGAAACCTGTATATCGCCGATACGAACGAGCAGCGAATTCGCAAGGTTTCCACCACGGGAATCATTAGCACCATTGCCGGCACTGGCAACTACGGGTACAGCGGCGACGACGGAGCAGCTACTAGCGCGTTATTCGCCGGTCCGGAGGATCTGGCCGTGAGTTCTTCCGGCGATGTCTATGTGGCCGATGGATACAACAACGCCATTCGCCTCCTCCAGCCGGTCGCCGTGCTGCCGGTGCTTAGCATCACCAAGACCCACACCAGCATTACGCAGGGGCAGAGCGGCGCCACCTATACCATTACCGTGAGCAATGCCGCATCCGCGGGACCGACCGTCGACACTGTCACGGTCACCGATATTCCCCCGGCTGCGCTGACTCTGGTCTCGATGTCCGGCACGGGATGGACCTGCTCCGTTAGTTCCTGCGAGCGGAGCGATGCGCTGAGCCCCGGTTCCAGTTATCCGGCGATCACGGTGACGGTGAATGTGGCCGCGAGCGCTCTCTACCAGGTGACCAATCAGGCCAGCGTGTCCGGCGGAGGATCGGTTCCCGCCAGCGTGAGCGATGTGGCCAATGCGGTGGGACCTCCGGCCGTGCCCGATCTCGTCTTCCCCGAAAACGGCGCCACCGGGACCTCCCTTACGCCGGGACTGAGCTGGGAAGATGCCACCGGAGCCACTTCTTATGACGTCCACTTCGGCACGGCATCGACGCCGCCGTTGGCATTGAACACGACCGCCACGCTCTACCAGCCGGCA
>Ga0181538_10003045_pt1 | contig 16721 bp, 21 predicted proteins | sample PEATcosm2014_Bin_40_FD_119773 | JGI IMG/M metagenome (GOLD analysis project Ga0181538, IMG submission 119773) | Peatland microbial communities from MTU Mesocosm Facility, Houghton, MI, USA - PEATcosm2014_Bin23_30_metaG | ecosystem: Environmental > Terrestrial > Soil > Wetlands > Peat | place...
CGCTTTCATCCAACCGTTTGAACGCAGGCGAAACCTTGCGCCGGGCGAAATACGGGACTTGGGCCGGCTCCGCTTCCGGGAGAATCTTGGCCACAATCCGCCCGCTATCCGTCACTCGAATCTCACCATGCCGCGCGGCTTGCCGGACCAGTTCACCCGTCCGGGCGTGCAGTTCCCTGATCGTAACTGTCATCATGTGACTCAATGTGACACGGTCTGAGCAAACCTGTCAACCGGCCAGAATGGTGCTGGCCGCGAAAGATGGCAGACAGCGCGAACAGGAGCAAGCAGAGGCAGCCGAGCGGTTCTTCCCCTTTCTGCTTTGGCCCTTGCGCTTTCGGGTTTGCTTTCTGCTTTCTACTTTCTACTTTTCCATTGCCGTGGTCGGTGGTCAGTGGTCTGTAGTCAGTGGTCCCTAGGTCCCTGCGTCCCTACGTCCCTGCGTCCGTCTTGTCAGTTTCTACTTTCCGCTTTGCCTTTGAAGTGGCAGGTACTCGATGCGATCCGCCCAATCCCAACCCCCGGCTTCTTTCCAAAACTCGACGGCCAACCGGGATTGCTTCCCGTAATCCATCTGCGAAACACTTCGACGAAACAAGATCACACCGGCGTGACCGCCACCGCTGCGTGTCAGTTGTCCGGCGTGCATCGCCATCGTTCGACGGTCGAAACTAATCAGGATCAGACCGTATTCGCGAAGCACCTCCAATAGAGCCGGGTCCTTGGAAATTCGATGCTTTCCGCCCATCCAGTCCGCGAGGTGGACCATGGGAAATGCCTTATCCAAACGCAGACAGGCCTCCACAAAACGTCGCGACAGGTTTGCGTCGGCGACCAGGCGGATCACTCGCCAACCTCCGATTGGCGCTGGGTCGCAGTCTCATCCGGGTATTGTTTGGCATAAGCGAGCGCACATTTCACGAGGTACTCGGGCCAGCCAAAATGATCCGCCGTGCGCGAAATGGCCTTTGCCTCCCGATACACGTCCACCACCTCCCAAACCGCGACACGTTGTCCAAGGACGTACGCTTCCCGGCCACCCGCTGCATCCCTGAACCCAATCCCGGGGAATTCTTCTTCGAGAGCCTTTTCTTTCAAATACAAGCTGCTCAACGTGGAAACCTCCAGATGGCGGCGTTTCGCCTGACGCGAAAGCAACGCGGCATGGTCTTCTTCAATTCGGCACGATTGCACTACGGTTGGCATGGAAGCAAGGTCGTTTACGCCGTAAACGATGTCAAGCTAAACACCGCAATTCCTGCCGGCTCAATTAGCCAGCAACCACGAACCACCCGAAACCGGCGCGCCTGCCCACACTTGAACCCCCATAAACTTCCATTCCGCTTTCTGCTTTTCCCCCGGGCTTTCAGCTTTCAGGTTTCATCCCTCATCCCTGATTGGCGTTTCTGCTTTGCCTTTGCCGTGGTCAGTGGTCTGTGGTCAGTTGTCTTGTGGTCCCTTCGTCCCTGCGTTCCTGCGTCCTTTGGTCCGAGCGTCATTCTTCCTGCCTTCCCCGCTCTGCCAGCCGCGTCAGCAACTCCCTGGGCGTGATGATTTCGATGCCGAAAGGTTTGCCCAAGACCAACAGGTCCTCGTCACGGGAGACGAGAAAACTGGCCGGCGCCGCCAGCGCGCACGCAAGGTAGGGATCGTCTTTTGCGTCGCGGCTGCGTTGCTTCCCCAAGGGAGCGGGGGAGACCATTTTGACTGCGCCATAATAAGCCGCGAAGAGGCGCAGAAGGCACAGCGCGGCAGAGCCGCAACCAAAGGCACAAGGGATTAACCGCGGAATACGCGAAATACGCGGAAGACAGGCTTCTCCCCGGTTCGCCTTCCGCGTATTCCGCGTATTCTGCGGTTTGTCTGTTTCCCGAAGATTCGTCGCAGCCTGCGAACAATCTCGACTATTGCAGTGCAAAAAACACGGGGCTTTGCGCGCGTTTTGTACCTTTTCGCGGCTATGCCTCCAGCGCTGCACCGGACCCTCCCGCGGGCTTCGCCGTAGGCTCGCCGTAGTACCTCTTATCGGCGGTAAGAGGTGCTACGGCGAGGTAACGGCGAGGTAACGGCGAGGCTGTGGCGGGTGTTACGGACCAGAGACCACGGACCACAGACCACAGACTACAGACCACAGACAACAGACAACAGACCACGGACCACAGATCACGGACAACAGACCACGGACCACGGACCACAGACTACAGACCACAGACCACAGACCACGGACCACAAACCAAATTCCGCCTGAAAGGCGTGGATACTACAGCCCAGGGCAACGCCCTGGGAATACCGCACAGACGACTCGAAGCCCTGAAGGGGCGAGACAAGACCACATTTCCTGTGTCTAATTCACCAATACCAAGCCAGCGCCGAGGGAACAGATCTGCCGCCCTTACAGGGCTTTGGCGGGCCCGGCGCCTATTCCCAGGGCGTTGCCCTGGGCTGTATTATTGCGGCCTTTCAGGCTGGTCGCTGCCGTTGACAAAGGGCTGGAAAATGGCCACTTCCGGTGCTTTCAGGTTTCAGCTTTCATCCCTCAACCCTTGTTTTGCTTGTGATTTCTACTTTCTACTTTCTGCTTTGTTCTTGTTGTGGTCCGCAGTCCGTAGATGGAAGATCGAAGATAGAAGATTGGAGAAATCAGTATGATGAAGTTTGAAGACCTTGAAGCCTGGCAATCGGCCCGGAAGCTGACAAAGCAGGTGGTCGAGGACAACTTCCCGGTTTGCGCCGGCACTGCCGTCCAGTTGCGAGAACAAACTGCGCCCACCGGCAGATTAGCAACCGGCCGATCCGGTCCACCGAGCGCCGCCGTCCCGGCAGAATGATCTCCCATCTCCTATCTTCCCTCTTCCACCTTCGATGAGCAACGAAGTTGCGATACGCGTCGAACGCGACTGGTCGGGGGCGGCTTTTCGGCTCGTCTTGATCGGCCCGGGATGGTAGCTTCACGCACAATGATTCCACTGGTGACTCACAAGCAACACGAGTTGGCCAACCTGTGCCTGCGGTACAAGGTCGAGCGCCTTGATCTGTTCGGCTCGGCCGCGGACGGCACTTTTCACGCCGGCACCAGCGATCTGGATTTTTTGGTGCGTTTTTTGAATCCCGAACCCACCGGCGATTATGCCGACCGCTACCTGGATTTGGCCGAAGCGATGGAACGCCTCTTTCAGCGGCCCATAGATTTGGTCACCGAGCAATCCGTCCGCAATCCCTATTTCCGGCGCGTGGTGGACGCCTCGCGGCAGTTGGTCTATGAACGACAAGACCCGCAAACTCCTGTTTGACGTGCTCGACTCGGGCCGCGCCATCCGGCATTGGCGCACGGGGGCGGACCTATGAGGAATACCTTTCCGACCGGCAATTCCGGCGAGCTGTCGAGCGTGAATTCGAGATCATTGGCGAAGCCCTGAACCGTTTGAGTGATGAGGACGCGGGCGTCGCGGCGCAGATTGCCGAACTGCCGCGCATCGTCGCCTTTCGTAACCGGATCATTCATGGCTATGATTCCGTGGATGACGCGACCGTTTGGGGTGTCATCGAAAAACATCTGCCTCCTCTTGTCGGCCAGGCGGAGAATTTGTTGAAAGCATCGGGAGAAGTCGTCTGAGTCGGAGTTCTGCCTTGCTTTTGCCTGGCCATTTCTGCTTTCTGCTTTCCCAATTTCTGCTTTTGAACACGGCGTCCCTTTCCCGCATCACGCATCACGCATCACGCATCACGTCCACCATTTCAGCTTTTTGCCTATGAATCTTTGCGCTTTGCGTCTAGAATAACCGCATGAGCATTGCAGTTGAACCATCACCTCCGGCGGTGCCAGAAACGCAGCGGCTTTACACTTACGATGAGCTCGCCGCTGAGATGCTGGAAACCAACCAACCCCATGAATTGTGGGATGGAGCGCTAATTATGTCGCCAACACCATCATTCTTTCACCAGGAAATCGCGTTCCGCTTCCATCGGGCTCTCCATGACTGGGTCGTAGCGCATAACCTCGGCAAGGCAATTGGCGCGCCCATTGATATGGTGCTTTCATCCCATCGGGCGGTCCAGCCAGACGTGGCCTTTATCGCCAAGGACAGGCTGGCCATCATCCAGCGCGTCATCATGGGGCCGGCGGACCTGGTTGCTGAAATCGTTTCCTTACAGGGGCGCAGTCGTGATCGGATTGAAAAGCGAGATTTGTATGAGCAGCATGGGGTGAAGGAGTATTGGATCATTGATCCCGAAGCCCAGACGGTAGAGGTTCTGGCGCTGGTCAGCGGGCGCTACGAGCTCGTCCAGCGCAGCCTTCCCGGGGAGACGTCGTCGTCGCGGTTGCTGCCCGGCTTCGAGGTTTCCGTCGGCGACCTCTTCCACCGCGCGTAATCCCGGATTGTACAGCTACTAACATCCCGACTGGCCGGAGCCTCACCTGGCGGCAATCGTGTCTTAGAAACTTGGGCAGCTTTTCAGCTTTTGGTTGGTATGAATCCGCTTTTTTATCAAGCCCAGGGCAAATTCCTGCGGGCCTCGAGGATACGCTTTGCCTATTGGGGCGAGGCCAACAACCACCGCCAGGTGGGTGGTGCCATTTTGGAGTTCAACGCCTTATTCGTCGTGAATTCTTCCTACTATGATAGGCTGCGATGGATCCACAGCAAGAAGCCGGTCTATTACCGCCAGAGGCAGCTTATCGCGGACGGCTGCGACCGCATGCTGGGCCGCACGCCATACGGCAAGATGTTCAGCAAGCTCACCGAGTCCCGCAGTCCGCAGTCAGTGGTCAGTGGTAGGAGAGTAGTTGATAGTTGATGGTTGAGAGTTGAGAGTCGAGGGTCGATTGCGAGTTTCAGTTTTCAGGTTTCCCGCCCTCCGTCCCAGCGTCCCTGCGTCCCTGAGTCCGCCCTGTCCATTTCTGCTTTCTGCTTTCTACTTTCTGCTTTGCCGCTGGCGCGGTCCCTTGGTCTTGTGGCCCGTAATCAATTGAACTGAAGCATGGCAGCTCAAACAATGCGCAAGCTCTGGCAATACGGTTTGCTGCTGGTGATCCTGATCCTGGCCGGCTACGGGGCTTACCTGAAAAACGTATCAACCCGGGAAGCCCGCCTCGTCCGACAGGCGCGGAACTACCTGGCGAAGTCCAACACGAAAACGGCGCTGCTATGTTTGCGGCGAGCCCTTAACTACAACACCAACTGCGTGGACGCCTGCCGCGTGATGGCCGAACTGACCGAGAAACTGGGCTCACCCGCCGCGCTGCTGTGGCGCAGCCGGGTGGTCGAGCTCAATCCCAAGTCTGTTCCCGACCGCTTTGCCATGGTCCAAACGGCATTGGTGTTCCGCGACTATCTCTCTGCCACCAACGCCCTGGACGGAGTCAGCGCTGCGGAAAGGAACACCCCGGAGTATCACAACCTGGCGGGGAGCGCGGCAGCGGCGCTGCACTGGCTGGCCCAGGCCGAGACGCATTTTTCCGAGGCGGCGCGGCTGGAACCCACCAACCCGATACCGCGGCTGAATCTGGCCGTGGTACGTCTGCAAAGCACCAACGCGCAGGACTTGGCCCTGGCGCGGACAGCCCTGAAGCTGTTGCGCACAAATCCGGTGGTGCGCAGCCAGGCGTTGCGCGAGCTGGTGGCGGACTCGCTGCGTTGCGGCGAATTGGAGAACGCGCTCGCATTCTCGCAAGACCTGTTACAGCAAACGAACGCGCTCTTTAGCGATCGATTGCTGAGGCTGGATGTCCTGCGGGCCGCGCGGAGCGACGATTTCGACGCCGCGCTGGCCAGCGCGCAAAAGGAGGCGGCGGGGGAAGCCCGGAAGATCTTCGAGTTTGCAGGCTGGGAGGGGCGCCGGGCGGGCTCGGCGGGCGCCCTGGCGTGGTTACAGAGCTTGCCTTCCGTAACGCAAACCAACCTGGCCGCAGCGTTGCTGGCCGCAGATTGCCAGGCCGCGCTCAAGCAATGGCGCCCGTTGCAACTTTCACTCGAACCGCAGCAATGGGGTGAGCTGGATTTCATTCGACTGGCCTTCAAGAGCCTGGCCTTGCGCGAGCAGCAACTGACTTCCTCGTCCGACATCGCCTGGGGTATGGCCGTTAACGCCGCCGGCGGAAGAAAGGAGCGCCTGGTGATGCTGCTTCGCTTCGCCGCGGCTTGGAATCGGACCCCCGAGACCCAGGACTTGCTATGGTCAATCATTCATAAGTATCCGGCGGAAAAGTGGGCCGCCGTCGCCCTCTCCAAGAGCCTCCTGTGGGAAGGCCGGACCCGAGCCCTGATGGAGCTTTACAACGAACAGGCAAAGATGAACCCGGCGGACCTTTCCGCCAGGAACAACCTGGCGATGACGGCTCTCCTGCTGGGGGCGCGCGAACTCCGGCCGCAGGATCTGGCCCGCGAGGTTTACCGCGAAGCGCCAACCCACCCGGTTTACGCGTCGACTTATGCTTTTTCACTGCACTTGCAGAAGCGAAGCGCGGAGGCATTGAAAGTGTTCGAGCGACTCAAGCCCAATGAGCTTGAACAGGCCCCCGTCGCGCTCTATTACGCTATCGTGCTCCAAGCGACCGGCAACGGCGAGCGCGCAAGGAAGTACTTGGACATCGCCGCCGGGACCAAACTACTGCCCGAAGAGCAGAAGCTGCTGCTGGAGGCGCAGGCCAAGGGTTAGTGGCGTGTATCGCAAATTCACTAATGTAATCACGGGGACAGCGCGCGGCCGGTCCGCACTCGTAGCGCAGATTTGCAAATCTGCGCTACGCGGTTTCAGCCGATACGTGAGTGCATGCATGAAACGGAGCAGTTAGCAGCGCAAGGAAAGGGCATCGACAGCCCGCGAATGGACTAACCGAGAAGAATATCTCTCCTCCATGTGTAAGCCGACCAGGAATGGCCGGCTTTTTCTGTTTTGACTCCGGATTATTAGCCGCCGAGTTGCTATGGCCGCTTCGGCGAAACCTGGCATTCCCAGACCGGCAGACCATCGTAAACCAGGCCGGTGTTCTTCATGCGCACCGTGGTGGCCGTCTTGGTCTTCTTCACGTATTCCGCATAGTCCGCTTTGAGCTTGGCCAGGCTGGCCTTGGCCGCTGCTTCATCTTTAGCCGCCAGATTGCCTTGGGCCCTGCTCGCGTTGCGGTAGGCGCGAGTGCCACCCGTCACGGCAGCGGCATCTGCGTTCCGGGCGGCGATGCTGTCCTCGGTGATCCGGCTGCTCATATTGGTAATTTGGGCTTCCTGCTGTTGGCGATTGTTCACGATGGTTTCCACCTGGGATGGCAGCTTCGCAACCAGGATTTCGTGCCCGCCGTCTTTCCCGCTGACCGCGCACTTTTTGTAACGCCCCGCCGATACCTCGCCGAGCACCTTGTCGATCGAGACTTCCTTCCATTGTTTCGCGCGTTCGGCGTCGAGGTAAGCCCGGTCCGCGTCGGTCAGGTAGGCCGCGGGCAGAATGGCCATTTTGCCGTCCGATCGCTTCACTTGCACCGTATCCGGGCCGGGGAAGGCGACGATTTCCGCGTCCAGGGTCGCGCCGGACTTGAAGTTCCAAGTCCGCATCTCGGCGCCCGCTACGGCGGTCGCCATGAGGAGCATGGCCAGCGCACTAAATCGTGGAGGTCTTTTCACAGCACTACAGTTCATGGATGACTTCTCGGGCACCGGTTGCTGGCGGCACTACTGCCAGGTCATTCGTCTCACGCGGCAAGCATAACCCAACCGTCTCTTTTCGTCCAATACTCCCATCTAAGGCGAGGAGTTGAGCTCCAGCTCGTGAAGCGTAGGCCCCATGACCCGGCCGATATGCTGCCCCGCCAGGACCAACACGACGCCGAACCCCGCGACGGCCAACACCAGCGCCGCAAAGCCCCAGAAATGCCGTGATTCCAGCCGCTTGAGCGGAGGCGCGAAGGCCACCAGCCCAATCAGTGCCGCCACGACGATGACGGCATCCACGCTCGCGCGCTGCCAGTAGCTGCCCCCCAGGTGGAGCCACATCCCAAACTCGTCGAAGGTGAGCGCCAGGGCGATGCCGTAGGCCAGGGCCGCGAATTCGGCGGGCCGTCCTTCGGGCCGCCCGAACAAGGTGTAAGCGCCAACGGCGGCGAGCAGGAAAATGCCGTAATTCAAGTGGTGGACATGCGTGCCATGCAGAAAGAGGAACAGGTTCGGGATGCATTGCGACATGATCAGGACCACCACCACCCGCGAGAGAATGAACGTCAGCACGAAGCCGAAGAAGGCTCGGCGAGCGAGGCGGTCAGAAGTTTCCTCTCGAGAAGGAGATTCAGCGCTCACGGGCATCCAGATTAAAGCCACCCAACGGACAGCGCAAGCTCTGCCGCGCAAGCCACCCAAAGCCTCGCCCGGGGCGAGTGCAGAATGAAGAATGCGGATGAAGCTGCCTGAAACCCAGTGGAAAGCGCGGGGGAAGCGGCGGGAATGGGGCGGTGCGCGGCAAACCCGCTTGCCGCTGGGCGGGCTTTGGGCTAGGAAAAAGGCCGTGAACCTTTGCTGGCGCTGGATTCTGCTGCTGCTTCTTCCGGGCTGCCTTTGGCCTTTCGTTGCCGGGGGCCAAATCGATCCCTATAAGCGCGAACTGGTTCAGTTAGGCTACAACTCGGCGGTGGAAGGACACGCGCCGCTCTCGGCGTACGCGTTTTATTATTGGAACCAGCCGGGCTTCCTGCGCACGAACCTGACCTTGCGGCTGGCGGTGGCGCCAACCTACCTGGATTCGGAGCTGGGCATTGCCCACGTCCTCGGCGAGAATACCGATTTGGGGATCGGCGTGGCGGGCGGCGCGTTCGCGGACAATTATATGGAGATAGACCGGGGAACCTATCTTCCCAGCCAGTCGTTCGACGGTTACGGCGCGCAGACCTCGCTCAGCCTTTATCATCTCTTCAATCCTGGCGCGATGATTCCGCTGAACGGCCTGGTGCGCGGCACCGCGCATTTCTCGACTTATGATCGGACCGACGAAACGGCCGGCAACTTCCAACTGCCGAGGGACCGGGACACGTTCAGCGTCCGCACCGGCCTGCGCTGGGGCGGACGGGAGCCGGTCCTCTTTCCGGCGCTGGCCATGGAGCTTTCCGCCTGGTATGAGGGGGAGTTCCGCACGGGCACCGGCTCCTACGGTTATGGTGACCGGTCCATCGTGCCTCAAAGCCATCTCTTCTGGGCCGAGGCGATGCTCGCCTACACGCTGCCGGAATTGAAGCACAGTTTCTACGTCAGCGTGACGGCGGGGACGAGCCTCAATGCCGACCGCTTCAGCGCTTATCGGCTCGGGTCATTGTTGCCGCTCATCGCGGAATATCCTCTCCCTTTGCCGGGGTATTATTACCAGGAAATTAGCGCCCAGAGTTTCGTGATGCTGGGTGGGGATTATACGATGCCGCTTGATAAGGCGGGGCACTGGAGCCTCAACGGCATTGTCAGCAGCGCGTGGGTTGATTACCTCAGCGGCCTTGAGCAGCCGGGCCATTGGAATACGGGCCTGGGCGGCGGGCTGCTCTACACTTCCCCTTCATGGAAAGTCCTGCTCGGATACGGGTATGGCGTGGATGCCATTCGGTCGCACGGCCGCGGGGGCCAAAGTGTCGGCATATTAGTCCAGCTCGACTTGGAGAAGGCCCTCGCCGCTATGCCTGAGGCCACGCAGCCCGGGCGCTGGCGCGGCTTCCAGCAGCTCTTTGATGTCTTTGGAAAGTAGGCCGCGGCTAAACTACCAAGCCCGGAATCCCAGCGCGGCTTGGCCGGAGGCCGGTTGCGGCTCACCGGGTCTGATGGCGCAGATGGTTGTTCGGGTGGGTGACTTTTGACTTGGAAATCAGGAGGATTGTCCCACTCTTGGCATTGTGATCCATCCGACAGCCATCATACATCCCCGGGCGAAACTGGACGCTTCCGTCCGGGTCGGGCCTTACACAGTTGTTGATGAAGGCGTAGCAGTCGGCCCGGATTGCGTCATCGGCCCGCACGTCTATTTGACGGGTCAGACGACCATTGGCGCGCATAACCGGTTTTATGCCGGCTGCGTGATCGGGGAGGCGCCCCAGGACCTGAAATACGCCGGCGAGCCCACGCGGCTGCGGATCGGCGACCACAACGTCTTTCGCGAACACGTCACGGCGCACCGTTCGAGCCGGCCGGAGCAGGAGACAGTCATCGGCTCGCGGAACTTCTTCATGGCCAACTCGCATGTGGCGCACAACTGCCGCCTGGGGGACGGGGTCATTCTCGCAAATGGGGTGTTGCTGGGAGGATACGTGACGCTGGAGGATCGGGTGTTTCTATCCGGCAACTGCCTCGTTCACCAGTTCGTGCGCGTTGGCACCCTGGCATTAATGCAAGGCGGTTCGGCCATCAGCAAGGACCTGCCGCCTTACACTGTAGCTCGCGGCGTTAACAGCCTCTGCGGGCTGAATACCGTCGGCTTGCGGCGCGCCGGGCTGACACCGGCCACGCGGCTGGAACTGAAGCAGCTCTACCACGCGCTGTTTCGCGGGGAGCGCAACCTGCGAGCGGCTGTCACCGACGCGCAGAAGACCTTCTCCAGCGCGCCCGCACGAGCCCTGCTGGACTTCGTCGCCGCCTCCGCGCGCGGCGTTTGTTCCGAGCTGAGCGAAACGAGCGATATTTGAGCTTTGACGAACCCGGCTGCCAGAGCTAGAATTTTAACGCAAGATGAGCTTTGGGCTTTCGAGTCTCCGAGTCTGCTGCGGCCTGGTCGCTGTGGCCGTGAGCGGCTTGCTGCCGTGCGGCGCGCAGACGGGCGGCAGGCCGCGCAGCCGGCCCATTGAGTATTCAGACCCCAGGAGCGACGAGGTCACCACCAACCTGGATCAATTGACGATCAAGAAGGATGGCGTGAAGGAGTTGGAGGAGGACCTTTATCAGCCACTGCGGAGTTTCGCGCCCCAGAGTTCCCTTGACGGGGTGGCCGCTCCGCTGCCGCCCAGCCCCGCCCCGCCGGTCATTCAGAGCAAGCGAGCGAAGGAATTGTTGGAGCGCCGTAAGAACTGGATTTTCATGCGTCCGGAAGACCTGGTAGCCGAGCCGACCTTGGAAGAAATCCTCAAGACTCCCGAATACGGGAAGGACGGCCGGGAGTTGAAGCCGACACCGGCCCTGGAGCGGTACTACGAGCGTATTGCCACCAAGCGCCCCGCGGCTAGCCGTCCCGATCAATTAAAGGACGACGACCTGTTCGGCCCGCTCAGGAAGCCAAGCCCAGGCGATGAAACGGCCGCTCGCGGCGACTCGGATCTGCCCAACGGACTCAAGGAAAGCACCCAAGCGCTCAAGAACTTGTTTGGACTCGATGCGGGCGGCGACCTGTCCGCTCGCAGCGGGACGCGCGGCAGCTTTTCCGATCCTTTCGGCCTCGGTGACAACACGCTGTCCAAAGAGCAGGTGCTGGAGCACAACAAGCTCATGGACCAGTACAACTCAGTATTGGACCCGAATTGGCACCGGCCTGCCGCCGCCAATCCGTTTAATCAGCCGTTTGGCCTTCCCGAAATGGGCCCGCTCAGGAAGAGCCCGGCAGCCGGTCTCCCCAACTCTCCGACTCCGGCTCCACACACGGGTCTGGACGCGCAGATGGATGTCCTCAATCCCATGCTCGGTCCACCAGGGCTGCCGGATGTGAATGCGCGGGCGCTCGGGCAAACAAGGCCGGCGTTAGCGCTGCCGAGTGTAGAGTCCCCGACTGTGGGGGCGCCTACGTTCGTGGCGCCGAGGCGTTCATTTTAGAGGGGCTCCGCCCGCGCCTGAGTCAGAATTGGAGTTCAATCCCAGCGCATCACTCGGACAGCGGTTCCGGCCATGAGCGTCGTATCGGCCGGCACGTCCACCAGGCCGTTGGCCGAAGCCACTGAGCTCAGAACATGCGAGGCTTGAACCCCGGCCGAGCAAACGTTGCCGGCTGGATCTACCTTGACCCTCATAAAGTGCCGGCGCCCACCGTCATTGACCAGGGGCTCAGCCAGCACCCCCGGCTGGTCCGGCAGAGAGACGTTGGCCGCGCCCTGCCAGCGCCGCAGCGCGGGACGGACCAACAACAGAAACGTGACGAGCGCAGAGACCGGGTTGCCGGGCAAGCCAAATAACAGCTTTCCCCGACGGCGGCCAAACGCAAATGGCCGGCCAGGTCTAATAGCCACTTTCCAAAATGCCAGCTCCCCCCCGATTTGCTGGAAGGCGCGCTTGATGAAATCCAGTTCACCAACCGAAACGCCGCCCGTAGTCACTACGGCATCGCATTGCTCGCAAGCGTCCGCCAGGGCCAGGGTGGTCGCGGCAAATTCATCTGCGACGAGGGGAAAGATCCGGGGAAGCGCCCCGGCGCGATTGATCAGCGTGGCCAGCGCGAGTCGATTGCTTTCGTAGATCCGGCCGGACGCCAGCGGCAGGCCGGGCTCCTGCAATTCCGAACCCGTCGCGAGCAAACCCACCACGGGCTGCCGCCCGACGCGAACGTCGGTCACGCCGACCGCGGCCAGCAGACCCAGTCGGCCGGCGGTCAGAAGCTCTCCCGCGCTGCCAACGGTCGAACCTCGTCTTACATCCTCCCCATGCGACCGGACATTTTCTCCCGGCGCGACCGGGGCCTGGATCAGAACTTCGCCCGGTGCGCTGGCTTCAACACGGGTCGCTTCCTGCATCACAACGGCGTCGGTGCCGGGCGGCAATGGGGAACCGGTGAACAGCCTCACGCAATCGCCGGCCGGGACTTCCCCAGCGAAGACTTCGCCGGCGGCGATCTTCCCCGCCAGGCGCAGGCGCACCGGCGAATCCGGCTTGGCTGAAGCTACGTCGGCGGCGCGCAGACCATACCCATCCATCGCGGAATTATCGAAGACCGGCAGGTCAATCGGAGATCGCACCATCTCGGCCAAAACGCGTCCCGCAGCCTCGCTCAAGCAGACGACTTGGCTCCTTGGGGACGGCACTGCCGCGAGAACTCGCGCCAGGGCTTCTTCAAATTCGAGCATAGGGAAAAACGGGACGCGCCCCGTCCGGCTAATGGGACGAAGTCAGCACGAGCACTTGCTCCAATGTCGAAATGCCTTCGCGGGCACGGTCCAGCGCCACCATGCGCAGCGTCCGCATGCCCTGGCCAATGGCGATTTTGCCCATCTCCCGAGTGCTGGCGCGCGCGATGACGAGCTTGCGGATTTCATCCGTAATGGTCATTGCTTCGATAATGGCCATGCGCCCGGCAAAGCCGGAGTTCTTGCAGCGATCGCAGCCCCTCCCGCGATAAAGGGTGACGCCGTTGAAGATGCTCGGGTCGATGCCCAAATCCTGAAACATCCTCGCCGGGTAGGTGACCGGCTCCTTGCAATGGGAGCAGATGCGGCGCATCAGCCGCTGCGCGCAAGCGAGGATGACAGACGAAGAAATTAGGAAAGGCGCGATGCCCATGTCGTCGAGACGCGCAATGGCTCCGGGGGCGTCATTGCAGTGCATGGTGCTCAGGACCTGGTGGCCGGTCAGCGCCGCTTCGATGGCGATTTCGGCGGTCTCGGTGTCGCGAATTTCCCCGATCATGATGATGTCGGGGTCCTGGCGCAGAATCGAGCGCAGCGCATTGGCAAACGTGAGCCCGATTTCTTTCTTCACTGGCACCTGGTTGATGCCAGGCACCTGAAACTCGACCGGGTCCTCGACGGTTACTATATTGTAAATCGGGTTGTTAAGCTCATTGAGCGCCGAATAGAGTGTTGTCGTCTTGCCGGAACCGGTTGGGCCGGTGACGAGGATCAACCCGTGCGGGGCATCCACCGCGGATTTGAATTGCTGGAACGTGTCCGGATCAAGACCGAGCTTATCGATGCTGGCCGAAAGGTTCGATTTGTCCAGAAGACGCAGCACGACCTTTTCGCCATGAACGGTGGGCATGATCGAAACGCGCAGGTCGTAGTCTTTACCGCCTACCCGGATGCGCATGCGCCCGTCTTGCGGCAGGCGCCGTTCCGCGATATCCATGCTGCTCATGATCTTGAACCTCGAGACCAAGGCGAGTTGCATCTGCTTGGGCGGGGGAGTGGCATCCATCAAAACGCCATCAACGCGATAGCGCAGCCGCAACATCTTCTCAAAGGGCTCGATATGGACGTCACTGGCGCGGTCTTTGACCGCTTGGACGAGGATCAGGTTGGCCAATTTGACAACGGGGGCTTCCTCGCTGGAAGCCGCGAGTTGATCAAGATTGACTTCTTCAACCGCTTCCTTGGAAACCTCCAGGCTGTCGGCCTCCGCATCGGCATCATCCTTCTTCTGAGCGTCCTGGATGATGTCCTCCATGCTGCCGCTCTTGGAGGAGTCGATTTGGTTCAGCTTCTCGAGGATGCTCTTTTCCGAGGCGATCAGCGTCGCCACCTCTAGCCGCGTGATACGCCGCACGTCGTCAATCGCCAAGACATTGAGCGGGTCGGCCATCGCCAGGAACAGCTTGTTCTCCAGGCGCGAGACCGGCACGACCTTGTGGTTGTGGGCCATTTCGCGGGGAACCAGGTCCGCCACTTCGAGAGGGATGCTAATGCGGGCGAGATTGATCGGCGGCGTATTAAGCACGCGCCCCATCGAAACCGCCATGTCCTGCTCGCTGACGTAAGCCTTTTCAAGGATCAACTTGAGCAGGCGGGTACCTTCCTTCTTCTGCTGCTCAAGCAGTAATTCGATCTGCTGGACGCTCAGCAAGCCGTCTTCTACCAGGGCGTCGGCGATGCGCTCGCCAAATGTCTTGACGGGGGGCATGGGTCTATCGGAAGGCTTTGCGGAGGTTGGCGATCAGGTCAGCCGGCGGCACCAAGTACCACAACAGACGGTTCGGGGTGGCTTGGGCCAACTCTTTGACCACCTGCTGATTAAAAGGATTTGCCGTGGCCATCAGGATAGACTTGCTCATGCGATCAAATGGAAGCACGCACCACCGCTGGCAGGTCTCCCTTGGAAAACTCCGCGCCAGCTCTATATCAATGTCGTAGCTCTTAAGCGGGATGAAAGCGAACCGCGATTTGTCGCACAAGGCTTTCAGCGCTGCGTCCACGGACAGAAGGCCCTTGTCCGACAACACCTGGATGAACGGTTCTACCACGCCGCCCGGCGGCAGAGTGGGATCGGGCGTGGACCAGCACAAATCAAAGTCCCCAGCGGTGATAATCTTGCTTTCGACAAAGAGCTTGTGCATCGAATGTTTCCCGTCCTCGATGTCCGCGACCGCCGCCTTGCCGGATGCTTTCCGCGGTTCTTCGCTCCCTGCAGGCGCTCGGGCCAGCAGGATTGTGTCCGCCGAAGGGGCGCTCTCGAGGGGGAAGTTGTTCGCCTTACTCTCGATTTGCTGCAACGCCGCCTGCACATCAGGGTCGTCGGGGTAACGCTGCAGAATGGTTTCGTATTCGAGAATGGCCGACGAGAGCTGGCCCATTTGGACATAGGCCTGGGCGATCCGCTTGGACGTGTTGACGACGTCCTTCTCGCGATTCAGCTTCGAGTAAGCTTCCTTGAGAATCTCCAGTGACTGATAGTCATGCGGCTGCGATTGAGTAATGACTTCAAACATCTCAATCGTCTGCGCCAACTGGGCTTCTTCACTCGGACTTAAAGTGCTGGCCATGCGAATTCTATTGTACCGTTCCGGGCATTACTGTTGCCGAGATACTTCGGCAGCCGGTCGGTCTTCTTGCAGCAAACTTGCGGCCAGTTTAGGAGGCCGCAGTGAGTTTGGCAAATTTCCTTTGCATGCCTTCGCGGGCCAGCCGGCGGGTGCTTATCACCGGACACTTCTGTCTCATTTTGACACGGGCCAGCGGTGCGCACCTTCCCGAACTCGCGGAGGGAGCTGGTCCCGGGGGAGACCTTCCGGCACTGACGGCTCGACCGGCCCCTCGGGTCGGGTTTGTCTCAGTCCCATTTTGGCTTTCCAGGGGTGGCCGTCACGCATAATCCTCACACTGACCTGCCGCATAACGATGTCGTCAGCAAGCGCCAAGAGTTTTGCGAGTACCTCAAGACGAGCTGCCTCGGCAAACTGAAGTAGCGGAGTGACGGAGAGTTGGAGAGATTAAGTCGCGGGACCACGGCTGGCTGGATGCTTATGCATCGGAGAGGTTTCCCAACCCTCAAATGCTCCCTGCTCCCCTGCCCTGTCCCCTGCGCCTACGGCTGGCTGGTGATACGGGACCACTCCGCGTTTTGGGTCGCGGCGTAAATGGCAAAGGGCTTTTCGTTTTGGATCAGCACGGCGCGCACGACGCTCGAATCGTCGGCCCGGCCAAGGTTTAGAATCGAATCGGGAATGATGCCTACTTTCTTGTGGGCGTAAATGAGAGCGAAGATCGCCTGGGAAAAAGCGGTATAAGGCAAATCCTTGTAGGCGCCTTCCACCGTGTCCTCGACAGCGTCAGCCAGGAATTCCAGTTGATCAACCAGGTGTGGAAACAGCGGCTCATAAATCTGTGTGAATTCGAGCTTCCACTGGGGCAGATGCCGGAGCACCTTCTCCGCAATCCCCGGCGTAATGGAGGCCGCTCCGCGATTAACAAAAGCCACAATCTCAGGCATGAGCGGACTCTATCCTACCGCCCGCCTCAAGGAAAAGAGAAATAATTGCCTGCTTCAGGTGCTCGCATCTTCTACCTGCTTGGCGCCCTCCTGCTCGCGATGGTGTTGCCAGGCAGCCCAGCCAACTGGCCGGCCCCAACCCGCACGCCTCGC
>Ga0181538_10003048_pt1 | contig 16714 bp, 16 predicted proteins | sample PEATcosm2014_Bin_40_FD_119773 | JGI IMG/M metagenome (GOLD analysis project Ga0181538, IMG submission 119773) | Peatland microbial communities from MTU Mesocosm Facility, Houghton, MI, USA - PEATcosm2014_Bin23_30_metaG | ecosystem: Environmental > Terrestrial > Soil > Wetlands > Peat | place...
CCTCGACTTTGGACCCACCTTGGTTGATAAACTTCACCACCCGTTCCCGCAAATCCAGTGCATAGGCTTTCATGCCCAAAAGCCTATCAGACTATGTGCCAATGTCAATATGAAATGCTATAAAACATACTCCATCATCAGACAAAAGGCCGCCAAAATAAAAATAACAATAGATGTTTTTTTCAAAAAGGGGTCATCTTCTTTGAGTGGTAAAACCGGTTGGTCACATGTGTTCATGTCCCCATCTTTAATTGATTTGCAATTCGTTTCAACTCCAGTTTTACGGAATCAGCTCTTGCCTTCTCCGCGATCGAACGATTTGAACTTATTCCCCGACGAGGTGGTACGATTGAACCGTGTCATCGCCGGCGCGGACTTTCGGCGCGGCCTTGTTCCAGATCACCGGACCCGTTGGATTCACGACAGCGGATTATGCGCAAAGGCAAACTCCCCGACGATTTTCCCGCCGATCAAGTGCTCCTGAATGATGCGTTCCAGCACTTCCGGGGTACAGGAATGGTACCAGACGCCTTCGGGATAAACGACCGCGATTGGCCCGCGCACGCAAACGCGCAGGCAGTTGGCCTTGGTGCGATACACCAGCGGCTCCGGGCCGACGAGATTCAGTTCCTTGAGCCGCCGCTTTAAAAATTCCCAGGCGGCCAGCCCCAGCTCCTTCGCGCAACACTTCGGCTCCGTCTGGTCGGCGCAAAGAAAAATGTGGCGCCGGAATTTTTCGATGCCGAGCGATTCAACTGCCGCTTGCAACTCCGTTTTCATTTCCATTCGTCCTCGTCCTTGGTTTCAATTGTTCGATTACGGAACGAGGAGGAGGACGAGGACGAATGGAAGATGGTTTTCCAAAATGATTCAATGCCAAAATGTCAGGCCCAACACGCCCGCGACGGCGATGAGGCCGCCGGTGAGCGACCGCGCGGTGATTTTTTCGCCCTCAAAAACGCGCGCCAGCGGCAGCATGACAATGGGCGTCGTGGCGATGATGGCGGTGACAATGCCGGTGGGCGTGTTTTCGAGCGCCCATTGCATGCAGCTTACGCCAATCGTCTGGCCGGCCAGGCTGTTGACCAGGACCCACGGCCAGAGCTTGAATTTTTCCCGCGCGGAAAAGGAATCCAGCATCTGCGCGTCATCACCGCGCCGGCGGGCATGCCGCCATTTTACAATCAGGAAAACCAGGCCAAGCGCGACGGCGCCGCCCACGACGCGCTGGTAGCCGGTCGTGCCAGGGTCGGGATGTTCGCCCGCCGCGTGCGCGACGAAATAGGCCTTGCGGCTCAACACCGCGCCGAACGCGCCGCCCAGGGCGGCAATGGCGCTGGCCAGAATGCCAGTCCACAACCGGCGCGGGGCGATTTTCAAATGGTCGCCCGGCGCGAGCGCAATGGCCACGCCGGCAAGAATCACGGCCACGCCAATAATTTGCGCGAAGTTCAGCCGGGTGCCGAGCCAGAGCCATTCGATTAACATGGCGAACGGCGCGATGAGGCATTGGGTGAGCAAAACCGTCCGGCGGCTGCCGAGCCGCGGCAGCGCCTGGAAATACGCGGTGTCGCCGAGGCCGATGCCGGCCAGTCCGCTCAGGACAAAAATGGGAAACGCCCTGCCGCTGGTGCCCGTGCCGAGCGTGTTGGCCCAAAGCGCCAGGAAAAACATGGCGCCGCAGATGCGCCAGAAATTCGCCTCCACGCCGCCCAGCCGCGTCGAGGTGCGATGGCCGCAGATGGCGGAGACGGAAAACAACAGGGTGGTGAGCAGCGCGGCGTACATGTCGGGTGCGAACGGAAAATTTTTGGCGTGGCCAATCCGGTCTGGCGGCTGCGCCGCGCGGATGAGCGGTCAGAGTTCGTCGTAATACTCGTCCGGGGCAATGTCACCGCCGGCTTCGGCTTCCACGCCGCTTTCGTGGAGGATTTTGGCGATGTCCGGCGCAACCCAGTTCTTGTTTTTGCCTTTTCGGGAAACCGGTTTGATGCGGTAGCGCCCCGAGGGGTCGTTTTCAAGAATCCCGCGCTCATGCATCCGCATCAGGACCACTTTGGCCCAGTCGGGGTCTTCGTAAAATCTCTTTTTATTGCCGGCACGCCGGGCAATCTCCATTCCGTTCACAAATTCCGTTCCCCGGGTCTTGAGGAATTGAAAAATATCGCGCTCGTCTCCATCCATGATCCCAGTCTGGCAAACAACACCGCCGAAGTCGAGCAATTTACCATTGCGGTTGATGGGGAATCCGAGGTTAAAGCGGAGCGCGAGTTGTCCCAACTCGCAGCATTTTCCGCCAGCCCGGCCGCGGATTGAGGACAATCCGCGCTCCGGGACAAATCAAAACACAATCTGATTTCCAATCCCTTTGACACCGCATGGGCGCGGCGTAAACTGCAAAGCGATCTTTTCATTATGCCCACACATTATCTCGCTTGCGACCTCGGCGCGGACAGCGGGCGCCTCATGCTCGGCACGCTCGACAACGGGAAAATCGTCTTGGAGGAACTGCATCGTTTTCCCAACGGCCCGATCAAGGCTTCCGGCGCGTTGCACTGGAACATTGACGGCCTGTTCAGCGAGTTGAAGGCCGGCCTGAACAAAGCCGCCGCGCGCCGCTTGCCCATCGCCAGCATCAGCACCGATTCGTGGGGCGTGGATTACGTGCTTTGCGACGGGCGCGGCCAGATCCTGCCGCCGGTGTGGCACTACCGCGATTCGCGCACCGCGGCCGGCGTGGCCAACGTCAAGGCGCGCGTGGACTGGCCGGCGATTTACGCCGAGACCGGCATCCAGTTCATGGCGTTGAACACGATATACCAGCTCGCCGCCGAGCCGCCCGCGCGCCTGGCCGGCGCGAAGCAGTTGCTTCTCATCGGCGATGCGTTCAATTATTTCTGCTCCGGCGTGGCGAGGAACGAGGTTTCGCTCGCCAGCACCACGCAGCTTTACAATCCACAGACCAAAACGTGGTCGAAGAAACTTTTCCGCGCGCTGGGTTTGCGCGAGGAACTGTTCGCGCCCCTCTGCCCGTCCGGCACCCGGCTGGGGCCGCTGAAAAAAAATCTCGCCGCCGAGGCCGGCCTGCCGCCGATCGAAGTCATCGCGTCCTGTTCGCACGACACCGGCTCGGCGGTCGCCGCCGTTCCGGCGAGCGGGGAAAACTGGGCCTGCCTAAGTTCCGGCACGTGGTCGGTCATCGGCGTTGAATGGCCGCATCCCGTCATCACCGATCCGGGCCGTGATCTCGGGTTCACCAACGAAATCGGTTTTGGCAACACCGTGCGCCTGCTCAAAAACATCGTCGGCCTCTGGCTGGTGCAGGAATGCCGCCGCCAGTGGGTGAAGGAGGGGGAAAAATACGATTTTGCCGCGCTCGAACAGCTTGCCGCCGCCGCGCCGCCGCTGGTCTCGCTCATCAATCCCAACGACCCGCGCTTTCTCAGCCCGGACAACATGCCGGAAAAAATCGCCGGGTTTTGCCGGGAAACCGGGCAACCCGCGCCCGCTGATCACGGCGCGTTCATGCGCTGCATTTACGAAAGCCTCGCGCTGTCCTATCGCGCCGTCCTGTGGCGGTTGGAACGGCTCATCGGCAAAAAAATCGAGCGGTTGCACATCGTCGGGGGCGGCAGCCAGGCCATGATGCTCAATCAATTTGCCGCCAATGCGGTGAAAATCCCCGCGCTGGCCGGCCCGACCGAGTGCACCGCGCTCGGCAACATTTTGATCCAGGCCATCGCGCTCGGCCATCTGCCGTCGCATGCCGCCGCGCGCGAAGTCGTGCGAAATTCCTTCGCACTGAAAACCATCACGCCGCAGGATGCCGCGCCCTGGGACGCCGCCGCCGCGCGGTTTGAAAAATTGCCGGGCTGAGGTTGGTGCTCCACGCGCCCGTTTTTGCTTTCGCCTTTTTCCGTTCGCCTTCATCCTGACGGCGTGGAATTGTCCGCCAAAGAAATCCGCCAGGCCGTCCGGGCTGCCCTCGCCGAAGACATCGGCGGCGGGGACGTCACGACGCTGGCCACTATGCCGGAAACGGTGGCGGTGCGCGCGGTGATGCAGGCGCGCGAACCGCTCGTCGTGGCCGGCCTCGATTTTGCCGAGGCTGCGTTTCGCGGAGTTTTTGATTTCATTAACCGGAGAGGCGAGCTCCGTGAGCCCCAAATATTAGGGCGTCGTAGAACTCCGCCCTCCGAGAGGGCAATTAAAATCAAACGGCTCGTTCGCGACGGCCAGCCGGTCAAAGCCGGTGACATTTTGCTGAATATTTCCGGCCCGGCGCGCGCTCTTTTGAGCGCCGAGCGGGTGGCGCTGAATTTCGTCCAGCGGCTCTCCGGCATTGCCACGTTGACCGCGCAATATGTGGATGCGGTCAAAGGCACGCCCGTGCAAATCCTCGACACGCGCAAGACCACGCCCGGCTGGCGGCGGTTCGAGAAATACGCCGTCACCTGCGGCGGCGGACACAATCATCGCCTGGGCCTGTTCGACCTGGTGCTCATCAAGGACAACCACCGTATGGCACTGCGAAATGAATCACCCAACGCCATCGCCGCCGCCATCCGGCGGGCGCATGAAAAATTTCCGAAGCTCAAGGTCGAGGCCGAGGCCGACACGCTGGAGCAGGTCGAACAGGCCGCCGCCGCGGGCGCGGACATCATCTTGCTGGACAACATGAGCCCGATGCAATTGCGTCTGGCGGTGCAAAAAGTCAAAGGCCGCGCGAAAACCGAGGCCAGCGGCGGCGTGAATCTGACCAGCGTCCAGATGGTGGCGAAGACCGGCGTGGATTTCATTTCCATCGGCGCGCTCACGCATTCCGCGCGGGCGGTGGACATTGGACTGGATTTTGAAGGCTAACCACGGACTGACACGGATGAACACGGATGTATCAAATCATTTGAAGGTAGGACGCGACACTCCGTGCGCGCCGTGTTTGGCGTTTCCGCGAGCGGCGGGCAGAGGACTGCCCGCCCTACCGGACCCTGTTTTTTTATCCGTGTTCATCCGTGGTTAAAAACTCATGACCACGGACGCTAAAATTCTTTCCGCGTTGCGCGAAAATCCCGCCGGCGTTTCGGGCGCGGACCTTGCCGGGGAACTGGGTGTCACGCGCGCGGCGATCTGGGGGCGCATCGAGGAATTGCGCCGGCTCGGCTACGAAATCGAGGCCGGTCCGCACTTCGGCTACCGGCTCGTCAGCGCGCCGGACGTGCTGCACGCGGACGATTTGCTCGCGCGCCTCGGCAAGACAAAGGTCATCGGACGCGACATCCGCGTGTTCGAGCAGACGACCTCGACGAATGATGTGATCGAAAAACTCGCCCGCGACGGCGTCAAGGAGGGCGCGGTGGTTTTCGCCGAGTCGCAAACGAAGGGCCGGGGGCGGCTCGGCCGCAAATGGATTTCGCCTGGACGGAAGGGACTTTGGTTTTCCGTCCTGCTGCGGCCCGATTTGCGTCCGCAGGAAACGACGCAGTTGACGGTCGCTTTCGCCACGGCCCTGCGCCGCGCGATTCAATCCGAAACCGGCCTGCGCCCTGAAATCAAATGGCCGAACGACATTGTCATTGGCGAAAAAAAAGTCGCGGGCATTTTGACCGAATTGAACGCGGAACTGGACCGGGTGCGTCACGTCATCCTGGGCATCGGCGTGGACGTGAACCTGGGCGCCGGCGAGTTCCCGCCGGAGTTGCGCAAGCTGGCGACTTCGCTCAAAATCGAATCAGGCCGAATGATTTCGCGCGCGGAACTGGCGACGGCGATTCTGCGCGAACTGGATTCCGATTACGCGCGGATTTGCGGCGGCGGCTTCGCGGAGGTGGCAGACGAGTGGCAGGAGCATTGCAAGACGATTGGCCGCCAGGTGACGATACAAATCGGCGAACGCCGGATTCGCGGCCGCGCGGAGTCGCTGGACGACGATGGCGCATTGCTGCTGCGGACGGATCACGGACGGCTGGAAAGAATCACCGGCGGCGATGTGACCTTGGAGAAATGAAGATGAAATCCGAATACCAAATGCCGAATGTCGAAAGAAATCCGAATGCCGAAAACCGAATTACAATGGATTCGCGAATCAGCGAGTCAGGTTTTCTGGCTTTGGATTTCGTCATTCTTTCGTCATTCGTCATTCGTCATTCGGGCTTTTTATGATGCTTTTACTTTTCGACATTGGCAACACGAACACGCACGTCGGCCTGGCGAACGACCGGCGGGTCGTGAAGCAGACCAACATTCCCACGGCAGGCTGGTTCAATGGCACCGCGGCGAAACTCGTGAGACAATTCGCCGGTCATGCCATGCTCGACGACGCGGCGCTGTGCAGTGTGGTGCCGCGCGCGACGCCGTTCGTCCGCAAATTCATCGCCCAACTCGGAGCGCCGAGTACCGGCTCGGCTCGAAAGAAAATTCGGCAACACGCCGGGTCGGAGACCGGCGTTCCCATGCTCGAACTCACGCCCAAAACGCTGTGTGGCGTGGGCATTGATTATCCGAAGCCGCATACCATCGGTCCCGACCGCCTGGCGAACGCCGTCGCCGCGCGACATCGCTTTGGCGCGCCGGTGGTGGTGCTGGATTTCGGCACGGCGGTCACGTTCGATGTGGTCAACCGCGCGGGCAATTACGCCGGTGGCATCATCGCGCCGGGGCTGGCGGCGATGACGGATTATTTGCACGAAAAAACAGCGTTGCTGCCGCGCATCAAAATCCGCGAAATCAAAACGAGCATCGGCAAAAGCACCGGGGAAGCCATGCTCGTGGGCGCGGTGCATGGCTATCGCGGGCTGGTCCGGGAATTGATTATCGAACTGAAGCGCGAACTGAAAGTGAAGCGACTGCCGGTCGTCGCCACCGGCGGCTACGCAAAGCTGATGGCGTCCAAACTTCCGGAGATTTCAGCTGTGGAACCGAATCTGACGTTGGAAGGTTTGCGGCTGACGTGGCAGGCGTCGCGTTCCTTGGTGGGCCACCGGTAGAAATCTGCCATCACCCAACGCTTGTCCAACTAAAGCCAGACCAAACCGGGAAAGGTAGTTTTGTTAAACCGCCCTCACCTTTTATCCTCTCCCCGAGGAGAGGAAATAGTCGTGGTCCGGTTTTGGTTTTGCGGATGAGCGTTCGGCAAATTCAGTCGCAGGTTTTTCAGAGAGCCGGCGGATAATTCTCCTTCTCCTTGGGGAGAAGGCCGGGTTGAGGGAGGGCGTGGCTCAAACTATTTGCTTACTGCCAAAAATTCCGCCATTGCCCCGCCGCGCCACTTCCAGCAAAATTCAATTTTTATGGCGAGCAGTCGCAGACAATATCCGTTTCATTTGATCGAGCCCAAATGGCAGCAATTTTGGGACGAACAGCAGACCTTTCGCGCCTTTAATCCGGGCGAAGTCCTTCCGGACGGGCACCCGTTTGCCCGGCGCCATCAGCTTTCCGGCAAGGTGGCCGCCGCGCAGTTGCCATCAAAGTTTTACATCCTCGACATGTTTCCGTATCCGTCCGGCGCGGGCCTGCACGTCGGCCATCCGGAGGGTTACACCGCCACGGATATTCTTGCGCGCTACCAACGCGCCCAGGGTTTGCACGTGCTGCATCCGATTGGCTGGGACGCCTTCGGCCTGCCGGCGGAGCAATATGCCATCAAGACCGGCCAGCATCCGCGCCAGACCACCGAGGCGAACGTCGCCAATTTCACGAAGCAGATCAAAAGTCTCGGCTTCAGCTACGACTGGTCGCGCGAACTCGCCACGACCGACCCCGATTATTTCAAGTGGACGCAATGGATATTCCTCAAGCTCTACAACTCGTGGTTCAATCCGGAAACGAACAAAGCCGAACCGATTGAAACGCTGAAATATCCGGCGGAATTTGATAAAGTAGGACAGGCTTCCAGCCTGTCCCCCCAATCTGAAAAGGGCAGGCTGGAAGCCCGCCCTACTTCAGACCTCGAATCCCGCCGCCGCGCCTATCGCGATTCCAAGCGCCTCGCCTACGTCAGCGAACAGCCGGTCTGGTGGTGTGAACAACTTGGAACAGTTTTAGCAAACGAAGAAGTCGTGGACGGTAAAAGCGAAGTCGGAGGTTTTCCGGTAGTTCGCAAGCCGATGCGCCAATGGATGCTACGCATCACCGCCTATGCCGAGAAACTTTTGCAAGACCTCGACACGATTGACTGGACGGATTCGCTCAAGGAAATGCAGCGGAACTGGATTGGGCGGAGCGAAGGAGCGGAAGTGAAATTTCAAATTTCAAATTCCGAATCTCAAATCACCGTATTCACGACGCGTCCCGACACTTTGTTTGGTGCGACTTACATGGTGCTGTCGCCGGAACACAAGCTCGTTGAACGGCTTATCATGTTGGCAACGACCCAACCGCTGGTAAATGGTCGAATCAAGGCAGCCAATGTGGAGGTCTTCGAGACTTCAGGAAAATCCATTGGAACGATGCCCCTGGCTGAAGCGTTGGAGAAGGCAAAAGCAAGCAATGTTGACCTTGTTGAAATCAATTCTTCCGCTCAACCGCCTGTTTGCTTGTTGCAGGACTTCGGAGCATTTCGTTACTCGCAACAAGAAGTTGCCAAACAAGCCGCCGCCATCCGTCATTATCAAGAAGAAGTCGCCAAGAAATCCGACCTCGAACGCACCGAACTGGCCAAGGAAAAAACCGGCGTGTTTACCGGTGCTTACGCCATCAATCCGGTCAACGGTGGGAAAATTCCCATCTGGATCGCCGATTACGTTTTGGCGAGTTACGGCACCGGCGCCATCATGGCCGTGCCGGCCCACGACACCCGCGATTTCGAGTTTGCCACCAAGTTTAATCTCCCAATTATCCAGGTCGTCCAGCCGCCCGATCCGAAAACGGATTGGCATGGGTTTGTGGACGACGGCACTTCGGTGAATTCCACCGGGCCGGAGATTTCCATAACCGGCCTGCGCACGCCTGAAGCCAAAAAGAAAATCACCGCCTGGCTTGAAGCGAAAGGCCTTGGCAAAAAGACGGTCAACTTCAAGTTGCGCGACTGGCTGTTTTCGCGTCAGCGTTACTGGGGCGAGCCGTTCCCGATTGTCTGGAAGAAGGACGCCGCCGGACCTTGCGGTCAGCCACCATATCACGAAGCGTTGCCTGAATCCGCATTGCCGGTTTTGCCGCCGTCGCTCACGGATTACAAACCCACGGCCACCGGCGAACCGCCGCTTGCCCGCGCGAAGGAATGGGTGAATCTGCCCGACGGTTCGATGCGCGAGACGAACACGATGCCGCAATGGGCCGGCAGTTGCTGGTATTATCTGCGTTATCTCGATGCGAAAAATTCAGACGCGTTTGTCAGCAAGGAAGCAGAACAATACTGGATGGGTTTCCGAGATCCCAAATCCCAGACCCAAGACCCTAAATCCACGCCCGGCGTGGACTTATACGTCGGCGGCACGGAGCACGCCGTCCTCCATTTGCTCTATGCCCGGTTCTGGCACAAGGTTTTGTTCGACCTCGGCCACGTCTCGACTCCGGAACCGTTTTTCAAGCTCGTCAATCAAGGGCTGATTCTCGGCGAGATGGAGTTTTTTCTATTCCGCGATAAAAATGGAGAAGATGTTAGCGCTGCGGAAGTAGTAGATATTACTGACGTTGCTCAAACGTTGGTTGGTAAAGATAAAATTACTGGAGCAGAAGTGATTGCTCACAAAATTGAAGAGAGCAAAGTCGAAAAACGCGGCCCGTGGTTTTGCCTTAAGGGTGTTCCTTACGACATTCGGTTAGAAACTCGATGCTTTAAAATGTCCAAGTCGCGCGGCAACGTGGTGAATCCCGATGACATTCTCAAGGAATTCGGCGCGGATGCGTTTCGCCTTTACGAGATGTTCATGGGTCCGCTCGAAATGGTGAAACCGTGGAATACCAAGGGCGTCGAGGGCGTCTATCGTTTTCTCGGCCGCGTCTGGCGGCTGTTTGTGGATGAAGCGAGCGAGACGGAATTTGAACAGGCGGAAACGACCTCAGAGAACGCAGAGAAGCGCAAAGAACTGCTGGAACTGATCAAACTCAGCCCCGCGATCAAAAATGTTCCGGCCACGCCGGCACAACTCAAGACGCTCCATGCCTGCATCAAGAAAATCACCGGAGAACTCGATGGGATGCGCTTTAACACCGCCATCTCGGCGATGATGGTCTTTGTCAACGACGCGATCACGTGGGAAGCGAAGCCGGTTTCCGTGTTGCGCGAATTTTTGATTTTGCTTGCGCCTTTCGCGCCGCATATCGCGGAAGAACTCTGGGAAAAACTGAACATTCAACATCCGCCTTTGTCGGACTACGGCGCGACAAGTCCAACATCCCTCGCCGCGCCGAAGCGCAGCGAAGGCGGGAACACCCAACATCCAACCAGCCTGAGCTACGCGGTCTGGCCCAAGTTTGACCCCACGTTACTCGTCGAGGATACGCTGGAGATTCCGGTTCAAGTGAACGGCAAGCTGCGAGTGGTGATCAAAGTTCCCGCGAACGCCACGCAAGCCGATTTGGAAACGGCCGCGAAAAATTCCGCCGAGGTGAAACCGTTCATTGATGGCAAAACGATCAAGAAAATCATCGTCGTGCCGAAAAAACTGGTGAACATCGTGGCGGGCTGATTAACCTCAAACTTGGAACCGCGCTATGAACAAAAAAATCCTCGAATACTTCACCGCCGTTGACACGGACATCAAGGGATTGGACAAGCAAATTGAAGCGTTTGTGAAGGACGACTACCAACCCTACGGCAGCCCCTATGTTGTTCCGGGTGAAAAAGTTCAAATCTGCCAGGCCATCGTCATGTATGAAGAAGACTCGGCCGGCATGAATTTGTCATCGCAAAATCCCCTGTAGCCGTCCCGCGGTCCGGGATCAGCCGGCGCTAAACCGATCGAGGACCGGACCGGAGACGAAATCGGCACAGACTGACGTCCACGGCTACGCGGTTAGTTTTTCTCGCCACTCGCCAGAATGGTCTGGAAATGCGGCGGCTGGTCTTCGCGGGCGACAACGCTGATTTCGATCTTCTTGAAGCCAGCTTCGTCCAGCCAGCGATGCAAATCGCTTTCGGCAAAACCCGGCCAGCGGTCGCCGTAGAGCTGCTGCGCCTTGTCGAAGTTGTGCTTGAGCAAATCGAGAATCAAAATCTGCCCGCCGTTCCTCAAAATTTTATGCGCGCTGCGAATGGCCCGCGCCGGTTCGTCCGCGTGATGCAAAGCCTGGCTCAAAATCACCAGGTCCACACTGCCTGCGTCAATCGGCGGGTTCTGCAAGTCACCCTGCCGGAATTCCAGATTTTTCTGCCCGTTCTTTTTCGCCTTGGCCGCGCCAAACGCAACAATCTTTTCCGAGTTGTCCACGGCAATGACCTTCTTGCAGCGGCGCGCCAGCAGTTCGCTCAACAAACCTTCGCCCGCGCCGAGGTCGGCGACGACCAGCGAAGGCAGGATCCGCAGCAGCAAATGCCCGAACGCCTGCCAGGAACGGCCCGGCCCATAGACGCGGTCGAAGCGTCCCGCCACCTGGTTGAAATACACCTGCGCCTGCTCCCGGCGGCGGGCAAGAATACGCTTGAGATTGATCTGGTCGCCGCCGTGTTCGGACAATTCCTTCGCGCCGCGAATGGCGAGCTGGATGAATTCGCCCGCCGTGCCATCCGTCTGCGGGTTCAATTTGTAAAACGTCCGTTTGCCCTCGCGCCGCGCCTGCACCAGCGCGCAGTCCGCGAGCAACCCAAGATGCGTTGAGATGCGCGATTGGCCGAGCCGCGTGATTTCCTGCAACTCATTCACGGACAGCTCGTCGCGTTCCAGCAATGCCACGATGCGCAGCCGCGTCGGGTCGGACAAAGCTCGTAGCGATTTTAAGGTAGAGGACATTTTTGTGTAATTAAATTACTTGCTCCATCGGCCACTCTCATTAACACCGGGCTTCAGCCCGGTGAACACGTGATGCCGAACTTAAAAACCGTTTCAACGGTTTTTCGCCCGCGCGTGAAGCCGTTAAAACGGCTCGAATATCTTGTTCGCCACTCCACACCGGGCTGAAGCCCGGTGCTAATAAGACAAGCCACAATTTCCCGTTTCAAACATCCACCCAATCTTTTCACAAAAAACCATTTGACGCGCTTCAAAAAAGATATATCATCTTATCTTGATACGTCAATATGACATTTTAACAAATTAATTCATGAGCAAAAACTACATCTTTTCCTCGGAGTCCGTCGGCGAAGGCCATCCGGACAAAGTGTGCGACACCATTTCCGACGCCGTGCTGGACGCCTGCCTGGCGCAGGACAAGTTCAGCCGCGTCGCCTGCGAATGCTACGCCAAATCCAACATCGTCATCGTCGGCGGCGAGATCACCACACGCGCGAAGCTTGACTTCACCAAAATCGCCCGCGACACCATCCGCGAAATCGGCTACGTGAACAATGACGACGTGTTCCACGCGGACAAGGTGTTCGTGAACACCATCATCACGCAGCAATCGCCCGACATCTCGCAGGGCGTGGACGCCCGCAAGGCCAAGGGCAAGAAGACCAGCAAGCAGGGCGCCGGCGACCAGGGCCTCATGTTCGGTTACGCCTGCAACGAAACGCCCGAGCTCATGCCCGCGCCCATCATGTTCGCCCATCGCCTCGGCCGCGAGCTCACCCGCATCCGCAAGACCGGCAAGGTGCCGTGGCTGCGCCCGGACGCGAAGTCGCAGGTCTCCGTTGTTTACGTAAATGACAAACCCGTGGCCATTTCCAACGTCGTCATTTCCACGCAACACAGCGCGGATGTCGAGCACCGCGAGATTGAAAAATTTTGCATCGAGAACATTGTCAAAAAAGTTCTGCCCAAACGGTTGCTCACGAAGAAAACGGAGTTTCTCATCAATCCGACTGGACGCTTCGTCGTCGGCGGGCCGCAGGGCGACACCGGCCTGACTGGGCGCAAGATCATCGTGGACAGCTACGGCGGCATGGGCCGTCACGGCGGCGGCGCGTTCTCCGGCAAGGATCCGACGAAGGTGGACCGCAGCGCGGCTTACATGGGCCGCTGGGTCGCCAAGAACATTGTGGCTGCCAAGCTCGCCACGAAATGCGAAATCCAGTTCGCCTACGCCATCGGTTATCCCGACCCCGTCAGCGTTAGCGTGGACACCTTCGGCACGGCGACCGTTCCGGAGAGCAAAATCATCCGCGCCGTCAACCGCGTGTTCAGCTTCCTGCCCTCGGACATCATTGACCAGCTCAACCTGCGCCGTCCGATTTATTTGAAGACCACCAACTACGGCCACTTCGGCAAGAACGACCCCGCGCTGACGTGGGAAAAAACCGACAAGGTCAACGAACTCAAACGAGCATTGAAGTAACATTCAACTCTCAACTTTCAACACTCAACCAGTCATGCCCACAGTCAAATTACCTCCATCGCGCGCCAAGACTGCCAAGATCAACGGCAACGGCGCCGCCAAACCGGATTATCAGGTCCGCGACCTCTCGCTCGCCGAATGGGGGCGCAAGACCATCCAGGTTTCCGAGCACGAAATGCCCGGCCTCATGGCCATCCGCAAAAAATACGGCCCCTTGAAGCCGCTCAAGGGCGTGCGCATCACCGGCTCGCTGCACATGACCATCGAGACGGCCATCCTCATCGAGACGCTGGTCGAACTCGGCGCGTCCGTGCGCTGGGCGAGCTGCAACATTTTCTCGACGCAGGACCACGCCGCCGCCGCTGTCGCGGTTGCCGGGACGCCGGTCTTCGCGCACAAGGGCGAATCCCTCGAGGAATATTGGGAATTTACGCTCGCCGCGCTTACGCATCCGGGCAACAAGGGTCCGCAACTCATCGTCGATGACGGCGGCGACGCCACCTTGCTCATTCACAAAGGTTACGAACTGGAAAACGGCGACAACTGGGTCAACACGCCCAGCGACAACCACGAAGTGGCCGTCATCAAGGCCCTGCTCAAGCGCGTGGCGAAGGAACGTCCTGGCTTCTGGCACACCGTCGTGAAGGATTGGAAAGGTGTTTCCGAGGAAACGACCACCGGCGTCCATCGCCTGTACCAGATGATGGAACAAGGCAAGCTGCTCGTGCCCGCCATCAACGTCAACGACTCCGTCACCAAGTCCAAGTTCGACAACCTCTACGGCTGCCGCGAATCGCTCGCCGACGGCATCAAGCGCGCGACCGACGTGATGGTCGCCGGCAAGGTCGCCTGCGTCTGCGGTTATGGCGACGTGGGCAAAGGCTGTTCCCATTCGTTGCGCGGGTTCGGCGCGCGCGTCATCGTCACCGAGATTGATCCCATCAACGCCTTGCAGGCCGCGATGGAAGGGTTTGAAGTGAAGACCGTCGAGGACACGCTCGGCGAGGCGGACATCTACGTCACCACCACCGGCAACTGCGACATCATCACGCTCGAACACATGGCGAAGATGAAAGACCAGGCCATCGTCTGCAACATCGGCCACTTCGACAACGAGATCCAGGTGGACCGCCTGAACAACGCCAGGGGCGTAACCAGGCTGAACATCAAGCCGCAGGTGGACAAATACACGTTCGCGGGTGGCAACAGCATTTACCTGCTCGCCGAAGGCCGGTTGGTGAACCTTGGCTGCGCCACCGGCCATCCGAGTTTCGTCATGTCGAACAGCTTCACCAATCAATGCCTCGCGCAACTGGATTTGTGGAAGAACAAGGACACCGCCAAGATCGGCGTCTATCGTCTGCCCAAGAAGCTGGACGAGGAAGTCGCCCGGCTGCACCTGGAAAAAATCGGCGTGAAGCTCACCAAGCTCACGAAGAAACAGGCCGACTACCTCGGCGTGCCCGTCGAGGGCCCCTACAAGCCGGAACACTACCGGTATTGAGCAAATTCAAATCTCAAAACACGAAAGGCGAACGGGCAACCGTTCGCCTTTTATTTTAACTCAAATGATTGGTATGGGTGAAAATGAATTGTGAGCAACCCAGGCTTGTGTTTGATATGGTACATCGGTAACCTGGCGTCGCTGTGCGGGGCCAGGCAGAAAATCGTAACGTAGCAATGATAACGAGACAGCGTGTGGTTGTGACTGAATCTCTGGATGCTGCTGTGTCCAATCGTGACAAAGTTACCGGCGCGCCGCACGACTTTTACCGCTATCCTGCTCGGTTCTCGCCGATTTTTGCGCGTGAGGCTATTAAAACGTTTACCGTGCCGGGAGATTTTGTTCTCGATCCCTTCTGCGGTGGTGGCACGACGTTGGTAGAAGCATTGTCGCTTGGTCGTCGTGCTGCCGGAATGGATGTAAGCTCGCTCGCTACGTTTCTTGCACGAACCAAGACGACGCCGATTTCAGTTCACGACAAACGTGAAATTGCCGCATGGCTCGCTGCTTTGGAAATGGAAAATCCACGCGTTAATCTTGATTCATACGAATCCTTTGACGCCGAAATCTATTATTATCTCCGCAATTTGCCAGATGCAGCGCGGGCTTTTTTCTTTTGGGTTTTTGAACGCCTAAAAGATTTGCCCAAACTGCGGCAGCAAAAATTTGTGCGTCTGATTTTGCTCGGCGTCGGACAGTGGGGGTTGGACTGTAAAACATCTGTGCCGTCGGCCCCTGAATTCAAAGCCGAGTTTTGCCAGCGACTTCGCACTGCCGCTGACATCTTTTTTGATTATGTGTCAGGCGTTGCAACTGCGAACGAATTGCCGCGTTGCCAGTTGTCATCAATGAGGCGTGTCATCAACCGTTCGTCAGAGGAATGTGGTGAGGACGGGCGGATTTCTGCTTCGCTATCCGCTCGCATGAGAGCGAGACAAAGTTCCTTCTTCTGATTGTTGTTCATTGCTTTCCCGCGTGGTTATTTCAGCCAGTTGATTTTGATTTCATTCTCGACGGATTTGAATTCGTGGTCAGTCGTCACGAGTTCGGCCTTTTTGTGTTTCGCCAGCGCGGCGGCAAAGGCGTCGGCCAACCCCAGACCGTGTTCGTTTTTCAAAAGCGCGGCGATTTCCGCCAGTTCCCGGTCCACCGGCACGGCTTCCAATGGCGTGGTGTGCTCAAACTGGCGCGCGGTGTCGTAGCCGGCCTTGCCGTGCTTGCGTTCCATCTTGTAAAGCACCTCGGCCCAATTGACGGCGCTGATGAAAACGGGGCGGTCAGCCTCGGATGCCTTGTGGAAAAGGTCGCGCACCTGTTCCATGCCCGGCTGTCCAAAGAACATCGCCAGCATCGCAGAAGCATCCAGCACGGTGGTTTTCATCCGCGGTCTTCCTTTTCCTTTTCGGCGCGGCGTTCCTCAATCAATTCCTGCACCACAGATTTCTCGCCCGGCTTCTGTTTGAAGATACCGCAGAAGGAATCAATGTATTCGCGGGTGACGGGCTGGAAGATGATGCGGTCGCCTTCCTCCACGAAATTGACGCGCGTGCCTGGCTTGATGCCAAACCGGCGGCGGATACGCGAAGGCACGACCAACTGGCCCTTGGATGTAACGTAGGCGGTATTCATAATTTATCTGTCATTCTGATAAAAGGATGGCATAACTCAAAAAGTAAGGCAAGTAAAAAATGTAAGAATTATTCACAATGCCTTTTTGGCTTATAGCATTTCATATTGACATTGGCACATAGTCTGATAGGCTTTTGGGCATGAAAGCCTATGCACTGGATTTGCGGGAACGGGTGGTGAAGTTTATCAACCAAGGTGGGTCCAAAGTCGAGG
>Ga0181538_10003051_pt1 | contig 16710 bp, 16 predicted proteins | sample PEATcosm2014_Bin_40_FD_119773 | JGI IMG/M metagenome (GOLD analysis project Ga0181538, IMG submission 119773) | Peatland microbial communities from MTU Mesocosm Facility, Houghton, MI, USA - PEATcosm2014_Bin23_30_metaG | ecosystem: Environmental > Terrestrial > Soil > Wetlands > Peat | place...
GCCCTCGTCGAGCTGCTGGGGCCGGGTTGGGCCGATTCGCTCGGATCGGGAACCGCCTCGAAGACCGCCCTGGTCATATTGGAGAAATACGCCGATCCACGGGCGCTCAAGCGTCTCGGGCGGCCCCGCCTCGCCGCCTTGTTGATCCGCTCGAGCTCAGGACTGTGGCGCGAAGACAAGGCCGACGAGCTGTTGGCCATGGCGGACGAGACCCTCGCTCTGTGGTCCGGCGGGGGCATCGACTTCACCGAGTTGGCGCACGACATCGCTTCGGAGGTCCGGGTGCTGCGCAGCCTCGACGACGAGATCGCGGCGGCCGACAAGCGGATCGCCGTCCTCTATGACGAGGCCGATCCCAAGGGCATCGTCGCTTCGGCACCGGGGATCGGGCCCGTCCTCTCTGCTGCCATCTTGGGCAATGCGGGCGACTTCAACCGATTCGCCAACCTGGCCGGCGTGCGTTCCTTTACCGGCTTTGTGCCCAAGATCGACCAGTCCGGACTGGTGGCGGGACACAAGGGCATCACCAAGGCCGGTGACGCCGGCCTGCGCCAGGCCCTCTATCTGGCCGCCGATCACGCTCGCCACATCGACCCGACGTTGGCCCGGCGCTACTTCCGACTGGTCGTGGTCGAGGGCAAGCACCACAACTCGCCATCGACCGCCGGTCACCACACGTGTGCGCCCTGTCCCCGGGTGATGACCCGGGTCGGGAAGGTCAGCCCGGAGGCTCTTGCACCTGCTCCATGAACTCGAGACGGATGGCGCCGGGAGCCTCCACGAAGGCGATCCGGCGGGTTCCGAACGCGCCGCTGACCGTCCGCGGGCCCCACAGGACCTCGTGGCGCTCCAGCTCCGCGTCGAGGTCGTCCACGAACAGGGCGGGATGCAGGAAACCCTCGTCCGGCAGTGCGCAGGTGTCCTCGTAAATCGCCCGCGTGAAGAGGGTCAGGTCCAGCGCGCCGAGCTTGACGTCCGCCCGGCGTCCGTTCTCCCACTCGACCGGCTCGGACACGCTGGCACCGGCGGCCTTGTACCAGGCGCAGGCCTCCTCGAGATCGCTGACCTTGACGGCCAGGTTGGCCAATCCCGTGACGGCCATCAGTGCAGTGGGGTCCCGTACAGCGAGCCGAGGCCCTCGGCGATGAGCTCGAGCCGTACCCCGTCGGGGTCCGCGAAGTACAGGGAGATCTCGCTCTCTATCTGTGTCGGGACCCCCGCCGCCTCGAGGCGGGCGCGGGCCGCGTCCCATTGCGCCCTGTCGACGGAGATGGCGAGATGGTGGAAACCCCCCAGCACCTCGGCGTAGGGCCCGAGACCGAGGTCCGGGAAGTCGAAGAAGGCCAGCGTGTTGTCGTGGCCCAGATCGAAGAAGAGGTGCGTCGAGCCCCGATAGTCCCGGTTCTCGAACAGCTCGACCAGCGGGAACCCGAGCAGCTCCTGGTAGAAGCGGATGGTCCGCTCCACGTCGGAGCACAGGAGCGCCACGTGGTGGATACCGCGTGCCTTCGACGCCGGACGTCCGGCCGGTGCCTCGAGGTACTTCGTGCGCAACCGCTCGCGCTCGGCCGCCGACGCCTCGAGGTCGATGGTCACAGGCCGAGGAGCCATGCGGCATTGGCTCCCAGGATGTTCCGGCGGGCCGGGTCGGTCAGCCCCGCCACTGCACGCTCGGCTGCAACCATGGGATCGGCGACACCTTCCGCGTGCGGCCAGTCACTGCCGATCATGAACGTCTCGTCGCCCACCTTGGGAACAAGCCGGTTGGGCATCTCGTAGGGGAGCGCTGCCACCCGCACCTGGCGCAGGAAGTAGTCCGACGGGCGCTCGGCCAGCCTGCGGAACGGCTCACCATGACGCTGGGTGTAGAAGTCCGACGCTCCGTCGATGTGCAAGAGGAAGCTCGGCACCCAGCTCGCCGTCAGCTCGACCACGCCGATGCGCAAGTCGGGGAATCGTTCGAGCACTCCGTGCAGGATGAGGTTGGCGAGGGCAATTGCAGGGGCCAGGTACAAGAAGATCGAGTCGAACAGCTGCTCGCCATCCTCCTGCTCACCCTGCCGCCAGGCCGGGTGGAGCGGGCTCTCGAACTCGGACACATGGAAGACCGGTGCCACACCTTCGGCACTGAAGGCGGCCCAGACCGGGTCGAAGTCAGGGTGCGACAGCGGCTTCCCGTCCACGGGCGCGGGAGCGATCATGGCCAGGCGGACGCCCTGGGCCCGCACCCGCCTGATCTCCTCCACCGCCCAGGCCGGGTCGTGCAGCAGGACGTGTGCCACACCGAAGAGTCGTCCGGCACCCTCGCTGCAGACGTCGGCCATGAAGCGGTTGTAGGCCCGTGCGTTGGCCCGCTGTGCGACGCGGTCCGACGACAGCCGCTGCTCCCACAAGAGGCCGTAGTTCGGGAACATGACCGCAGCGTCCACCCCGAACTCGTCGAGCGACGCCAGACGCGGGCCGGCGAGTCGGTAGGACGACGGGACGAGCTCCTCGAAGGGCGTCGGGGCCCGTTCACCCCGAAGCCTCCGCAGCCTGTCCGCGCCGATCAGAGCCGATCGTTCCGGGATGGGAACCTCCAACGGGGTGAGGTGCTGGCCCCGCCACGTCAGCCAGGGCCACCCCGCATCGTCGTCCGAGATGGACAGTGCATCCGCACGCTGGGCGGGATCGATGTGATCGGACCAGGTCGTCCTCGATTCGAAGAGATGTTGGTCGACGTCGATGATCTGCAGCGCCATGTGCCCTCCCACGGCAGAGTACCAGCGGCTCCCGGCCGTAGTCTCCCCGTCGTGGGCCGGGGCGTTTCGGGAGACGGGCTGTGGGCACCGCAGAGGAGAGCCCTGACGCTCGGGCTCGTGCTCTCCGTGACGTTCATTGCGTCGGAAGCACTGGCGGTGGTCACCGTGATGCCCGAGGTGGCCCGCGACCTGAAGGGGTTGGAGCTCTACGGGTGGGTCTTCGCGAGCTTCCAGCTCGCCTCCCTCATCGGGATCGTCGTGGCGGGACGCGACGCCGACCGGCACGGGCCGACGCGCCCCTACGTCGCCGGCCTGGCGCTGTTCTCGGCCGGACTTCTCGTGGCCGGCCTGGCCCCCTCCATGTGGGTGCTCGTCGCCGGGCGTTGCCTCCAGGGTCTCGGCGCGGGAGCCGTTCCGGCCGTCGCCTATGTCGCCATCGGCCGCAGCCTGCGCGAGGCGCAACGGGCGCGGATGATGGCTGTGCTGTCGACGGCGTGGGTCGTACCGGGCATCGTCGGACCGGGCGTGGCGGCGGCGGTCGCGCATCTCTTCGGGTGGCGCTGGGTGTTCCTCGGCCTGATCCCGCTGGTCGCCGTGGCCGGACCGATCGCCGTGCCCGCGCTCCTGCGGCTCGGCCGACCGGACGCTGCGCCGGCGGACGAGCACCGGGTCGCCGATGCCGTCCGCACCGCTGTCGGTGCGGCCATCGTCCTCGCGGCGCTCGGGTCACGCGACGTGCTCGTCGGGCTCGGCTTGGCCGCCGTCGCGGCGCTCGTCGGCCTGGCGCCGCTCCACCGTCTGCTCCCGCCCGGCACGCTGCGCGGCGCCCGGGGACTACCCGCCACCATTCTGATCCGCGGGCTCCTCACCTTCGCCTTCTTCGGGGCCGACGCCTACGTGACCCTGACCATCACGACGGTGCGCCACCACAGCACGTTGATGGCCGGCGCGGTCGTTACCGCATCGACGCTGGCCTGGACCGCAGGCTCGTGGCTCCAGGCCCGCCTCAACCAGCGGTGGGAGGGGACACGTCTGGTACAGAGCGGGTTGCTGCTGATCCTGGCCGGGACGGCCGGCATGGCCTGGCAACTCCGTCCCGGCGTGCCGGTGTGGGAGGCCTTCGTCGCCTGGTCGGTCGCAGGGTTCGGCATGGGCCTCAGCTACGCGCCGATTTCGCTGATGATGATGCGCGCCGCACCGTCGGGTCGCGAGGGATGGGCCTCCGCATCCCTCAATCTCGCCGACGTACTCGGGATCGCGTTGGGTGTGGGCATCGGTGGGGCGGCCGTCGCCGCCGTATCGAGGGGCTCCCGGCCGATCGCCGGTGGCGTGGTGATCGCCTTCGCAGTCGCAGCGTTGGCGGCCGTCCTGGCCCTCGTCGTCGCGCGCCGCCTGCCGGGATCGCTCGAGCACAACCCCGCGCAGCCCGTCACTCGATAGAGCCCCGCAGCCCGCGCAGCCAGTCATCGGCGGCCTGCCAGGCGGCATCGGCCTGACGCCGCTGCTCGGCTCCGTGCTCCCCCGCCGCAGGGTACGAACCGAGGAATTTGACGCCGGCCAGCCCGGCATGGAGGTCGCGCAGGCAGTCGGCCACGACCTCGTCGCCGACGTGACCGGAGAGGTCGATCACGAAGCAGTAGTCGCCCAGCCCCTGCTTCGTCGGGCGTGACTCGAGCTTGGTCAGGTTGATGTTGCGCGCCGCGAACTGGCCGAGGATGCCGTGCAAGCTGCCCGGATGGTCGGCCCGCTGGAAGCAGACGATGCTCGTCTTGTCATGGCCCGTCGGCTTCGGGACCCGGGTCCGGGCGAGGAGGACGAAGCGGGTCTGATTGTCAGGATGGTCCTCCACGTCCTCGGCGACGATGACGAGGCCGTAGCGCTCGGCGGCGAGCCGGGGCGCGATCGCCGCCGCGTCGGGCGGGCCGGACTCCCCGAGCACGCGGGCCGCGTCGGCGGTGGAGTTCGCCGCCCGTTGCTCCACTGCGGGCAGGGCCTCGGCCAGGTACTTCTGGCACTGGGCGAGGGCATGGGGGTAGGACGACACCGATCTGATGTCGGAGAGCCCGGTGCCCGGACGAGCCATCAGGTGGAGATGGATGTCCATGACGACCTCCCGCTGGATGTGCAGGTCGACATCGTGGATGAGCCCGTCGATGGTGGCGCTCACGGTGCCCTCGATGGCGTTCTCAATGGGCACGAACCCGAGGTCGGCCTCACCGCGGGCAACCGCCTCGAGGACGGCCGTGATCGATCCGAGAGGCCTCAGGTCCGCCGTGACCAGGTCCGGCTGGGTCACCACCGCCTCATGGGTGAAGGTGGCGGCTGGGCCGAAGTAGGCGACCGTGGTCGCAGGCGGGTTCACAGTTGGGCAGGATAGAGCAGGTCATGGACGCTTCTTCGCTTCGTTTGCTCATCGAACAGGTCGCGGCGGGCCAGTGCGCGCCCGACGACGCCGTGCGGCAATTGCGCCGCCTGCCCTATTCGGACCTGGGGTTCGCCCGCGTGGACCACCATCGCGACCTGCGCCTCGGCATGCCCGAGGCCGTCTACGGCCCGGGCAAGACGCCCGAACATGCCGCCGCTGTCGTCGCGGAGCTCCTGGGCGCGACCGACGGCCCCGTCCTGCTCACGCGGGCGCTGGAAGCCCAGGTGAAGGCGGTCGCCGCGGCTGCCACCTCCCTCGGGCTGCGTCCCCCCGCCATCACAGAGAGCGGCGCCTTCTCAACGGTCGTCTTCCGGCCGGCGCCGCGTCGGGATGGCTCCGTCGTCGTGGTCACGGCCGGGACCGCCGACCTGCCCGTCGCCGCCGAGTGCTCGGCCGTCCTGGACGCGCTCGGGTTCGCGCCGACCCTGCTCGCCGACTGTGGTGTCGCCGGGCTGCACCGGTTGCTGGCCGAGCTCGACACCGTTGCGATGGCCGATGCCGTCGTGGTGATCGCCGGCATGGAGGGCGCGCTGGCCAGCGTCGTGGGCGGCCTGACCCCGGCACCGGTCGTCGCCGTGCCGACCAGCACCGGCTACGGCGCTGCGCTCGAGGGCGTGACTGCGCTGCTCACCATGCTCGCCGCCTGCTCGTCCGGCATCACCGTCGTGGGTATCGACAACGGCTACGGCGCGGCATGCGCCATCGCCCGGCTCCTGCCGTGACGAGTGCTCCATCAGATGACCAGACGGTGGCCTGGTTCCACTGTTTCGCCGGCATCGCGGGGGACATGGCGCTCGGCTCGCTTCTCGACGCCGGCGCCGATGTCGACGAGGTCCGCGGCCTGCTGAGCCGGCTGGCCCTTCCCGGCTGGGACCTCCAGGTGGAGCAGGGCATGCGGGGCGGCATCGCATGCACGCGCGCCATCGTGCGCGGGGACGACGTGGTGGTCCGCACCCATGGGGTCATCGCTGCCCTCATTGAGGAGGCCGCACTGCCGGCGCGCGTCACGGAGCGGGCGCTGGCCGTGTTCCGCTCGCTGGCCGCGGTCGAGTCCGCCCTGCACCGGCGGCCCGTCGACCAGGTGCACTTCCACGAAGTCGGGGGGCACGACGCGATCATCGACGTGGTGGGGACAGCCGTCGCGCTCGAGGTGCTCGGTGTCGACGAGGTGCACGCGTCACCGGTGGCCACCGGCAGCGGCACCGTGCGGAGCGCACATGGCTGGTTGCCCAACCCCGCGCCGGCCACCGTGCGGCTGCTGGAAGGGATCCCGACCTACGGGCGAGACGTCCGGATAGAGCTGACCACACCCACGGGCGCCGCGCTGCTCGCCGCCCTGTGCTCGTCGTTCGGGCCGCTCCCCGAGATGGTGGTCACCGCGTCGGGCTTCGGCGGCGGCGCGGGCGAAATGGACGACCTGCCGAACTGCACCCAGGTGGTGATCGGACGGCGGGCCGCGTCGACCCCCGTCGGCCCCGGCCAGCTCGCGCTGGTGCTCGAGACGAACCTCGATGACGTCACCGGCGAGCAGCTCGGCCATGCGGTCGCGGCAGTGATCGATGCGGGAGCGCTGGACGCCTGGGTGAGTCCGGTCACGATGAAGAAGGGCCGGCCAGGGCACGTGCTGCATGTCCTGACGGATGCCGCGCACCTCGACGCGCTCCGTTCCGAGATCGTGCGGGTGACCGGGACCATGGGGGTGCGCGCGACGGCCGTGGAACGCTGGCCGGTGGCGCGCCAGATGGCACAGATCACCGTCGACGGCATGACCGTCCGGATGAAGATCACCAACGGGCGCGCCAAACCGGAGTTCGACGACGTGGCGCTCGTCGCCGCCGCGACAGGATCCTCCCTGCACGAGGTGGCCAGCCGCGCCGAAGAGACGTGGCGCTCCGGGCCCGGACTCCAAGGTTCTCCCGTCTGATGACGAGCTCGATGTTCCATTACGACGACGCGATGGCCGACATGATCTTCGCCGCATGCCGGGAGCGGCTGTCCATGGATCCGGTGCCGCTGGACTTCGGGGGGCTGGTCGAGTCACTCGGCTCCGAGCTGGCGGGCCTCATGAGGCCCGAGGGCAACGACGCTGCCGGGGTGCTCAAGCTGTTCATCGACAAGCTGGCCACCGCCGTGGTGTCATGCGACAGCCCTCGCTTCCTTTCGTTCATCCCGGCCGCTCCCACCAAGGCGTCCCTGCTCTTCGACATGTTCGTCTCGTGCTCGTCCCTGCACGGCACCTCCTGGCTCGAGGCCGCCGGCGTCGTCGTCGCCGAGAACCAGGCACTCGGCGTGCTGGCCGCGCAGGCCGGGCTCCCCGACGAGGCCGGGGGTTGCTTCGTGGCCGGGGGATCAGCCGGCAACCTGTCGGCCCTCATGGTGGCCCGCGACACGGCGGCCCACCGACGCCACTCCGATGCACCGCAGCACCCGCTCGTCGCCATCAGCGAGGATGCGCACTCCTCCGTGGGCAAGGCACTCCGCGTCCTCGGTGTCGGCACGCTGACCGTCCCGACGGCGGACCACCGGCTCACCGGCGAGGCGTTGCGAGCAGCGCTGCGGGACGATCCCCGTCGCGACGACGTCATCGCCGTCGTCGCGACGGCGGGCACGACGAACGCGGGGATCGTGGACGATCTGGCCGGAGTCGCCGACGTGGCCGCCGAGCACGCGCTGTGGTTCCACATCGACGGCGCCTACGGCGGTGCCGCCGCGCTGTTCGCGCCATCCGAGCGGGCTCGGTTCGGCGGCTTCGAGCGGGCCGACTCCTTCATCGTCGATCCCCACAAGTGGCTGTTCGCCCCGTTCGACTGCGCCGCGCTGATCTACCGCCAGCCCAACCTGGCCAAGGCGGTCCACACGCAGGACGCCCAGTACCTCGAGGTGCTGCACAGCGGGAAACCCGAGGAGTGGAACCCGAGCGACTACGCTTTCCACCTCACGCGCCGGGCCCGCGGCCTGCCTCTGTGGTTCTCCATGGCCGTCAACGGGCTCGATGCCTACCGTGATGCCGTCGAGGCGGGCCTCGCGATCGCACAGAGGGCGGCCGAGCGGGTCGCCGAACTACCCCACGTCGAGCTCGTCCGCGAGCCGGGACTCTCCATCGTGCTCTTCCGCCGGCCCGGCTGGACCAAGGCGGACTACGACGTGTGGTCCTCCCGCCTGCTGCACGACCAGGTCGGGTTCGTCACCCCGACCAGCTGGGAGGGTGAGACGGTGGCCCGCTTCGCCTTCCTGCATCCCAACACGACCGTGGAGATGATCGACGAGATGCTCGCTTCAATGGCCTAACCGGGTCCAGGCGCGGCGGAGGAGGATCAGCATCGTCTCGGTGTCCTGAGCGCCAGGCACCGGCCAGGCGCCGCCGATCAGGAAGTAGGGCACGCCCGTGACCCCGAGCTCCTGCGCCGTCACCTCGTCGGCCCGCACCGCGTCGGCATACGCCTCGCCGGCGAGCACCTTGTCCGAGATGTGCTCGGCGAGTCCCACGGAGGCGGCGACGTCGCGCAGGACCTCGTGGTCCGAGAGTTGCCGTCCCTCGGTGAAGTGCGCGACGAACAGCTCTTTGACCAGCGCTTCCTCGCACTCGGTGCCGCGGGCCGCCTGGGCGAGCCGGTGGGCGTCGAAGGTGCTCCCGAGCTGCACCCGGTCGAAGTGGAAGGCCAGGCCGACCTCCTCCCCCAGTGCAGCGAGCCGCGCGTGCCCGGCCCGGACCTGCGCCGCGCTCAGCCCGTACCTGGCGGCCACCGCCTCCTCCATCGGCCGCTCGCGGCGGGCGGGCGAGCGGGGGTCCAGCTCGAAGGACCGGTGGGCGACCGCGATCTCGTCCGCGTGCTCGAAGGTCTGGAGCGCGGCGTCCAGACGGGCGAGCCCGAGCGCACACCACGGGCATGCGAAGTCCGACCAGATCTCAATCTGCATGCACCGGCCAGGCTACGGCCCGCCCAGTGGCGCCGCGGCCCTAGCCCCAGTCCTGCTCGGGCCAGCCCTCCGCGGCCGCCATCACCGTCCAGCAGCCGGCCCCGTCGATCGACTCCCTGATGATGTCGGCGTGCCCGGCGTGACGGGCCGTCTCCTCGATCAGGTGCAACAGGACCCAGCGGGGCGTCCATACCGTTCCCCCGGGGATCCACGGCACGAGGTCCGCGGTCGGCGGGAGCGGCGCGCCGAGGTCGGGAAGGTCGCGCACCACCTTCTCGGTGTCGCGGGCCTGCCCGTCGGCGAGAGCGATCACGTCGTCGAGGGTCTCGGTGCCGACGAGACGGAAGCCGTCGGCCCAGTCGTCCGCGGGCACGAACACACCGGTGTCGCCGCTGACGAGGAAGGTGGTCCACGCCCGCTCGACCAGTCCGGCGTGCTTGATGAGGCCGGCCAGGCACAACTCGCTCACTGTCGGCCGGTCCGACGCCTGCTCGACGCTCAGGCCGTGGGCGGCGTATCGCAGGGCATCGCGCTGTTGCGAGAGGAAGGCCAGAAGGGCCTCCCGCTCGTCGGCCACGGGGGGTACGAGTCCTGGCATGGTGTCGTCTCCGTTCTGCCGGGCCCTGGCCGGCGCTCGCTCGGTGCTGCTCGTCATGGTGCGCCCTGAAACTGGCCACCTTCTGGCCACTTTTCGACCAAACTGGACATATGCGTGCCGACCGGCTCGTCGCCGCCCTGCTGGTCCTGCAGGCCAGGGGTCGCGTGACCGCGGCCGAGCTGGCCCGTGAGCTCGAGGTGAGCGAACGCACGGCCCGCCGGGACCTCGAAGGCCTGAGCATGGCGGGGGTGCCGGTGTACTCCCAGCCCGGGCGGGGCGGCGGATGGGAGCTGATCGGCGGTGCTCGCACCGACCTCAGCGGGCTGAGCGCCGACGAGGCGCGGGCGCTCTTCCTCATCGCGGGACCGGCGGCAGCAACGCCGGACGTGCGGGCCGCGCTGCGCAAGCTGGTCCGGGCCCTGCCCGTGACCTTCCGGGCGCACGCGGAGGCGGCGGGCGGCGCAATCGTGCGGGATCCGGCGGGATGGGATCAGGCGGAACCGGCTCCGCCGCCACATCTCGAGATGCTCCAACAGGCGGTGATCGAAGGGGTCCAGGTGGAGTTGGGCTACCGCCGGCGCGACGGGCACGTCTCGTCACGCACCGTGCACCCGCTCGGCCTCGTGGTCAAGAACAACACGTGGTACCTGGTGGCCGGGACCGACGCCGGCCAGCGCACCTTCCGGGTGAGCCGTGTGCGGTCGGTACTGGCGACGGCGCGCGCCGTCGTGCGCCCCGACGACTTCGACCTGGCTGGCGCGTGGAGCTCCATCGTCACCACCGTGGACGCCCAGCGCGCGCCGATCACGGTGCGACTGCGGACCGACGCGGGCATCCTCGATATCCTGCGCTACATCTTCGGGAATCGCGTGGGTCCGGGCGTGGAACGCGAAGACGGGCTGATCGACGTGGAGCTGCGGGCACATTCGGAGCTCATGGTCGCCCGCCAGCTGGCCGGATTCGCCGACGGGATCGAGGTCCTGTCGCCCGACGTCGTGCGCGAGCACCTGGCCGATATCGGCCGCGGACTCCTGCGCCGCCACGCGTGAGGGTTGCCGTGGCCGGGCTCAGTCGGCCGCGACGGCCGCCTCGAGCTGCGCTCCCGCCGCCAGCAGCCGCTCCTCACTGCCCGCGGGCCCTATCAGCTGGATACTGGCCGGCAGCGGCGCTGACGCAGGCACGGGCAGCGACAGCGCGGGGACACCGGCCAGGTTGACCGGGAGGGTGCAGCGCGACACGAGGAGGTCGTCGCCGTCCTCGAGGCGCGGCGGGAAGATCGTCAGGGTCGGGCTGACGAGGATGTCGACCTCGGTGAAGACCCGCTCGAGGGTGGCCTTCCACTCGCGCTGGGCCACCCACGCGGCGCTGACCGTGCGGTCGTCGCACTGCGCGCCCAGATGAAGACGGGCGCGCACGTCGTCACCGATGCCCTCCGGATCCTCCCCGACCAGCACCGCGTCCGACTGCCAGGCCTCCACCACCAGGAGGAGGCCGGCCTGGACGGTGGCCTCGTCCCACCCCGGCAGCGGCAGGTCATGGCAGTGCCAGCCGGCCCGCTGGAGCGCCGAGTCGATGGCATCGGTGATCGCCGGATCGGCATCGATCGGCAGCCGGGCCACCACGAGGTCGTCGCCGCCACGCGGGTCGGCCACCGTGAAGCCCGGCTCGAGCAACTGCATGCCGGCCACCAGACCCGAGACGTCGCGGGCCATGGGACCCACGGTGTCGAAGCTGGGCGAGAGCGGCCAGACGCCGTCGAGCGGAATCCGGCCCCACGTCGTCTTGAGGCCCGCCGTGCCGCAGCACGCAGAGGGGATGCGCACCGATCCGCCGGTGTCGCTCCCGTAGGCCACGTCCGCCTGGCCCGTCGCGACCGCGACGGCAGAACCGCTGGACGAGCCGCCCGGGACGAGGGCGGGGTCGAGCGGGTTCACCGGTGTCCCGAACCACGGGTTCACCCCCGTCACGCCGAGCGCCAGCTCGTGGAGGTTGCTACGCCCGACGATCCGCGCTCCCGCCGCCCGCGCCCCGGCCAGGCACGCGGCATCGCGATCGGCCGGCACCGCGCGCGCCGCCACCGCACGGCAGCCGGCTGTCGTGAGCTCGCCCTGCATGTCGATGAGGTCCTTCACGGCGAGGCGGACACCCGGTCCGGACGTGTCGTAGCGGGTGATGAAGGTCGTCGTCAGCGGCTCTTGTCCTCCAGCTCCCAGGCGTGGTCGAGCACATGCCACGCCGCCCGGCGGATGAGATAGCGGAGCGGCCACGTGGTGCCGGTGCTCCCCTCCAGGAGCGTACCGGCGATGCCGTCGCGGTCGCGCCCACCGCCCCGGGGGGCCTTGGGCAGCACGGCCGGGCGGCGGTCTCGGGCCAGTCCACTGCTGAGGCGAAGACCCACGTCGAGCCGATCTCGAGCCCGATGCGGGTCGTGCTCACGTCGTCGGCGTCGACGTCGTCGGTGTGGTGACGGTGGTGACCGTGGCTCCGGGCGGCAGCTGGAACAGCGACGCCGACGGCGACGACGAGTAGTTGGTGATCTGGAAGCTCGTCGAGTCCGAGGCCACCTTGACGTAGCCGAGGATCCCCTGGGACGTGCTGCAGATGGTGCTCGTCCCCGGTACCCCGTGAGCGACCAGGTCGACGCAGCTCATGTCGAAGCCGTTCAACGACATCGTCGAGGAGGTCACCTTGTCACCGGCCAATCCGGCCACCAACGAGACCCCCTTGAGGAAGGAGATCCAGTGCGACGGCGTGTAGAAGTCGAAGATCTTGTTCTCGGTGGCGGCGTCGGCCTTCTGGAGCTTCTGGCACGACCAGGCACCCGCCGATCCGCTCTGATTGCAGGCGTACTCGCCCGACGAGTTGACGATCACCTGGAGGTTGGACGCGTTGGCGCCGGTCTGGGTCTCGTGGAACGCCAGACCACTGCTGGACGGATCGACCGCGTAGACGACGGTGGCCGGGGAGCTCCCCGTCGTCGTGTAGGTCGCCTCGAAGGGCGCGCTCGTGTTCGACTGCAGGCTCTGGTTGAACGAGTCGATGGTGGCCCTGTTGCCCTCGACGTTGTGCACGGCCTGCTTGACCTTGTTCACCACGCTGCACCCGCTGGCCAGCACACCGACGGTCGCGGCGACTGCCACCGCGACCCCGATGCGGTTCCCGAAGTGCGCCATGTCTGCCTCCTCTACGTCGGCGGCTGACGAGCAACCGACGCGCCGTCGCGAGGTTACGGCAGTTCCCGGGCCGCGGACTGTGATCGTCCCGGTGAGTGTCGGCACACAGGGGCCTCGCCATGAGGGCGGGATCGCCCGGCTGATCGCCGCCTCAGCGCGGCGTCGCAGACGCTGTCGCCGGCGCCTCTGTCCCGCTGGTGCGTGGGCGGCCCTTGGGCACCGACGGGCTGGCGCCGAAGTTCCGGATGGTCTGCGTGATGCCGGTGGCCTCACCGTAGGAGAGGTTCCCCGCCCGGTTTGACGGCGTCCGTGTTGGCCGGGCCCAGCATCAGACCCATGCCGGCCCCGGCGACGACGACCCAGATGCGCTGCTGATCGAAGTCCAGGATCGTCGCCTCGGGACCGCCCCGTGCCGCTTCCCGGGCCGAGATGGGCGTCTAGTGGGGAGCGGGACCCGTCATCGCGCCCAACATCTGCTCCAGCGCCGCCTGATCAGGGCCGATGAAAGGCGGCGCATCCGGCACGGTCTCAATGGAGCTGAGCAGACGCTCCAACGAGCCGCCCGAGGCTGCCGGGAGGTGGCTGCTCAGCACGAGCGAGGGATGCAGGTCGCGGAGCTCGTTCAACGACTTGGCGAACAGGGTGCTGTCCACCGAGTGGAGCCACGGCGAGTCGACGGTCGCCCAGAAGACCTGACCCCGATGGAGTTCGTCATCGGAGAGGTCCTCCGCGCTCTGGGGGACCTCGGCGAGGAGGGCGCCGAAGCAGTCCGCACTGAAGAGCGCGCCGGATCGGTCGTCGTGCAGTCCCGTCGTGATGGGGTTGTCGAACGTCGGCGGCCGCAGCGCGGTGAGGGAACGGTCTCCCACGCTGAGTTTCTGGCCCGGGTTGACCAGGTGGACACGATCCATCGGCAGGGGTGCCGCGAGCCCCATGATGCCGACCCCGAGGAAGGTGGTGATGACCCCGATGTGCGGGTTCTCGGCCAGCAGCCGGTGCAACGACCCGATGTGGTCGAAGTCCGTGTGCGTCAGCCAGACCAAGCGCAGGTCGGCCGGGTCGATGACGGACCGCAGCGCGGTCATGAAGTCCTCGCTCTCGACCACCGCACCCGTGTCGATGAGGACCGGTTCTGCAGCGTGCAGGACGAAAGCGTTGATCGGGATCAGCCCGAGCCCCGGTACCGGGAAGTTCGACGTCAGGACATCGATGTCGGGTGCGGCCTTGTAGGTCGTGATCATGGCGTGGCTCCTTGGGTGTCGAGGCTCATCGCTGGTCCGCCTCGTCCTTGGCCTCCGCCGCGTTCTTCAGCTGCTCGAGTGTGTGGCGCATCGCCTCTTGCAGCTCGCGGTGCCGGTTGGTGGGGACGTCCAGGATCCGCGCCCACGCCGGGATCCACTTCACGTCGTAGGACTCGGTGACGAGCGTGCCCCCATCCACCGGCTCGAACCGGTACCGCCACTGGGTCGACTCGCGGCCACCCTCCTCGGTGACGAAGGCGAACTCGCGGCCCCGGTCGGCGACAAGCACGCGTCCCCGGCGCGACCACTTCATCAGGCCGGCGGGACCACCGCGGTTGTGCCCGACAAAGGTGGCGCCTTCCGCGGGTCGGGTGGCGTCGTCCGCCCACTCCACCCGCTGGCACTCCGGGCTCCACTCACCCATCCGCGGCATGTCGGACACCAGGTCGTAGACGTGCTCGGGCGTCGTGTCGATCACGATCCGGTGACTGTCCTGGGTCAGCCACCACCTGCGGTTCTTGGTCGCCATTGCTGTCTCCTCGGTTCGGCGTTGCGACGAAAGCTAATACCATTAGCTCTTGCTGTCAAGCACTTCTTGAGCTACACTGCAAGCGGTGACCGGAGTGGAAGCGAAGTCGCAGGTGGAGGACCGGTCAGCCAGGGGTCCCCGGCCGGATCGGCGGGCGAGGCGACGCCAGGAGACCATTGATGAGATCCTGGCGATCGCGGTCGACGTCATGACCGAAGAGGGGGTCAACGGTCTCAGCCTGGCCGAGGTGGCCCGACGCCTCGGTGTCCAGCCTCCCTCCCTCTACAAGTATTTCCCCTCCCTGATGGCGGTCTACGACGAGCTCTTCCTCCGGGGCCAGCTCGAGCACCTCGAGGCGCTCCGTGAGGGGATGTCGCGTGCGGAGCCGGGCCTCCCGGCCCTCTGCTCCGGCCTCGACGCCAGCGGGCGCTGGGCGCTGGAGCACCGTGCGCTGGCCCAACTGCTCTTCTGGCGCCCGGTCCCGAGCTTCGAGCCCTCCCCCGAGGCGTTCGCGCCGAGCATCGAGATGGTGGCCATCCAGCGCGCCGCGTTGGCCGACGCCGTGTCGGCCGGGCAACTGGGGCCAGGGGCGAACGCCGAGGAGGCGATCTACCTGGTGTCGACGATGATCGCCGGCGTGCTCACCCAGGCCTTCGCCAACGAACCCGGGCTCAGCTGGGGCGAGGGGAGGTTCACCCCGCTGTTCCCCAAGCTGATGGGGCTGCTGCCGGCGGCCTTTCCGCTGCCGGGGTAGCCACTGGTGACGACGGTGACCTCCCCCTCGGCGGGTGCGGTACCGTCCCTACGGGAGGGGACGCCCGTGAAGCGACGACAGAGGGGGGTCGCGGCCGCGTTCGTGGCGGCGACGGTGATGGGCCTGGGCATCGGGGCCAGCGTGGCGCGGCCCGGTGTCGCGTCGGCCGGCACGCCGGTGCCCGGAGCGCCCAACTGCCCCATGTTCCCGGCCGACAACGTCTGGAACACCCCCATCGCGAACCTGCCGGTCGACCCGCACAGCGCGCAGTGGCTCGCCAGCATGGACGCCTCCACCACCGACCTCCACCCGGACTTCGGACCGTCGGGCGATCCTTCCAACCCCTACGGCATCCCCTACACCGTGGTGTCGCCGTCACAGCCACTCGTGCCGATCACGTTCCAGTACGCCGACCAGAGCGACCCTGGGCCGTACCCGTTCGGCGCCGACACACCGATTGAGGGCGGTCAGCAGTCCACGGGCGACCGCCACGCCATCATGGTCGACCCCGCCACGTGCACCCTCTATGAGCTCTGGGACGCCCAGTACAGCCCGACGGGCTCGACCGCGGGGTCGGGGGCGATCTGGAACCTCGACTCCGACGCCCTGCGCCCGGCCGGATGGACGTCGGCGGATGCGGCCGGGCTCCCGATCCTCCCCGGGCTCGTGCGCTACGACGAGGTGCAATCGGGCGTCATCACCCACGCCATCCGCATGACCGCCGAGTCGACCGACACCTCCTACATCTGGCCGGCCCGCCACGAGGCGGGGTCGTCGTCCGATCCGGACCTCCCGCCCATGGGGGCCCGGTTCCGGCTCAAGGCCAGCTTCGACATCTCGGGCTACTCGCCCCAGGCCCAGGTGGTGCTGCGCGCCATGCAGCAGTACGGGTTGATCCTGGCCGACAACGGGTCCAACTGGTACTTCGGGGGCACGGCGGACGACGACTGGCCCCTCTCGCTGGTAGACGAGCTCAAGACGGTGCCGGCCAGTGCCTTCGAGGCGGTCGACGAGTCGTCGCTGATGATCGACCCCAACTCGGGGCAGGCCCGCCAGCTCGGCACGTCGGTCAACTGCTCGTCCGACCCTGGGTACCGCATGGTGGCGGCGGACGGCGGCATGTTCTCCTTCTGCCAGGCGTTCCTCGGCTCCATGGGTGGCCAGCACCTCAACGCACCGATGGTCGGAATGGCCGAGACCCCCGGGGGCGGGGGCTACTGGGAGGTCGGCTCCGACGGGGGGATCTTCAGCTACGGCAACGCCACCTTCCACGGCTCGACGGGCAGCCTGAAGCTCAACGCGCCCATCGTGGGCATGGCGGCCACCCCCGA
>Ga0181538_10003055_pt1 | contig 16702 bp, 12 predicted proteins | sample PEATcosm2014_Bin_40_FD_119773 | JGI IMG/M metagenome (GOLD analysis project Ga0181538, IMG submission 119773) | Peatland microbial communities from MTU Mesocosm Facility, Houghton, MI, USA - PEATcosm2014_Bin23_30_metaG | ecosystem: Environmental > Terrestrial > Soil > Wetlands > Peat | place...
CTTCACCTTCACGTGCTGGCTCTGGGTGACGACTTCGCTGGGATGATTGATCCGCTTGGTCCAGGACATCTCGCTGATGTGGACCAGGCCCTCGACGCCCTCCTGCAATTTGCAGAACGCGCCGTAGGACATGATGTTGACGACCTCCGCGTCGTGAACGCTGCCGACGGGATAGCGCTGTTCGATGTTCTCCCAGGGGCTGGCTTCCTTCTGCTTCAGGCCCAGGGCGATCTTTTCCTTCTCCTTGTCGATCGACAGGACCTTCACGTCGATTTCCTGGTCGATCTTCAGGACTTCGCTGGGATGGTTGATGCGGCCCCAGCTCATGTCGGTGATGTGCAGCAGGCCGTCGATCCCGCCGAGGTCGATGAACGCGCCGAAATCGGCGATGTTCTTGACGATGCCCTTGCGGACTTCGCCCACCTGCAGGCCGTCCAGGGTCTTTCGCTTCATCTCCTCGCGTTGCTGCTCGATCATCTTGCGGCGGGAGATGACGATGTTTCGCCGCTCCTCGTCGATCTTCAGGATGACGGCGTCGATGGTGCGGCCGATCCAATCGGAAATCTCGCCGGGCCTGCGAATGTCGACCTGGCTGGCGGGGAGAAACACCGGGACGCCGATGTCCACGAGCAATCCGCCCTTGATCTTCTTGGTGACCTTGCCGGAGACGGGATTCCCCTCCTTCTTGGAAAGCATGATCGTTTCCCAATTGATGATGCGGTCGGCCTTGCGTTTGCTGATCCTGACCAGGCCGGTGTCGCCCTCGACGTCCTCCAGGAGGACTTTCACCTCATCGCCGACCTTCACGTTGTCCGGCTCGTCAAACTCCGCGCGCTCCAAAACGCCTTCGCTCTTCAGCCCAAGCTCGACGACGAAATCGTCGCCGGAGGTGCTGGAAACTTTTCCCTTGAGAATGGCGCCCGGCGTGAAGTCCTGGACCTCGTCGCCGGCAACCAGCTTGGTGAGATCGTCGGCCGCGTCGCCCAGCGCCGTCGCCACGGCGGCATCGACGTCGGCGTCAATGTTTCCCAGCGAATTAATCAGATTGTAATCGACCATAAGACCAAATGCGGCGAGCGGAAAAGCTCGCCCATGCCTCGTAAAATGCGTGGCCCAAAATCCACCGCCGGCGTCCACGCGATGCCGGCGGCACAATATCCGTCCACCCGCGATGGAACGTCCACCGACAGGCGAGCCATATATCATAAGAATTTTCGGGCGCGGGGGCAATGAGGGGGCCGCTGCGCGGAAATTCGAAATCCGAAACTCGAATGACGGGACCCCGGCGGAATGTTGCCGGGGACCCCAATGAAATCCGAAATTCGAATGACCGAATGAATCTCAGTTATTTGACGGCAAATGACGCGGGCGTAGAATTAATTCGCCTATCGGTTCTTTCGGGCGGGCTTGGAGGCTTACCATGCGACGGAAGACAAGTAATCGCAAGGGCGAAGCGTTGGCGTTTCTGGTGGTTCTTGGCTTGGGAGGGATGATCGCCCTGTATCTGAATCAGAAGCCGAAAGTGGTGGTGAAAACGGTGGTTGTCGCGCCGGTGGCGACGGAGCCGACGACCGAGGAGGCGCCGGCGACGACCGAGGTTGAAGCGCCGCCGCCCCCGCCGCCGGAAGTGGTCAAGCCCGCCGTTGTTGCCGCGCCTCAGCCGCCGCCCCAGTGCGTCATCATCGAAGCGAAACTGCGGGAGGCGCAGGGCGCCTTGGCGCAGGATCAATCCGATCTGGCGGCGGCCAGCAAGGCGGCGGTCGAACGCCTGCATACGTCGGATGATTATGCCAGCGCGAAAGCCGACATCGCCGCCAAGCAAAAGGCGAGGGAGGATGTCGCGGCCCAACTTGCCAAGGACACGTCCGAGGGCGCCGACACGTACCACGATGAAGAGAATCTTAGAACGGCCGCGAAGGATTTATTGGACGCCAAGGCCAAGCTGACCGCCATGGACAGCGATGCGGCGACGGCCGATCCGGCGGTGCTCGAAAAACAAGAGGCGTTGAAAACAGCCGCGGCCAACGTTTCCAATCTGCGGCAGCAACTGAATGATTACGTTGCCAAGACCATAGCCGACAATTGTGCGACAGCGGATTGCGCGATCAATTCCGTGGCCATGGACACGGGCTCCGGGACGCTGGACATGAAGTTGACGCCGGCGAGCCAACCCAACGCCGGCGCCGTTGCGGACGCGGCGATGAATCAGATTGGCCAAATCATCGAGAAGGCGCTTTATAAATCGCCATTCACGTGGACTACGGCCAGGTTCACAGTGTATGCGGAATATAAGCGAAAAAAGGTCCCGGAGTTTCGGCTGAGCTATTCGCGGGCGGCCGTGGAATCGTCGGATGTAGCGAAAGTCCAGAGCGATCACTTTGACAATGATGCCCTGTTGCTGCTGGCGCAGTCGGTTTGGCTAAGCCGGGCCGCAAATGACATTCAAGGGATTCCGGCCGCGGCGCCGGTGGTTGAGGCGGCGACCGCGCACGGCAGCGTGCCCACGATTAAATACACCTATTCTCTAACGATTGGCGGATATGCGCGGGCGGATGGAAGCAGGTGCCCGGTTTCGTATATTCGTCAGACGAATACCGAGGCGATGCGGCCGGCGGAATTGCCGGCCGTCGGGGCGCCGAAAACGGCGTCCGGCCACGGTTCGTCGGCCAATATTCCATCGGACGCGCCGCCGCCGTGATTCGTACGGGAAGCATTTTAGGCGTTGCCCCCGCGGTTTAGTTTGAAGTGATTTCTTTTTTCGGTGGGATAGTTCCGCATTCCGGGCAGCGGTCGGGCGTGGCGCGGAGGTCGTAGCCGCACATCGCGCAAAATCCGACGCTTGATCTCATTTTTCCCCGGCGACGTCGAAAGAACAAGATCACCGGAAATAAGCCGAATAAAATTGCCGGAAACCACAGCGGAAATGTCACCTTGTAGCCGGTCTCCACAATGTGAGGCCAGCCCCCCCAATCCTTCGCCAAATCAAAGTCTATTCGCTCAACACCGAAGCTGAATAATCCCAACAATCGATGTTCCTTGCGGAAGGCGCTGGCGGTTACAGGTCTCCAGCGGACCGGAGGACGAAACTCGAAACCTGTGATTGGTCCCAGACCCGAGGGAAATGTGCCGTGAAAGGATCGAATATAGCGGGCCCGTATCGCCGGCGCGAATGTCACCCGCAGAACCATGATTTGGCCCTGCCCCACTCACGGCCGGACATTAACCCAATCCTGGTGTCCCTCCGGCGCTATAACGCTCCACCAGTTTAGGTCCTCACCATAAAAACAACTCTGGATGGCAAGCCCAACCATCGCCACGCAAATTACCGACGACAACGCCGCAATTCCGTTGACCATCCATCGGCGGAAGCGTTTCATCCGTGGGAATTGTACCGCGCTTGGGTCGATCAGGAGTTCGCCGCGCGTTTCAGGGCGTCGATCAGGTTCTGGGTGGTGTAGAGGCTCGTGAGCTTGTCGGGCTGGTCCTGATGGGGGGAAAAGATCGCGGTCAGGGGGATGCCGCCGCTGGGATTCAGCTCGTTCACCTTCGGCCAGCCGGGGGCGGTTTCGCTGGTGAGGTCGGCACGCATGAGGATTACTTCATATTGTTTCAGAGCGCTCGCGGTTCGCGGATCGTGGTAGACGGACGCTTCGATGGAAAGACAGTTGGGGCACCAGTTGGCGGTGAATTCGACGAGGACGGGCTTGCCGGTGGCGCGGGCGGCGGCGAAGGCGGAATCGGAATAGGGTTGCCAGGCCAAGCCGCCGAGCAGGCGAAGAGTGATCGACAGGGAGAGCCAGATGACAGCGGCGGCGGCGAGGAAGGATGCGACGATCGGCCAGATGCGATGAGAGAGTTGGAGGCTGCGGACGATCAGGAAGATCATGGCGGCGACCACGACGGCGAAGACGTACCAGAAGAATTCCTTGTTGGATGCCAATCGGCCGCCGGCGAAATAGACGGCGACGGCCAGGAGCAAAAATCCCATCATCTGCTTGAGCACGGCCGACCAGGGTCCGGTGCGCGGGACCCAGCGGGCCAGGCTTGGGAAGGCGCTGAGGATCAGGTACGGCAGGGACATGCCGATCCCGACGGTGATGACGGTGCAAACGCCAAGATAGACGGGTTGGGCGGTGGCCCAGGCCAGCAGGCCGGCGAACATCGGCGCGGTGCAGGGCGTGGAAAGAATCGCGGCCAGGATGCCGAAGACGAAATTCCCCCAGACGGATTCGTGGCTGGGGGCAAGGTTATAGACCGCGTCGGGCAATGCGACCTCGAACAGCCCGAACATCCCCACGGCCATGACTAGCAGGATGGCGACGATCGCCCAGATAAACCAGCCATATTTGAACTGCTCGCCCCAACTGAAATGGAGCGATGCGCGCAGGGCCACGATGAGGATTGCCAGTCCGGCGAACACCGCGATCACGCCGAGGCTGAATACCATGCCCAGCATCAGGCACCTGGCGCGATTGTGTTGCGAGACCTCGAAGAACCCGATGGCCTTGAGCGGGACAACCGGCAAGACGCAGGGCATCAGGTTGAAGAGCACCCCCACCACCAGGGCGATGGCCAGAGCCAGGAAGACGTTCGACGACCCCAATTCAAACGTGCGTCCGAAGAAATCGACGGTGGTTCCCACGGGCGGCGCGGCCGCGGCAGCGCCGGTCGCGAAAACGCGCGGATCGAAGTTGGAAAAGACGGAGAGATTGGCCGGCGTCACCGTGGCGGAGGCGGGGACGATTTGCGTGTCGATCTGGAACGGCTGATTCCGCGACGGCGGAAAACAGATGCGGTCGTTGCACGCCTGCCAGGTCAGTTTTCCCGAGATAATGAAGTCCCCCACCGCCGCGGCGGTCTTAACGCGCATCGGCAAATAGACGATCACCTGGGCGGTGTAAACGCTTTGCGGCCCCAGGGCGGGGAAATTCTCGATCGTCGCGGGTGGATAAATCGGATCGAGAAATTCGACGTTCGGATTTGCGTCGGGCGTCACCTCAAACTTGATGTAATTGACCCCTGTGCCGGTCAATGGAGTGTGCGACTGAGCGTGCAGGCCGGGCTTGATGTCGAAGACCACCGCCGCCACGGCGGTTTGGCCGGCCTGCAACGCCGAGGCGTTCAGTTTGGCCGAATAGGTGGCGGTTTGCGGGGCTGCCTGCGAAATCCCGGGAAGCAAGAGCGCGAATACAAACAGGCGGTAAATCGTTCTCATGGCAAATTCATACGGATTGTCGCAGAATTCGGATTTTCAGGGAAATGCGGGGGATTCGCCTCACATCAGTTCTGCCGGTAAAATCTTGTCCATGCAAGACCATCAGGAATACGTCCTGACAATCGGCAAGGCGGCGAGGAGGGCGGCGGGGCAATTGGCCGGGCTGCGCGGCGAAGTCAAAATCGCGGCGCTGAAAAAGATGGCGGCGGCGCTGCGCGCGGGGCGGGAGGCGCTGCTGGCGGCCAATGCCGAGGATGTCGCGGCGGCGCAGAAGGCCCAGATGCAGCCAGCGCTGGTGGAACGTCTGAAGCTCAACGATAAACGCATTGCGGCCATGGCCGACGGCGTGGAGCAAATCGCGGCACAGGTCGATCCGGTGGGACAGATCATCGAGGGATACGTGCGGCCAAACGGGCTGCGGATTTGCAAAATTCGGGTGCCGCTCGGCGTGGTGCTGTTTTTTTATGAAAGCCGGCCCAACGTGACGAGCGATGCGGCGGCGCTGTGCATCAAGAGCGGCAACGCCATCATCCTCCGCGGCGGCAAGGAGGCGATCCATTCCAACCTGGCGATCGCGAAAATCATTTGCAAATCACTGGCGGACAGCGGGATCGACCCGGCGGCGGTGCAGCTTATCGAAACAACCGATCGGGCGCTGGTCGCCCCGCTGCTGAAGCTGGACAAGTACATCGACCTGGTGATCCCCCGCGGCGGTGAGAGCCTCATCCGGGCGGTCGTCAGTGAATCGACGATTCCGGTGCTCAAGCATTTCACGGGCAATTGCCACATTTACGTTCATGCCGATGCCGGCGGAATGGAAGAGCGGGTCCGCAAGATTTGCGTGAACGCCAAGACCGGGTATCCCGGCGGCGCGGTGTGCAACGCGGTGGAAAAGATCCTGTTCCACAAAGACGTGGCGGCCGGGCTGTTGGGCAAGGTGTGCCAGGATTTGGCGGCCAAGGGGGTGGAGATTCGGGCCGATGTGCGGGCGCGGGCGATTTTCCCCGCCGCCAAGCCGGCCGAGGAATCGGATTGGCCGCTGGAATATCTGAGCCTGATCGTGGCGATCAAGGTGGTCGATTCGCTGGAGGCGGCGATCGCCCACATCAACGAATACGGCAGTCATCACACGGATGCGATTGTGAGCGATTGCAAGCCGGCGATCGAGCAATTCGTGACGGGCGTGGATTCGGCGAGCATCATGGTCAACGCCAGCACGCGCTTCGCCGACGGCGGGGAATACGGACTTGGGGCTGAGATCGGGATAAGCACGGACAAGCTGCACGCCCGCGGGCCGATGGGGGCGAACGATCTGACGACGTATAAGTGGATCGTGACCGGGGACGGGCATGTCCGCTGAAAAAGGGGTCATAAGCCTTTTCTGAGATTTACCGTAATTACAGGGCAAATTGGTACCCGCGTTGGAAAAGGCTTATGACCCCTTTTTTTCCATGGCTTCATTGAACCGCTTCGATCCGCCGCGGGGGATCGTCAGAACCGTCCAATTGTCCTTGGCTAGAAAACGGGCGAGTTGGACGATCTGGCCGACGTGATAGCTGTGGTGGGATAGTTGGCGAAGGAGCGCGTCGATGACCGTATGCGGTTCGCCACGAATGGTGATGGTTCTGGGCAAATCGCGGTCTGACAGTTGGGACAGAGCATCAAAGAGACATGCCCAGCCGCGATTCCAGTTTGCCACGAGCGATGGCCGGTCGGGGACGTCGTCGATGAATTCGGAATCGCGGTCGCGGTTGGGCTTCTCGCCGTCGGTGGTCAGGAAATCGGTGAACCGCGAGAGAAGATTGCCGGTCATGTGCTTCATAATGACGGCAACGCTGTTGGTGTTCTCGTCGAGCGGCTGATGGAGCTGGGCGTCGGATATTTGCGCAAGCGCCTTCTGGGCCATTTCCTTGTAGGCGGCGAAGCGCTTGGTGATCGCGGATATCACCACGGCATTGTTTGATTCTGTGGACATGGATCAATCGTTGGTTGGATGGGAGGAATTGTCCAGTTGGGAGACCCCACGGGATGAACATCCCGCGGCTTTGGTGAAAGAGGGGTTTGGGGGTGATTCGGCGGAAAAAGTGCATCTTGGGGCGTCGTTGGGCCGAAAATGAGGGAAGGTCCGATATTACGCGCTATTGGCGATGGAGAGCTCATGCCCCTCATGCAGGAAGATATCCGGCAACATTACGAACAGGCCTGGAAGAAAATCGACGATGCGGCCCAGGACGAATCGGCGTTGGCATATTCCAACGCGATCGAGGATGCGGTCCTGTATCCGGTGTACGAACAACTCCTGCGGGATATGAAGATCGGGGTGAACGGCGGCAAGGTTTTGGACGTGGGGGCCGGATCGGGGAGATGGATCCGCTTTTTTTCACAGCGATTTTCGCCGGCGGTTTTGATGGGGATCGATTTCACGGCGGCGTCGATCGAGTTGCTGAAACGCCGGTATGGCGATGGTCCGGGAATCAAGATGGCGTTCCGAACGGCGGACCTGACCGATCCATTGCTGGACCTGGGGGAAAAGTTCGACCTGATCAACGTCATGAACGTGCTGTTCCACATTCCCGAAGCGGACCGGTTCGCGGCGGCGATGAAAAACCTGTCGAACCATCTGGCTCCCGGCGGCCGGATCGTGACGAGCGAATACATGCCGCGCGGATCGATGCGAACGAATTGGATGCTGGTGCGGAGCCGGTACGAGATGGAAAGCGCCGCGGCGGCGGTGGGATTGCGGATCGCGGCGATCCGGGCGTCGTGCGTGTACGGCAACGACCCGATGGGAATCGACGGCCCCGACGCGGGGCTGCGGCAACAGTTCAACGCGGTGCGCTCGGGGATGAATCAGATCCTGGCCATGCAGATGAACGAGCAGCTTCGCCAGTTCTTCACGCGATTTTTGACGGACGTGGAGTTATCGGTGCTGAATTTCTGCAAGGAGCGGATGGCGGAGGTGGACATGCCGAGCCAGAAGCTGGTGGTGCTGGCGGCGGCGTGAGCGGGCGGTTGGCATCAGTGCAAACTGGCGAGTTTTTCAACGACGGTGAAGAGGGCCTGGGTTCCATCTTTTCCGTGTCCGGCGGCCTGGGCGGCGGTGAAAAGCTGGTGGGCGAGGCTGGCGGCGGGAAGAGATATGTTGGATTCGCAGGCGGACTGCAAGATCAATTTCAAATCCTTTTGTTGAAGACTGATGGTAAATCCGGGACGGAAATCGCCGGCAATCATGCGCGGGCCGAGGTTGGCCAACTGCCATGACCCGGCGGCGCCGGCGCTGAGGGCGGCGATGGTTTTTTCGAGGTTCAAACCGTTCTGTTTGGCAAATGTCAGCGCTTCGCAGACGGCGAGGTTGGTGACGCTCACGAGGATTTGGTTGACGAGCTTGGTGAGTTGACCGGTTCCGCTGGGGCCGCAATAAGTGATGGTGTTGCCGAGAATTCGGAGGATGGGTTCGACTTTTTCGAAGGCGGTGGGATCGCCGCCGGCCATGATGGAGAGGGTTCCGTTGCGTGCCCCAACGTCGCCGCCGCTGACAGGAGCGTCGATGAAATGGGCGCCCTGCTTGGCCAATTCGTCGGCAAGCTGGCGGGTGACGGTGGGTGAAATGGTCGAATGATCGACGACGATTAAACCGCGTCGAGCGCTGGCGGCGATGCCGTCATCGCCGCGAACCACGGCCTCCACGTCGCGGGTGTCGGTGACGCAGATAAAGACGACGTTGCTTTCGGCGGCAACGGCGGCGGGCGTATCGAGAAATCGGGCGCCGCGGGCAATCAGGCGTGAAGCCTTGGATTTCGTGCGGGAATGGACGGCCAGGGTATATCTGGCATCCATGAGCCGCCAGGCCATGGGAGCGCCCATGATCCCCAAACCGATGAAACCGAGCCGGGTGTCCATGAGACGCTATTTGTGCATTAAGACGAGCAAAATGACAAGGATAATATCGAGGAATATGGCGGCGCCCGCGACCCAGGCGAGGATCATGGCCTGGGGCGTTTTCCAGGGATTGTCCCGGGAGGGGATGGGACTGGGGGCGAGATCGACGGTTTTGCCGGTTTCCTCGATCTTGGCCAGAGATTCCAAATCGACGGCGCGGCGGGCGAATTTGGGGGCTTCGTTCTTCTGCACCAGGCGCAGGTCTTCCAGCATCTGTTCGGTGGATTGGTAGCGGTCCTCGCGGCGTTTGGCCATGGCGACGTCGATGATCTCGCCAACCCCGGCGGAAAGGGCGGTGTTGACGTGATCGGCGGGGACGAGGGGCTGTTTGAGATGCTGATGCATGACGGCGGCGGGAGTTTCGCCCTCGAACGGGGGCCGGCCGGTCACGAGGTGATACAAGGTCGCGCCCAGGGAGTAGATGTCGGCGCGGAAATCGATGTCCATGTCACCGCGGATTTGTTCGGGGCTGATGTAATACGGGGTGCCGTAGGCCTTGCCCGCCTCCAATCCGGCGGCGCGCTTGTCGTCGATCTGCCTGGCCAAACCCAGATCGGTCAGCTTGGCGACGCCGAGCGGGGTGAGGATGATGTTCTTGGGCTTGACGTCGCGGTGAATCAAACCGCGGCGATGGGCATGGGCGAGGGCATCGGCCATTTGTATTCCGATGTCCAGGGCCTCGGCTTCGGAAAAACTCTTGCCTTCGCCCTGGGGAGGGGAAGCCATCAGGTCATACAGGGTCTTGCCCTCGACGAATTCCATGACGAAATAATGGAACCCATCGGGGGATTCGCCGACGTCGATGGCCTGCACGATGTTGTTGTGGCTGAGCTTCGCCGCCGCCTTGCCCTCTTTGTAAAAGCGTTCGACGAAATCGCGGTTGTCGCTCATCTTCTTGGGAAGAATCTTGACGGCGACAATGCGATCCAGGGAAATCTGCCTGGCGCTGTAGACCCTGGCCATCGCGCCCTTGCCAACCTCTTTGATCAATTCATAACCGGGGATTCGGCTGGACTTGCCGTCGATAATCACCTGCCGAACCCGCTTGGCCTGATTGACGGTCAGGAAATTAAGTTCGACCAGGAGATCGCTGAGACTGCGAGCATTGGGATCGGAGGCCTGCTTCTGGTGCTCGCGGCAAAACTCCACTTCGGAGCGGGTCACCAGGCCCATGTCGACCGCGAGCTTGCCGACTTCGGTGTCCAGATTGGAAGACGAAAGGACGCCTTTGTCGGAGGAACCAGCGGCTTCATTCGGTGTGCGCGACATAGCCGGTGTATCTTCCGCAGGTCAAGCCCGCTCACCCCGGCGTGCCCAACGCTCCGAGCCTCCGAAAATAAGGCACTTCAACTGCTAAAACCTAGGCCACAGATCGGGGGGTGTCAAGTTTTTATCGGGCAATTATGGCGTGCTCCGAAGAGAAAATCGCCAAGGAAGGGATTGGGCCGGATTAAATGGGCTGAATATGTGGGAGGCGCTGGTCGATATTTGCCGGCGCCTTATCGGACGAGGCGGAACTTCGCGGCGAATTTCAACCCATAATTCCAATCATCGCCGTTGCGAACTCGCTGCACTTGATCTTCTTGGCCCCTTCCATTTGACGGGCGAAATCATAAGTGACCGTCTTGGCGGCAATGGCCCCTTGAAGGCCTTTGACGATCAGATCGGCCGCCTCTTGCCAGCCGAGATATTCGAACATCATGACACCGGAGAGGATGACGCTGCCGGGATTGACGACGTCGAGATTGGCGTATTTGGGTGCGGTGCCGTGGGTGGCTTCGAAGATGGCGTGGCCGGTGACGTAATTGATGTTTCCGCCGGGGGCGATGCCGATGCCGCCGACCTGTGCCGCCAGGGCGTCGGAGAGGTAATCGCCGTTGAGATTGAGGGTGGCGATGACGTCGAACTCCTCGGCGCGGGTGAGGACCTGCTGAAGGGTGATGTCGGCGATGGCGTCCTTGATGACGATGCCTGCGCCGGGTTTTGGGTCGGGGATTTTGCACCAGGGCCCGCCGTCGATTTCGACGGCGCCGTAGCGCTCCTTGGCGATCTTATAGCCCCAGTCGCGAAAGGCCCCCTCGGTGAACTTCATGATGTTTCCCTTGTGCACGAAGGTGACGCTTTTGCGGTTGTGCTTGATGGCGTAGGTGATGGCGGCGTGCACCAGGCGTATGGTCCCGAGATAGCTGACCGCCTTGATGCCGATGCCGACATCCACGACCGCCTCGCGATGCGGAGCGCCGAGTTCCTCAAGCTGCTTCAGCCACTGCGCCGCGGCCTCTTTGGTCCCAAAGCGAATCTTCTGAAATTCCTTGGGGAAATTCTGGGCGAGGAAGTCCAGTATCTTCTGGCTTTCGGGCGACCCGCCGGGGTACTCGATGCCGGCGTAAATGTCCTCGGTGTTCTCGCGGAAGATGACCACTTCCACCTTCTCGGGGTGCTTCACCGGGCTGGGGACACCCTTGAAATATCGCACCGGGCGCAAACAGACGTAAAGATCGAGCATCTGCCGCAGGGCGACGTTGAGCGATCGAATCCCCCCGCCGATGGGCGTGGTCAGCGGGCCTTTGATGCCCACGAGGAAGGTTTTGAATGCCTCGACGGTGTCATCCGGCAGCCAGGTGTTCAGCTTCTGGAAGCTCTTTTCGCCGGCGAGGACTTCCATCCAGGCGATCTTGCGTTTTCCGGCGTAGGATTTTTCGACGGCGGCATCGAAGACTCGCTGGCTGGCGCGCCAAATGTCCGGGCCCGTTCCATCGCCTTCGATGAAGGGAATGATCGGCCGATCGGGCACGTTGAGTTTTCCGCCGGAAATGGAAATCGCCTGACCCGTCGCGGGAGGAACCACGTCTTTGAATTTTGTCATGGGGGAAGGTTAGAACACCGGAGGGCAAAGGTCAAAAGTGTTAATCGCGCCGTGGTATAGGACCGGAATCTCGGCTATAATCCAACACGCTGGCGAGGTGAACCATGGCCATCACGATTCAGATTCCGTCAGACATCGAGCAGGAGCTTCGGCGGCAGACGCCAAACCTTGACGAGAATGCGCGAGAGCAATTCCTCATCTCCAACTACCGGGCAGGCAAACTCAGCACCAGCGATATTGCCGAAATTCTAGGTTTTGAGACGCGGCATGAGGCACACGTCTGGCTGGCGGAACGGAGCGTTCCCGTCAATTACACGCTTGCCGACCTCGAACAAGATCGAACGAACCTGGGACAGCTTTTCGGCACGAAATAACACCGATGCTCGTCGTTTCCGACGCAAGCCCTCTCAACGTTCTGATCCGGCTTGGGCAGGCTTTTTCGACGTGCCGAATTCTTGGTTGGGTTAAAAGACTGCTCAATCGAAGCATTTCGAGCTCGGAGCCTAGATCGGAGTGTTGACGACGTGAAAAATCTTGCTCAGAAATGATTCTCGCTCTCGCGCATCTGAAATGATAGATGTTAGATAGAAATATTCGCGGACTTGCCCATCCTCTTGAATTTGTTTTACGACCGCTTCAGTGAAACAACTCGCCAGGTACACAGTATGACAGCGAGGATTTCCGCTCAATGCTTTGGCGAAAGTCTTTTTCGCTTCGCCATATCGTGTCTGGGCGCCGGCCTTATCCAAGCTGCCCTTAATCTCGACGGCTATCCTTTCCACTCCTTGCGGGTCCGTAAATGCAATATCTGGCTCGCTCGCAAAAACGATACGCCATCCAGAAGCCAGCTTAAAAACACCGGCGCCCTCCTGAACACCGAGGCCATGGTCAGAGACGTAATTGGCTATGATTCCCTCGACCGCCTTAGCGGCCCCCTTACCGACTAGATTAACCCATGTTCCCTGCAATTCTGTGCCTAGTTCTGCAAAAACCACGTCCCGAGTATCCGCAATATCGAGTGCCGCCATTTCCTCGATCCGCTTGGATATAATGCTGTTCAACGTCTGTGCCAATCCCAAAGCAAAATCCGCATTCATGGCACTTGGCGAGTCTCGTTCAAACCGACGGGTCGGGAATCCAAGTTGTGATATGCCTTTTTGCGAGACGGCTGCGAGATTTCGATAGTAGGCGACCAATTGGGGTTCGGCGGTCAACAAGGTCGGATGGACAAAGAATTTGTGTGGTTCGATATTCTGGGCTTTCGCCTTCGTGAACGCCGCCTCAGAAATTCCTAAATCCGCGATCGGCCACTCACGTATTGCGAGATTGCGTGCATCAACCCGCGCAAACAGTGCCCGCATTCGGGCCCCGCTTACGCCCTGATGGAAAAGGGCCGATCGAGCGGCGTACGCTTTGGAGAGGGCTCTTTGCAGATGTGGGTCACGCGGCTTCTTCTTCATGCTATGTCTTTTCCCATACGTAAACGCATTTCCGAATCTCTTGGCGGCCATGGTTGCCCATCTGCTGGCTGCTATTGCCCTTCCCCCGCGGGAGGGTCCAGATATGCCGCGTGGAAAGACCCGCCGCTTGGGCAAAATCAGAAAGGATGAGATCAACGGGTACCTCCTCACCTGCGTATCTAACATTGTCGTTGACCATCACGACGCAACCGCCCTTGCGTAAGACTCGACCCAACTCGTAGATGACAAACGCCATCTCATAAAAATAATTCCGCACCATTCTGGCGATGTTGTCATTGTTGAGGCCTCCGGCTTCCTTCAGCGCGTCAAGATAATCCAACACCTCGTGCAACGCCGCCTGACCGCGAAACGCCTCATCAACAGCCTCTAGGCGAGGCAAACTCCCACGGCGGCTGTAAATGCACTTGAGGTGTGCGACTTTTTCGTTGTTTTCCACGGTGCAGGACAGCATTCGCTGCCGCAATTGGCCGATTTGCTCGCGACTGTTCCCTAAGAACACCAGTTCCAGCGCGTAGGTCCTCGTGTAATCATAGCGGTTACAATAGGGCGGCGAAGTAATTACCAAATCGATGGAACGATCCTCAAGCGTCGGCAAAACCTCCAGGGATGAACCGCATCGGAGGTCCAGCGCCCCTTTGGACTGCCGAACCGGCCCAAAAAGTTCACCCCCCTCTAGATCAAGGGTCATCCGCTCTAGTTTCTGAAAGATCGCGTCCCTGAATTCTGGAATATCCCCTTTGTGAAAATCCTTTGCGCCGCGCGAGCGAGAGGATCTACAGTCCCATCGAAGATATTGGCCGTCCTTGCGCGTGAAACTAATTGCTTCCAATACGCTGAAGGCCGCGCCAAGCATCAGCGTCCGCACCGAGCCGGGAACCAACTCCTCATGGCAGAATTGAACGAAGCGGAGCAGCCCATTTGCAGAATCCTCCGGAAAGGCGCCGCGCGTGATTGGAACAAGATCAAATGGGTTGGGTCCTCCAAATTTGCGATCTAGCGGCAACGCTTTAGCGGATTTTACGGCGCGCTTAAACGCTCCAACATCCAGTTTCTCGGCAGCCAAACGCGCCTGAATCGCGAAGCAACCAACCGGGAGCACTTCGATTCCCACGGCATCCCAACCGCGCTCGCGTGCCGCGAAGAGCGCAGCGCCCGCCCCGGCAAATGGGTCCAGAACAACACCGGGCCTGCTCGCCAGCCGATCAAGAAAATAATGTACAAGGGCCGAAGAAAAGCCTTCCTTGTACTTAAACCACGAATAGAATGGCACGTCGCGATTGGCCTGAAAACTTACAAGTTGCCTGTTGAGATCGGTATTGACCGAGAACTTTTCGGCAAAACGCCGAAGTAACAGATCGCGCTGCTGGGTCGTTGGACGCGGCAAGCCGAGTTGAACAGTTAGGGCGGCTGACATGGAATCAGCATACCGCGTCTCAGTTCAACTGCAAAAATCGCCGTCAATTCCCATCAGATGACTTGGGCCGTGTGATGTGGAAATGCCTGCACGGCGGTCTCGTTTCACTGGGTTAGAAAACTCGCGAAATTATCCTTGAGCATCAGCCGCACGTCGCGTTCGATGTGTTCTTTCGTAACGCGCCGGCCGGTTTGCACGAGGTCGCTGTATTTGTCTGTAAGGACCTGGGTAAGAATGCGGCGGCTGTGGTTCCATTTGTAAATCAACTGATCGAGGACTCGGGCATCGGAATGCTGGGGAATGAAGCTGGTTCCGAGCAGTTCGATGCGCATGCGCTCGATCTCCTGGATGAGGCTGGGATTGTTGAGGAACCACCAGCAGCCGAAGATCATCAGGTTGCCGAATTTCCTGGCGGCGACGCAAAGTTCGTGCTGGTTTTCGCGGGCGAGCATGGTGACGAAGAATTTGTTTTTGGGGAACTGGCGGCAGAGGTTGACGACGGCGAGGATATCGGCCTTGCCGGACATGTCTCCGGCATCACCGAGCGCGGGATTCACGCGCATGCGCGAGCCGATCATCATGGCGAAGGGCAATCCGCGTTCGGCGCAGACGGGGAGGACGGCTTTTTCCAGAATGGTCTGCCCGGCCGATTCGACTATTCCCGAATCGGCGGGATAGCGGAATTCCGGGGGGAGGCTGACGGCGAGGTAGATGGCCTTCTGGCGGTCGATCCACTGGCGCAATAATCGGCGGACCTCCTCGATGGTGGAAGCGGAGATTTCCTCGGAGACCTGGAACCCCCATGGGGCCATTTGTTTGGCGGCGGCGGGCCAGGCGCGAAGAAGGGGGTCGATGCGGAGCACGGCCTTGAACCGCGAATCGGCCGCGATCGCGGGATTCTTCAACCAGCGGTTGCGTTCGTTGTCGTCGAAGACCGGGTTGGTCATGGTGATCGACGACACGTTGGAAAGCTCCATCACGCGGTCGATGTATTTGCTTGGGTCCTGTTTGTCGAAGAAGGAACGATAGGCGTCGAGCGATGCTTCATTGGGATCGAACCCCAGCAATTGCAGGGTCGTCAGCACGCCGCGGCATGCCTCGCTGAGCGGCGTGTGGTCCACGAACAGGTGTTTCCAGATATGGTCGGCCTGCTGGCGTTTGGACATTTTCCAGAACTGTTCGTAGGGAAGTTTGGTTGCCGGCGCCACGCGATAGACCTCGGCGACGAGATAGTGGTAGGTGACCAGTTCGTCGATGCCCCAAAGCATCAATCCGGCGGGATCGGCCTGGCCGGTCGCGTTGGGGACGGGGGTGCCGAACGTCGGCGGATAGAGATGGGTGTGCATGTCCACGATCGGTTGGGCGCTGAGCGCCCGGCCGACGGCTTCGGAAAGGCCCTGCTGGGGAATGGATTGATTGCTCATATATGATCTCCGGTGGAGTTGATCCGTTTAGTTTAGAAAAACCGCGCGGCGGCGAAAAGGGCTGTCAATGGCAAAAACGGCGCAATTTTCTGGTAGTCTCGCATCCGGAGGGCCGATTCATTAGAATCGCGCTCCAGGGAGTAACAAGCGGAGTGCAGCAGCCAGGGCGTGGCGCGTTTCGAGGATCATCCGCGGAGGCTTTGCCTACCGCCGCGCCGCGATCTGTTGCCGCGTCAGGAACGGATGGTACATTCTTCTTCCCTCACATTTCTCAACTGGCAGGAGCATGAAACAAATGGGAACCGTGGAACTGGAATCAAAGAAAAATGGGATGTTCAATCTTGCAAACGGGCAAAACGTGGC
>Ga0181538_10003059_pt1 | contig 16690 bp, 18 predicted proteins | sample PEATcosm2014_Bin_40_FD_119773 | JGI IMG/M metagenome (GOLD analysis project Ga0181538, IMG submission 119773) | Peatland microbial communities from MTU Mesocosm Facility, Houghton, MI, USA - PEATcosm2014_Bin23_30_metaG | ecosystem: Environmental > Terrestrial > Soil > Wetlands > Peat | place...
CGGTCGCCATGAACCAGGGCCTTCATCAGAGTGGCGTTGGTCGCGGCATTGATCAGTGAGGCCAGCCCAGTTGCCACCGTGCTCAAGGTTGAATTCGTGGGGACGGTGTAAATGATCGGATATCCGTTCAGGGTGACGGTCAACAGATTGCCGGGACACGGAGCCAGGTTGGTCAGCGTGCTGAAATACACGCCATCCACGAACAAATCAACTTGTTGCAGGGGGGGGTTCCCAAACCGGGAGTTGAAATTCACGGAAAGGTTGGTTGTGCCGCTCAGTACGGCGTTGGGGAGGTTGGTGCCCCATTGTCCATAATCGGGCTGGGCGAAGGGCGCCGCCAGCGGCTCGGCCACCATGAGTCCGAGATACGGCCGGTTGACGCTTTGATAATAGCTCTCGGCCAGACTGAAGCCGCGGGCCTGATAAAAGTAAACCTGGGGATTGGGAAACTTCTGGGTATCTTGGTACGGTTCCATTACGGTGCCATAACTGCCCGTCGCCCCGCCATTGATAAATGCCAGCAGGTTGGTCTGGTCGTTGCTCCCGAAAATGATGCCACCGAAGGAAGTCAGGCTGTCCGCGATGGCGCCGGGAACGAACATGCCTGGCGGGACGCTGAATTGCGCCAAACCCGTTTGATACCCCAGACAGCCGCCTGGCCACGTCACCAAGTCGCTGTTGGTGCGCAAAATCGAGGAAACGCCCAGAATGTTCACGTTGAAAATGGCGTTGTCGAAAAGCGCGTACCGAATGTTGCGAATAGGGTCTGAACTCTTTGCCAAGACCACCGGTGGTTGGGGAAAAGTCCCATCGCTGGCAACGCCCTGATCCACCAACTGCTCCGCCTGGGCAAGCGAATCACCCGTGATCATCGTGGCCAGGAAGGAATAGCCGGGGGCGCCGACCGGGGGCGCCTGGCGGAAGACCGCCTCGCTGGCAAAATAACTGTTAGTGTCGCTGGGGTTGCCCACCCTTGGACCATAAAACAAGGCCGTGGTGGTGCTGTTGTTGGTGGGGCCAACGCTGGTTTGAAACGGAATATCCATCGAGAGGACAACGTAATCAATCTGGTTGGTCAACTGTTGGGTCGCCAGCATATTCAGCAGGGGCACCACCAGAATGGTTTGAAAATCATTGCTGGTCCAAAGGGTATTGCCGCCCGGCCAATTGATGGATAAAACGTTTTGCGGCGGCACCTGGCGCTGTTGGCAGTAGTAATTGCCCAGCGAGCAGGAGTTGGAACTGGCCTGGTTGACGACGACGACCGTGTTCAGTCCGCTGCCGCCGGCGTGCAGCTTGCAGACCAAGGCACAGCCCACCAAAAACATTCCAAACGCTCTACGCTGAAGACTGCCGTCCATAAATCAAACACTTACGACGGACAGTACGCTCCTGCCGTCAAGCGCAAAGCCTTAATATAACCGAATTCCTGTTAATGCCAACAAAAGAAAAAGGCCGGTCACTGACCGGCCTTGCGTCTGCCAATTTGCATCCAACCAAATTCTCCCTCAGGACAACTTGCGTCGTAGTGCCAAACCCAGCGCACCAGCCCCCAAGGCGATGATCGCCACGGTTGATGGCTCGGGAACCTCTGCGATAGACAAGGTTTTATCTTTGAATATATCGAGCTGATCGCCTGCGGCAATGGTTTGATCCCATTGGAATGCCCATGTCACATTGCCTGGGCCTGCCGTAGTATTGTTATTGAGCATCAATCCCGACTGGGTGTTGAGTTCATTCAGTGTCTGGTTGAAATTTGCAGCTTCGGCGTAATTGGCGTTCGGTGACGTGATGGCTTCCTGAATTGCCGTCGAGCCACTGCTCTGCTGGACATGATAGTAACCCGACCCCGGACTTCCGAAAATTGTGACGTTGTTGTTGCCGGATTGCAACAGATCAAAATAGGAGTATTCATAGAAGTTTAAGTTAAGCGGACCGCCTGATAAGTTCTTGGCCGTTATTGTCTCGGTCATATCGGCATTTCCCGAACCGACGCCGCCGCCTGAAAGAAGGTAGTCAATCTCAATGCTCAACTGCGAGTTTTGGTAAATCGCATCCACCTCGTTGTTGTTATAGAGGTTATAAGTCAGCCCGCCGATCGTGTTTATCGGTTGTGCAACACCGTTGTCAGTCCGGTACCAAAACCACTGCTGCATCAGTTGATTCTGACCGAGCACACTCCAGTTGTTCATCCCGGCACCGCTGAGGAGATCAATCGTCGCCGAGGAGCCCGCGTCGGTCAACGTGACGGGTTGAGCGATGCCGTGGCCCGGCAAAAGAAGCATGCCGGTCAGAACCAGCCACGCGCCGAGGGAGGCAACGCATTTACGGGAGAGAACGTCTGCTTGATGGATACTCATAGATACACCTTGTTGTTGTTTGTTCAATATTATTTAAAAAGAATGGCAATACGCTGTCCGCCCTGCCGACGCCGGTAGAGCAAGGCCAAGACAAGCATTCCTGACGCAACCAGCGCCACGGATGAAGGTTCTGGCACCACAGCCTGTATTTCGCTGATGGTCAGGGAACTCCCTGGGTTGCCAGACGCCGCCAGGGTCACATCCCATTCATAAGCATAAACCACATTGCCCGGGCCGGCATTGAGGGTGTTGTTAAGGAGCGGGGCAGGATTTCCGTTCACCAGACCAAACATAGTTCCATCGTAGATGCCGGCCTGTTCTTCCGGAGAAACAGAGGTCCCTCCGCTTAATGCGGTGACTGTCCCGGTAAGGGTTGCTCCGGTCAAGCCGGTCTGGATAACTTGGTAAGCGGTTCCGGCACCGTTGCTGTTGAATTGAACATACTGGCCTCCCGAAACACCTCCCAAGTAAAAATCCGAGTACTGGTAGAAATGGTAAGTTTGAGCGGTCGCCGAGGGGTTATTGATAGTGATTGCATCACCCAGCGTAGCCATGCCGGAACCGGACGCCTGACCCTGAAGAATATACTGGGTTTTGACACTGATGGTTGAATTGGCATACGTCTCGGTTAGACTTGGGGTACTTCCGTGGCTTATTGTAGGCGTTGACCAAGGGGCAATGGTATCAATCGAGTATACCGGACCGGATCCCACACTGTAGTAAAACCATTGTTGGTTCAACTGATTCACCCCGTCAATCGTCCAGTCCGAAACTCCACCGGCAAGGTTGATTTGCACGGAGGAATCCTGCGCAGAAAGTGGGTAAATCTGCGCGCCGCTTTGAACAACTGTACCGGCAAACAAAATCGCGATAAGAGTGTTTTGATACAACCGCACTCGACTGGTGAGAGGTTTTATCAAAAGCCTCATAGTTCCCCATTTGTTTTTCAGTGGTTTTATCGTTTTCATGATTTCAGTTGATTGATCACGCTTGGGTTTGCATCAGTATCCGAATCCGCAGTTGCTTCTGATTGGTTTTCTTGCGGGGGCCTTTTTTGGATCCCGGCTGCCCGCCAGGATTCCGGTGACAAAAATTAAAAAGAGGGCCAGTGCGTAAACCAGATACCAAAAGATTGCCATGGGATTGATTGGGTTCTCTGGAATACGCATAATACAGCGGTTTTAATGGTTATCAGAATGGATGTTGTTACATTTTGAATATTACGCTGGATCAGGAACGTCGCTTTTGGGTAAAGCGTTGGCAACAAACCAAGGCACCCAACCCAAGCAGAAAACAGCCAGTCGTCGTGGGCTCTGGAACTTGATGGAACGACTGCTCAACTTGATCGATAGTAATATAGCCAGAACCTCCGCTTGGAGGAATCACAGCAAGGCTGATGTCCTTGGTTACATACAAGACAGATTGGGGCGAAGGACTGATATTAATTTCTACGGGTGGCTCGTTAAGATCAGTGAGGTCAAGATGGCTGTAACCGACAACTGTCCCGCCAAAAGCTCCAGTGGCCGCGGTTTCGTCTATTGCGAGCATTCCGTTGGCGGCAACGCCGGCATAAGATTGATCGATCATATCAATCGGCTGACCTGTAGATGTCACGATGTAGTTGAGTACAAGGTCCGCAACAGCAACACTGCTGGACGTAAAGGATATGTTTCCTGTCCACGTAAGATAATCAATCCCGCCACTTTCACTCGCGGTGACAGTAATTGCGGTGGGATCAAAGGAAGTCAAACTACTGGCTTGATAACTGAAACCACTGAAGATTTTATCGTCAATGCTGAGCCTTCCGCCGTTAGCAAGATTAGCCAACGTACCGGTAGAGATTTGAGCGAACAGTGGAGTGACCCACATCGCCGACGTAAAACCAAACACCAGCATTGTTTTCACCAACTGTTTTGCAGAATTTCTTGGTAGTTTCATATTCACCTTTAATTTAAACGTTCCTTCAATCACTTAACTGCTTCTGATTGATTATTTGATTGTTGCGGGAGCCCGCTGGAATCCTGGTTACACGCCAGATTCCTGCACGAAAAAATGGATTTGGGTTCAAATTAATCATGGACTATAGAGCTAATAAAATTCTGAGACGGTTGAAGAATCCGAAGGATATTCCCTGCCGATCTTCTTGCGGCATCCTCACCTGTCTCGGGTGCCTGAATCCCGCCTTTTTGCCGATGGGTTCCCCCAAATTAGTCGTTACTTGCACGCAACGATCGTCCCACAACTCAATCATTCGCTGGTCTTTTACATTGGTCACTTCCAAATCCGGCAATCCACAACTGGCCAGCCATTCTTTTATCGCCATCACCTGCCTGGGTGAGGAGGCGCGGGCGGTGAAAATTTTTACGGTGCGTCCTTCGGCAATCCATTTCTGCACCCGGGTCAGCATCGGCTCAATCGGACTGCCAATCTCGTCCCCGCGCGTGCCGCCAAGGTCGCGGGCCAGTGTCCCGTCAAGATCCACACCAATCCACGGGGAACCGCCATACCGCACCTGTGTGTTGTCCGCGAACTGCTGGCCGCACTTTCGGCACACCGCGCCGTAACGCCCGTCCTCCAGCCAGAAAGGCTTTAATTCCTCACCGCAACAGGTCTCCCCGACTTTGGCCGACGCGAAACCGTTGCCCAACACGTCTTGCCCGTCTTGGTCGAACCGGGGCATGTACCGTGCGCCACCCTTGGCCCGGCCAACAATGGCCATCTCTTCTTCTTTGTTTTGTAGTACCGTGTTCATTCGCAAAGACTGGTTCGCATCCCATAAAGCCGCTTTTCCGCGGCTTCTCGTCGGTTCACTTGCCGTTTAATCCAAGGCACACTGCCTCTTATTTTCACAACTAGTGTTATCGTCGGAAGCCGGAGCACTTACAATGATTTCATGTTCACAATTGGCCATTAAATACTCACAAAATGACCGGGGTTATTAACCAAGCGGCGGGATATCCACATTCCATGTCTGAACCGGAAGGACTATTCACCATTTGAAAAGTTATTCACAATTTAGGAAAGTTATTCACAAAGTGTAATGATTTATTGACAAAAGTGTCTTAAAAGCCTACACTGCCCGCATAGGCCACGGGCAAAAGGTTTGAAGCAGGTTTTGCTCCTGGAAAAATTGGGATGTCATGCTTCCAGAAAATCTGGTCGCTGAGAAATGAGAAATTGGCAGCACTATTGTAACACGGTCAGTTTGGAAGTTGTTTCAGATTGAGGGTAGTGATTACTGTAGAGCGGTGGGTGTAAAGTCGTAGTTTCCATGAAGTTTATGGTAGGCAATACCGCCATCCAACAGGCAAGTCCGTTGCCTCGAAAACATGCAAACAGTGGCTTGGCCAATTTGTTACATGGAAGCCTGACAAATTTGTCCTGCAAGTGCTCGCTGAAGGATACCGCGGATTTCTTAATCAAGAAGGATCGGATTGTTTGCGCCTTTTGCGACCGGGAAATTTTGTGCCTGCCTCCCATACTCGGGGTTTACAAGGCCACCTGTAGTTGCTGTAGCTCCTTTTCGATCAAATCCACTTTTGTTCTGGATTCGCGGGGACTCTATACCTGCACCTGGTGCGGTCGAACGAAGTAGGCTGGTTCGAGTTTGTAAATGCCCCCGTTAACTTGGCTCAATTAATCGGTTCGCGACCCGTGAAACAAATGAAGTTCCGTCGCGCTTTCATTCGCACGAAAGCGGCGGGGAGCAGCCCGCCAAAGTCTCTTACCAATAGCTTCACTGAAGATTATGGTCTGCGGCGGATGAGTTCAAAATTGCAAAGCCGCACTTCAGGTTTGCCCATGGTGTCGAGCACCAGTTGTTGCTCCGAATCGAAGGAAATCAGCAGGTGATCGGGTTTGAGGTTGAGGTCTTCAAAACCGCAATGAGCCTGTCGGCGCGCCACCATCTGCGTCAGTTCCGTCACAGTTTGTTTGGAAATCAGTTTGTCAGTGCAGGCGCGTTTGACGTTGACGGCCTGGTAGTATTTTCCATCCTGCGCCGCGAGCAGTTCGTCCGGGCCGTTCCAAAAACCCCAGATGGTGATGTAGTCGTATTCCTTGCGCCCGGCCGGGTCGCCGTCGGGCGTGAGGAAATCCGCCAGCGCGGCGTAACGCCGTTCGTCGGACACCTGGCGCGCGGCGCCGCGCGGACGACCGGTCATGTAAATGGCGCGCGGATAAACCGTCCTTACGCCGTGGCGGCTCATTTCAAACGCAAAGGCAAATTCCTCGAAGGGACTGTTGAAGCCATAGGCCCGCGCTGCCTCCTTGTGGACATCGGGATTCTTCAACCACGGCGAGTCGCCCATGCGCGAGACCTTCCACACCAGATTGATGTTGTCCTTGGTGCGCGTGTAAAAAGTCTGGTTGTGGGCGGACAATTTTTTCTTTGGCGTGCGACGCCAGCGTTCCGGCAGAAAATAATTAAACAAATCGGGATCCTTGCCCACCACCCAGATCAAACCACCCGTGCTTTCGGCGCGGCCAAAAATATAATCCACACCCAGCACGTTCGTGGCGCGGAGATGCGCCGGCAGCGGATTGGCGGCGTCCGTGTCGAAACGGCGGGCCATGTGTTTGAGGTAAAGTTGCCGGTTGGCGCTCCGCACGGCCCGTTCGTGTTCGGGGGTCCGTTCGAGCAATTCGTAGTCCACCAGCGCATAGGCAAACTGGTCGTTGTGATCGCGCAACAACGACTTGTCCGGCTGCGGGCGCAGAATAATGTGCGCCGGTTTCATATCCACCACCCGGCAGCCTTTCTGCCACAACTCATGCGTAACCAGGCTGGTGACGCGGGCGAGAAATTCCGCCTGCGCCCGGCCTTCCAGCCTGAATTTTTCCGCCGTCTCCACCGCATCCAGGCCCTTGATCCAGCCGAACAGCACGACGTATTGCCGCAGGATGTCAATCTCCACACCGGGATGACGCGTCACCTTCGCCCGAATTTTGTCCTCGGAACGGCCCGTCTGCCAGAGCTGCAAGCGCTCGCTCGGCACGTAGATCGCCAAAGGGAGCTGGGTGCGGATGCGAATGGCTGCCGGGCCGGCCTCACCCCGGCGCAACTCCATGAGCAGCGAAAATTCCTCGAACGGACTGTTGAATTCCGCCTGAATGAACTTGTTGACCGTGAGGGTGTCGAACGGGACCATTTCGCCCACGCGCGACCATTTGACGACCAGATTCAACACCTTGCCGTTCACCGGGCGCGTTGGCACTTTATAGACCGTGCTCGTGCCCTCCAGCCGCTGGCGCTTGGCCTCAAACCACTCGCGCGCATACCAGTTCTCCGGCAGCAGGTTCTTCCAGAACGGCAGCCCGTAGCGCGTAAGATACAGGTCGCCACCGTCCGCTGTCTTCAAGTGAATGTAATCCACGCCCAGCAGCGAGATGGCGCTGCGCGACGCCGACAAGTCCGCCGGCAAAACGAGCGGCGGCGGCGGAGTGGCGACGGAACCGGGCGCCGTCGAGGTGGAAATCGCGCGCGCCGGGTTGAACGTCAAAAGTTTGGCATCGGCAGCCACACGGTTAATCTAGGCATTTCCCCCGCTGTCGCAAGCGGCGATTATTTTATCAGAGTGGCGGGTTGCGCGAGGCCGTGTCGCAGTGCGCCCGTCCCAGGGCGCAGCAACTGTCTTCATTCAAGCCACAGAACATTTCCCAACCGCCCGCCCGCCGCACCTGGCTGCGGCCGGGACGGCCGCACTCCACTAACTCAGAAATTCAACTTCGGAAGTCGGGTTAAGCTCCCGCCTTGAAATCAGCAGCCCTCAGGAAAAGCAGGAAAAACAGAATTGTCGCGCATTGCGCACCCACTCAAAGCAGACGCTAATTTTTCAAAACAGTGCTTCCTCTTCACCGGCAACCAGCTTAGAATGTTTCCAGCGTCGGTTTCCGACGGATTCCCGCCAGGGTGTTCCAAGGGACACCTTTCCGGTGATTCTTGACTTTTCTGTCGTGAGCTTTTCTCCTTGTGGAGCGAAGCGCTGGTCGTGCGGTTTATATTATGTCACAGCCGAAGATTATTCAGGGCGGAATGGGCGTGGCCGTGTCCGGCTGGACTTTGGCGCGCACCGTTTCAAAATTGGGCCAGCTCGGCGTCGTTTCCGGGACGGGACTGGCCATCGTTTTCTCGCGCGCCCTTCAGATGGGCGATCCCGAAGGCCATCTGCGCCGTGCCATGCAACAGTTTCCGATTTCCGAAGTCGCCGCGCGCGTGCTGGCGCAAAACTTCGTTCCCGGCGGAAAATCTCCGGCCACGCCATTCAAAATCGCTCCCATGCCGACGCTCCGCCCCGGCCCGGCGCTCGTTGAATTGACGGTCATGGCCAATTTCGTGGAAGTGTTTCTGGCCAAGGAGGGCCACGGCGGATTGGTCGGAATTAATTTTCTCGAAAAAATCCAGTTGCCCACCCTGCCCTCGCTTTATGGCGCGATGCTCGCCAACGTGGATTACGTGCTCATGGGCGCCGGCATACCGCGCGCCATTCCCGGTGCGCTGGATCGTCTGGCGGAAGGCGAACCGGCTCAAATTAAAATTGACGTCATCGGCGCGTTGCCCGGCGAGGAATTCCTTTCCACGTTTGACCCGCGCGCCTTCTGCAAAGGCCCGCTCCCGGCGGTGAAACGTCCGCAGTTCCTCGGCATTGTCGCCTCGGTGACCCTCGCCATGGCTTTGGCCAAAAAGGCCAGCGGACACGTGGACGGCTTTGTCATCGAAGGCGACACCGCCGGCGGACACAACGCCCCGCCACGCGGCCCGCTGCAACTCAACGCCATCGGCGAACCGATATATGGCCCGCGCGATGTCGTTGACCTCGAAAAAATCCGCGAGCTGGGCCGGCCCTTCTGGCTGGCCGGTTCGTATGGCCGCCCGGGCCGGCTGGCCGAGGCCTTGCGACATGGCGCATCCGGCATTCAGGTGGGAACCGCATTTGCGTTCTGCAATGAATCAGGGCTGAGCCCCGAACTCAAGCGGCAGGCTTTGCAAATGAGCCGTGACGGCACCGCGCGCATTTTTACCGACCCCATTGCCTCGCCCACCGGTTTTCCGTTCAAGGTGGTTCGGATGCCCGGCACGCTTTCCGAAGCCGAACCGTATGCGGCCCGGACGCGCATCTGCGACCTGGGTTATCTCCGGCATCTTTATCGCAAACCGGACGGAACACCAGGCTACCGTTGCCCGGCCGAGCCGGTGGATGATTATATTAAAAAAGGCGGGACTGTCGCTGATGCGCAAGGCCGTAAATGTCTTTGCAATGGACTGCTCGCCAACGTCGGCCTCAACCAGGTGCGCTCCGGAATGGAACAGGAATTGGCGTTGATGACCGCCGGCGACGACGTCGCGCAAGTTGCACGGTTTCTCAAGCCGGGTTGCGACACCTACTCTGCCGCGGACGTTGTGCGCTGCCTGTTGGACGAGACGACTCCCGTCAACGGAGCCACGTTTTCAGTAGCGCATCCAAGTCCAGCGCACGCGTGAACATTGCCAGGCCGCCGTCGTACAAATTCTCGCCCGGAGACTTTGAATCCATCTGCTTTTGTGTTCGCACCGTTGCAAAGTCTGATCAAACCGCAGTTTGATCGACGCGTTAACACTCAAACGCAAACCGGCAACCCACCCCGGGCGCGGCGCAGCGTCCAGGAAAACTTTCCCATAACCGCGCGACGGCAACCACGCCGGTGCAGTGCGATGGCACGAGCAGCGGAATCTCCCGTTGCCGCAGCGCCTCGACCGTCGCGGCCAATCGTTCCGACGAAGCGTTGAGCAGGTGCAGTCCGCCCAGCACGGCGCGAAACGGCCGGCCGGGATTGAGCCCCTGGATGTAATCGAGAGTGTTGATCACGCCGGCATGGGCACAACCCAACACCACCACCAGCCCTTCGCGCGTGTCGAAAAAAACCGCCTGATCGTCCCGCACCGGATCGGGCTGCGTGGCGCGTTCATCCAGAAAGAAGCGTCCGCCCGGATCCTCGTAAGACGTGCGGCGGGGAATTTCTCCAGTGACGAACAAGCCTTTGACCAACTCCGTACAGGTGCGCGTTTCAATGATCTGCGCTTGATGGTGCACGAGGAAAGCGTGGCTGGCTTCGGGCAGACCGATAAAACGCGGCGTGCCATCGGGCTGAAGGCTGAATTTCGGTTCCCGCGCCGCCGGGTGCAGGAAAACCGGCGGACATGGTGATGCTACGACCATCGCCGCCAGGCCGCCGGTGTGGTCGTAGTGGCCGTGGCTCAGGACGATGGCATTGAGCCGGTCCAGGGAAATGCCGAGCTGGCGGGCGTTCTCAACCAGCAAATCCGTCTGCCCGGTGTCGAACAGGACCTGATGCGATCCGAATTGGATGTGCCAGGCCAGTCCGTGTTCGGCTTTGAGACCGCGCTCGTGGACCGAGTTTTCCACCAGAACGGTGATGCTGATTTTTTGGCTCATGCGAGTTCCATGAATTTGCCGGTGGCGCTCGCTTTGACCGTGCCGCCTTGCCTGAGTTCGGCGCGCAATTGAAACAGCCCGTGAGAGTCGTCCTCCAACCAGGCCCGCAGCAACGTCTCTTCGGCGGCTGCAACTCCCGCGTGGTAACACACCTTTAGTTCCACCGTCAGAGCCCGCTGGCCGAGTGCGAAGAGGCAATTGGTCATCGCGCCGTCGAGCAACGCAGCGATCACGCCGCCGTGCAACAACCCCGGATACCCTTCCAGCGCGCAGTGGCCTAGATAATTCGCACTCACGCTGCCGTCCGGCTGTGGCGCGTAGCGCAGCGCCAGTCCCATCGGGTTGGAGCCGCTGCACACAAAACAAAACGGATGCGCCTCCGCTTGCGTGTTTTGGAAGCGTCTTTGAATGCCGTCGGGCGCAGATGAGTTCGTCATGGGGTTGAGCAAAGCAGCGGCAATGCCAGCCGGCCGAATCCGTTGTTGCACGTCGAAAACCGGCCATTTCGCACAACTTGCGGCAGAGGGGAACGGGCAAGACACCACGATTCCTCCCCACCGACCGTGGCAAAATGCCATTGCGAACGCGGTGCCAAAAGCAGATGATGGAATGGCGGATTCGCACTCCGCGCCCAAATGCAGGAAACGCTTCACAACCAGTTGCTCGATTCGGTGCCCGATGGTGTGTTCACCGTGGACGCCGACTGGCGCATCACTTTTTTCAATCGAGCCGCCGAGCAGATCACCGGCATCCGCCGGCAGGAGGCGCTGGGCCGGCGTTGTTGTGATGTGTTCCGCGCCTCCATCTGTGAAACCGCCTGCGCGTTGAAGCAAACCCTGGCCACCCGCCGGCCCGTGGCCAACAAGGTCGTTTACATCGTGAACGCGCGGGGTGAACGCATCCCGATCAGCGTTTCCACCGCCGCGCTCAAGGATGCGCGCGGCAAAACCATCGGCGGCGTGGAGAGCTTCCGCGACCTGCGCCTGGTGAACGAACTGCGCCGCGAAGCCGAGCAACAGGATTCGTTTTCGGACATCATCGGACGCAGCGCGGCGATGCGGCAATTGTTTGATCTCCTGCCGCCCGTGGCCGAGAGCGACAGCACCGTGCTTGTGGAAGGCCCCAGCGGCACGGGCAAGGAACTGTTTGCGCGGGCCATCCACCAGCTTTCGCGGCGGCACGCGAAGAAGTTCATCGCCCTCAACTGCGGCGCGCTGCCGGACACGTTGCTGGAGAGCGAATTGTTCGGCTACAAAGCCGGCGCGTTCACCGACGCGCGCAAGGACAAACCCGGCCGCTTCGCGCTGGCCGAGGGCGGGACCATCTTTCTGGACGAAATCGGCGACATCTCGCCGGCCATGCAATCACGGTTGTTGCGCGTGTTGCAGGAGCGCGTTTATGAACCGCTCGGTGGTGTGGAAACCCTGCGCTGCGACGTGCGGGTGATTGCCGCATCGAACAAGCCGCTCCGGGGGCTGGTGAAGGAGGGAAAATTTCGTGAAGACCTGTTTTATCGCGTGCATGTGGTCCGGCTGGAATTGCCGCCGTTGCGCGAGCGCCGCGAGGACATTCCCTTGTTGGTGGATCATTTTGTGGCGCGCTTCAACCGGCTTAAGGGGCGGGATATTGCCGGCGTGTCCGATGCCGTGCTTGCACGGCTGATGAAGTATGATTTTCCCGGCAACATTCGCGAACTGGAGAACATCATCGAACATGCCTTTGTGCTCTGTCGCAGCGGACTGATTGAGTTGTCGCACCTGCCGCCGCATCTACGCGGCGCGGAAGACGAAGCCCGCTCCGGGCTGTCGTCCGGCCTGACGCTGGCGGCGATGGAAAAGTTGCTCATCCGCGACGCCTTGCGCCGGCACAAGGGAAATCGCGCCGCCGCCGCGCGCGAACTGGGCATTGACGCGAGCACACTGTTTCGGAAAATCAAGACGCTGAAATTAAAGGACTGACTTGTCGCGCCAAAATTTGATGAAGGCGGAAAGCCCGAAAGATGGTAACTTAGAACCATGCTGAACGAGCACGACCAAGATATTCTTCCGCGTTGCCGCCGCCTCGGCCACGAGGTGACTTTCGGCTATTGCCGGCAGGAAACGGGTGGAAAGCCCTGCCGCCTGATTCTGGACTGCTGGTGGGAACAATTCGACGTGCGCTCCTTCCTGCAGGCGCATCTGCCGGAGGAGGACATGGCCCAGGTCGAGCGTGCTGCCGCCTCCCCCCCTCCCTCCAAAATGTTGAGCCTGGTTGAGATGATCCAGCAGGCAAAGGATCGGCTGAAGCATAAGCCATGACAGCCCCAGCTGTGACGCAGATTGCGCTAGACCGCTCTCGTCGCCCGTTGCATTTTGCAACGCAGCACACACCCCCTGTCCGGATTAACAATTGCGGTCACCCCCGATTTCAAAGGAGATTTCGATTTGTCTGACAGCCAATTTGGGGCTGGCACGTTCATTGCACTACTGTCCAGCGTGACGATTGCCATTCCCGTATCGCAAGAACGCATCTCGCCGGTGCTTGATGCAGCGGTGTGTCTGCTTTTGGTAACCCGCCGGCGCGGGAAGGAAGTGGAACGAAAGGAATTTGTCCTCAGTCCGCTGCCGCCGGAAGGCCTGGCGCGGAGCGTGGCGGAATTGCGCGTGGACGTGCTGCTCTGCGCCGCGCTCTCCGAACCGCTGCTGCGGGCTTTGGAACGGCGCGGCGTGCGGGTCAAACCGCATCTCTGCGGCGAGGTGGAGTCGGTCTTGCGCGCCTTCGACTGTGGCCAGCTTCGGCGGGATGAATTTCGCATGCCAGGTTGTTGGGGACAACATTCGCACGGCGGATGTTGCCGTCGCCAGCGCGTTGCGCGGCATGGCAAGTCCAGTGGGAAAGAAACACAAACCGACACATCGGCATGAACGTATCACCCTCAAAACCATTGCCAGCGAGAACGCGTGAGGGACGCAGCGGCAAACGTCACTGGTTCCAAATCACCGGGTTGCCCGGCTGGAAACGTGCGCAACTGGGCATGCCCGCGTTCGGCAATGCTGATTGCTCTCCGCCACCCGAATCGCCGGGCAGCGATGCAAAGACAGCTTCAGCACACAACAACCAGAAAGACAAACCATGAGCCGGTCACAAACCGAAGCGATCCGGAACCGCCAAACCATGTCGGAACGCCAGGCGTTGTTTCGCCGCTTCGGCTACGATTCGGCGGCGAGCCTCAAGTTCATCCTCGCGAAAGTTCTGCCATTGCCCGGCCACGTGCTCGAAATCGGCACCGGCAAGGGCGGTTTCCTCGCCCGACTGGGGAAATATGCAGATCATATCACGACACTCGATATTGACGCAGACCAGCAACGGCTGGCGAAACGCCACGTTCGCCAGGCCGGACCGCGTTGTCCCATTCGATACGTCATTCATGATGCGGAGCGGTTGCCCTGGCCTGACGCCAGCTTCGACACCGTGGCCAGCGTGAACACCTTTCACCACTTGGAGCGCCCGATGCGGGTGTTCAAGGAAATGCTGCGGGTGTTGAAGCCGGGCGGGAAACTCGTCCTCAGCGATCTCTCGCCGCGCGGCTTTCAGATTTTCGACCGGATTCACCGGTTTGAAGGCGGAACGCATCCCCGCCTGAAGCATGGTTTGACCGGGTTCCGACGCTTGTTGCGCCGGCCCGGCTGGAAAACCAGACGATTCAAAGGATGCAACCAGGAAATTCTGGTGGCGACCGCGCCATCCGCACAAACGAAAGAGAAAAAACACACATGATCACCATCGCAATTCCCACATCCGAAGGCCGGCTTCACGGACATTTTGGCGGCTGCCGAGAATTCACGCTCGTGCAAGCGGACCCCGAGCAACGGAAAATTGTCAGCATCCGGCCGGTGACACCACCGCCGCACGCGCCGGGACTTTTTCCGCGCTGGCTGCGCGAACAAGGCGCGAACGTCATCATTGTGGGCGGCATTGGCGGGCGGGCGCTGGCCATCTTTGCCCAGGAAGGCATCGAGGTCCGGGCGGGTGAACCGGGTGCCACGGTCGAGGCGCTTGCCACTGCGTATCTCGCGGGTCGGTTGGTGAACGAACCCGCCGGGTGCGCGCATCACCACGATGCGGAAGGCGGGCACGAGCATCACCACCATTGCGATCACGACCATCAATGAACGATTTCCCGTACACACGTCAAACAATCAACCAAGAAAGGATTAAACTTATGTCAGACCGAACACTCGCGTTTTTGGAAAAATTCAAAGGCGACTTCGAGAAAATGAAAACGTCCGCGCCAGAAATGGTGAAAGGCTTTGGCGGCCTGTTTCAATCCATTATGAAGGACGGTGCCCTCAAGACCAAGGAGAAGGAACTGGTGGCGCTCGGTATCGCCGTCGCCCAACGCTGCGAACCATGCATCAACCTGCATGTTCAGAAATGTCTCGGGGCCGGCAATTCCCCGGCGGAAATCCTCGAAGCGGCCAGCGTGGCGGTGATGATGCAGGGTGGCCCGGCTTACACGCACATTCCCGTCGTGATCGAGGCGCTGGAGGCGCTGGCGCCGAAAACCTGAGCGGTAACCATGCAATGAAACTCGAACTAACGCCCATCGGTCTCCCCGAAACCAAACAGTGCCTGCATTGCCCGCTGGAACTGCCGGCGGAGTTGCTGGAAGAACGCAAACACCAATCCCGCCCTAACCGTAGGCGGTGAGCACATCAAACCCTTGACAGATGCTTATGAAAGTTATTGGACTGATTGGCGGCATGAGTTGGGAATCCACGGTCGAATACTATCGCCTGATTAACGAATCCGTGAAAGAGAAGCTGGGCGGGCTGCATTCTGCCAAGTGCGTTCTCTACTCCGTTGACTTTGCGGAAGTGGAGGAGTTGCAGCGCCAGGGGCGGTGGCCGGACGCCGCTCAACTTCTGGTGGGCGCCGCCCAAAATGTTGAGAAGGCCGGCGCCGACTTTGTGCTCATCTGCACCAACACAATGCACAAGCTGGCCGACCCGGTTCAAGCCCGCATCGGCATTCCCCTGTTGCACATCGCCGACGCCACGGCTGCAAAGGTCGGGCAGGCTGGCATTCGGCGGGTAGGTTTATTGGGCACGCGATTCACGATGGAGGAAGATTTCTATCGGGGCCGTTTGGCCGATCAATTTGGCTTGGAAGTCATAATCCCGGACACCAAGGACCGGGAGACGGTGCATCGCATCATTTACAAGCAACTCTGCGTCGGCACGATCCGGCCCGAGTCGAAAGCGCAGGTTGCCGGCATCATGAGCCGGCTGGTTGACCTGGGCGCGGAAGGAATCATCCTAGGATGCACGGAACTGGGACTGCTCCTCGATGCCGGAGATAGCCGCGTGCCACTCTTTGACACAACGCGACTGCACGCGCTCGCCGCCGTGGAATATGCATTAAAACCACAGGAACACGATCCCCTTCACGCATGAAACTCGAGCTTACACCCATTGGTCTGATTCACTCGCCACACCGTGAGGCGAAAGGCACGCCGATCCAACCGCGCTGGGCGGCGGGCATCGAAGGCACGGTGGAATTGTTCCCTGAGTTCACGCCGGGCCTGCGCGACCTCGACGGATTTGACCGCATCTTGCTGCTCTACTGGTTCCACCGGGTGCGAGCGGCGCGACTCGAAGTTGTCCCTTACCTCGATACACAGACGCGCGGGGTCTTTGCCACGCGCGCCCCGAGCCGGCCCAATCCCATTGGCCTTTCCTGCGTGCGGCTCCTGGCCGTCGAAGGGGCGCGGCTTCGCGTGGCCGATCTGGACGTTCTGGACGAGACGCCGTTGCTCGACATCAAGCCCTACGTGCCTGATTTCGACGTGTTCCCGGTCGAACGCATTGGGTGGTATGCCCGCGCTCGCGGTTCGCGGATCGCCGACGGACGTTTCGC
>Ga0181538_10003061_pt1 | contig 16685 bp, 18 predicted proteins | sample PEATcosm2014_Bin_40_FD_119773 | JGI IMG/M metagenome (GOLD analysis project Ga0181538, IMG submission 119773) | Peatland microbial communities from MTU Mesocosm Facility, Houghton, MI, USA - PEATcosm2014_Bin23_30_metaG | ecosystem: Environmental > Terrestrial > Soil > Wetlands > Peat | place...
CGGATGGTCCATGAGGGCCAAGGCCTGGCGCTCCGCCTCAAACCGGGCAATGACCTGCTTGGTGTCCATGCCCAACTTGATGACTTTGAGCGCCACGCGCCGCCGCACTGGCTCTTGCTGCTCGGCCATATACACCACCCCGCACCCACCCTCGCCGATCTGTTGGAGCAATTTGTACCGCCCGATCACAGTTCCAGCAGCTTCCTCAACGGGGGATACGGTGATGGTGGGACGCTCCCCTTGTACAAAGGGCTTATTCATGAAGGCGTCCTGCTGAAAATGATCGGCCAGCAAGGCTTCCACGCGGGCCCGCCGCGCCCGATCCCTGCCGCAGGCGCCGTCCAAAAAGGCGGCCCGTTCCTCCGGGGTATTCTTGTCCAGCGCCTCAAAGAAGATCTCTTTCTCAGAACGGCTTTGGAATGTGTCTGGTTCACTCATATAATGTCCTGTCACCTGGTAATGGCGTAATCGGCCGGTAAAACACGCCACGGGTCCCGATTCTCTCGAACTCGACAGACGAGCTAACCAAGTCCTTCCCTCCCATCGCTGACTAGTTGCCACGGATGGCCCCTTTAAGCCAGGCCCTGGCAAAGGCCCAGTGCCGATCGGCGCTGCGCGCGGATATTTCCAGGGCCTCCGAGATTTCAGGAATAGTCATACCCACGAAATAACGCAACTTGACCACTGCCGCAGCCGTGGCGTCCTCGGCAGCGAGGTCATCGAGGGCTTCGTGCACGGCCAGAATTTCATCCGAGGGAGCGGCCAGCTCGATTCTGGATTCGTGAAGTTCCTCGAGCGGCTGATTGAGACCGCGTTTCATGCTAGCCTTTTGCCGGGCTTTGTCGATGAGGATTCGTCGCATGGCCTCGGCGGCTGCTCGGAAGAAATGGGACCGTCCGCGCCATTGCTGATGATTAGAACCGGCCAATCTCAACCAGGCTTCGTGGACCAAGGCCGTAGCCTGCAGCGTCTGTCCGGGTTTCTCTTGGGCCATCTTCAGGGCCGCCAGCCTGCGCAATTCTTCATAAACCAGCGGGAGCAATTGGTCGGCGGCCTTGGGATCGCCGGCATCGATTGCGCTGAGCAACTGGGTGAAGTCGGCCATGGCGAAACTATCGGCCGCCGCCCTCGGAAATCAAGTGTGGGTGACTTATGAACTTGCTGGCGCCGTTGTCGTTGGCACTTTCGCCCGGCGCGCGCCAGTTGGTCGCGGCCAGGTTCGTGAGTTGCTACAGGGTCCGGCCCGGCATGAGGGAGGGCCAGGAAACCACGGCTGTATTGGTCCTGCTTGGGGACACGATCAGCTCTAGAATATTGGGCACCAAGTCATAGCGAACGATGTTGCCGGCGAGAACAGTGGCATTGGTAATCGTCTGAGACCCCATTGCACTCTTGCTCGCTGTCGTCGGGTGCACGGTGACGCTGGCAGTCTCTGGGATGAGGATGGCGGCGCAGTAGCCGTTGCCGTCGCTTGGCGCACTGGCGTGCGTTCAGGTCCCGGATTTAGAATGCAGCCAGGCTGGTGATTCCCAGGACGTATTTCGAGCACCGGGCGAGGCGGAAGGGCAGCGCGTTTGTCACGGGCGCAGCATATTCTGCCTCGGCGAGGCCAAACTTCAGTTCGATCACCACCGGGTTGGCGGGCGGGCAAAAGGAAACGCCCATGCCCTCAGCTTGCCGCGCCGCGGCGAATTGGAGGTCTGAATCCACCGTCAAGCGGAAACGACCATCGGCGCTCTGAAAGTAGTGGCGCTGGTAACGGTTCAGCAGTGATGGTTGAAGATGGTGCAAGGCGAGACGCGCCAGCTCCGGCAGGTTCGCGCTGTCGAATGCGGCCTCCAGGTCGGGCCCCGACACGTGGCCGTTCATCGAAAGGGGAGGCAGTCTGTGCGCCACCTTCCCGCTCACCAGGCCTTGCTTGAGCTTGCTTTCGAGGGTCGGGATGTCGATGCGCCCGGCCCAGGCGCCATACCAGCGAATGCGCGTCTTGGTGCGGTGAGCAACGCCGTTGATATGGTCGTGATAATCGCTGAACTCCGGCGAATCCAGGTAGAGGTTGTTGACACTCCTCGCCGGATAGGTCTCACGAAACCCTGCGGAGTGCCGCCGCACCAGTGCGAGGACTTCGGACAGGTCGTGCCTGTCGGTGACGAACTTCCGCTCGTAGCGTGGATTCGGCGGCAGCATGGTCATGAGTGTTCGCCCTCGTCCGATCAAGCGCCCAGGCCGCGGTCGTCCAGGCAACTGATTCTCACTTGCGGGCTCAGCTCACGGAGCCGTTGGTTGAACTGCTCCAGGTGGCCGACTTGCTTGAAGTCCACGATGAACGCGGCCTCAATCAGGTCCGGCGTCTGGTCGAAGCGTTTCAAGGTTGCGCTCGCGCCGACGGCGGCCAGCGCTGCCAGAATTTGGCTGGCGCCTAGGTTCGCGGCGGCGGGGCTGGCGACGGTCAGGTAGAGGTTCGGCGGGCCGGGCCGGCGGTAGAGGAGGCTGCGGATCGCGATCAAGCCGACAATCAGGACCAGCGCGACGATGGTGATGAGGGTGGCGTTGGCGCCCAGGCCGAGGCCGGCGCTGATGGCAAGGAACAGGAAGGCGAGTTCCTCCGGCTCCTTGATCGCAGCGCGAAACCGCACGATGGACAGCGCGCCCACGAGCCCCAGTGACAACGCCACTGACGAGCGGACAATGCTGATGATCAGCGCCGTGGTCACCGTGAGCACGATGAAGTTCCGGGCGAAGAGCTTGCGATTCGAGAGCGACTGCCCGAAGTAAACGTACGCCTGGCCCAGCAGGATGCCGAGCACGGCGGCGACGATTAGTCTCAAGACCAGGCTGGGTAACGAAGCCAGGTCGGTTGGATTCCAGAACAGTTCATGTAGTGTTTGTTCGATTTGCATAGATTAATGAGTCGGTAATGCGGTTTCAGAAATCGTCGGGGCCATCCGGCGGGTCGAATCCATCAGGCGGCGGGCCGAAGCCCATGCCGGGTGGCGGACCGCCGCGGAAAGGTGAAAGGTCCTTGTTGATGCCGGCACGAAGCTGCTCTTCGGTCAGCTCGCCGCTCTGGTCTGTGTTCCACGCGTCAAACCACTTCAGGAAGCCCTGGGTTAATTCAGCCTCTGTGACCGCGCCGTCATTGTCCGCGTCGAGCGCGTTCATGAACATCTGGGCCAGGAACATCCCCGGCCCGAACCCGCCCGGCCCTCCCCGGCCCGGCGGCCCACCCATCCCTGGCGGCACTCCCGGACCGCCACGGCCACCAGGCGGACCGCCGGGACCAGATCGGGTAAGCGTGGCGCCCTCGGATTTCCCGGTTAGTTGGTCGTTCACCGACTGGGCGCGGACAGCGACGAAAGTCTTGATGGGTTTCATGGCCTGGCCAAAGCCGCCGCCGGGGCCGCCAAAGGGCGCACCGCCTCCGCCCGGACCGAATCCCGAAATCACTTTGCCCGCCACGATATCGTCAAAGCGCGCCAGCAACTGCGCCGATTCTTCCTCTACCGCCGGCCGGAGCACGGCTGCCACTTCATCCACTTGCTGCTGGATGCGCTCCGGCCTGAAGATCGTGGTGCTGAATTCCCTCATTCGCGTCAGGTAGAGCCGCTTGAACTTCTCCACCTTGAACACGCGCTCCAGGAAGAGGACTTGCCCGTTCCAGGGCTTGAGAAGACTCAGGCGCTCCAACTCGTCGGCGCTGCCCGCCATTGGGAACTGCCCGAAGGAATGGTCGAAGTCCCAGGGGAGGAATTGGAACTGCTGCGTCTTCGGGTGCAGATAGACGTAGAAGTTCTGCCCCATGCTGAGAATGCTGTCCATGTTGCTGAGCCAGACCGTCACGGCCATGAAGCGCGCGAACTCGTCCAGGTCGAGATACTCCTCCAGCCGCGCCGCGAACTCCGCGTCGCTCGCGTGCGACACCAGCTTGCTGAACTCGATCACTCGTTTCGCCTCGTGATCGAACACGGGAGTATGCGCAGCGTAAGCTCGCGCGTAGTCGGTCCCCTTGTCCCCCATGTCCTCAAACACCTGGCGGGTCACGGGTTTGAACAGCGTCCCGCGCTTCGTGCCGAAGCGCAGGCGGGTGTAATTGTTGTCCACATTCTCCACAATCGAATACAGGCCCACGTAATGGTTGGTGTATTGGCCGGGCACTGTGAGAAAGACCTTCGCGTAAGCGGTCCGCCCGGAAGGCACACCGGCGTCACGGAACAGGAGATACGAGAGCGGCTCGTTCATCCCGCTGGGGTCATTGACGTTATTGTGCAGGTTGAATGTGGATACGCCGCCGAGCCGCCGCCCCTTGAATCCGCGGTTCAAAGCCACCTTGAGCGGGCGTTTGAGCTGGTTGCGCGACATCATGTAGGTGTTGTTGCCCTTGTAACGCACCGACACGTCATTGAACCGCCATCCCTCGAAGTCCAGATCGGCTTTGACCTGGGGGTATTGGATGCCCATCGCTGCCGCCATGCCGTTGCGCCGGCCGTTGGCTCCCTGCAAGGGCGGTCCGCCCGCGCCGCCGCCCGCGCCGCCCGGCCCGATACCGCCGGGCGAACCCAGCACGGCGTCCAGACCGGCTCGAATCTTGCCGGCGTCCAGCTTCCCGGTCTTGTTTGTGTCCCAGGCGGCAAACCACTTCTGTCCGAGAGCTGAGAATTCCTCGCGTGAGAGCTTTCCGTCGTGGTTTGCGTCGCCTTGGTTCAAGAACAGAGGGGCGATAAACATGCCCGGACCAAAACCACCCGGACCGCCAGGGCCTCCTGGGCCACCTGGACCACCGGGCCCACCACCGCCACCAGGGCCGCCTTTGGGTTCCATGGCCTGCCACTGATCAGGCGTAAACGTCAGGTGAATCTTCCACACGTTCGTCAAATTGAAGAGTCCTTCGCCATCCAGGCGCACGACCGTCGCCGCGCCGGGAACTGTCTTTTGGAGAGCGAGCACGGTGCCGAGCAGGGCCAGCAGCAGCAAGCCGCTGAGCCCTATGGCAAAAACCCGAACCCGGCCGCCGGACTCAGCGCTCGAAGGCTTCGTTGTGGTGCTGAAGGACATGGTGAGTCAGCTCGATAGACTGCGTTTCATTTTCTGTAGTTTGCCACTGTCCACCTTAAGGCAGCATTAAGAACTCCCCATCACCCAATTATTCCACTCCCTTGTTATTCTTCGCGCCCGGCGGCCAATTTAACATTGGAAACGCGCCCAATTTGCAGTAAGGACAGGTCATGCGTGACCGATTCTACTCGATCTACTCGCACGGGCTCATTCGGGCGGCGGTGTGCCTCCCTTCGCTGCGCGTGGCTGACCCGGACTTCAACCTCGAACGGACCCTCGTCCTGGCCCGGCAGGCGTCCAAGGCCAGCGTCGCGGTTGCCCTGTTCCCGGAACTGGGCCTTTCCGCTTACACCAATGATGATCTGTTCCACCAGGACGCGCTGTTAGACGCCAGCAAAGCCGCGGTCGCGCGCCTGGTCAAGGCGAGCACCGGACTGGCTCCGGTCCTGGTCGTCGGGGTGCCCTTGCAGTTCGAGGCGAAGCTGTTCAACTGCGCGGTGGTGATCTATCGCGGGCGGGTGCTGGGCCTTGCGCCCAAGACATATCTGCCCAATTACCGCGAGTATTACGAGAAGCGGCAGTTCGCCTCCAGCCGGGATGCCGTTAGCCACGAGGTGCTCTTCCTGGGCGAGCGCGTGCCGTTCGGGAACGACTTGATCTTCGAGGCCGGCAACATCGAGGGACTTAAGCTGCACGCCGAGATCTGCGAGGACGTGTGGACGCCCATTCCGCCGAGCACTTACGCCGCGCTGGCCGGTGCGACCGTGCTCGTGAACCTTTCGGCCAGCAACATCACCATCGGCAAGGCCGAATACCGGCGCAACCTGTGCGCGTCGCAGTCGGGCAAGTGCATCGCCGCGTATCTCTATTCGTGCGCCGGTCCCGGCGAATCGACTACTGACCTCGCCTGGGACGGCCATGCGCTGATTTACGAGAACGCCGACCTGCTGGCCGAGTCGGAACGGTTCGCCGACCGCGAGCAGATGATCACAGCGGACATCGACCTGGAGCGGCTGACACAGGACCGGATGCGCACCACCAGCTTCAGCGACTCGGTCGGCGACTGCCGCGAGCGGTTGCAGGCAATGCGGCGCATACCCTTCGAGTTCCACCTGCCAGCGGGGAAGGTTGCGATGCAGCGGCAGATCGCGCGCTTCCCTTACGTGCCGAGCGATCCGCGCATGCGGGACCAACGCTGCTTCGAGGCTTACAACATCCAGGTGCACAGCCTGCTCAAGCGGCTGGCGAGCACTGGAACCAAGCGACTGATCATTGGCATCTCCGGCGGCCTGGACTCGACGCACGCGCTCATCGTCGCCGCCAAGACGATGGACCGGATGGGCCTACCCCGGAAGAACATCCTGGCTTACACGATGCCGGGCTTCGCCACGAGCAAGTTCACGCTCAGCAATGCGCACAAACTGATGAAGGCGCTGGGCGTCACCGCGGGCGAGATCGATATCAGGCCCGCCTGCCAGCAGATGTTCCGCGACATCGGCCACCCGTTCGCTGCGGGGAAGCAAGTGTACGACATCACGTTCGAGAACGTGCAGGCGGGTGAGCGGACCTCGCACCTGTTCCGCCTCGCCAACCAGCACAACGCGCTGGTGCTGGGCACGGGCGACTTAAGCGAACTGGCGCTCGGCTGGATGACCTACGGCGTCGGCGACCACATGTCGCACTACAACGTGAACTGCTCGGTCAGCAAGACGCTCATCCAACACCTCATCCGCTGGGTCGTGTCGTCCGGGCAATTCGACCAGACGACCAACGTCACTCTCGAAGCCATCCTCGCCACAGAGATCTCGCCGGAGCTGGTGCCCCATGCGAATGGCGATTCGACGAAGCCCGCGCAGAAGACCGCTGACAAGGTCGGGCCGTATGAACTGCAGGACTTCAACCTTTACTTCATCACCCGGCACGGATTCCGCCCGAGCAAAGTCGCCTTCCTCGCCTGGAACGCATGGGGAGACAAAAAGCGGGGCGCCTGGCCTGATTTGCTGCCGGCGGAGAAGCGCAACGAGTATGACCTGGCAGCGATCAAGAAGTGGCTCGCGGTCTTCCTTTATCGCTTCTTCAAGATCAGCCAGTTCAAGCGCTCGGCCATTCCCAACGGCCCGAAGGTCGGCTCCGGCGGTTCGCTCTCGCCGCGCGGTGATTGGCGCGCTCCCAGCGACTCCGAGGCCGAGGTCTGGCTCAAAGAGCTGCGCGAAAACGTACCGGGCTGACGGCCTGCAAGGTCCGGTGCAATGACGCGACGAGGAAGTCCTTGCCATCTTCGAGGTTGCCGAAGCAGTTAATGACCAGCGTTCCACCGGGGCGCAATACGCGGCGGGTGAACGCAAACGCTTCCCGGGTCAGCAGATGCGAGGGCGACGAGTCGCCCAGGAACGCGTCCAGCACGACGACGTCGTACTGCTTGCGGCAACGGTTCAAGAAATGGCGTCCGTCGTCCAGCGTCAGGTTGAGCTGGTTGGTTTGCAGGCCAAAGAAGCGAACCGCCACTGGCACGACGGCGGGGTTGATCTCGACGACGTCCACCCGCGCGCCCTGGCGGGCGAAGTCCATCGGCACGATGCCCACTCCCAGTCCGATGCAGAGAACGTCGCTGATGTTGGTCGTGTAGGCCCGCGCCAATCCCGCGAACGCGTACGTGAAATGCGAGACGCTTTGCTTCCGATCCGGATCGTAGGCATTCCGGATGAGGTTGTCATTCAGGTAAAAACGGCAGCCGCCGCCGCGCCGATCGATCACCTGGAGCATGCCGAAATGGGAGTTGCCCCGGAATAACTCGATCACATATGTGTCTGCGTCTGGGCCAGGCAGCTCTTCCCGCTAACCGCCGAACCGAGCGCCAGGAGCAGGACCAAGGCCGCCGGCCACTTGCGGCGGGCGAAGAGGAAGTAGCCGGCGCAAATCAGCATCAGCACCAGCGCCGTGAAATACATCGTGAGCGAGTTCGGCATCAGGGGAATTAAGAGATAGCCGATGAGCAGCGTGCCGGCCAGGCTGCCCAGCGTGCCGATGGAGGTGAACCACCCGACATTGCCCCCACGCCGGCCACGGACGAGCCGTTGTGACCGGTCCGCCAGCCGCCCACCCACATAGTAGCCGCAAGCCAGTGCCACCAGCGTCACGGCAATCTGCGCCGTCCAGACGAAATGCGAGAGCCCGACGTAGGGCGGGAGCATCTTGGCGCCCAGAATCTCCACCACCATGATCGCGGCACCCGTCGTCGCTGCCGTGCAATACAACTAGCGGCGCAGGCCCCGCGACAAGGCGGGTTCCACAGCGGGTGCGATTTGCTTTTTCACGCCCGGGGTTTTAATCGACGGGTGAGCCGGGAGCAATGTTTTTGCCAGCGCGCGCCTCGGGCGCCGTCAGTAACCAAGCGCGGTTTTCTTCTGCGCGGCGGTCGCAAGGGGCTCTTTCCTTTGCACAATGGCACCCTGCCCCGCCTCCATCAGCCGTCTGGTTTGATCTGCGTTGAAGCCGATGTCCGCTTGGTATTGGGCCGGAACGTCTGCTTCGGCGTAGATTGCTTCCACCGGGCATTCGGACACACAAGCGGTGCAATCAATGCATTCCTCGGGGTGAATGACCAATTGATTCTCCAGCTCGTAAAAACAGGCCACTGGGCAGACTTCGACGCAGTCGGTGAATCTGCATCCCTGACATTTACTGGTAACAACATGGGCCATAATGATCGCTAGATGTGAGTTTCACTGGCGACAAGGCTTCGAACTCCTGCGCCGGCTGAGCGGTGCCGACTCACCATCGCATCGCCAATCAGACGCACCACCTCGGCATCTGAGAAATGGTCGGTGTTGATGGTCAGACCGTATTGCAGCACATCCGAAACCTCGTGATGAAAGTGCCTCTTCACGTATCGTGCGCGGCCGCGATCGCTGCGCTGTATGTAGAGCAAAGCCGCTTTGGGACTCAGACGTTCTCTTGCCTGAATGCGCGCTATGCGTTGCTCGAGCGACCTCACTAGCCGGACATGGAAAACGTTGGGCAATTTACTGGTGACGGCATTGACGCCCCAGCCCATCAGGATGACGTTGCCCACCCCGACCAGGTTCAGGATGGTCTCGATGGACTGCTGAACAATCACCCAGGACGGCGGATGCAACCCCAAAAGTTCTTGCAGCATGTCATCGACCGTGTTGTGCGCGTCTTCGGGCAGGAATTCGGCCAGTCGGATGGGGAGCTGGTGGTCTTCCAATACCCTCACCATCAAGGTCCTGTCAAACACTCGCCAAGGCGGTTCGGCATGGGGAGCGTGCGCCTGGAGATACTCCGCGAGCCCTTCAGCGACCCGCAGGGCCCCCGAGCCTGTCTGGCGAGAAATAGCCACCGCCAAGCGCTCCGACTGCGGTTGGTCAACCCGGAGGGGTTGGTTGTTCTGCCTCGGGCGGCTGTTGAAATCTGCGAGCTGCCTGCCAAAGTCATGCTGCATAATTATCACTCAATGAGCGGCTAGCCTGGCGCCGGGATTCACTGGCTCAGTCATATGTAGTCGATCGTTGAAGTGGCAGGTCGCGTTCAACTCACCGCGACCAAAGAAACTTCCTCGTTGCGATCATCGCGGGCGATGCCCGTCGCTTGTGGATCAAGATGCGGTTTTCCGTCCACCAGAAAACGATATTGATGGTGACCGTGCGTCAGCGGCACTTGGAGAAACCACCACCCATCACGTCGCCGCTCCATAGGGAGTGAGGAAGGATTCCATTTGTTGAAATCGCCCGTAAGACTCACAGACTTTGCTCTGGGAGCGGCGCAATAAAAATTGACCGGCTTGGCCATGACCTCGGCCGCAAAGCGCGGCCCGCCCACTTGTTCATGAAGGATGTCCACAGGAGATTCCATTCCAGATCAATACTATTTACTGGGCAGATCGGCGCGCCAGCCTACAGCGTAACCACCGGGAGCGCACACGATCTCGGTCTTTGGGGTGCCTGGGGGAAGCTTCCAGTTCTCATCCAGGTGGACCCTGGTCGTGCGATCCGGCTGGATGACCACCGGAATGCGAACCGCCGGCCCCTCGGTCGTCCGCGCTCTTACAACGTAGTTCCCAGGCTGCAGGGATACCAGGCGCGGTGAAGTCGAGTAATGCCCAGCGATGTTTTCCACATGCTCAACCACTTTACCCCTGGCATCATAAATGGTGTAGTCGGTGTGCTGATACCAGATGGGATCAGTGCTTCCTTGGTTTTGATCGTCGCTCTCCTCGGCCAGGCTGGAGAAGACCTGCAAGTGTCCTGTCCCGCTGGCAGAAGTTCGGCCTGCGAGTGGATTTGGGCCCACGGGCGCCAGGGTGATTGGTTGTGACGCGCAGGACGCCAATAGAGGAATGGCGCCCAGTAGATAGAACATCGCATTGATTTTCATGGTAAGACCCTCATTCTGCATTCGTTAATTCCCGTTTCATTTCCTTCATCCTTCGCTCCAGCGCAGCAGTTCGTCTGGCCGGCGTCGCTCGCCAGGCCTTATCGGGGGCAGGCGCATCTGCCCGGTTGCACTGGCATTTGGCGGCCGCAAGTGTTTTGTATCCTGCTGGTAGCCGCACATGCGGCGAAGCCGTGCTTCCTTTGGTTCGGTGAGCAGCTCACCCATGGTCTTGAGGAGGGCAGGCACATCGATAGGTTTTTCCATCAAAGCGCCAACGCCAGCCGCAAGCGCGGTTCGGTATTGGTTAGGCATACCGGTAATGATGATGACCGGCACAAACGGATACCGAGTCGTCAAGCGCTCAAACACATCCCACCCACTCCGGAGAGGCAAATTCAAATCCAGCAGCACCAAATCGATCTGTTCCGGGGCGAATCGAACGACCGCCTCCTCGCCGTCGCAGGCTGCCGCCACTTCATAACCGGCGCCTTCCAGGACCTTCCTTACGGATTGACGCACCGCCGCATCGTCGTCAACGACATGCACACTCTTCTTCATAGCTTCCGTGGTCAACATAGTCTCGATTGCTCCCCTCCCTCGCCGCCCTTGCCATTTCCAATCAGGCAGGCGAAGCCACCTGCAGAGAGCCCTTAAGCCGAGGCCAACGGCTATTGAAACCAAGCCGGTGCCCAGCAACACGTAGACATTTTCCATAGTATCTCCTTCCGTTCATCTCCGGGGAGGTTTCGGGCGGGAGACTTAGTCTGTTCCTGAGGCAGATCATATGTCATTATTTTATCTTTATGGCCGTTGCGCCCAACGGGCGCTCGTACAGCCCTACAAAAGACTATTAACCGGTTGCGTGCCAGCGCCAGAGGCGCGACTCTCTGAGCGATTTCCTAAGGCTTTTTGAAGATTTAGTGCAAGGAAGCGGTTTAGAGATGAAACATCTGATTTCACCAGTGGTCCCCAGCGCACCACCTGGAAAAGCCCGCCGTTGCAAGTTCGTCTGCCCGGTTTCGCCCGGGTGTGCGTGGCATTCGCCTTCCTGATTGTTCGAATTGACAGCAACATTTAGAGGGCACAGGGACATCTGGGAGAGGGATTTGCGGCCATCAAAGCGGAAACGTTTTATTTCGGGATGAGTTTCCGCGTGAGATTGCGCACACTCAGTGATACACTGCTTGATTATGACCTCACGGTCATGAGATCGACCCTGGGGGCCACTGCCAAGAACGTCGCCCCGAGCGCAAAGCCGCCGATCAGTTAATCCCTATCTCCTTCGTTGATTCGGCGCTCCAGCCCACGGGATTGCCGTTGGGCATGTATACTAGCTCTCTTTTTTGCGTGCCTGCCGGAAGCTTCCAATTGTCGTCCAGGTGGACTCTCGTCGTTCGACCGGGCTCGATCGTCACCGGCAGCTTAACCTGGAGGTAATCATTTGCCTGCGCCTTCACGATGTACCGGCCGGCCGGCAGAGCCACTCGACGGGGAGCTTGTTCGTAATGCCCGGTCGTGTTGTTCACGCGCTTCACCAGCTTCCCGTGTAGATTATAGATACTATAATCGCTGTGTTGATACCAGACGGGATCTTGGCTGCCTTGATTCTGATCATCACTTTCCTCATCCAGACAGGAGAAAACCTGCAGTTCACCTTTAGAAGCCATTCTCTGGCTCCCAACAGGATTAGGCCCGACAGGCGCAAGAGCGACCGGCGTTGAGGAGCAGCCGACCAACAATAAAACTAGGCCGGTGCCCAGAAACAGGTAGACACTTTTCATAATACTTTATTCCCTTCATCTTAGAACAATTTGGCGTAACATACGTCTTTACTTTATGGCCGTTGCGACCGACGCGCGGTCCTGCGGCCCTGCGAAGGACTCTTAGCCGGTTGCGTGCCAACGCCAGAAGCGCGACTGTTTGGCTGACTTCCTGAGGCTTTTGGAAGATCTAGTGCAATGAAGCGGTTTAAAGACGGAACATCCGGTGTCACCAGTGGTCCCCAGCCAACCACCTGGAAGAGCCCGTCGTTGCAAGTTCGCGTGGCCGGCTTCGCCCTGGCGGTTGTGGCGTTCGCGTTCCTGATCGTTCGCATCGACCGCAATATCTGGCAAGCGCAGAGACATTTGCAGGAGGGGTTTAGGGACATTAGAGCGGAGAAGTTCTATTTCGGTGTGAAGTTACGCGTCAGACTGCGCAAACTTAGCGATGCGCTGCTCGATTATCACCTTTCGGGCAACCCCACTGACCTCCAGACTTTTCACCAAGAGGCGCGCGCGCTTGAAAACTGGCTGGAGGCCACGAAGGCGGGGTTCGTGGCTGCAAACGAACGAGACGCCTTTGCCAAATTGGAGGATTCCTACAGCGGATTTCTGGCGCGGGTCGATCCGCTCCGGCGAGGCAATGACTCGCGGCCCGTTGATCGCGAGCACTTTGACGCGGCTTATGAGGAGGTAACACGGGACTACCAGCCCGTCCTCAATGCCTGCGAAAAGGTGGTTCAGTCGGAACAGGGCGCGTTCGATGCCTTTCTCCGAAAGTCCGATCGCGCGCTGCTCTCGCTCCAGCGGCAATTCCTGCTTTCACTGCTGTTGTTGGTCGCCCTTGCGGTTGCCTTGGCTTTGCTGATTTATCGCGGTATGATTGGACCTCTGCGCGCCCGGCTCAGCGAGAGCGAGGCCCTCATTGCTCGGCAGGAGAAGCTGGCCGCCCTTGGGGCGCTGGGCGCGGGCGTCGCGCACGAGATACGAAACCCCCTCACCGCGATCAAGTTTCGGCTCTTCAGCCTGCAGAAGGCCTTGCCGCCAGACTTTGCCGACAACGACGATATCCGCACCATCAGCGAGGAGCTGAACCGCCTGGACCGGATTGTGAAGGAGTTCCTGCAATTCGCCCGTCCGGCCGAGCCGGACCTGGTTCCTGTCCCCGCCGAGCGAGTCCTTCAGGAAGTGCAAGACTTCATGAAATCCGAGCTGGAGCAGGCCGCCATCGACCTCAAGCTCGAGGTTTCGCAGCCGGCCTGGATCTTCGCTGACACTTACCAGCTCAAACAGGTGCTGATCAATCTCATCCAGAACGCCGCCGACAGCATTGGGAAGAACGGCGTGATCACGCTGGGACTCAAGGCCGGCGCCGCAACGTTCGCCGGGAAACGCCGGGCCGCTACCATTCTATCGGTCAGTGATACGGGCAAGGGGATTCGGAGGGAGCTGCAGAAACGGCTTTTCGATCCGTTCTTCACCACCAAGGAAGGGGGGACCGGCCTGGGTCTGGCCATCGCGGCGCGGATCGTTGAAAAGCACGACGGGCTCTTGCGTTACCGGACTGAGCTCAATCAGGGCACCACGTTCGAGATCGTCTTGCCCGGGACAGGAGACTATGCATCCAAGATTACTGTTGGTGGAAGATGACCTGGGCACGGCTTCGGCGTTGCAAAAAGTCCTGCAGGCGGAAGGCTACGGGGTGGACCTCGCCGCGCGGGGCGACGAAGGGTTGGCCCAGGCCAAGGACCGTGCCTTCGATTTGGTCCTGACCGACTTGAAGCTGCCCGGAATCAGCGGGCTGGAACTGGCGGCGCAACTTCGCGTCGCCAAGCCGAAGCTCCCCATCATCATCATGACCGCCCACGGCACAACCGACACGGCCATCGAAGCCACGAAACTCGGCGCCTACGAGTACCTGGTCAAACCCTTTGAAGCGGACGACTTGCTGGAGCTGGTTGCCTCCGCAGTGGCCCATTCGCGGCTCATGTCCGAGCCCGTCGAGATGGGTGAAACCCGCACCGCGCGCTTTGCCCTAATCGGCCAGAGCCGCGTCATGCAAGGCATCTACAAAGAGGTGGGCAGAGTTGCCGCCACGCCGGCGACCGTGCTCATCCGCGGAGCAACCGGCACCGGGAAAGAGCTGATCGCCCGGGCCATCTACCACCACAGCGACCGGGCGGACAAGCCGTTCATCGCGGTGAATTGCGCGGCAATTCCAGAGACGCTGTTGGAGAGCGAGCTGTTCGGCCATGAACGCGGCTCCTTTACTGGCGCCCAAGCCCAGCGCATTGGCCGTTTTGAGCAGGCCCACGGCGGCACGATCTTCCTGGATGAGATCGGCGATCTCAATGCAAACACGCAGTCGAAATTACTGCGCGTGCTCCAGGAAAGATGCATCCAGCGGTTGGGAGGCGACGCTACCATCGCGGTGGATGTCCGGGTGCTGGCGGCGACCCATCGCGACTTGGAAACCGCCATTAAGGAACGGGAGTTCCGTGAGGACTTGTACTATCGCTTGAGCGTCGTGACGATTCACCTGCCGGTCCTCAGCGAACGGGCCGAGGACATCCCGGACCTGGTCAAGTTCTTCATTAGCCGCTACGCCGGCGAAGTCGGCGTTGAAGCCCCCTCGATTCAACCCGAGGCGGTTTCGCTCCTGCAAACTCAGCCTTGGCCAGGCAATGTCAGGGAACTGGAGAATGTGGTGCGTCAAGCGCTGCTGGTCTCGAGACCCTTTGCCATCAGCGTCGAGCATGTGCGACAGGTTCTGGCCAAGGACCGCAAGCCACAGCCCCTTGAGAGTCAGACCCACTCGGCCTATGTGGCCGACCTTCTGGCCCGCGCGCAGCGCGGCGAGGAACATAATGCCTACCTGAAGATGATTGCCGACCTCGAGCCGGAACTCTTCGCCCAGGCCATTCGGCTGGCCCAGGGCAATCAGGCCAAAGCCGCCCGTTGGCTAGGCGTCACGCGGCTTAAGATGCGGGAGACGCTAACTCGTCTCGGCCTGCATCCCTCGAACGGAAACCTGGGAGATGGATGATCCCCGAGGTGGATTCTCCGGGCCGAGAATGAAGTTTTCCGCGCGGGCGGAACTGGGATAGCGGAGCGGGTGAAGTGGATCGCCACGGACCACCAGTGGAACCGGATATGCCACCGGCGGGAGCCCCTTCCGCCTCACACAATGGGGAAACCACGCAAAATCGGTTGGGCTATGGGTTTCCCCCTCGTTGGCATATTCAAAGCTAAAGGAGCCGCCATCAGTCAATCAAACCGTGTTTTGCTTGTATAGATCATGAATGCAATGATACCAGCTAGCCGCGATCGCCTGCTGGCGCCACTGGCGACCATACCAGCGTCCCAAGTGAGTGATGGCGATATTGATTGGTACCCGCCGGTGGACATCCTGGAAGACGCTGAGGAGTACCTCTTCAGGATCGACCTGCCCGGAACCAAACCGGAGGACGTACAAGTAGTCGCTAAGGGAGATGGGCTGATCATTTCGGGCGACCGTCCTGAGACGGAGCGGGAGAATAAGAGGTGCTTGCGAGTCGAGCGCCCGCGCGGGCATTTCGAGCGCCGTTTCGCGCTTCCAGATGACGCCAGCAGGGAGCAGATCGTCTCCGAATCCAAGGTGAGCGTTCTCGAAGTGCATGTGCGCAAGGTCAAGTCCCTGGCGCAGAATCCAGCGACGGGGAAAGCGCCACCAAGGCAGCGAATCGCTTTCATGACATGAACTCGCCTGGTCACAGCCCAAGGGCACACCGCGAATCCCCGATGGGACGCAAGAGGGTGGTGCGTCAGGTGGAGGCCCGCCATCAAGCGGACGAGGCTGGCGGCAATAACTGGCCTATTCGCACGGTGGTGGCGGACGATTCACCGTTGGTATTGAAGACTCTTAGCTCGTTTCTCGAACAGCAGCGCGATATCCAACTCGTCGGCACCGCCACAGACGGTCCCCATGCCGTGCGGCGAGTGGTCGAGTTAGAGCCAGACCTGGTATTGATGGACTCGCGGTTGTCGGGACTGAATGGATTGGAAGCGGCTCGCCAGATCAAGGCGCGCGAGCGTGCGCCTGCGGTCATCATCGTCACGGAGGACGACACCCCGGGATGCCGGGCCGCAGCCAGCGCCGCCGGCACGGATGGTTTTGTTGGAAAGGGGCTCATTTTCAAGCAGTTACAAATGGAGATCAGGAGACTGTTTCCTGGAACACCACCTTGAGGCGCCAGGACGTTACGCTACCGCGTAACGTTATGCCCGGCGCAGCAGCCGCAGCCAGTCGAATCGAACAATCTACCACCCGCTTGATCCCCTCCGATAAGTGAGACGGCACGCACCTGCACCCTTCTGAGCTTAACTTCCAGTCGGAATGAGCCGAAAGCCCAATGAAATCGAGGTGGTCTCGATTTCGTCGGGCTACACGCTAGGATTTTGGCGGGGCCGCGAAGAGCGGGGCCAAACCCAGTTTTTGTA
>Ga0181538_10003065_pt1 | contig 16669 bp, 12 predicted proteins | sample PEATcosm2014_Bin_40_FD_119773 | JGI IMG/M metagenome (GOLD analysis project Ga0181538, IMG submission 119773) | Peatland microbial communities from MTU Mesocosm Facility, Houghton, MI, USA - PEATcosm2014_Bin23_30_metaG | ecosystem: Environmental > Terrestrial > Soil > Wetlands > Peat | place...
ATAGTGTTCTAGTTCAGATACCTCCCGTACACATTGACCCGTAGATTTAGGAGGGCTTATGCGCTACGGTGTGTCTATGAATACCTATGGCACGATTGTTCCTAAATTATTTAGTCTAAAATCCAAATCTCTTTCTAGGCCAGCTAAACAACGGCTAAAGTGGATGGACTACTACCAAACGCATAACCATAACGCCCGGCTAACCTGCCGTCACTTTGGTATTAGCCCTGACGTGTTTTACCGCTGGAAACGCCGTTACAGTCCCTATGACTTGCGTTCGCTAGAAGACATTCCCAGCCGGCCTACTAATACCAGGCACCCTAACACTGACCCGTTAGCGATTAAGCGTATTAAATACTTACGCGAGTTACATCCGAGGTGGGGCAAGAAGAAGATACATGCCATATTGGTTAGTGAGGGTTTTAGTATTAGTGAAAGCGGCGTGGGCCGGACACTGCATCGCTTGCGAATCCGAGGCTTATTGAATGAACCTCCGATCGTAACAGCTAGGCTAGCTGGTAAGAAGCGCCGCTATGCTAAGCGGCTCCACGCCGAGAGAAGAGATTGGGCATACCTGCCTAAATTGCCCGGAGATCTGGTCCAGCTAGATACCCTGCATATTACTACTTGTGATCACAAACGGCGTTACCAATTCACGGCTAGTGACTACATAAGCAAGCATACAGCCAGGCAAGCCAGCCATAGTATTACCTCAACCGCCGCCAGCCACATGTTAGACACGATTGCCCAACGCATGCCAATAACTCCCAAAGTGATTCAGGTTGATGGCGGCAGCGAGTTTAAAGCTGTTTTTGAGAAAGCCTGTGCCCAACGGGGCATCCGCCTATTTGTCTTACCGCCCCACAGTCCTAAGCTGAACGGCATGGTAGAGCGAATGAACCGTACTTCACGCGAGGAAATCTATGATCTAGGCCTGGACTTTACTTTAAACATTGAAGAGCACAACCAACTGCTAGAAGAACAAGACCATATCTATAACCATATTAGGCCACATGAGGCTCTTGGCCTTAGAACACCAGACGAGTACTATAAGAGCATTATTACTAATTAGCCAATGTGTACGGCTAGTAGTGAACTCGTACAGATAGTTTAATTAAGCAGAATTTTCCTGTAATTTAGAGTGACATTGTAGTCACAGCTGTTTTATACTTGAGGGTAAGTCTTACAATGAATCCAACAACGAAAAAAAGAACACACCCTGGTCTTACTAATATTGCAACACTTCTCGTTGGTAGTGCTTTAATTGGTCAGTTGTTGGGTTTTCTGCGAACTAAACTTATCAATGGAAACTTTCCAGCTACCGGTCCAGGTAGCACCGATTCATATTTTGCAGCATTTAATATTCCCGACTTTTTCTTCTTTACATTAGCTGCCGGGGCACTTGGTGTTGCTTTCATGCCGGTATTAGCAGACCGGCTACACAAAGGCGACAAGCGGGGCATGTGGGAATTGTCGACCAGCTTGCTCAATCTATTAGTTGGCATCATGTTTGTAGTTGGTATCTTAATTTTTATATTTGCCGAACCATTAGTACACTATGTCATTTCCCCAAATTTAACGCCCCAGCAATTACATAATACCGTTACTATTATGCGTTTTTTGGCGTTTAACCCGCTTTTATTTACCATATCCGGCGTTTTAACTGCAACCCAACAGACTCTCGGACGATTTTTCTTTTATGCCTTAGCACCGATGTTCTATAACGCTTCAATTATTGCTAGCATATTTGTTTTTAAACACAACGTCGGCATTATTGGCCTTGGTATTGGAGCATTATTTGGTGCGGTATTGCAGCTTGCAATCGTTTGCACCGGATTATTTGGGACTAATTTCCACTGGTCACCAAAAATTCTTTGGCGAAGCTCAGACTTTCATACGATACTTCATCAATTACCGCCGCGTTCTCTCGATCAAGGTATTGACCAAGTTGAAAGTATCGTCGAAACGCACTTTGCACGGCGGCTTGGTACTGGATTTATTAGTTATTACAATAATGCCTATACCTTAGCCACGGCACCAACTTTTTTAATTGGTACAGCAATCAGTACGGCTGCATTTCCCCAGATGAACAACCGTTTATCGCAAGGGCGACCAGATTTATTCCGCAAAGAGTTTCTTCAAATAATTAGAGCCATGATTTGGGTTGCGATGCCAGTAGCAGTGATTTGTTTCTTTACTAGAGGATACCTTGCACGCTTAATCTTCACTCGTAGCAGCAGTAATATAGCCACAATTTTTGGTTTCCTAACGATCTTTATTTTCTTTGCTATTCTCTATACCATTATTTCCCGTTGGTTTTACTCTCACAAAGACACTAAAACGCCATTATTTGTATCAATATTTATTATTATCATTAACATCACGTTAGTTACTTTTCTAGCCCGACCAGCGCCTAATGGTTATGGTGTCAGTGGACTTGCAATAAGCCAATCTTTATCAGCCATGATTGAAGTCATAACACTGTCGATTATTATGTTAAAGCGAGATCGCAAATTACTAGATAGAAAATTTTTATATGGGTTAGGGAAAATAGTATCAGTAACTGGGTTTAGTGTTTTTGTTTGTTTTATCATGATCCAATTATTCCCTCTTGAATTAAAAGACCACGGTGTCATTACCCTCGGTAGTAAATTAATGCTTATCGCTGGTATGACAATGTTGGTTCATCTTGGCATGTCAGCTTTGTTCGGTCTGGAAGAGTCTAAGCCTATCCTAAACAAGATAAAAAGGATTGCCTTAAAACCAATTCGTTTCGGTTACTAGTACGACCTCTGTTATAATGCAGACCATGGATCAGACTAAAATCCGAAATTTTTGTATCATTGCCCATATTGATCATGGTAAATCGACCCTAGCTGATCGTCTATTGGAAATAACCGGCACAGTAGAGCATCGGTTAATGAAAAACCAGATGTTGGATCGCATGGATTTGGAACGTGAAAAAGGTATTACTATCAAACTGGCAGCTGTTTCCATGAATTATCATGGCTATGAGTTAAATTTAATAGACACTCCCGGCCATGTCGATTTCTCATATGAAGTTTCCAGAAGCCTAGCGGCTTGCGAAGGGGCGTTGTTATTAGTGGACGCTTCCCAAGGCATCCAAGCCCAAACATTAGCAAATGTGTATTTAGCTCTTTCGGCAAATTTAAAAATTATCCCGATTATCAATAAGATCGATCTACCTGCTGCTGACATTGATTCAGTTACAGCGGAAATTGTCGGTTTATTAGGTTGTGATAAAGAATCTATTTTAGCTGTCAGTGCTAAAACCGGCCAAGGAGTTGAAACTGTCTTAGAAAAAGTTATTTCGGATATACCTGAACCTAGCGGCAATATTCAATCGCCTGCTCGGGCGCTGGTTTTTGACAGTTATTATGATGATTTCCGAGGAGTAATTTTATATATCCGGATGGTTGATGGCAGTATTCATCAACATGATCATATTCGTTTATTGTCTGCAGTTAGCCATACTCAGGTGCTTGAAGTTGGTAGACTAGTTCCGCAACTGTTACCAACAAAAATTCTTATGCCTGGTGAAATAGGCTATGTAGTTACTAATTTTAAGTTTGCCCGAGAAGCCAAAGTTGGTGACACTTTAACAATAGACGATGAAAAGATAGTTAAATCTTTGCCGGGTTACCAAGATATAAAGCCATTCGTTTATGCGGGTTTCTTCCCGGACAGCCATGAACAGTACCACACTTTAAAAGACAGTATTGAACGATTAAGTTTAAGTGATTCCGCTCTTCAATTTACTCCGGAAAATTCACCGATGTTGGGTCATGGTTTCCGAATCGGGTTTCTTGGATTACTGCATCTAGAGATTATTCGCGAACGTTTAGAGCGGGAATATGATCTTTCGCTGATAGTAACTAATCCGTCGACTGACTACAGAGTGATACTTACTAACGGAGAGGAAATTGTTATTCAATCAGCTTCAGCCCTACCCGATCAAAGCAGGGTGCTAGCTATAAAAGAACCTTGGATCAAGGGAGAAATAGTTTGTCCAAAAGATTATGTAGGAAGTGTAATGGAACTAATCGCCAGCAAACGCGGACTACATAAAAATTTAAATTATGTCGATGATAAACTGAGCGTGATAACGTTTGAAGCACCGTTGGCAAATATGCTGACAGATTTTTATGACCAACTAAAAAGTTTATCCAGTGGTTATGGCACATTTAATTATGAACTTGATGATTACCGACAGGAAAACCTGGTTCGGCTTGACTTCTACGTTGCTGGAGATAAGCTCGATGTTTTAAGCATGATAGTTCATCGTAGTGAAGCACAAACTGTTGGTCGACAAATTATTGAGAAGTTAAAAGCAGTTATACCCAAACAACAATTCCAAGTTAGTTTACAGGCCGCAATTAACGGTAAATTTATTGCCAGAGATGACATCAGTGCATATCGTAAAGATGTAACCGGCTCGTTATATGGTGGCGATATTACAAGAAGGAAGAAATTATTAACAAAACAAAAACGCGGCAAACAACGGATGAAACGCTTTGGTAAAGTTGATATTCCACCCGAAGCCTTCGCAGTTATGCTAAAAAGATAGTTTAATTAAAAGCCTTTGTTACAATAAGTAAGATGACAGCCCAAGAAATTCGAAAAGCTTATATAAATTTTTTTAAAGCCAGAAACCATACCCAAATTCCGAGGGCATTACTGGTCCCTAAGGATGATCCGTCGACCTTGTTTACGGGAAGTGGCATGCAACCGTTAATACCATATCTATTGGGCCAGGAACATCCAGATGGGGCAAGATTGGTCGACAGTCAGACTTGTTTAAGAATTCAGGATATTGAAGAAGTTGGAGACAACCGTCATACAACTTTCTTGGAAATGCTTGGCAACTGGAGTCTAGGTGATTATTTTAAGCAAGAACAGTTACCATGGATATTTGAATTCTTAACTAAAGAAATTGGATTAGACCCCCAGCGAATTTATGTAAGTTGCTTTATTGGCAACGAAGCCCAGAATATTCCGAAAGATAATGAAAGTGCGGCGATTTGGGAAGGACTTTTTAAAGGTGTTGGTATTGATTCAAAACAAGTAGATATTGGCAGCGAAGAAAAAGGCTACCAAGTTGGTGAGCAAAATGGACGGATCTTTTTTTACGGCGACAAAAACTGGTGGTGTCGGTCCGGTAATGCAGAATCAATGCCGGTAGGCGAACCGGGCGGTCCTGACAGCGAAATGTTCTATCTATTTCCATATATCACGCATGATAAAAAATACGGTGAGTTATGCCATCCAAATTGTGAATGTGGACGCTATAGCGAAATAGGCAACTCAGTGTTTATGGAGTATTTAAAAACCGAAAACGGCTTTGAAAAGCTGCCTAAAAGAAACGTTGATTACGGAGGCGGACTAGAGCGTTTGGCAGCAGCTGCGATAGACTCACCGGATATGTTTAAAGGTAGTTTACTATGGCCGATAATCGAAAAACTTGAGGAACAGTCCGGGAAAAATTACGAATCCCATACTAATTCAATGCGTGTCATAGCCGACCACTTCAGGGGAGCAACTTTTCTAGCTGTTGATCAAGTTGTACCTAGCAACAAAGAGCAAGGCTACGTTATGAGACGATTAATCCGTCGAGCCGTTCGTTTTGCATTTGATCTTGGGATTGAGCAGAATTTAACAAATCAAATTGTTCCGGTAATTGCTGACTTGTATAAAGAGGATATGCCCGAAGTGATGAACAATGAAAAATTAGTAACTGATATTCTAAATAAAGAAGAGATTTTATTTAGGAAAACCCTAAAAGCCGGAGTTAGAGAATTTGCTAAAATGGCTGGCGGAACAATAACCGGCGATACCATTTTCAGACTTTACGACACCTTCGGTTTCCCGGTAGAGCTGAGTGTAGAAGAAGCTTTTGCCGGGAATGTCGAATTAGATTCAAACTGGCGCAAACGATTTGATGAATTGATGGAGTTGCAAAGGGAACGATCACGTACGGCGACAAAAGGTGAATTTAAAGGCGGGTTGGCTGATCACTCGGAAATCATCACAAAATATCATACCGCAACACATCTGATGTATCGGGCTCTGCGGATTGTACTGGGCGATCATGTTGTCCAACGCGGTAGCAATATAACTTCTGAAAGATTACGATTCGATTTTTCTCATGGGGAGAAAATGACTCCCGAACAAATTCAAAAAGTTGAAAAAATTGTAAATGAACAAATTGATAAAGATTTACCAGTCAGTTGGGTAGAAGAGAATACCCAACAAGCTTTTACCAAGGGCGTAGCCGGAGCATTCGGTGATCGCTACGGTGAAATTATTAAGGTTTATACAATCGGCGATCCAAATGGTGAATATTTTTCGCGTGAGATTTGCGGTGGCCCGCACGTAGAGCATACCGCTCAACTAGCCGACGGTGGAAAACGTTTCAAAATTATCAAAGAAGAAAGTTCATCAGCTGGAGTGAGAAGGATTAAAGCAATACTTCAGTAATTCTCGGGAGTAACGCGTGTTATAATCATAGGGATTATGCTTCCCAAATTTAAGAAAATGGGTAAGTCTTTGGTTAACAAAGCCGCCAAAGGAACCCTTATCGCCGCAACAACTGCAAATAAAGGAATCCATTCCGTGCGATCAAAAAAGAAATCAGATCGCGATCAGTATATTGTGGCGCTAGATATTGGTACAGAATTTATAAAAGCGCTGATTGGTCGGATAGTTGATACTGATAAAGCTGAAATAATCGGCGTTGGACGATCACACCAATCGTTAAGTGATATGCAAGCCGGTGCCATTTCTGATATTGCCAGCGTTGTTGAAAACTGCGACAAAGCCCTCAGCCAAGCTGAGGCTGAAGCCGGTATTTCAGTCCGCCCAGCAATCATTGGAATTGCCGGTGAGTTAGTAAAGGGCACGACAACAACAGTCCGTTTTAAACGTAAATTATCCGAAAAACCAATGGATATTGCCGAAATCGAAAGAATTATCCATATCGTTCAGGAAAAAGCTGAAGCAGCAGCCAAACAACAGGTAATGATTGAACTTGGCGGAAAAGATATTGGCGTAAGGCTTGTTAATAGCGCGATTGTTAGCATTGACATTGATAGCTATAAAGTTACAAATCCGATTGGTTTTCAGGGTAAAGAAGTGGTTGTACAACTTTATACTGCTTATGCGCCCCTAATTCACTTAGGAGCTTTGGAAAAAACCGCGAGCGAACTTGACCTCGACTTACTGGCAGTGGCCGCGGAACCATTTGCTGTTGCACGCTCAGTTATTGGCAATGATCCTAATGCTACGATGAGTGCTATTCTAATGGATGTTGGTGGTGGCACGACCGATATTGCTGTAATTGATGAGGGCGGCGTACAAGGCACAAAAATGTTTGGTATTGGAGGCCGCGCTTACACAAGATCGATTGAACGAGACCTCGGAGTAGAATTCGAGCAAGCTGAGGAATACAAACTTGATCTTGGATTAAATCACTTACCACAAAGTAAAATTCCAGCCGTTGAGAAATCACTTCAGAAAACACTAGATGTCTGGATTGACGGCGTGGAACTTGCCCTAGGTGAATTTGAACAACTTGATCATCTACCCAACCATATTCTGCTTTGTGGTGGGGGATCCAGCTTAGATATGCTGATGGATGAGCTTCAGGCTACTGAGTGGCACAAAGAACTGCCATTTACTAAAAAACCGATTGTAAAGCATATTCAACCGGATCAAGTAGTAGGAATTACTGATAAGACGGGTCACGTAACTGACCACACTTTTATAACAGCTATGGGATTATTGAGGGTTGGCATTGATACTATGCAACAAGCTGGCAATGCTCCAACTAATTCAATTCGTGAAAAGTTAGATAGAATGTTAAAGATATGAGCCCCAACCATAAAGACACTGTTTATATTGATATTGATGATGAAATAACTAGCATCATTGATAAAGTTAGTTCTGCTGACGAAAAAATAGTAGCCGTTGTTTTACCGAAAAGAGCAACTATGCTACAGAGTTCTGTCAACATGAAATTACTTAAAAAAGCTGCTGATGCGGCTCATAAGCAAGTGGTTTTAATAACATCTGAAACAAGTTTATTACCTTTAGCGGGGCTAGCTGGATTACATGTTGCTAAAACTTTGCAGTCTAAGCCAGAGGTGCCAGCTGCCGCGGAAGACCTACTAGAAAAAACCGCAGGCCATAATTTTATTGATGCTAGCGATGAAGAAGCAGAGGATTTTGATACTAAATCAGCGGGCGATAAGCCAATTGGTAAATTAGCCGGTCTTCCGGATGAACCGGTTGAAGAAGCCAAGAAAGTTATGCCAGAACTAACGCCTCTGCCGATTCCAAGAGCGGCTTCTGAAGATGCTGCAATCGAGATAGATAACACCGAAGAAGAGGCTGCCGAAGACAGTAAAAAAGAAGAAAAAACAAAAGAACCGATTAATAAAAAACTGAAAGTCCCTAATTTTGAAAAGTTTCGTATTCGTTTAATATTAGGCTTTATTCTGCTAATTATTATTATCGTTGGTTTTATTCTCGCCAATTCTATTCTCCCCAAAGCCGTAATTTCGGTCTATACCAAAACCAGTAATATCAACAATACATATACAGTTAATATTGACTCGACTGCAACCTCGGTAAATACAAGTAATTCGACAATTCCAGCTCAAATCCAACAAACCCAAAAAACTGCATCACAACAAGTTACTACTACAGGTCAAAAAAATGAAGGGACTGAAGCAACTGGAACAATCACTATGACCGCTATTGAATGTAATACTAATCTACCTTACGATGTTCCCTCAGGCACTGGACTTAGTGCAGATAAATTGCCATTTATCACACAACAGAACACAACATTCTCTATCAATGGTACAAATAAAAATCATTGTATTTACTATAATGCTACTACACCTACCAGCATTACAGCTCAAAGCCCTGGTGCAGCTTACAATATTGGGCCTACTACTTTTAGTGTTGCGGGACGTTCAGATGTGGACGCAACATCGTCTCAAGCAACTTCTGGGGGGACAGATAATGTCGTTCAAGTAGTTTCACAAGCTGATATTACTAATGCCGAACAGAAGATAAGTAGTGCCGATACGAGTTCCATTAAATCAGCACTCTTTACAACTCTACAGCAAGACGGATTAATGCCTATCTCGGGAACATTTATAGCAAATCAACCAGCTATAACCACTAGCGCCAATGTTGGTGACCAAGCTACGTCAGTAACTGTTACAGAAACTACCACATATTCAATGTTCGGGGTTAAAGAGAGTTATTTACAGACTATCGTAGACAGTAATTTAAATCATCAAATTAATACTTCTCAACAGTCAATAATAAATGATGGTCTTAGTAGTACATCATTTACCGTGTTAAACCAGACAGCCAATACAGCTCAGTTAACTTTCCCGACCACAGCTTCTATTGGCCCGAAATTTGATTTGAATAACCTAAAGAAGCAAATAGAAGGTAAAAAATCTGGTGATGTCAAAACAATTATTGGTTCTATTCCCGGAGTGACAAATGTGAATGTTCATTTTAGTCCATTTTGGGTGAGTGCAACACCAAAAAATGTAAACAAGATCACTATTGACATAAAAAAGAGTTCATAAATGACTAGCGACTCTGCCGTTAAAACATATCTTGCATTAGATATTGGCCTACAAAGAATTGGTGTTGCTATTGCTCAGAGTGACAGCCGTTTGCCTAAACCATTAGATGTAATTTTCAACAATGACAATTTTATTGATCAACTGGAACAACTAATTCAAATTAATAACGTTAATGAACTGATAATTGGAATCCCTCATGGACTAGATGGACAATCAACTGAACAGACTCGATATACAGAAGAATTTGTTCCAACATTGAAGAAAAGTATCAATTTACCAATATACAAACAAGATGAAGCAGTGACATCAGTGCAAGCTGAGGAAGAATTAATTGCTCGAGGAAAACCCTATTCCAAAGGTGATATTGACTCTTTAGCAGCAACGTACATATTGGATGATTTTCTTCAACAATCTAGAATAGAATCAACATGAAGTATCGTTACACAAAAAGGACTCGTCGCCAAAGGCTTAAATCATTTCTAATAATCATTTCAGTAATTGTCGTTATTTTAATAATTGCAACTATATTAGTTCGTCATCAATTTAATGATGATCTAAGGGCTGTAAATAATAATCCTCAGGCTAAAATTGTAAAAATTGCCAATGGTTTATCAGTTAACCAGATTGCTGATTTATTGCATTCTGACAAACTAATTCGTAGCAGTTGGGCATTTGAATGGTATGTGCGAACAGATGAGATTAATAGCGATCTTGAAGCAGGTACATACGCCTTATCGGCAAACCAGACCATTCCTTCAATTGTGAGTATCTTGACGCAAGGTAAGGTTGCTACCAAGCTAGTAACGATTATACCTGGCCAACGTATCGATCAAGTAGAATCAACCTTAATTAATGATGGATTTTCGCCATCATCTGTTAACAAAGCATTACAGCCAAGTCAGTACGAAGGTTTACCAGCTTTGTCTGATAAGCCAGCTGGTGTAAGTCTGGAAGGATTATTATATCCTGATTCGTTTCAGAAAACCGCCAATACCGGACCATCTGTAATAATAAGAGAATCACTTGTTGAGATGGGGCAGCACTTAACGCCTGCTCTTCAAGCAGCTTTTGCCCAGGAGGGACTGACAATGTATCAAGGAATTACACTGGCCTCAATGGTTGAAAGTGAAGTATCCAATCCAAATGACCAGACACAAGTAGCTCAAGTGTTCTTAAAACGCCTTAATTTGGGCATGCCGCTTGGCAGTGATGTCACGGCATATTATGGATCAATCATAAATGGGTTATCCCCTAGTGTTTCTTATGACTCCCCGTATAATACTTTGTTGCATACCGGACTACCGCCCACTCCAATTAGTAATGTTAATGACCAAGCATTAAATGCGGTAGCTCACCCAGCCACAACAGATTGGTTATATTTTGTTACGGGTGACAACGGAATTACCTACTTTTCTCAAACAGCTCAACAACAACAAACAAACACTGCTCTCTATTGTCATAAATTATGTAGTCAATAGAGCCAGAACAATTATCTGTGATACATACAATACTATCTGTGGTCAGAGTTTGTAGCATGTTATAATTTTATTTGATGACGAACTTCCTGAAATCATCTTTATCGTCAGGCCTAATCATGTTGTTTTACAAGCGGTCGAATTAAAACTCGTACTACTTAGACCATGATTGGATTTTAGCGAAATATTTATTCACTAGGAGATAGCATTCGTACTCTAACAGAAGTAATTCAAACTAGATTCCAAAAACGTGAATCTCAAACAATTAAAATGGGTTGGCGTCGGTTTATACGTCCACTACGTCTTGTGCGGAAAAGAGCTATACGTTACGGCTTATTAGCTGTGAATATCATTATCCTGTTGATTGTAATTGATACCTGGTATGTGAACTCATCATCAAATCAATCTGTTACTACTTCAGCTTTGAGCTCATCTAATATTAATAACCAAATAGTAAACCCCCTTGATCAATTGTCGGCAGCTGATATAGCTCAAACAGTAGCCGTAATGGTCAATTTACCCGAGCAAACTGCAGTTAGAAATGAAGCCGAATCCGTTCAGGCCGAATTAGCAGTTGCTCCCGCTGAGAACGTAGTTGTAAGTAAGCCGCAAGTCGTCGCAACAGCTCTAAAAAGCCGTAGTGATATACAAATCTACATTGTTCAACCTGGTGATACCACAAATTCATTAGCTGCTAAATTTGGTATAACTTCAACCAGCATTACTTGGTCGAATGGATTAACGGGGACTAACCTGAATGTTGGAACCAAATTGGTTATCCCTCCAATCAGCGGCATAGTCTATACGGTTAAATCCGGAGATACCCCACAGAGTTTAGCAAAAACATATAGTGCCAGCGCTGGTCAGATAATTTCTTTTAATGACGCTGAATTGACTGGATTAATACCAGGAGAACAAATAGTTGTTCCAAACGGCCAAGAACCAGCGCCTAGTTTCCCAACCTACAATCTGTATAATGCGGGCGCCGCAACGTATGGGGGAGATGGTTACGATTTTGGTTATTGTACTTATTGGGTAGCTCTTCGTCGCATACAGGTTGGTAAACCGTTGCCCAATGATCTAGGTAATGCCTCTTCATGGGGATATTTAGCTCACGCATATGGTCTCAGTACAGGAACGACTCCCCAGCAATACGCTGCCGCCGCGGTTGGTGGAGGAGGAGAGGGGCATGTTGTATTTGTTGAATCAGTCAATGCCGATGGTAGTATAAATATTTCTGAGATGAACTTTGAGGGTTGGGATGTAGTTGATCATCGAACTATTCCGGCTAGTACAGCTGATTCCTATATTTATATTTATTAATTTTCATAGTTGTGACTGTTATTAAACTAACCGATAGTAAATACTTTATAAGTTGCATAATTATATAATATATGATGGAATAATAAATATGTTTATTGATAAAGCCCATGTATTTATAAAAGCTGGCGATGGCGGGAAAGGTCATGTCAGTTTCAGGCATGAAAAATTTATTGAACGTGGTGGTCCCGATGGAGGCGATGGCGGGAAAGGCGGAGACGTAATCTTTGTTGCTAATCGCAATCATAATACTTTGGCACAATTTAGATTTCAGAAAAGGCTAATTGCTCAATCTGGATCTGACGGAGGTAAGCAGCGTCGCCATGGGAAGAGTGGAGAGAATCTTATCGTGTCAGTCCCAATTGGTACAGTGTTGGTTGACGATAAGGATAAAATAATTGCTGATCTAACACAGGATGACGAGCAAGTTATTGTAGCTCTTGGTGGCGAAGGCGGGTATGGTAACGCACACTTTACAAGCTCGACCAGACAAGCTCCAAGAATAGCTGAAAAGGGTGAACCAGGACAAGAATTTGAATTAGACCTTGAATTAAAGTTGATTGCAGACGTAGGACTTGTTGGCTTGCCAAATGCTGGTAAATCAACCCTGTTAGCTGCACTTAGTAATGCCCATCCGGAAATTAATAATTATCCATTTACAACATTAACACCTAATCTAGGCGTAGTAATAATGCCCGATAAGACGAACTTGTTATTTGCGGATATCCCGGGTTTAATTGAGGGTGCCGCTAAAGGCAAAGGCTTGGGTGATGAATTTTTACGCCATATTGAACGCACCCTTGTACTAGTACATCTGATTGATGCATCAGTTGTTGACGTGGCAAAAGCATACAAAACTATTCAAGTCGAACTCAAAGCTTATAAAACTGATCTAACCAACCGCCCACAAATCATTGTTCTCAATAAAACAGAAGACATGAAAGAGCCGACTGTTAAAAAATTGAAAAACTTAATTAAATCAGTTAGTCCTCCGAAAACTATAATTATAAATATATCGGCCGAAACCAGACAAGGGTTGGAAGTTTTACTGAAAAATATTTCTCTACTTGTCAATCGCGAAAAAGTTAATCAAGAGAGTAAATTAACCAATACAACTACTACTCTTCCAGTTTGGCGCCTACCGGCTGACACGAATACTTGGACAGTAAAACGTCAAGGCAACGAGTTTCAAGTAATCGGAAATAAAATTGAACGGTTTGCGGCTCGAACTAATTCTGAAAATCCAGCTAGTTTATATAGACTCAAGGATATTATGGATAAAATGGGTATTTTACATGAATTATCACGTCAAGGAATAAAAGCTGGCCAAACAATAATCGTGGGTAATATAGTAATTAAATATTGATTAAATTCATAAGGAGTCATGTGGAGACAAGCTTATTCTTTTATGATCTGGAAACTTCGGGCTTAAATCCAAGAGAAGACCGGGTGATGCAATTTGCTGGCCAACGGACAGATATGAATATGGTTAAAATTGGTTATCCATTCAACTACCTAATAAAATTAACCGAAGATGTTCTACCAGATCCTCAAGCAATTTTAGTAACTGGCATTACTCCGCAACAGACGATAAGCAAAGGTTTAACAGAAGCTGCTTTTCTAAATATTTTCCATGAACAAATTGCCACGCCTGACACGGTTTTTGTTGGATATAACAACATCCAATTTGACGATGAATTTATTCGTTATATGAATTACCGGAACTTCTATGATCCTTATGAATGGCAATGGCAGGATAATCGGTCGCGTTGGGACTTGATAAACGTAATAAGAATGATGCGTGCCTTGCGACCCGAAGGAGTTAAGTGGCCAGTTGATCCAGAAGGCAGACCAGTTAACAGTCTTGAAAAACTTGCAACTGCTAATGGGCTGGAACATTTAAAAGCACATGATGCTCAGAGTGATGTTACAGCATGTATTGCTTTAGCTCGACTTATCCAACAAACCCAACCGAAATTATTTAAATATTTATATAATCTTCGTGATAAACATGACATAGCTCAACAAGTAAAGAGTAATGAGCCTTTTGTCTATGCTGGTTCATTCCAAGGTGATTATGATAAGACATCCGTTTATTATTATTTATATGAGACGGTTAGCAAACAAGAAGCTTTATTATATGATCTTCGCTACGACCCGTTTGATTTAATTAATTTAAATGCTGAACAGCTAGCTGAACTTTGGCAAGAAAGACGAGATTATCGAACCAATCCTTTTCCACTAAGAACGATTAAATATAATCGTTGTCCGGCCATCGCACCACTTAAGGTATTAGATGAAGCTAGCCAAACAAAATTACAGTTGGATCCAACTCAAATAAGAGAAAATCGAAAACATCTTGAAGACACATTGTCTTCGTGGTTGCCAACCTTACGCCAGATGATGACATTAATAGATAAGGTAGATAAGAAACGCTATCACGGCTATGCTGCCAGTGTTGATTCGCTGTTATATGAAAAATTCCTTGATAACGTTGATAAAAAAGCTTTGGCAATCACTCGGTCAACACTCCCCGCCGAGTTAAAAATTGCTAGATTTAATTATACCGATCGCCGGCTAAGACGACTCCTGCCTCTCTATAAAGCCCGTAACTATCCAGAAAGCCTAACCGCTACCGAAATCAGACATTGGCATGACTATTGCCAAAGACATTTATTACAGGGTGGTGACAGAAGTCGCTATGCAAATTTTGTCGTGAAACTGCAATCTTTGGCCGAAATGAATGATCTAAAAACCAGCGATCAAAAATTATTAGCCAATCTTGATGCCTGGGCACACCAGCTTATACCAACCGCCGATCTATAGTAAGCAATGCCAAAATAGTAAAAAATAGTCGGTGAAGTACTACCAGCCGATATATAAATATTCTAATCAAAGGCCAAAGAGCGATAAATAATACTAATAAACTGGCCACAATTAACCAGTCAGTAAAATTTATTTGTATATGGGTACCTGGAATTAATCCTAAAACTATAAAATTTGGGACCATAATTTAACTACCTTTTGGATTATTATACACATAACTATGCGTTAATTACAAATTAATTTTATAAAATGCTTATGCTATCTAATAATTTATAGATATTACCCCACAAATATTAACTATTAATTAAGTTAAAATATTAAATGATACTCTTAGACTCTGTTAATTTTTAGTATTTTGAGGTATAATTGTCCGACTTATGGCTGAGTATATTGTAGTTAAAGGTGCTCGCGAGCATAACTTAAAGAATATCGATGTAACAATTCCACGCAATAAATTCGTGGTTATTACTGGTTTGTCTGGTTCGGGTAAATCAAGTCTGGCTTTTGATACTATTTATGCTGAAGGACAACGACGCTATGTAGAATCCCTCAGTGCCTATGCCCGGCAGTTTTTAGGCTTGATGGAAAAGCCCGACGTAGATCAGATTGACGGTTTAAGTCCGGCAATAAGTATCGACCAAAAATCAAGTAGTCGCAATCCTAGAAGTACAGTCGCAACTGTAACCGAAATCTACGATTACCTACGACTATTATTCGCCAGAATAGGTACTCCTCATTGTCCAATTTGCAATAAACCCGTTACCCGTCAGACAACTGAAAATATTATCGAACAGATAACATCTTTACCAGATAAAGCCCGTTTGATTATCCTAGCACCTGTCGTAGTTGATAAAAAAGGTGTCTTTGAACATATCCCCGAACAGTATTTAAGAGTTGGATTTGCCAGAGCGAGAATAGATGGCATCATTTATGCGCTAGATGAATTTCCAGAACTCGATAGAAATATTCGCCACACAATTGAGATAGTTGTCGACAGAGTAATTAATAACGAAGACAGCCGAAGTCGTTTAGTCCAGTCTGTTGAACAAGCCCTGGAAATTTCTGATAAAAAACTGACTATTTTGGATGCTGATAATAATCAATTGTTCAACTACTCGTTGATGTATGCCTGCATAGATCATCCTGAAGTTTCTATCCCGGAACTTGAACCTAGGACTTTTAGTTTTAATGCTCCGCACGGTGCTTGTCCGACCTGTACTGGCCTTGGTTCAAGGCTAGAAGTTGACCCTGAACTCGTTATGCCCAACGGAAGGCTAACTATTGCCGAAGGTGCGATTCGTCCATTTAACCGATTTAACGTTGAAGCTTGGTATATGAAAAAAATGCAAGCAGTTGCCGATGCTTATGGATTTAGTCTACATGTACCAACTGCTGAAATATCTCAGGAAAATATAA
>Ga0181538_10003071_pt1 | contig 16658 bp, 13 predicted proteins | sample PEATcosm2014_Bin_40_FD_119773 | JGI IMG/M metagenome (GOLD analysis project Ga0181538, IMG submission 119773) | Peatland microbial communities from MTU Mesocosm Facility, Houghton, MI, USA - PEATcosm2014_Bin23_30_metaG | ecosystem: Environmental > Terrestrial > Soil > Wetlands > Peat | place...
CGCTCCGCAGACTCCGTTCGGGATGACGGAATTCGAGATTGTGTGCGAGAGCATGGACGGTCTGCGAGATCATGGCTTCGGGTGGGGACCAGTGTACTCGGAGCAGCAAGGTTTTTCGACTGGTGCAAATTCCATTATTTCCACCCTGGTAAAGTCGGGGTCATAGAGATTGAGCTGCCACTTGCCATCGCGGCCGATTTGGGGAGGCTCAGCTAGTTTGACGCCAGCTTTCTCCAGTTGGTTGGCAGCCGCCCGGACGTCGGAAACGCCAATGGCGACGTGGTTCATGACGCCGAGAGTGTGCTCGTCCGCGTCTGGAGGAACGTTGAGCATAAACTCAATCCAGTCGGTGCCGTCGGGGACTTGCAAGTCCACCCAGTCAGTCTGACCATCCTTCATGCCACCACGCCAATAGACGTGAAATCCCAAAATATCTTTGTAGAAGTGTTCCATCGCCGTCTGGTTCCACACGATAAATCCCACGTGAATGATTCGCCGCGGCTCACCGGTTAGCATTGAATGTTGGTCTTGCCTAGTCGGCCCCTTGTATTCGATGAATGTGATGCGATGTCCCTCTGGATCTTGTGCCATGACACGGGTGCCGTAATGGTCCGCGTAATTCGCTTCGACTCCTTGTGACTTAAGGTATTGCAGCAATGCGGAAGCGTCGTCGATAACGAAATCGAAGTTGTTCACTAGCTTGTATGGATTCGGTTTGCCGTGCGATTCGAGGCTCAGATCTTGCCCACTAGGAATATGAAACGTAATGCTGAGATATTTGTCTACTTGGCCAGGTGGAGGGCAATCCCGCTGATCATCGCGGGTGCGACCAAGGACTCCGTCATAGAAATCGATGCTCTTGCAGTAGTCTGTGACGCTGATCTGTACCGAAGAAATCCCAAATATCTTAGGACGTTGAGCTTGCGCGTGCGCGGCAAAGCATCCGAGTATCCCAAACACGAGCAAAAGCCAGATTTCTCGCTGCGCTCGGAGTGACAACCTAAGAATGGGGCCGAAGGGCAGTTTAGGCATTGGGTGCACTTCGGGATTTCAACTTACGAATTTCGTCCAAGCGAAGCCGGAGGCGCTGCTCGAAACCCTGGTCTGTAGGTTGGAAGTAGGAGCGGCCGGAAAGGTTGTCGGGGAGGCAAGTCATGTCGGTGAGCTTATCATCGAAATCGTGGGCGTATTTGTAGCCTTCGCCATAGCCGACATTTTTCATGAGTCCGGTGACGGCGTTGCGAAGGTGGAGAGGAACGGGATCGGCTTCGGTTTTGCGGACATCTTCGAGGACTTTGCCGTAAGCGACGTAGACGGAATTGGATTTGGGTGCAAGGCAAAGATAGACGACGGCTTGTGCCAGGGCCAGGTGGCCTTCCGGAGCGCCGAGAAAATCGAAAGCATCGCGAGCAGCAAGCGTGACGGCTAGCGCGCCGGGTTCGGCAAGGCCGATATCTTCGCTGGCCATGCGCACGATGCGGCGGGCCAGGTAGAGGCAATCTTCGCCACTTTCAATCATGCGGATAAGCCAATAGAGAGCGGCATCGGGATCGGAGTTGCGAACGGATTTGTGAAGCGCGGAGATGAGGTTGTAGTGCTCTTCACCGGCTTTATCGTAACGAAGGACTTTGCGCTGCAGGACATCTTCGAGGAGTTCGCGCGTAATTTTCCGAGGGGCGGGAGTTTCGTCGGTGGTGGAGGAAGCCGAGGGCTTGGCGCTGCGGGCGCAGAGTTCCAGGGTGTTGTAGGCGGTGCGTGCGTCGCCGTTAGAATACGAAGCGATGCGGAAGAGCACGTCGTTGGTGGCATCGAGGTGGAAGTTACCGAGGCCATGCTCGGAGTCCGAGAGGGCGCGACGGAGGAGATCGACGATTTGCGGGGCGGTGAGGGCGTCGAGTACGTACACCTTGGTGCGCGAAAGCAGGGGAGAGATGACCTCGAAGGATGGATTCTCGGTAGTGGCGCCGATGAAGAGAATGTGGCCGGCTTCGACGTAGGGGAGAAAGGCATCCTGCTGGGCTTTGTTGAAGCGATGGACTTCATCCACGAAGACAATGGTGCGTTGGCCGGAATGGGCTTTGCGCTCGGCCTGCGCCATCACGTCCTTGATTTCCTTGATGCCGCTGAGTACGGCACTGAAAGATATGAATTCGCTGCTGGTCAAACGAGCGATGACGCGGGCAAGCGTGGTTTTGCCGCAGCCCGGGGGACCCCAGAGCAACATGGAGCTGAGATTATCGGATTCGATTTGGAGGCGCAGCGGCTTGCCGGGGCCGAGGAGTTTTTCCTGGCCGATGAATTCCTCGAGGGTGCGGGGGCGCATGCGTTCGGCGAGTGGCTGCAGGGCGGAAGGTGTGTCGGGGTCGTGGATAGGGGAGAAGAGACTCATGCAGGTAGTTTAGCGCACTTGGTGGCATGGGGTAGGGGAGCTAGCCGAACCAGTGGAAGTGGGGCCAGAGAACCGGCCAGGGGCGACGGGGTTGTCTGCAAACGAAGAGGTCGGTGTAGTCACCGACTGCAGAATTTTCGATGTTGAAGGGATTTGTGAGATGGCCGGCTGGTTGGCAGGAAACAAAGATGCTTTCGGCGTCATCCCGGTGAAAACCGATGACGATTGCCGTTTGCGGGGGAGGATCGCCGTAGCCGCGGAACCAGTTGGAGTTGGAGCCGCTGATGGCATCGGGCAAACCGTACGCTCGCCCATAAAGATGGATTGCGCCGGCCTCGCCGGCGTCACCGGCAAGAATTCCGAAGTGGGCGCGATCGTCCGGGGGCAAGGAGTCGCGAATTTGTGCGACGGTAGCGACCATCTCTGGCCAGCCAATCTCTTCGTTGAAATTGCCGTTCAGCTTGTCGGCAACGAACCACCAGCGAGAACCTAAAGGTGCAATGGGCAGGAGGACTAAGGCGAGCAAAACGGTGCTGACCGCCAGAGCCGACCAAAAGGACCGGCGAAGACGGCGCGCGCGCGCGGGAGCAAGGGTTGCGAGCCAGCCCTCGGCGAAGACCGCTCCAGCAGCGAAGAGCGAGGGATAAGCTGGAGCGAGATAGTACTCGCGTCCCTTCGCGAAGAAAAACAGGGCGAGCGGAAAAACGTACATCCAGGCAATGGGGCGGAATCGTTTTCCAGCGGGAACGGCGAAGAGAAAATAGAGGCCTGCCAACCACAACGGCGCGGTGACAGCACCGGTGGATTTCCAGAGTTGGCCGACCAGAAAATTATCGGTGCGGCCGAGGCGAACGTCACGGGTATGAATGAACTTCAAAAAATCCAGAGAGATGAAATTGTGGTGAACCTGCCAAAGGAGGTTCGGGAGAAAGATGAGAAGGGAGAGAGCCACGCCGCACCAGAGCCAAGGGCTGCGTAGGAAGCGGCGCGCCGAAGTAAACAGGACACCAGCGACAATTCCAACAACCAGGAACGCCATCGTGTACTTGGTCATCATGCCGGCGCCGATGGAGGCGCCAATGCCCAGCCACCAACGAGGGTCTTCGGATTTAAGCAGGCGGACCACGAAGTAGGCGGTCAGAACCCAGAACAGATGGTCGAACGAGACATACTGAAACATCGTGCCGGAGACAAAGGCGACGGGTGCCACTCCAGCGGCGATGGCAGCGGCAAGTTGTGCCCAGCGGGTGCCTCCCATTTCGCTGGCCATCAGGCCGGCAAGCACCATGGCGATGCCCTGGGCGAGGACGGCAAAAAAACGCAAGCCCACGAGCGAGGGGCCAAATAGCGTCAGGGCTAGCCGCGCGATGAGCGGCGTCACCGGTGGATAGACAACATAGCCCCACGCTAGGTAGCGGGCGTCCTCGAGGGTAGCGAGTTCGTCGCGATGAAAGCCGTATTGGCCATTGGTGAGGGTGTGCAGAACGATTTTGAGAAGCGCCAGCAAAAGCAATATGCGGAGATCGCTGGAGATGATTTTCTGCCACATGCGAGACAGGAACATGGTGTGTGTGTGGAGAAGGATCTTACACCAAGTGCCGGCTATTTCGCGGGAGTGGGGGAGAACCGGTGAACGAAAAACAAGAAAGGGATAACGCAGAGTTCACAGAGGGCGCAGAGTTCGCAGAGACGAGCGGAGATGGAAAAAGGAAACGATAAGAGTCTTAGGAGAGGATGTTGAGTTCGGAGAGGAGGAAAGCGTAGTCGAAGGCGATCTCGCGGAGGTAGTCGTAGCGGCCGCTGGCACCACCATGTCCCGCGCCCATGTTGGTTTTGAGGAGGAGTGGATTCGCATCGGTTTTGAGGGTGCGGAGCTTGGCGACGTATTTGGCGGGCTCCCAGTACATGACTTGGGAATCGTTGAGCGCGGTTTTGATCAGCATGGTGGGATAGTTCTTTTGCGCCAGGTTGGAGTAGGGGCAGTAAGACTTCATGTAGAAATAATCTTCTTCCTTGAGAGGATTGCCCCACTCTTCGTATTCGCCGACGGTGAGAGGGAGAGAAGCGTCCAACATGGTGTTGAGCACGTCCACGAAAGGGACGTGGCTGATGACGATGCGGAAGAGATCCGGGCGCATGTTGGTGATAGCGCCCATCAGGAGGCCGCCGGCGCTGCCACCTTCGACGGCAAGATTTTGCGCGGAAGTGAATTTTTCGGCGATGAGATGCTCGGCGGACGCAATGAAATCGGTAAACGTGTTGAGCTTCAGATGCATGCGCCCGGCATCGTGCCAGGGTTTGCCGAGTTCACCGCCCCCGCGAACGTGGGCGATAGCGAAAACGAGGCCGCGATTGAGCAGGCTGATGCGGTTGGAACTGAACGAAACGGGCATGGAAAGGCCGTAGCTGCCATAGCCGTAGAGGAGGAGCGGGGCGCTGCCATCACGAGGCGTCCCGTGACGATAGACGATGGAGAGGGGAATGGAGGTGCCGTCGGGGGCGCTGGCATGGAGACGTTCGCTGGCGTACTGAGTGGGGTCATAGCCTCCGAGGACAGGTTGTTGTTTTCGGAGGATGCGGTCGCCAGTGTGGAGATCGTAGTCGTAGACGGAGCGAGGAGTAATGAACGATTCGTAGTGAAAGCGCACGTGAGACGTATCGAATTCGGGATTGGAGCCGAGCGTGGCGTTGTAGGCTGGCTCGGCGAAAACGATGCGGCTGGAGGCGGCCAGCGCGGAAGCGGCCGGGCGCGTTAGGTCCACGATGCGCAGATAGGGGAGGCCGTCTTCGCGCTCGAAAAGGACGAGATGGGTGCGGAAGGCTTCGGAGGTGGAGAGCATCACGCCCGGGCGATTGGGGATGACCTCATGCCAGCGGGAAGGAGAGGGATCGGAAGTGGGGGCGGTCATCAAACGATAGGTGCGGCCACCAGAGTTGGTGCGGATGAAGAAGACGCCGCCGGAAGGATCGGCGGAGTTTCCAGGATGATGGTCCACGTAGTATTCGTGGTCGTCCTCACGCGGAGCGATAAGCTGAAAATCGCCGGAGGGTTGATCGGCGCGAAGAAAGCGAATTTCGCTGGTAGTGTGGCTATTGGAGACCAGAAGGAGATACGCGCCGCTTCGGGTGCGCCCGATATCAATGCGGAATCGCTCGTCTTTCTCTTCGAAGAGGAGAACATCGGGATAGTTGGAGCCGAGGACGTGGCGGTAGAGGCGGTAGGAGCGCTTGGAGACTTCGTCTTCAATGACATAGAAGAGCGTCAGACTATCCGAGGCCCAAGCTGCGCTGGTGACGCGTTCGATCCGTAGGGGGAGGAGCGAGTGCGTTTCCAGATGCTTGACGTACAGAGTGAACTGGCGGAAGCCGGTATTGTCCGTGGAATAGGCCAACAAGCGATTATTGTCGGAAACGTCGAACGAGCCCAGGCCTAGGAAAGGATGGCCTTCGGCTAAAGCGTTGAGGTCGAGAAGGACTTCTTCCTGCGTGGGATCAGCGGCCTCTTCCGCCGGAACAGGATGCTCCCGTTTGCGGCAATAAATGGGGTACTGCTTGCCTTCTTCGGTGCGACTGTAATAGGAGTAGCCGCGGAGGTGATAAGGGACGCTGAGGTCGGTCTGCTGGATGCGGCTGAGCATCTCGTAGTACAGGGCTTCCTGGAAGGCCTGATGGGGCTTAACGTAGGCGTCCGCGTAGGCGTTTTCTGCTTCGATATAGGCCAGGACGCGCGGATCCTTTTTGTCGCGGAGCCAGGCGTAGTCGTCAATGCGGCGGTCGCCATGGATGACGTGCTCGACAGGCTCGCGGGGGGCGGTCGGAGGCAGGAGCGGAGCGCCGGGAATGCCTTCGGGCAATGGGGAAGCGGCCAGAAATGGAGCATCGTGTGACATGGGTCGTGTTGTGGGATGGCCTGAGAGGGTTATCGTAACCGAAGATGGGATTGTGGCAAAGGGGGGGGATGAGCGGCGGTTATTAGTTCTAAGCTCCCAGTTTTAGGTTTGGAGACAGGAGAAGAAGTATAAGAGTAAAAGAGTGTAAGAGTGAAAAAGTGTAACGCTGGAGGTGGAGGAGCACGGGATGGCATACGAGACTGAGATAAAGCTGCGAATTAACGACGCAAAGGGGTTGCGGCGAGCCTTCAAGAAAATGGGGGCGGTATTAGTAGGGGCCGGGAGCGGGCGCGTTCATGAGATGAATTTGATATTTGATACGCCAGAGGGCGGACTGGCAAAGCATGGGCAATTGCTGAGGATTCGCACGGAAACGCCGGAGGGCGGAAAGCCGGCGAAAACGGGGAAGAACGCGCAGCGCGTAGTCTTGACGTTCAAGAGCCCGCCGGAGGAATTGGCAATGGGAGAGGCAGCGCCGGCGGTGCGGGATCACCGGTATAAAGTGCGGCAGGAGATTGAAGTGGTACTGGCAGATGCGGCGGGGTTGCAGAAGATCTTTGAGGGGTTAGGCTTGCGAGGGTGGTTCCGGTATGAGAAGTATCGGACGACCTACAGGCTCCCAGAGCGCTTGAAGTGGACGAAGGGACTGCTGCTGGAGTTGGATGAGACGCCCGTGGGAACGTTTCTGGAGTTGGAGGGGCCGGGGGAGGCGATCGACCGGGCGGCGAAAGAGTTGGGGTATGGGGTGAAGGACTATGTGTTGAAGAACTATTTGGTGTTGTACGTGGAGGACTGCCGGAAGAGGGGGGTGGAAGCGGGGAATATGCTTTTCTCGGCAGAGACGGGGAAGAAGGGGAAGTAGAAAAGTGAAAGAGTATAAGAGTGGAAGAGTCGAAATCCCCAAAAACTGCTGGAGAGCTGGTTTGCCATGTGGGTTGAGGCATTAAAAACGGCAGTGAATTACGGGACTCCTGAAAAATGGGCATTTTTTCAAAAATAAAGAATTTTTTCGTGATTCCATATTGACATTGGAAAGAGGCCGGTTTATCACTGAGTTCGGAGTGAATTCTCTGCAATGAGCGCGTCCAGCGAACTCGAACCTCACCCTAGATGCGTTAGGGGGAGTCTCAGCCACTTGACCGCTAGGCCTGCGAGTTTTTCGGGGTCGGCCCTGGGATGGATTGGCCCAAGGGGCGAGCACCGCGAAGGTCTCGCGAGGTTTGTCGTCCAAGGAGGATTCGCCGCCGGCTGAGGGTTGCCTTATTGCAGTATGGTGAAGATCCGCCGCCGGTCGTAACGACTTGCGGCGATTTTGTTTTTTGGGGAGAAAAGAAAAAACGAGATTAACGCAGAGACGCAGAGTTCGCGGAGGAAGAGAAGAAGTATAAGAGTGTAAGGGTGAAAGAGCTCGGAGATGCCGGGGAAAGGAGGTGGGGCCATGCTTTATGCGACGGAGCTTATGGGAGCGCAGGCGGTGGATGTGCAGGGGAATTATGTGGGGCGCGTGCGTGAATTTTTCGTGGAGCCGGCGGAGCAGCCGAACCGTATCTCTCACTTCCTGATATCGCGCGGGCGGTTCGCCCCCCTGGTCGCGCGGCATGACCAGGTGTCCGCGATCGAACCTGGGCGTGTTCAATTGAATGTGAGCGAACGGGCACTGGATGCGTATGAGCCGAACGAAGCGTGGCTGGCGGTGCGCAAGGACTTGCTGGACCAGCAGATCATTGATACCAAAGGGCGCAAAGTGGTGCGCGTGAACGATGTGGACCTGGCCGAGCAGCGGACAAATGGAAATGTGGAGCTGCGAATCGCGCAGGTGGATGTGGGATTGCCCGGTGCGGTGCGGAGGTTGCTGCAGGGCTTCGCTCCCGCGGCCATGGTGCGCAAACTACAGAGCAAGCTGCCCCAACGATCGATCCGGTGGGAGTTCGTGAACTTGATCGAGCCCGATCCCCTGCGTCGCGTGAAATTGCGGATCACCCACGAGAAACTGGAGGACCTGCACCCGGCGGATTTGGCGGAGATGATGGAAGAACTCTCGGCGGCGGAGCGGCAGGGAATTATCGCTTCGCTGGATGAAGAGACGGCGGCATCGGTTCTGGCGGAATTGGATGAGCGGCTGACCACGCAGATTGTTGAGAAACTGGATCCGGAAAAGGCCGCGGACATCATCGAGGAGATGGCGCCAGACGCCGCGGCGGATTTGCTGGCGGATTTGTCCAAGGAGACATCGGAGGAAGTGCTGGAAGAGATGCCGAACCAGGAAGCAGCCGAGGTGCGCGAACTGCTGGCATTCGACCCTTCCACAGCGGGCGGAATGATGAACACGGAGTTTGTGTTTGTCAGCGAGGCCTCCACGCGGGATGAAGTGCTGGAATGGATGAAGTCCCAGGAGTTGAATCTGGAACAATTGGACACCATCGTGCTGATTGACAAGGCCGCGCAGTTCTCGGGGACGGTGCCGGTAGCGCGCATGCTCCTGGCATTGCCGGACCAGAAGATGGGAGAACTGAAGACCGAGCCGCTGTTGAGCGTGACGGCGGATGCGGGCGAAAAAGACGTATTCGAGTTGTTTGATAAATACAATTTGCGGATGTTGAGCGTCGTGGACGAGGAGAAGCGGCCGATTGGGACCGTGACGGTGGACGACGTGGTGTCGAGGCTGGTGAAGGCGTGAGGAGTACAACTCTTTCGCCGCCGAACCCAGTGTTTTACGGCGTTCTTTTCCTTTCTTTTCTTTACTTAAAACTGAAAACTTACAACTGAGTTCTGTAAGAGCAAAAGTGATCGAAGGCTGGTGGCGATGAAGCTGGGAGTGGTCAACAAGACGATTGATGGGATACGCGGGCGGACCATGGAGTTCTTCTCGCGCGGGCAGGCGTGGCGCCGGCGGATTGCGCTGTTTCTGGCAGTGGTCGGGCCGGGGATCATCACGTCCAACGTGGACAATGATGCTGGCGGAATCGCGGTGTACACCCAGGCGGGGAGTTCGCTCGGGTACACGCTGCTGTGGTCGCTGATTCCCATGACGATTGCGCTGTATGTGACAGAAGAGATGTGCGCGCGGATGGGCGTGATCACGGGCAAAGGACTTTCCGATTTGATCCGCGAAGAGTTTGGATTCCGCTCCACGTTTTTCGTGATGGTGACTGGTTTCCTGGTGGATCTGGGAAACGTGGTGGCGGAATTTGCGGGTGTCGCGGCATCCATGCAACTGTTCGGCATCAGCAAATACATTGCGGTGCCGATTGCGGCCTTGCTGGTATGGATTCTGGTGCTGAAAGGGACGTACCGGCAGGTGGAGGTTATATTCCTGGTTTTGTGCGTGTTCTACACCTCGTACTTGTTTTCCGCGCTGCTGGCGAAGCCGGATTGGATGCTCGCGCTTCGCATGACCGCGATTCCCAGCATCCATATTGACGTGAGCTACCTGGTGATACTGACGGCGCTGGTGGGGACGACGATTGCGCCGTGGCAGTTCTTTTACTTGCAGGCGAGTTTCGTGGAGAAGAAAGTGGGACCACGGCAATACACGCAAGCGAAATGGGATGTGGCGTTGGGAAGCATCAGTTGCATGGTGATCGTGTTCTTCATCATCGTGTGCACGGCCGCGACGTTGAACCGGACCGGGTTGACGAATATTACGGATGCAGCGGAAGCAGCGAAGGCCCTGGTGCCCCTGGCGGGGAAGTGGGCCGGCTACCTGTTCGCGATTGGGCTGCTGAATGCTTCGATCTTTTCGGCGACGATTCTGCCGCTTTCCACGGCGCATGTGATTTGCGAAGGGATGGGTTTCGAAGCTGGGCTGGATCACAAATTCAAGGAAGCGCCTGCATTTTACTGGCTCTACACGATTCTGATCGTGGTGGGCGCGGGGATTGTGCTGATCCCGAACGTGCCGCTGTGGAAGATTTTCATTTTTTCGCAGGTGGGCAATGGAGTTTGGCTCCCGATCGTGGTGATTTTTATCTTGCTGCTGGTGAACCGCAAAGACCTGATGGGGGAGCACACAAACACATTTGCGTTCAACGTGGTGGCCTGGGTGACGGCGGTGGCCATGATTATTTTGACCGTAGTGCTGATGTGGCAGGGTGTGGCGCAGTGGGTGCATGGGGGTTCGGGCTGAACGACATCGAGGCTGAGGGTGTCGCGTAACCGGGGTGGTACAGCCGATTGCGCGGTTCACGGGGGGTATGCTAACTTTGCGGCGTAAAGAAGATTCGGCGGAACGACGGTGGCACCTACCCGATCACATCTTGAAACGCTGACCCCCGAGGCTTTGGGCCTGGTCACGCCCGAAGAGGCGGGGCTCCTGAAGAAGCTGGACCTGGCGCGATTGCCGCGGCACATTGCCGTGATTATGGACGGAAACGGGCGCTGGGCTCAGAAGCGGCACTTGCCTCGTGTGGCGGGCCATCGCGCGGGAACACAATCGGCACGAACAACCATTGAGACGTGTGCGCGGCTGAAGGTGGAAGCCCTGACCCTGTATGCGTTCTCGGTGGAGAATTGGCGGCGACCGAAGGCGGAAATCGAGTTTTTGATGCAGCTCCTGCGCGAATATTTGCGTAAAGAGATGCCGCTGCTCCAGAAGAACAATATTCGCATGCGATTTCTGGGAAGGCCGGAGGAATTGCCGGCCGGAGTGCAGAAAGATACGCGAGAGGCTACGGAAGAGACCTCCGGTAATACGGGGATGGTGCTTTCGATTGCGCTGAATTATGGGGGCCGGGCGGAGATTGTGGACGCGATGAACGCAATCCTGGCGGAGCGGAACGGTAACGCGGGAGCGGAGGCGGTGACGGAGGAATCGCTGGCGCGGCATTTGTACACGGCGGACTTGCCGGACCCGGATTTACTGATACGCACGAGTGGCGAGATGCGCGTAAGCAATTTTCTGTTGTGGCAGATTGCGTATGCGGAGATTCTGGTAACAGAGACGTTGTGGCCGGATTTTAACCGGGCGCGCTTGCTGGAAGCGCTACTGGATTTTCAGAAGAGAGAGCGGCGCTACGGCGGGATTGATTCGGAGCGCGGAGCTGCGGCGCGGGCGGCACGGTAGGGCGGAAGATTCCATTGGATAATTTGGGATGCGAAGAAATGAGTTGGGGTGTGCGTGGTCTCAGGACTGAAAGAATTCGGAAGTGGAAGAGCGGAAAAGTATAAGGGTGAAAGGGTGCGGTACACGGGTTGACTGTATAATTGGGGGACTCTTCCCGCGATGGTTCAGGTTGGTCAAAAGGATAAATCTTCGATGACGTGGAAACGGGTGGCAACCGCGGCGGTGTTGATGCCGGTGGTGATTGGGCTGGTGGTGTGGGGCTCAACGATGGTGGTGGCAGTTGCTGTTGCGGTGCTCACGGCGGTGGCGTTGTGGGAGTATTTCGGCTTGGGCGAGGCGATTGGGCACCGGGGGTATCGCATTTGGACGGTGCTTTGCGCAGTGTTGTTGGTGGGTCAGTCGATGCGAAGCCGCGTGAACATTACGTTGCTCACGACGTCGGTAACGCGCGGAGGCTCCTTGATTCAAGGAACGCCTGAGCACTCATTTACGTCTGTGGGCTACCCGCTGTCCACTATGCTGTACTCGCCGACGACGCTGCTTTTTTTGTTTGTTATCGGCCTGGCGTGTTTGACGCTGTGGGCTCGGCGGGCGCTGGTGGAGGCGTTGCCCGCGGCAGGAATCAGTTGCAGTGCGTTGCTGCTTGTCGCATTCCCTTTGTCATTTGCAGTGCGGCTTCATGGCATGCCCGCGATAGGGCCGCGACTGCTATTGTTTGCTTGCGCGATCACCTGGGCGGCGGATACGGTCGCTTATTTTGTGGGGCGGGCGTTCGGCAAACATCTGCTCGCACCGCATTTGTCGCCTAAAAAGACTTGGGAAGGTTCGATTGGGAGCATGGCGGGATCGCTGGTGGTGGCGTGGGCGTTCAGCTACTGGATCAAGATTCCAGTTGGACATTTGCTGGCGATGGGAGCGATTGGAAACGTGGCCGGGCAGATGGGCGATTTACTGGAGTCGGCGTACAAGCGGTCGGCAGGGGTGAAAGATTCGGGAGGATTGCTGCCGGGGCATGGCGGAATTCTGGATCGCATTGATGCGCTGATTTTGTGCATACCGGTGATTTGGTATTACGTGGTGCTGGTGAATCCGACGGTGTTGGGATAAGGGCGAGGAGTTCTCAGTCATAAGTTTTCAGTTGTAAGTAAGAAAGGCCAGAAAAAACAGAGACTAGAAAACAGAGAAGAGAAGACAGAGAAGAGAAAACGGTCTGGCTCTTCTCCTCGATTCCTGATTGCTGATATCTGATCGCTGATAACCGTTAGCTAGCCACCAGGTATGATCCACTCAAAGGGGACTACACTCAGAATATGAAAAAACTATCGATATTGGGATCAACGGGGTCAATTGGACGGCAGACGCTGGCGGTGGTGGAGTCGTTGCCGGGCGAGTTTCAGATTGTGGCGCTGGCCGCTGGCAAAAATTTAGACGAATTGGCGGGACAGATTGAACGGCACCGGCCGGAAGTGGTGTCGGTGGGCGGGCCGGAATTGGTTGATGATCTGGCGCGACGGCTACGCGAAAAGGGGATTGTGCCGCTCCCGGAAATCCTGCACGGGCGCGAAGGCATGTTGATGGTGGGAACGCACGGGCAGGCGGACATGGTGGTGTCCGCGGCAGTGGGCGTGGTGGGACTGGAGGCGACCTACGAGGCCATCAAACGCGGCAAGGTGATCGCATTATCAAACAAGGAAGTCCTCGTGGCGGCGGGGGAATTGGTGATGGCGGCGGTGGAAAAGTCCGGCCAGCCGCTGCTGCCAGTAGATAGCGAGCACAACGCGGTGCACCAGTGCTTGCGCGTTGGAACGCATGGAGAAGTACGCCGGATTGTGTTGACGGCTTCGGGCGGCCCGTTCCGGAAAACTCCGCTAAAGGATCTTGCCGGCGTGACCCAGGAGCAGGCACTGAACCACCCCAACTGGAAGATGGGCAGCCGGATCACGATCGATTCGGCCACGATGATGAATAAGGGGTTTGAGATAATTGAAGCGCGGTGGCTGTTTGGGGTGACGCCGGAGCAGATTGAAGTGGTGGTGCACCCGCAGTCCACAATTCATTCCATGGTCGAGTATGTGGATGGGTCGGTGCTGGCTCAACTCGCGCCACCAGACATGCGTATGCCGATACAGTACGCGCTAACGTACCCCCGGCGGGTCGCATCTAACCAAGTGGCGTTGGATTGGAAGAAGCTGAAACGTCTGGACTTTGAGAAGGCGTCTACGCGGCGGTTTCCGTGCTTGCGGCTGGCGAGGGAGGCTCTGAAGAAGGGTGGGGCGTTGCCCTGCGCGCTGAACGCGGCGGATGAGGTTGCGGTGGCGGCATTCCTGGATGGGCGGCTTGGCTTTTTGGGGATTGCGGAAGTTGTCGAGCGAGTGTTGGGACGAACGCCCAAGGTCAAGTTTGCGAAGATGGAGGACGTGCTAGCGGCGGATCTGGAGGCACGAAGGGTGGCTATTGAAGAAGTTGCAAAGCTGGCTGCGGCATAAGTCGCGGATGGCAACTTGCTAAAGCGATGGAGTGTGCGGGGAGTTGGGGGTAGCGTAAACTAGACAGGCGAGGTTATTGGACGGAATGAATACGATTATCGGCATGGTGCTAGTCCTGGGCGTGATTATTCTGGTTCACGAATGGGGACATTTTATTGCCGCGCGATTTTTTGGCGTGCGCGTGGACGTCTTTTCGATTGGATTCGGACCACGGCTGTTTGGAATGAAGCGCGGAGCAACGGACTGGCGCGTGAGCATGCTGCCGCTGGGCGGGTATGTGCGAATGGCGGGGCAGGACATTACCGATATCGATTCCGGGGAAGAGGCACCGAAGGGATTGCCGGATGAATTGATGAGCAAGAAGCGCTGGCAGCGCGCCGTGATTTCGTTCGCGGGGCCGGCGGTGAATCTGGTTTTCCCGTTGGTGTTGCTGGGCGGATACTACCTGATTGCGGGAGTGCCGTACGCAACGTTTGAGCGCAAGCCGGTGGTGGTGAATGAACTCTCCTCCGCGCACAGTGAATCCGTCAACGGTCTCCAAGCGGGCGACACCGTGGTGTTGATGAATGGGACCAGGAATCCCAACTGGGATCTGGCGGCCAAGATTCTGAGCCAGGTAAATCCCGGTGGTACGGTCAGCGTGGAAGTGGCGAATGGCGGCGTCTCGCGGCATTTGGATATACCTGTTACGAGTGATCCGAAGGCCCATGTTCTCGGCTACTTGCCCATTCTGCCCACCATTGGAGAGGTGATGGCTGGCACTCCTGCGAGTCGCGCCGGTCTGCAGGTCGGTGACGTCATTCGCTCCGTCGATGGCCAGAAGATTACGTATTGGGACCAGTTCGTGGATCAGGTCCGCGGTTCTGGTGGTAAGACGCTGCAGCTAGAGGTCGAGCGCAAGGGCCAACCAACGAATTTAACCATTACCCCGAAACAGGGTCTGGGCGATAGCGAAGACAAGAATTTCCAGATCGGCGTCGCGCCCCATTTTGATTATGCCTACGAGCGCGTGGGCCTCACGCAATCCGTGCGCGAGGCTTCCACCAGAACCTGGGAGTACGTCACGGGAACGTTTGGCGTGTTCGCGAAACTCTTCAGCGGCCGCGTCAGTGTCAAGCAGCTCCAAAGCGTGGTGGGAATATCGCGCGTCGCCGGACAGGCGGTGGCGGAAGGGGCGGCGGCTGTAATTTCATTCATGGCGCTGATCAGCGTGAATCTGGGGATACTGAATCTGCTGCCGATACCGATCCTGGATGGCGGACATATTCTGTTGCTCTCCATGGAAGGGATCCGTCGCCGGGATTTCAGCTTGACGTTTAAGGAGCGGTTTATTCAGGTGGGGTTGGTATTTCTTTTAGTGCTGTTTGCGTACGTTATGTACAATGACGTGGTTCGGCTGTTGCCGACACATTCGTGAGGAAGAGAGAGCCGCGGAAAGATATCAGGACCCGAAGAGAAGAAGTAAAAATGTATAAGAGTGCAAGAGTATAAGGGTGTAAGAGTTGAAAGCGGCGGGATTTGCGAAAGGCCACATGGCGGTTGCTCCAACTCATCGCGTGTCGTCCGGAGAACGGCTGAATAGTGCCGAGACTACGGGACCGTTGCAGCAGTCTATACGGAAGAAGGGGATTCGTCTGACGCGGCAGCGGCGGGTGATCCTGCAAGTGATGGACGCGGCGGAACAGCACCTCGACGTGGATCAGATCCTGGCGCGGGCGCAGAAGCTCAATCCCGAAGTGCATTTGGTGACGGTGTACCGCACGATTGATATGCTGAAAAAACATGGGCTGATCGACGAACTGGATTTGCTGCATCTGCGCGGCGACCGGCACTACTACGAGACGCATGGACCGCGAGATCACATCCATGTGGCATGTTTAAAGTGCGGCAAGGTGCGCGAGTTCGAGAGCCGGTTGTATGAACAGTTGAAGGAACAGATCGCGCGCGATTTTCAGATGCAGGTGACCGTGTCGCGGACCGAAGTGGGCGGCATTTGCAACGAATGCCTGGCGAGCGACGGCGGGAAGAGTAAGGCCTCGGTTTAAGGAGCCCTCCAAAATCTGAGCAGTAGAAATTCTTCTCGAGGAGAGGTGTGCCTGGTAACTGGAAGAGGCTGAAAGTTGAAAGGCAAAAGTTGAAAGAAACAGAGAAGAGGAAGACTTACACGGAGATCACGGAGGACGCAGAGTTCACAGAGAAGAGAACCCAGAAGTTACACGAAATTTGAGTGGCGATGAGGGGTTAGTTGGCGCCGTAGCCAGCAGGGCCGGGTTGGTGGTGCCACCAGCCGACGGATTTAGGGAGGTTGTGAAGATGGTCTTGACTACCGCCCTTGTCGTGTTTCTGCCGGGGCTGCTTGTTTCTGTGAAACCAGGACCATCTGCTTTTGTGAACGGCAGTGGTGTCTTGCTGCGACTTGTGTTTGGGGAAAGCCGCAAGCGGTGTCGCAGCGAACAGGACGCATGCACAGGCGAGGACGAGAAGATGTCTCTTCATCAAGGTGCCCCTTTTTTTGACCCTTGAATCTTTTTAGCACAGTTGAGCAGGCCGGCAATACTGTACGAAAGTACCTTGTAGCGAAGTAGGCATGGGCAGATAAGTTCTTAGTTTTCAGTAGATAGGCTCAAGGTTTAGGAGAAACAGGTGGGGCGGGCGAAGGATAAACGTTGCGTGGTGATTTGCCTGGCTGGATAGCAGAGAACCTGGGTGATGGCCCGCTGCAGTACGAATTCAGCGGGAAACGGTATGGTAAGATAAAAGATTAATTTTATAGGAAAGTGTCGGATGGCGGAATTTCCACTCATTGATAACACACAATTTGAGCCGGATGA
>Ga0181538_10003073_pt1 | contig 16642 bp, 14 predicted proteins | sample PEATcosm2014_Bin_40_FD_119773 | JGI IMG/M metagenome (GOLD analysis project Ga0181538, IMG submission 119773) | Peatland microbial communities from MTU Mesocosm Facility, Houghton, MI, USA - PEATcosm2014_Bin23_30_metaG | ecosystem: Environmental > Terrestrial > Soil > Wetlands > Peat | place...
GTTCGTGATGCGCCACTACGAAGGAATGCCCATCGAAGAAATCGGCAGCGTGCTGGGCCTTAGGGAAAGCGCTACCAAGAACAGCATTTATCGGGCCGTGCAGAAACTGCGGAAGGAACTCGAGCCGCTGATCGTAGCCTCGACTCCTGTAGGGGGACGGCTTGCCGTCCCCAAGCAAGGGGCCGCGAGAGGGTAGGGCAAGCGGGTAGGGCAAACCCTACCCCTACAGCAGGATGAAGGTGCGGAACGTGAAACATCCGAGTGAAGAGGAATTGATTCTCTACCATTACGCCGAAGCGGGAGGGCCGCCGCGGGCGAGTTTGACGGAACATCTGGGCGCCTGCGAATCCTGCCGCGCGCGTTACCAGCGGTTGGCGGCAGTTCTGGGGGCGGCATACGTGGTGGAACCGCCGGCGCTCGGCGAGGATTTCGAGGCGGAGGTTTGGCGGCGTCTCGTTCCACATCTTGAATCTGTCGAACCAGTAACGTTCTGGCAGCGCTTCTTTGGCGCTCTCCGGGCCTCACGGTTTCTGGCGCCCGCCGGTGCGGTGGCGCTAGTCGCTGCGCTGGTAGTGGGGGCTTTTTTCGCCGGGCGATTCTGGCCGGGCCGGCCGCGGACCGGACAAGGGGTTCCGCTGCAGGCGGTTTCGGCGCAGTCGCGTGAACGCATTCTGCTGGTGGCCGTAGGCGATCATCTCGAGCGTTCGCAGATGGTGCTGATGGAATTGGTTAATACCCGCCCCCAACGATTGGTGGACATCTCCGCTGAGCGGGAGCGCGCGGAGGACCTGGTGGCGGCGAACCGCCTTTACCGTCTCACGGCGGAGCGCGCGGGCGAGGCGGGCGTGGCAAACCTGCTCGACGAACTCGAACGGACCTTGATTGAGATTTCCCACAGCCCATCCAAACTATCGTCGCCGGAATTTGAGGATCTCCGCCGGCGCGTGGAGGCGCAGGGAATCCTCTTCAAGGTCCGAGTAGTTGATTCGCAGGTGCATGAACGGGAGAAGAAATCGATTGAAGATTTGGCGCGGGGTGGGACATAGCAGACTGCGGACGGGCCCTTCGGGCTGTCATCCTGAGGAGGCCCGATCTGATCGGGCCGACGAAGGATCTCCGCAGTCCGTTCGAAACACGACTGCTGAGATTTTTCGCTTCGCTCAGAATGACAGGGTTCAAGGATTATTTCGCTAGGACGCAGGGAGATGGAACAACGGCAGGGCGGAGGGAAAGATGACTCGGATTTATAGAAATATCTTGATGGTGGCGTGCGTGGTCGCCGTGGGCAGCGCGGCAGCAATGGTGGCGCCACGGGCGGTTTTGGGCTTGCCTCTCCAGGGTCAGGCAAGTAGCCAAGATTCCCAGGTGAGCGCCATGGCTTCGATGTCAGACCAAGAGGCGCGGGACCGTGAGCAGGAGCGACGCGACCGGGAGCAAGAAGCCCGCGATCGCGAGCAGGAGAAGCGCGACCACGAACAGGAAGCGCGCGACCACGCTCAGGAAAAGATCGAAAGGCAGCGTGAACTCTACGAGCGGGCTACGGAGCAAATCGACGACGGCAAACTGCAAGCGGCGATCGACCATCTCAACACAGTTATCGCGGAGCGCGGCTCGGACGCCGAAGGAGCGCTGTACTGGAAAGCTTACGCCGAAAACCGGCTGGGGCAGCGGTCTGACGCGCTTGAGGCGCTCCAGACGCTGCGGCGTACTTATCCTCAGAGCCGCTGGCTGGACGACGCTAAAGCCCTCGAGGTTGAGGTGCGGCAGTCATCCGGGCAGAAGGTGTCGCCTGAGGCTGAGGGCAATGAAGATCTGAAGCTGATTGCCATCAACAGCCTGATGGGCAGCGATCCTGAACAGGCGCTGCCCATGCTCGAGAAGTTCCTGAACGGTCCGCAGCCGCTCAAGCTCAAGGAACGGGCGTTGTTCGTCCTCAGCCAGAGCGGCTCGCCTAAGGCTCATGAGATCGTGGCCCGAATCGCCGGCGGCAGCCGCAATCCCGAACTGCAGATGAAGGCGCTCCGTGACCTCGGGCTTTTCGGCGGCAAGGAAAGCCGCGCCACGTTGGAAGAAATCTACAAGTCGTCTCACGACATGCAAGTGAAGCACGCCATCTTGCAGAGCTTCATGGTGGGCGGCGAGAAGCAGCGCTTGCTGGAAGTGGCGAAGAGCGAGCAGTCGCCGGAGTTGCGCGCGGAGGCCGTGAAACAACTCGGCGTGATGGGCGCGCGCGCGGAACTCTATCAACTCTACCAGAATGAGACCAACGTCGATGTCAAGCGGGGCATCCTGCAGGGGATGTTCATCAGCGGCGACGTCGAGCACACGCTGGAGTTCGCGCGCGCTGAAAAAGACCCGGAGCTACGCCGCCAGGCCGTGCGGAATCTCGGCCTCATGGGCAAAGAGAAGACCGCCGATGCTCTGGCCTCCATTTACAGCAGCGATAAAGACGCCGAGATTAAGCGCAACGTAATTCAGGCGTTCTTCCTGCAAGGGAATGCCAACCAGCTTATCCAGATCGCGCGGCAGGAAAAGGACATTTCCCTGAAGCGTGACGCGGTGCAGAAGCTCTCGCTGATGCACAGCAAGGAAGCGACCGACTTCATGATGGAGTTGCTGAACAAGTAACCAGTGCGGCGTGGAGCCGTCCTTTAGAGCCCGCGGAAAAACGCTTGCACCCTGTCATTCTGAGCGAAGCGAAGAATCTCAGCAGTTGCGGTTTCAACGAACTACGGAGATCCTTCGTCGCCTTCGGCTCCTCAGGATGACAGTCTACTGGGTTTTTCCGCAGCCTGTTTAGGTTGGCACTCTGGTGATTCCGCGTGATTCGGTGCTGACCTGAAGGTCAGCGCTACGAGCGAATAGGGGGTCAACATGATCATGGCGAGGCGTTTTCCATTCGCAACCGGTGACGGCCGGCTCCGCATCCCAGCTTGCTGGTTGGTGATTGCCGTGCACTGCCTCTCCGCCGCGGCGCAGGAGCCACGCGTGATTAACGCGAAGATGCGCACCGCATCCGCAGCCGGTGGCTTGGCGAGCGCTTTTCGCTCGATTGAGTCCGGCGAAAGTGGTCCTGTTTGGATTGGCTACGCGGTCCCCGTCGTGCCGGGGGAACACCGGATGTGCTGCAACGGTTCGGTCAGTGATAACTCCGAAGAGGGGTGTGGACGGTGCCGCCTTGAGGACCGGAATGGGGAGTTCATCGGCCAGTCTGCGAAGACGGAGGGCGCAAAAGAGGTCAAGTTGGAATCCTCGCCTTCCTTTCTCGTCCTGTATCGCGCCGTGACGGGAAAAATCGAGAAGATACGCACCTTCTCTCCTGAATGCGAACTTGATGCGGGCGGTCTGCCCTTCATCTGGCTGACGGGAGTGCAGCCGGCGGAAAGCGTGGCTTGGCTCAGCGGATTCGTGAAGGCTGAAGGGGCAGATGCGGAAGGCGAGAGCGGTGACGATCACGTCGGAAACTCAGCGCTAACAGCCGTCGCCCTTCACGCGGACAACTCCGCCGAGCGCGCGCTCGAGGGGTTCGCCGCGTACGGCCAGCCGGAACGCGTGCGCGAGCACGCCGCTTTCTGGCTGGGAGCAGCACGAGGGCGGCAAGGCTACGAAGCCCTCAATCGCGTGGTGCGCGACGATCCGGATGAGCACTTCCGCGAGAAAGCTGTGTTTGCGCTCTACGTCAGCAAGGAACCTGGGGCTGTGGACGCCATCATCGGCGTCGCCCATCACGACTCGAGCGCCCACGTGCGAGGCCAGGCGTTGTTCTGGTTGGCGCAAAGGGCCGGCAAGAAAGCCGAGGCTACCATCACCGAGGCCATCGAAAACGACCCGGAGACCGACGTGAAGAAACGCGCTGTCTTCGCCCTCAGCCAACTTCCCAAGGATGAAGGTGTGCCCCTTCTGATCCAGGTCGCAAAGACGAATACCAATGGCGTCGTGCGAAAGCAGGCCATGTTCTGGCTTGGCCAGTCACACGACCCACGCGCATTGGCGTTCTTTGAAGAAGTTCTCTCTCACTAACCTTTTGTAAGGACCAAGTTTCCGGGTGGCCCGTTCGGCCACACGTGCCTTCCGTACAAGTCCAAGCAGCCGTATAATGCGCTTTCACATAGGAAGATGCTGGTACCGCTGCTTTTGAGACGAGACGCTAATGAAGTTGCCCAGAGGGGACCGAGCGGTCGTTGATCTGGCTAAACTCACAGAATACTGCTTGAACGAAAAACATCTTCGCGGCCGTCACAAGGCGCGGGTCTTCGCGTCTGCGCTGGGCATAACCAGCGGCGATTCGGAGGTTCTGCGGCAAAGGCTACTTGACGCCGCGGCGGAGGAAGACGCGACACTCGGGCACAGGGATGACTACGGCCAAAGGTACGTGCTAGACTTCGTAATGATAGGACCCAAGGGACGGGCGACGATTCGGAGTGTTTGGATCGTATTGGCGGATGAGACTTTACCGCGCCTGCTGAGCTGCTACGTGTTGTGAGGAAAATTCGATGGACCATATTAAGCCATTCGTTGTCGTGGCCCTCCTGGAGGATCTTCCGGCGCGCAACCTGCAGCGTGGCCAAGTTGGTACCGTGGTAGAAACTCTCGCACCCGATGTATTTGAAGTCGAATTCAGCGACAACGAAGGGCGCGCCTACGCCACGTGTCCTCTTCGATCCAGCCAGCTCATGGTCCTCCATCATGAACTCGCCAGCACGTCTTAGATTGGTATTATCTCAAATAGAATAGGCTCCGCACCGTAGGGGGACGGCTTGCCGTCCCCGCATTTCTGCTGGGCCGGACACGGGTAGCGCATGCCCTACCCGTACGCCGCCTGCGTAGGGGCGCATGGCCATGCACCCTTCTGTCCTTGCCCCGATTGTCAAGAAATTGCAGGGTAGTGTCCTGGTTTGGGCGTAGGGCCGACCTCCGGGTCGGCAGATGCTGGCCTGAAGGCCAGCGCTACGAGTCAAATTAGGACACTCCGAACTCTGTCAGGGATTTGGTGGTTGCGCCAAGTTGTCGTACAATTATGTGGACAGACAGTTCAGCCAACACTTCATCAGCAAATTGGAGTAGTCATGCCAACCCGCGATTCATTTGGGGACATTCGTCTTGATGTGACTGCAGGTCGCGAGCGATCGCAGGCCAAGCCAGATGCCGGGACTCCTTTTCGAGTCGCGATTCTGGGGGATTTCAGTGGCCGTGCCAACCGCGGTTTGCTTGAGAGCGGTGACGCTCTCGCCGGCCGCCGTCCGATCATGGTCGATCGCGACAACTTTGATTCCGTGCTGGCCAAACTCGCGCCTCGACTCGATTTAACGCCAGGCGGAGGGGCCGGTTTTTGCATCCCTCTGCAATTTGCGGACCTGGACGATTTTCATCCGGACAGGCTTTTCGAGCAGGCGGAGATATTCCAGAAGCTGCGGGAAACGCGCCGGAAGCTCGGTGATCCGGCGACTTTCGCCAAGACCGCGGCGGAACTGACTTCAACCGCGGCGCAAGGTGAAGCGCCCCCACCGCAAGCCACGCCCATTGAGGCGCAGGTCCCAGTGTCCTCGCCTCGAGCTTCTGCGCAGGACATTCAGAATTTGGTTTCGGGGAGTCTTTTGGACGACATGCTGGAGGTAACCGAAAGCAAGGCACAAGATCGAACAAGCAAGCGGCCGGACGAATGGAGCGGGTTGTTGCACAAGCTTGTCGCCCCTCATCTGGTGGCTAAAGCCGATCCTCGGCAGGCGGAACTGGTTGGGTTGATTGACAAAGCCACCAGCGCTCAGATGGAAGCACTACTGCACGCACCCGCCTTCCAGGCCCTCGAAGCTGCATGGCGCGCGGTGTACTTTCTGGTGCGAAACGTGGAAACGGATACTCATCTCAAGCTGTTTCTGATTGACGTTTCGAAGCAGGAACTTGCGCATGACCTGATGGCGTCCGGCGATTTGAGATCGACGGGAATGTACAGGTTGCTGGTGGAAAAGACCGTCGGCACGCCGGGGGCGGAACCTTGGGCAGTGATTGCCGGAGATTTCACCTACGGGCCCAGCTTCGAAGATGCCGAATTGCTGGCTCGAATCGGTAAAGTGGCCGCAAGCGCCGGCGCGCCCTTCCTCGCGGGCGCGAGTCCTCGCCTCTTGGGCTGCGATTCCGCTCTTGGTTTACCGGAGACACGGGAATGGAAAGTTGCGATGTCCGGCGAGGCAGCCGCAAGCTGGCAAAGGTTGAGGAGTTCCCCCGAGGCTCGCTTTGTAGGCTTGGCATTGCCGCGTTTTTTCTTGCGGCTGCCCTATGGCAAGGATACCGAGCCCACAGAACGCTTCCAATTCGAAGAAATGCCGGATTCCGAGGCCCATGAGAATTATTTATGGGGCAATGCAGCTTTTGCCGCTGCCCTGTTGTTGGCGCAGTCTTTTGCCGAGCAAGGGTGGGACCTGCAGCCCGGTACGCATTCGGAAGTAGACGGCCTGCCCGTTTACGTTTATAAGGTCGACGGCGAAACTGAAACCCTGCCGTGTGCCGAAACGCTTCTGACCGAGACCGCGGCCGAAGAAATGATGGAAAGGGGTTTCATGGCGCTCGCCTCGTTGAAGGATCAACCGGCGGTGCGCTTGGTTCGATTTCAGTCAATAGCCGACCCCGTTAGCGCCTTGGCAGGGCGCTGGGAATCTTGAGACGACGCGCGAAGACCTACTGAGGCTTACATAATATCGTGACGGACCGGCCCCCTCACCCGTCCGTCGGCTGACGGACACCCTCTCCCCCAAGGGGGCGAGGGGTTTGGGAGTGAGGGTCGCTTGATTCCGCCATCCCCAGTAAAGTCAAACAATGATGACTAAACCTGAATTGAACCCTTACGACGAAGTTGCCTACCCGTCGCTACCCATTTCGCACACGCATCCCGACCGGTTGGCGACGGTGGGGATGCACTTCGGCATGCGACCCGCGCCGGTGGAGCGCTGCCGGGTGCTCGAGTTGGGCTGTTCGAGCGGCGCCAACTTGTTAGCCATGGCCGTGGGTCTGCCGGAAAGTGAATTTGTGGGAGTCGACCTGGCATCGAAACCGATTGCTCGTGGGAAGGCCATGGTGGAGGCTCTGGGGCTCGAGAATCTTACTCTGCGGCAGGCCGACTTGCTGGAAATGGCCCCGGACTACGGCAAATTCGATTACATCATCGCCCACGGTCTTTACACCTGGGTTCCCGCCCCGGTTCGCGACCAGATGATGGCCATCTCGAAAGCCAGCCTCGCACCCCAGGGAATTGCTTATGTCAGCTACGACGCGTTTCCGGGGAGTTATGCGCGGGTAATGGTGCGCGAGATGATGTTGTTCCACATTCGAGATTTTCGTGACCCACAACAACAACTCCAGCAGGCCGTAACCTTGCTGAAGCTGTTGGCGAAATCGGGTAAAGAGACCGAGCCCTACACCAAAACACTCCAGGACGAGTTCGAGCGCATGTCCACGCGCTCCCGGGAGGGCCTTTATCACGACGAGCTGTCGCCCGATTTCCAGCCCTTCTACTTTTACCAGTTCATGGAGCACGCCCAGCGCCATGGGCTACAGTTTCTGGGTGAGACGGACTTCTTCGAGATGCACAGCGGAGGGCTCTCGGCGCAGGCAAAGGAAGTGCTCGACAAGATTTCCGACGATGTCACTCTGCGGGAGCAGTACCTGGACTTCATGTGCGGACGGGCCTTCCGGAAAACGCTTCTGTGCCACGACGACGTGCCACTCGACCGCTCCGGGAAATCGGTTTCCGTAAGGTCCTTCTTCATATCAAGCCAAGCGCGGCCGAAAGCTGAGTCTCCGAACGCCGCCCCGGAAGCGGGGGAAACATTCTGCAGCCCCAGTGGCACCGAACTCACGACGCCGAACCTTCTGGCGCGCTCGCTGTTCTGGTATCTCATCGAGTCACGCCCGAATCGAATTCCGTTCGAAAAGCTGGCGAGCGAGGTAGAGAGCAGAGCACGCCGCAAACTGGGCTTTGTTCCAAAACCCGATCAGGACATCGCCTCAGAGGTTGCGGATTTCGTATGGCGCACCTACCTGGCAGGACTGCTCGAGCTGCACGTTCACGTTCCCTTTTTTGCCACCGAGGTGAGCGAAAGGCCGGTGGCAAGCCCGCTGGCTCGACTGGAGGCTCGGAGCGGGAACGTGATTACTACGCTGCACTGCCGAAGCCTGCACCTGAGCGATTCGCTGCAAAGAGGGGTGTTGATGCTGCTCGACGGCACACGCGACCTCGCCGCTCTCCGCAGAGATCTGCCCGAGATCTTCAAGTCCGGGACTCTGACCATGGAGGAAGACGGCAAGCCAGTGGTTGACATGCAGATTGTGGAGAAAAGGATTGACGCCGGGACGGAAGAGATTTTGCATGATCTGGCACGCGCGGGGGTTCTGATGAAGTGATCTGGGGGAGAGCGGGAGGCTGCTGCGCCGTTTGCAGGCAAGTTGCTGCCGCGAGGCGGCTGGCACAGGAGGGCAATTTGGGGTCACGGGTCGAAGAACTGAACAGTGTGCGGGCTTCGCGATTGCCGCTCGAACCTTCGCCTCATTTCGCTTGCTTGCGTGATTTTCTGCGCAGTTCAGACTTCTATGAGCCGGCCATCTGTCGCCGGGTTGGCATGGTCGGCCTCGACGAGTTTCTTTCCGGCGACCGCGCGCGGATAACCCTTTCGGGTGAGTCTGAGACGCTGGGCATGTTGATTCGATTGTTCCTGCTTGGGCAGTCGCTGGAGGTCAAGGCGCTCGAGTCGGCAATCCCGGCAGGCGTAGTGGAGGCGATGAAGGAACTTGGATTACTGATTCAAGATCCGGCGGATTTCGCCCCACCCCTTGCTCCCCTCCCCAACCGGAGAGGGGAATCAGAGGTGAGAGCGCCTACGAAAATGTGCGCTACCGTAGCGCTCTACCCGGTTGGGAGGTTATTCATCGTTTCGGACCGCTGGACTTTGCCGCAGGGCAGCGTCAGGGAGTTGCCGGAAGATTTTGTTTTTGCCGCGATCACGCCCAACACTTCGCAGTTCATTGCGACTTTGCCGAAGGAGCCTTGCGACACCCTCCTCGACCTATGCTCTGGCACGGGGGTGGCGGCGCTCGATGCCGCACGGCGCGGGTGCCGCACAACCTGGGCAGTAGACATCACCTGTCGATCTACGGAGATGGCGCAATTCAACCGTCTGCTGAATGGACTCAACAACGTCACCATAATGCAAGGCGACCTATATGAGCATTTGGACGACCTGACCTTTGACCGGATTGTCGCTCATCCGCCCTATATGCCTGTGCTGGGCCGCGCCCAGGCCTTTTACGACGGAGGTGTGGATGGAGAACAGGTAACGCGACGCATCGTCGTGGGACTGCCTCGGTACCTGCGTCCCGGCGGGCGCTTTTATTGTCTGGCGCAAGGATCGGACCGCGAAAATGCGCCCTTCGAGCAGCGTGTGAGGGGCTGGCTCGGCGAAGTGCAGTCGGAATTCGATGTTCTGGTTATTGTGCGTCAAGATCAAGCCCCCGCGGACACGGCATTGCAATACGCTGTAAAGGCCAAAGGGGGCGGCGGGGCAGTGCAACAGATGCGAGAAATGTTGAGGGATCTCGGGATCCAGAATATGACCTACGGATGGCTGATTGTACAGCGCCGGGATGATAGCCGTCCCGTCTTCACCGTCCGAAGGTCTGTTGGCCGCATTTCGGCCAGAGACGAGATCGGCTGGCTCTTGAACTGGGAGACCGCTCTTGTGAAGCCCGGGTTCATCGAACGACTCGCCGAAGCGCGCCCTGTCGCCGCGCCTTCCTCGGAACTGCACACTGTCCACCGCATGAAAAATGGAGAGTTGCAACCGGAGCAATTCAAGCTGCACACGGAGTATCCATTCGACGTTGAATGCCGAGTGCAGCCTTGGGTGGGGTTCCTGCTTCCGCAATGCGATGGAAAATCGACGGTGCGGCAGCTCCATGAGTTTTGCAGGCAGAACAAATTGATCCACCAGGAAACGCCGCTGGCGGAGTTCACCAAGCTGCTGTCTGTTTTTATCTCAGCCGGCTTCCTGGAAGTGGAAGAGTTCACATTGCCGGAGGGGCTCGCGCGCAGGTAACGAAGGGCGCCAGAGTTCACCCAGGTACTTTTCGTGCCACTCACTTCGAGTTTTAGGTTGACAAGCACGCACCGATTTGCTAAAAACATACAGGTTCAGGAAAATCAGCAAAACATGAAATTTCAATAAAGGGGTGCGTAATGCCACAGAGCGTCCAGAAGAAGCTTGAAAGGGTACGTCCGCCGCGTGTCCACGTAACCTACGATGTGGAAACCGGTGGAGCCATTGAAATCAAAGAACTTCCATTTGTAATGGGGGTTCTGGGTGATTTTTCAGGTCAGCCTACGGAGCCATTACCACGGCTGAAGGATCGGAGATTCGTTGAAGTAAACCCGGACAATTTCGACAGTGTTTTGGAGAGCATGAAGCCTCATCTGGCCTTCGCGGTTGAGAACAAGCTGAGCGAGGATTCCGAGGCGGGACAGTTGAAGGTCAGCCTCGACTTCAAGAGCATGGACGACTTCTCGCCGGAGAATGTGGCCAAACAAGTCAAGCCTCTGCGCGAACTGCTTGATCTTCGCACCCGCCTCAACGACCTCAAAGGAACCCTGCAGACGAACGATAAACTCGATCAGGTTCTGCTTGACGCAGTCAGCAACACTGAAAAATTGAACCAATTGAGGGCGGAATTGGGTGGCAAGAAGGAAGGGGAAGAGAAGGAGGGATCCAATGGCTAATCAGGAAATGGCGAAGACGCCGGCAGCGGCGACGGAGCAAGTAGCAGAACAGGGATTGCTGGACCAAATCGTTGAGCAAGGCAGGGTCGGAACGGATGCGGCCACCCGAGAACGGGGTAAGAGCCTGGTGAAGGAGTTCATCAACCAGGTGCTCGAAGGACAGGTCACGATTTCGAAAGACACTGAGGCGATGATTAACTCCCGGGTCGCGCAAATCGATCATTTGGTCTCCATTCAACTCAATGAGATCCTGCATAATGCCCAGTTTCAAAAGCTGGAAGGTAGCTGGCGCGGCTTAAAGTATCTCCTCAGCCAAAGCGAAACCAGCCCCATGCTGAAGATACGCGTCATGAACGTATCGAAGAAGGATCTTCTGCGCGACCTGCAGCGGGCGCCGGAATTCGATCAGAGCGCCTTATTCAAGAAGATCTATGAAGAAGAGTTCGGAGTTTTTGGCGGCGATCCGTTTGCGGCGATCATCGGGGACTATGAGTTCAGCAAGCATCCGGAGGATCTGGAGTTGCTGGAGAAGGTATCGAACGTTGCAGCGGCGGCACACGCACCATTCTTGAGTGCGGCTTCTTCACAGCTCATGAATATGGAGAGCTTCACACAACTTGACCAGCCGCGCGACATCGCCAAGATTTTTGATACCACCGAGTTCGCCAAGTGGAAGAGTTTCCGCCAGAGTGACGATTCACGGTATGTGGGGCTTTGTGTGCCGCACGTTTTGATGCGCCTTCCCTACGGCAGGGACACGGCGCCCGTGGATGCGTTCAATTACGAAGAGGGCGTGGATGGGACCGATCACACCAAGTACCTTTGGGGAAACGCCGCCTACGCCATGGGAGCGCGCCTGACGAACGCCTTCGCCCAGTACGGCTGGTGCGCAGCCATCCGGGGCGTCGAAGGAGGAGGCTTGGTGGAAGGCCTGCCTGCCCACACCTTCCGGACCGACGAAGGTGACGTGGCGCTGAAGTGCCCCACCGAGATTGCGATCACGGATCGCCGTGAGAAGGAACTCGCCGACCAGGGGATCATCCCGCTGGTGCATTGCAAGGGGACGGACAAGGCGGCATTTTTCAGCGTGCAGTCCGCCAACAAGCCAAAGCTGTACGACAGCGATGCGGCCAACGCCAATGCCCGGCTCTCCGCGCAGTTGCCTTATATCATGGCCACCTGCAGGTTCGCCCACTACTTGAAGGCCATGATGAGGGATAAGATCGGGAGTTTCACGTCGCGCGACGAGATTCAGAAGTTCCTGAACCGTTGGATTTCGCAATATATAACGACGGACGACTCCGCAACCCAGTCCGTGAAGGCCAAGTACCCGTTACGTGAAGCGCGCGTCGATGTGGAAGAGGTGAAGGGCAAACCTGGCGTATACCGCGCCGTGGCCTACCTTCGCCCGCACTTCCAGCTTGACGAGCTGACAGTTTCGCTGCGGTTGGTTGCATCGCTGCCGCAGTCTGCCAATAAATAACAGCTTGGGGGCGGGTGGCGCGCAAGAGCCCGCCTCGTATTCCTTCAAATTCCAAATCATGCGAGGAGAAGAATATGGCGATTGAATACCATCTGGAAATCAAGGAAGCACCCGGCGAGAGCGCGTCCACGAAGCACAAGGGACAGATCGAACTTCTGTCGTGGAGTTGGGGTGCAAGCAACCCGACGACCATCGTGGGCGAAGGCATGAGCGCGGGAAAAGTCTCGATGTCCGACCTTAGTTTTACCAAGAGAGTGGACAAGTCCAGCCCCAAGCTGTTGCAGCTTTGCGTCACCGGTGATCACGCGAAGGAAGCGACACTGTATTGCAGCAAACAGACCGGCCAGAAGACTCCGGACGATTTTCTGATCATCAAGTTGACGGAAGTCTATGTCTCGAGCTTCCAAGTCGGAGGTTCCTCGGGTGAAGATGTGGGGACGGAATCCGTTTCGGTCTCCTATGCTTCTATCGACTACGACTACAAGGTGCAAGGCGCAGATGGCAAGCTGGTTTCCGGAGGCGAGGTGGTGTACGACCTCAGGAAGAGGGAGCAAACGAAGTAGGCTGTAGCATGGCCCACGGCGCTGACCCCGCGAGGCGGGGTCAGCGCAACACTACCATGGAAAACGCGAATCACCTCTTTCAGGCTGGAAAACTCAAGGAGGCGATTGAGGCGTTGGGGGGGGAGTTGCGTAATAACCCTGACGACGCCCGGCGCCGTACCTTTCTTTTCGAATTGCTCTGCTTTGCGGGAGATTACGACCGAGCAGAGAAACAGCTCGACCTCCTGGCGGACGGCGGTCCCAATAGCGGCATGGGGGCACTCGTCTACCGCAGCGCCCTTCAGGCTGAGAGGACTCGCCAGGACCTGTTTCAAAGGAAGGAATACCCCAAGCCCGCCGGGGAAAACTCGCCAGGCGCAGAAACGGTCGCGGGCACGCTGAATGGCAAGCCCTTTCAGACGATTGCGGACGGCGATCCCCGGATCGGGCCTCGCCTGGAAGTATTTGCCGGCGGAAGTTATCTGTGGATCAACTTTGAGCATCTAGCCTCCGTCAAGATTGAGGCGCCGCGCCGTCTGCGCGACTTGCTCTGGACCCCGGCCGTAGTTCGTGCGGGGCCCGCTTTGAAGGGCACCGAACTCGGCGAAGTCTTGATACCTGCCTTGTCCCCCTTTGCCTGGCAGAATTCTGATGATGCTGTCCGCTTGGGCCGGATGACGGTTTGGGAAGAAGACGAGTCGGGTACGGCCGCGCCCATCGGCCAGAAGATGTTGCTGGTTGACGGCGAGGAATTTCCACTTCTCGAGGTCCGGCAACTGGAGTTCAATTTACCACAGGCTACGGTTTAGCTCAGAATGCCTCTTCCTGATAACCTACTGAGTCCGATTCCGGGAGATAAGCCCTGCGGGGAAGACCTCCGATACACACTCATCTTCGACAAGATCAAGGAAGCCCGGCGTGAAGAGGAAGAAGTCCAAGAGGGTGAATGGAAGACCGAGGGCAAGAAAGCGGACTACCCTCAGGTCGTGAAGTCGGCCGTTGAGGCCCTTTCCACGACGAAGGACCTTCAGATTGCCGCATGGCTCACCGACGCCCTCTTACGCACGGAGGGTTTTGCCGGCTTGAAGCAGGGTTTGGATTTCCTTCAAGGTCTTCTCGGCACATTCTGGGACGGCTTGTACCCGCAACTCGAGGATGGCGATGCGGAGTTGCGGGCGGCGCCGCTCCAATGGATAGGCTCCAACCTGGTTTCACCTCTCCAATCCGCCCCTCTTAACAAGGCGAGGCACGGCTGGCTGGACTACACAGAGTCCAGGAAAATGGGCTATGAAGAACAGGCCGACACCGACGACAAGAAGGCAGCCAGGGCAGCGCTGATCGAACAGGGCAGGGTGGCGCCGGAAGCTTTCGATAAGTCCTTCGCCGAAACTCCCAAGGCTTTCTACCTCGCCAATGAAGCGGCCCTGGACGGCTCCTTGGCGACGGTCCTGGCCATGGACAAAGTTTGCCAGGAGAAGTTTGGGGACGTTGCGCCCAGCTTCACCGACTTGAAAAAGGCGCTGGAGACAGTCCGGCACACCGCTCACCTGCTCCTTCAGAAAAAGCGCGAGACGGAGCCGGACGTTGTGGAAGCGGGAGCGGAAGCTGCGGCGGAGGGGGCAGGAGAAGGCGGTGAAGGAGCAGGTGCAGGTGGTGGGGCGGCTGGGCGGGCCGCCGGCGGGGCAGGGGGAATTGTAATCCCGCTGGCAGACGGGGAGCCGGTCCAGCGCCGGGATGCGATCTCGAGCGTGGCTCGTGCGGCAGCGGCTCTGCGGAAGCTCGATCCTTATAGCCCGGCGCCTTACCTGATGCTTCGGGGTCTGCGGTGGGGTGAGCTTCGCGCCGCCCTCCAAAACTCGGATTTGACCTTGCTCGAAGGGCCGCCCACGGTGCTGCGGCAGCACATCAAGCGGCTGGCGATCGAGGGAAAGTGGGAGGAGTTGATGGAGGCGGCTGAAAACGCCATGTCGCTTCCGTGCAGCCGGGGTTGGCTGGATTTGCAGCGCTTCACCGTGGATGCCTGCGTAGGACTGGGAAGCAAGTATGACGGAATCGCGGTCGCTATCCGATCGGAGTTGAAGACGCTCTTAAACGATCTGCCCCAGCTCCTCGAGATCAATCTGCTCGACGACACCCCGGTTGCCAACAGCGAGACCAAGGCGTGGCTCGAAGAGATGGCGGCAGAGCCGCAGGCTCAGCCGGCGCCGGAGGCGGCTCCTTCGGATGCGCCGGTGGGGGAAGTGCCGGTGATCGAGAATCACTCTGCTCCTGGATGGCACCGTAAGTTCGTAGACAGTTATGACCTGGCCCGCCAGGCGATAGGCGCCGGCCAGACCCAGAAGGCCATGGACTTAATGCGTTGCGAGGTGGAAAGGCAGCTTTCGGGAAGAGGCCAGTTCTTCCGCAAATTGCAGCTTGTCGAGATCTGCATTGCTGCCGGCCAGGCTCAAATTGCTCAACCGATTCTCGACGACTTAGTGACGATTTTCGATAACAATCACGTCGAACATTGGGAGGATAGGGCTGTTGTAGCCAAAGCGCTGGTGACGATTATTAAGAATAGCCAGCGCGTACAGGGAGACGAATCGGAAAAGTTCAGACTTTTCCAAACGGTAGTTCGCCTCGATCCTGTCCAGGCTATTTCCTGCCTGTAAACCTGATGCCGACAACCGCAAAGGAAGGCCCCGTCACGTTGTCGGTGATAGATCGACTCGTCGATCTGGAGCCCGAGCGCAAACTGGAACTCCCCCTCAGTAGAGCCCAATCGGTGCGTGAGTTGAAGGCCGCGGTCCGGCGCGACCTGGAATGGCTGCTGAACAGCCGCCAGACGATCGAAGAGTCCCCGGCCTCTCTCAAAGAGGTAGGGCGGTCCGTTTATAACTACGGGCTGCCGGACGTTTCAAGTTTGTATCTACGGTCGGTCAAAGACCAGGCCTACCTGCTTGAGTCAATCAAGGCTGCGGTAAGCCTGTTCGAGCCCAGGCTCCTCAACGTCAAGGTGAGGATGGAGCCGGGGACCGACGACAAACGCGTCATCCGCTTTGCCATTGAGGGATTGTTGCGCATGGATCCGGCGCCGGAGCAGGTGTTGTTCGATACCATGCTGGAGCCGATGAGCGGACAATATCAGGTCAAGGGTTCCTAGCGTGGCGTCTCTCAAATAGGTTTACAGATGTAACGCCGCCATCCTGGCGGCTCCGTGCCGGCTGGAAGCCGGCGCTCCGTGCGCCACTCGCCGAGCGGGATTGTAGAGGCACTTGAGAGACACAACACTCGTGCGGTGTGCCGCTTGATTCTTGACGACCGGGTACGTTGCATAAGGGAAGCGCAGACATCGATTTCAATGTCTCCGCCACCCCTGCGGTGAAGGGTTCGTAGCATGCGTGATGAGCTTCTGGAATACTACGAGAGCGAACTCAGCTTCCTGAGGCAGATGGGAGCGGAGTTTGCCGAGAAGCACCCCAAAATAGCCGCACGCCTGCAGCTCGAACCCACCCGCTGCGACGACCCTCACGTCGAGAGGCTGTTAGAGGGTATTGCCTTCCTCGCCGCTCGGGTCCACCTGAAGATCGACGATGAGTTTCCCCAGATTACAGAGGGCCTGCTCAGCGTTATCTACCCGCATTTCCTTCGGCCCATTCCTGGCGTGACGGTGGCGGAGTTTCGTCTCGACCCGGCGCAGGGCAAGCTCACCTCGAGCCTGAAGATCCCCCGCGGCTCGGCGCTTTATTCACGGCCCGTCGAAGGCGTGCCCTGCAAATTCCGCACTTGCTACGATGTGACGCTCTGGCCCGTCGAGATTGCCGAGGCGAAGTGGTTGACGCCGGATAAGCTGAATCCTCCCTTGCGCGCCCCGGA
>Ga0181538_10003075_pt1 | contig 16641 bp, 13 predicted proteins | sample PEATcosm2014_Bin_40_FD_119773 | JGI IMG/M metagenome (GOLD analysis project Ga0181538, IMG submission 119773) | Peatland microbial communities from MTU Mesocosm Facility, Houghton, MI, USA - PEATcosm2014_Bin23_30_metaG | ecosystem: Environmental > Terrestrial > Soil > Wetlands > Peat | place...
AGCGAAGAAGTAAATCACCAGAAGGGTGAGCGGGTATCCCCAAGTCCCAAACTTGCTGACGAGAATGTTTCTCGCGAACAGGGTCATCACCACGATCAGGGTTGTGCTGTAGAGGATCGCCGCGAGTCCGAATATCATGTAGACGCGGCGGAGCCGCTTGCTGGTGGAAGGCAAGTCGATGTCCTCGCGAAGCAGATACTTGCGGAAACACGCTCGCAGGAAAGTAAACGAATCCTCGCGAAGATTATCGGTATCGAGAAATTGCGCCAGCGCGTAATAGCCATCCGCCTTGATCAAGGGATTGAGATTGAGAAGCGCGCCCGAGATGCCGCTCAGCAGCATGCCCTTGTAAGCAACGTCGTTGACGATCGAGCCGGGAACCGTGAAGTGCCAGATCAAGGCGCAAACGCTGCAGAACACCATTTCAATCCAGATTCCCGCGAAAATCACCCACAAGCGGCGGTTGCCGCGATCGAACAGAAGAATGTCGGTGGTGTCCGTGAAGAAAGCGGGCGTGAAATAGATGAGGAGAAATCCCATCTGATGAACGTCGCCGCCGAAATGCTTGCAGGTGAGCCCGTGGCCGAACTCGTGAACGGCGCCGAGCCCGAGCATCAGGAACCAGAAGACCCAGATGTCGTAAGCGGTCTTGTCCGCGAAGGTGTAGAGGGACCGGGTGTCGCTCTCGATGCGCGTCCAATCGCCGGCAAGCAGATACATACAAACGATGAACAAGCCCAGAGAGAACACCACGAATCCGGTCGTGAACATCCAGCCCAGATACGGGTCTATCTTGTTGAGGACTTTGTTCGGGTCCCAGGCTTTGAAGCTTATATAGAGGACGCTCGACTGATCGACGCGGCCCTTGCGCTCGTCGCGAATGCGTTCAAGCACGGCGAGGTTCTTCTCGCCCACGGAACGTTCCCACATGGCCGGCTCGACGCCATCGAGAAAATCAAGCACCTCCGATTCGGCGAGCGGCTCGGTGGGATGGCGCTCGTTGAGCGCTTCGGTGATCTCGGCGGAAGTGCGAGTGCCGTCGCAGAGCGTGAGCAGCTCATATTCCGAAGCGCCGTAGCGATTGTACGTGTTTGTTTCGAAGACTTTGATGACGTAGCTTGTTTCGCCTGCAACGGTTTGCTCGCTGATGCGCACATCGGAGCGCATTTTCGGGTGCCGCAAACCCTTGGCGAGAACGCTGGAGACCTGCAGGCTAGTGGGGCCGAAGCGCATCGGTAGAATCCGTTAGGGCTTCGCGGGCGCGTTGTTCGCGCCCGGCCAACTGACGCGAACGGCCATGCCCGGGCGCAAATCCGAAAGTTTCGGCCCGGTAAGCTGCGCCACCACGTCGTAACTGTCGCTTGCGGGGTCGACGGTAGGGCTGATCTTGACGATTCGCGCAGTCAACGGCCGGTTCGCGTCGCCGACCGGCCAAACTTCCACAGGTGCGCCGCGCTGAGGGCGTCGCGCGGAAGATTCAGGAATCTGAAATTGCACCTGAAGAGGCGAAAGCTGGCTCACGCGGAAGCATTTGTCGTTCTTGCCGACGGCTTCGCCTTCCCGGATGTAGCGGCGCACGACGGCGCCCGAAAACGGAGCGCGAATGCGCGTCTGATCGATCTGAATCTCGATCTGGTGAATCTGAGCGTGGCCGCTCTCGACCAGGGCTTCGTATCCGTGAAGATCGTACTCGGCGCCTTTCGCCTCGAACTCGGCGGCTTCGAGATCGGCCTGGCTGGAAAGTCCTAGTTCACGCAACTGTTGCTGCCGGCGGAAGGCGGCGTCCTTGGCTTTGCGTTCCGCTTCCTTGAATTTGACGTTGTTTTCCTCAACGTGCAGGTCATCTTGCGCTTTGATCAGCTCCATTTGCAAGGTGCGATCGTCGAGTTGGCCGAGAATGTCTCCTGCCGCCACAGTGGCGCCTTCGTCTTTCGCGATCGACACGACGATGCCATCGCGCTGCGTAGCGACGTCCACCTGATGTTCGACGGAAAGGACGCTGAGGATGTCGCCCGGGTCGTTCGCTGCCGGCTTTGCTGGAGGAGCCGGTGTGGTGGTTGCGGCGGGATTGGGCGTGGCTGGCGGCGCGGAGTTCGGGCTCGACGCCACCGTCGAATTGCTGCAACCGCTCACGGCCATCGCGACCGTTGCGGCAAGAAACAGCAACGCGTGTTTTCGATTCGTCATCGCAGCCTTCTTTCTCAGGGCCCTACCACGGCAACCATCATGGCAACCAGGACCACACTTTTTGCCATACCCATCGGAACGGGGCGCGCAAAATCACGTAGCCCACCGGATACCATCCGCTCTGGAACCACCCGCCCTCGGCGCGAACTCGGGCGCGCCCCACCATTCCATCGCGAGCGCGCGCGCCGGAATTTTCGAAAATCGCGCGCACCAGAAAATACTGGTCGCCCGCCTGCGACTTTGTTTCGGCGCCGATCCGATCGATCGTACCCTTGAACGTAGTCGTCGGAAATGCGTTCAGTTTCAGCGCGACGTCATTCCCCGCCGCGAGCAGCGGCAAATCCGTTTCCGGGACGCTCATTTCCGCGGCCATGCGGTCCTGCGCGACGATTTCGCAGAAGGCTTCGCCGGGATGCACCATGGTTCCCGCCCGGTCTTCCACCTTAGGCGTCACGATCACGCCGGCAATCGGAGCACGAAGTTGCGAATCGTTCACGCGCTGCTGCTCGAGCGTGACCTCCGCCGCATGAAGGTCCGCCCGGATTTTGGCTTGCCCGGCTGCCGACGGATCGTTGCGAAACTCCGCCTCGGCAGAATCGCGCCGCGCCTGCGCCAGGGCGGCTTCTGCCTGGGCGAGAGCCACTCGATCCGCGCTGGCGTCGAGTTGGGCAAGCAATTGTCCCGGTTGGACCACCTCGCCTTCATGAACGAACACGCCTTCGACCACCCCGCCGGGAATCGAGCTCACGATGCGCCGCTGCGCGGGAACTACCGTTGCGTCGGTGGCGACGCGCATCGGCCAAGGGACGATCGCAAGGACCAGGGCGATCAGACTCGCTCGCTCGGCATATTGCCTCCATCTTCCCTGCGGGACGGCTGCGAGGATTCTCTGCTTTCTTTGGGCGAGAGGCTGAAGCAGGTTGGCGAGCGGGACTTGCTGGTAGAGCTGCGCGTTGCGAATGGCCACCGTGGTCTGGTTCGCGAGGATGGCTAGCGTCTCTTTGTTGGCGGCGTTGAGAAAGTCGGCGTCGCTGCTCAAGAGAACCATGGCGCCGAGCGTGCCCTGGTCGTCGCGCAAAGGCAGGGCGTAGAGGCCGTTTTGCTCGTGCGCCTCGAGAAACGAAACAAACTGCGCGCGAGCTTCTTCCGGGTCGACGTGCCAGCCGTCCTCGTAACGATCGACTGAAACGGCGCTTTGCTGGGTGGCAACCCAACCGAGCCGCGAGCGCAGTTCATCCATCTCGCGCGACTTCGGTACTTCGGTTTCTCCTGAAACGGCTCCCAGCACAAAGCGCCCGCGGTCGAAGAAGCCGATCACGCAGCGGTCGAATGGCACGACGGATCCGGCCTGTTGGGCCACCGTGGTGAGCACGTGATCGAGATCCAGCGTGGATGTGATTTCCTTGGAAATCTTCAGCAGCGCGTCCAGCGCATGGACCTTGCGCTCCGATTCGAGCAGATTCGCGTTGTGCAGCGCCACGGCCGCCTGCTCGCTGATGCTTGAGAGGAAGAAGAGGTCATCTTCGTCGAAGGGCGCGCCGTCAGCTTTGTTGACGATCTCCACCACGCCCAGCACTTCGTCTTCTTTGCGCAGCGGCGCGCCCATCCACGACTCGATCTGGAAGTCGTCGCCCCCCGCTTGCCGCCGCTCCTCGAGATTCGCGTCCTCTGCCGCCGCCTCGATCAATTTCGGATTCGCTTGTTGCGTGATTTCGGCGAACAAGCCTCCGTCGAGCGGCGCCCGAGTTCCTTCTTCCACGGTGGGGTCCTTGCCCGCCTGCTTTGCGACGTACAGCTCGGAAGCTTCCGTGTCAACGAGCCAGAGGTTGCACGCACCCGCGCCGAGGATGTCGCGGATTTTGCCGGCCACAATGGGAAGAAGCTCTTCAAGCTCGAGTGTGGATGTAAAGGTGCGTCCCAGGTCGTACAGAGCGGTGAGACGCTCAAGCGTCGCGAGCTGCGATTGGCGCTCGCTATCGATTGCCGCCAGATTGCTCAGCGCTTGTCCCGCGAGGCGGGCGGCTTCCTCCAGGAAATGCGAATCCTCCGCGGTGAATTCTCCCGAGCGCTTGTTCAGAACTTCCACAACGCCTTCCGAGCCGTTCGCGCCGACAATGGGAGCGTAGAGCGCCGATTTGACGCGGGGGCGGGTGGCGTCATCGAGGTGGGAGAATTCCGTTGCGGCAATCTCTCGTTCTGCAAGCCGCCGCGCCTCGGCAGACTCGAAGACTTCCGTCAGCAACCCATCATCGACGTTTTCTTCGACGGCATTGAATCGTTCGCCGGGTTCGGTCCAGCGCGCGCGGCAGACCAGCTCCGTTTCTTCCGATTCGGGATCGGGACTCCAGACGAGCACGGCCCTGCCGCCGAGCGCGGCGCCCGCTCGCGCGGCGAAAGTTTTCAGAAGCGTGTCCTGATCGCGGCAGGCAAGAGACACCGCCGCGAGTTCAAAGAGAGCGGACGATGTTTCCATGGGCTCTCCCAAAGGAGGGGACGTACCCGCTCTCCTCTAACAAACGATATCGACATGCGGGGAGCGGAATCCGCCGCAGCCTAACAAATGACGCGCCAGCGCGTCAAGAAAGTGTCGCGGCGGCCGGATTTAGTTTCCTTCTTCCGGCGCTTGGGCTTCCGGTGATAGGCGTGATAAGAAGTATGAATTGGACGCGGTTGATGCGCGCTCTTAGGATGGCGGATTGCTTGATGGTTCCGGTGCGCACCTACCGCTTCAGATGTATCCACCCTTGCGAAACAGGAGTAACCAAAACATGACAAAACGAGCTGACGGGCGATTTCTGCGCCTGTCGTTAGTGTGGGCCGGCGTCATGATCCTTCTGGCCGCCGGATTGTTTGCGGGGCTCTCGAAGCCCTGCTTTGGGGACGATGTGCCAAAGCCAGATCCGTCTGGCATAGTGACCGGCGACAAAACGAGTGTCGTGGACGCAGCTGGCAATCCTTTTGTCGTCACCGAACCTCTCGACAAGACTTCTCCCGACTACCTGAAAGCCAAAAAAGACTTCGACGACTACTTGGCCCAGGCGGCCAAGGAGCCGCTCGCCGTGAAGCTCGCCGACAGCGTGGGACATGTCCGGGTGGCGACCAACTTTGCCTGGACGCTGAACACGGGCTACCTCGTTCTGTTCATGCAAGCGGGGTTTGCCCTGCTCACGTGCGGCTTGGTGCGAAAGAAGAACACGGCCCACTTGATGATGCTGAATTTCGCCGCGTACGTGTTCGCTTTCCTGGCCTATTACGCGGTGGGATACGCGTTCCAATTCGGCGCTGTCGCCATCAACGCCGCACCAACGAATTTAGGTGGCATCCCGACGTTGAACCATTTCCTGATTGGGAGCGGCCAGTGGGGAATCGTCGGCGGCAAGGGCTTTTTTCTCACGGGTCCAGCCTATGACAGCAGCAGCAACTGCCTGACGTTATTTGAAGTGGTCTTCATGGAGACTGCCGGATACATCATCGTCGGCGCCATCTGCGAACGGATAACTTTTTGGGCCTTCCTGCTCTGTGAGCTCTTCATCGGCGCCATTCTCTACCCCATCTCCGGCTGCTGGACGTGGGGTGGCGGCTGGCTCTCGCAACTCGGATCCACGATGAATCTGGGTCACGGATATGTCGACTTCGCCGGATCTACCGTCGTCCATGCCGTGGGAGGTTTCTGCGCCATGGCTCTGGCGATCATTTTGGGTCCGCGCCTCGGCAAATACGGCAAGGACGGAAGCATCCGTGCTTTTCCCGCTCACAACATCGTGTACGTTGTGACGGGCACATTCATCCTGCTTTTCGGATGGATGGGATTCAATCCCGGGTCAACATTAGGAGCGACCGACCTTCGAATCTCGGTGGTTGCGGTGAACACGAACCTGGCGGCTGTCGCTGGCTCCGCTGTGGCGATGCTCCTCTGGTATTTCATGTTCGGCAAGCCCGACATAACGATGGCGTGCAACGGGATGCTCGCGGGCCTGGTGGCGATCACGGCTCCCTGCGCGTTTGTGTCTCCCACCTCCGCCGTTATCATTGGCACGCTCGCAGGAATCGTGGTTTGCGCCGGCGTGCTCTTGAACGAACGGGTCCTCAAGATCGATGACCCCTGCGGTGCGATTTCAGTGCACGGCTACTGTGGCTGGTTGGGCGCTGTCAGCGTGGGTGTTTTTGCCGACGGCGCCTATGGCGCCGGGTGGAACGGCGTTGGCGCAACATCCTATCTGGGACGCGCCGGCCTGGGCGTGACCGGCTTGATCCACGGCGATACGCGGCAATTCCTGATGCAACTCATGGGAGCGACCTTGTATGCCGTCTGGGCGTTCGGCGCGACCTTCGTTGTCTTCTGGTGCGTCAACAAAGTGAAAAGCATGCGAGTGGCGCCGGAGGTGGAAGCGGAGGGTCTGGACGTTCCCGAGTTTGGGATGCCGGGTTATCCGGAAGACGTGGTTACTTCGACGCCGTACTGAAAAGCGATGGAAGCTGGAGTGGGCGACTTCAACGCATGGCATGGCCTAGCGTGACGGCCCAGATCGCTTGTAGACGCGTACGTAGTCTACGAGCATCACCTGCGGGAAGACGGTGGTCGAGTCCGGGGGGCCCGGCCAATCGCCACCCACCGCGAGATTCAAGATGATGAAGAACGGATGGTCGAAAACCCAGTGCATCCCCCGCGGAAGACGCGAAGGGGTGAACGTCGCGTAAAGCTCTTGATCGACGAAGAAGTGAACGACCTTTGGTTCCCATTCGATCGCGAACACGTGGAAGTCGTCAGAGAGTCGTTCCCCGCCGGGCAGCTTGTACTCGGATGTAAGCCCGAGGTCTCCTGAATAACCGGGGCCGTGCATCGATCCGTGGATCGAGAACGGCTCACGGCCGATGTTTTCCATGATGTCGATCTCGCCGCTGGTGGGCCAGCCGCCCTTGTTGACGTCGTCTCCAAGCAACCAGAACGCGGGCCATAGTCCTTGCCCGCGAGGGATTTTGATGCGGGCTTCAAAGCGGCCATACGCTTGTGCGAAGAGTCCCTGCGTCGTCATTCGCGCGGACGTGTAGTCCCGCGTCACATGGTCGGATCCGGTGAAACTTTCTTTTTGTGCCCGGATGACGAGGTTCCCGCCGCGAATGAAGGAGTTCTCCGGCCGGTTGGTGTAGTACTCGAGTTCTTCATTGCCCCAGCCGTTGCCGCCCACATCGAATTTCCATTTTGCAGGGTCCGGACGAGAGCCGTCGGGGCCGTTGAACTCATCGCTCCAAACGAGAGTCCAGCCGGATTCCGCGCCTTGAAACAGCGCATCGCTCGCGGTGGCTTCGCACGCGCCGAGGTTCGCGAGCAACAAGGCTGCGAACGTCGTTATGAATACCGCACTGCGCGCAAGTCGCCGCCGGCGACAGTTCATTGGACTTCGCCCCTCCGGTGTGAGTATACAGCGACGGAAGACGCGGAAAGATGGCTCGCGACCGCGACCAATCTATTTGCGCATCTGGCTTGATTGAGGCGCGTAATTCGGTTAGCTTTCCGAGCACGCAGAGGGACACGTGAACATCAACATTCGCAAAGCCGGCCGGGCAACGATCCTCGACCTCAGTGGAGCGCTGAAGCTGGGAGATGCCGAGGAAGCGTTCCGCGCTCAGATTCAGCAGCTGATTGATGCGGGCTCGCCCAACGTGGCCGTCAATCTCTCAGGCGTCACCGAACTCGATAGTTCGGGAATCGGCGCGCTGGTGCGTTCGTTCTCGACGATCAAACGCGCCGGGGGGAAGTGCACGTATTTTGCGCCGACCAAGCGCGTTCTGATGCTGCTGAAGATGGTCCGCCTCGATAGCGTTCTCGATCTCGCCGAAGACGAAGCCACCGCCCTCGCTCGAATCTAGCGCCAAATATTTTTCACGATATTGTAAGGACATCCATCGCGGCACCTCCTGCCTGGTGCGCAGAGGAAACGGCTCAGTTCAATGGAAGGCTTTAGCGGCGATCGAGGGCTGGGTGACGGACGTCGCGGCCTGCGACGAAGTAGATGACATCCTCGGCGATGTTCGTGGCGTGGTCTCCGATGCGTTCGAGGTTTTTCGCCACCAGGATCAACTCGAACGCGGCGAACACGACCGCCGAATTCTCCATCATGTAGGTAAGCAATTCGCGGAAGAGCTGGTCGCGGAGGCGGTCCACCTGATCGTCGCGCTGCATCACGCTTTGAGCGAGTTCCTGGTCGCCGCGAACGAGAGCGTTCAGGCTGTCGCGGACCATTCCCTCCGCGAGCTCGCTCATGCGCGGCAGGTCGACGTAAGGCTTCACTTGCGGATGCCGCATCACGCGCATGGCTGACTGCGCAATGTTCACGGCCTGGTCGCCGATGCGCTCCAGGTCGCCATTAATACGAGAAACGGCGAGCAGAAACCGCAGATCGGCAGCCATCGGCGCTTGCAGAGCGAGAAGCCGCTGAACGCGTTCGTCGATTTCGATCTGTATCTCATTGATCGCGTCTTCTTCGTTCAGGACGGCTTCGGCTAGGGGCTCTTCGGCGTCGAGCACTGCGTGAACGGCTTGATGGACGGCGCGCTCGGCGAGGCTCCCCATCCAGAGCAGCCTCTGCTTCAATTCCTCGAGATCGTGTTCCCAGTGGCGTTCCATGAGCTCTCAGTTCCTTCGATTCTCAGCCAAACCGGCCGGTGATGTACGCCTCGGTTCGCGGATCGGAAGGCGTCGTGAAAAGCTTGGACGTTTCATTGTGCTCGATCAGCTTTCCGTCCAGCATGAATGCGGTGAAGTCGCTCGCGCGGGCGGCCTGCTGCATATTGTGCGTGACGATTGCCATCGTACAACTATCTTTGAGCTGAAACATCAACTCTTCAATCTTCGCGGTGGTGACGGGGTCAAGCGCCGAGCATGGTTCGTCGAGCAGGAGCACTTCCGGATCCACTGCCAGTGCGCGAGCGATGCAAAGCCGCTGCTGCTGGCCCCCCGAAAGAGCGAAGGCCGACTTATGCAGGTAATCCTTCACCTCGTCCCACAGCGCCGCGCGACGCAGGCTGTGCTCGACGAGATCGCTCAAACGGCCCTTGTAGCCGTTAATGCGAAGCCCGTAAGCCACGTTGTCGTAAATCGACTTCGGAAACGGATTGGGTCGTTGAAACACCATGCCCACGCGCCGCCGCAGCCCGACAACGTCCATCCCCAGGATGTCCTGGCCGTCAAGCAGGATATTGCCGGAAAAACGGGCATTCCGGATGGTATCGTTCATTCGATTCAACGTGCGGAGGAAAGTGGATTTTCCGCAACCGGAAGGACCAATGATCGCAGTAACTTTGTTGACGGGGATGTTCAGGCTCATGCCAAAGATGGCCTGCTTTGGTCCATAGAAGAAATCAAGATTGGAGATCTGAAACCGCACTGGCGTCTCCTTGCCCGAAACTGTTGAAGTCGCAGCCGTCGTCCGCAATTTGGACGTTGGTTTCGCAGTGATGGGTTCTCTGCTCTGTGAGGCGGAGGCCATGTCAGACACCTCGAGCGGCTCCCCCTCGGCTCAGAGCGAGCCGCGTGCCAACGTTTGCCACCAGAACCAGGGCGAGCAACACGAGTCCCGCGGCCCAAGCTTGCCGATGCCAGTCGTCGTACGGCGCAACCGCATAGGTGTAAATCATCACGGGAAGCGAAGCGGTTGGCTGGCCCCAGCCAGGGCTCCAATACCGATTGTTGAAAGCAGTGAAGAGCAGCGGGGCGGTCTCGCCCGCGACGCGCGCCAGGGCCAGAAGCATACCAGTAATGATACCGCCCTTAGCCGCCGGCAGCACCACAGTCGCAATCGTCCGCCATTTGCTCGCGCCGAGCGCCATGGCGCCCTCGCGGAGGTTGCCCGGAACGGCGCGCAGGAACTCCTCGGTGCTCCGCACGGTGATGGGAATTACCATGATTCCCAAAGCGAAACCGCCCGCGAATGCCGAAAAGTGTTTGACCGGCAAAACCGCTAGCGTGTACGCGAAGATTCCGATCACGATCGACGGAACGCCATTCAAGAGATCAGTGGTATAGCGGGTAACGAAGGAAAAAGTCTTGCCTCCGAACTCAGCCAGATAAACACCAGCCATCAGACCGATGGGCAACCCCAGCAACGCCGCGAGCGCCAGAAGTTTCAAGCTTCCGACGATCGCATTGGCCATGCCTCCTCCCGTTTCTCCCACGGGTTTCGGCAACTGCGTAAAGAAACCAAGATTCAGCGACTTTCCGCCATTCCAAAGCAAATAGCCGAGAATCATAAACAACACCGACACGACGACCAGCGCGGCCACACCCGTCAGCGTGAGCATCAGAACGTTCAGCGATTTTCGCCACATCAGCCGGACGCCACTCATGCGCGCTGGCCTCCCCGCTCAGTAGCCACGATGAGCAGACGCGCGAGGCCGTTGAGAATGAATGTGATGAGGAACAGGACCAGCCCAAGTTCGATAAGAGCGCTCTGGTAGAGGTTGCCGGCGGCTTCCGTGAACTGGTTGGCAATTGTCGAGGCGATCGTGTCGCCCGGTGAGAAAAGCGAGGCGCTAATCACCGTGGCGTTCCCGATTACCATGGTGACCGCCATTGTTTCGCCCAGCGCTCGCGCCAGAGCCAAAAACACGGAGCCCATGATGCCAGTGCGCGCCCACGGGACGACGACTTTCCATGTTGCTTCCCAGCGCGTCGCGCCCAAAGCAAGCGCAGCTTCGCGCTGGTCACGCGGGACCGTAAGCAGGACTTCGCGGGAAACGGAAATGATGAAGGGCACCACCATGATGGCCAAAACAATTCCTGCGGTGAGAAAACCGACGCCATAGTTGGGTCCCTGAAAAAACGGCAGGAACCCAAGCGAACCCTTCAAAGCTGGGCCGATCACCGTGCGCATCATCGGCACCACAACGAAGATTCCCAGCAAGCCGTAAATCACGCTGGGCACGGCCGCGAGCAAGTCGATCAGGAATGCCACTGAGTCGCTGATTCGCCGCGGGGCCAGCTCAGCGAGAAAGGTCGCGGCGGAAAGTCCCAGCGGTACTGCGATGACGAGCGCGACGGCGGAGGTCACGAGAGTGCCGTAGATATAAGGCAATGCCCCGTACTTGTCGAAGATGGGGTCCCACACTCTCGTCCAAAAGAAACTCCAGCCGAATTGCGTGCGTGATAGGTGGGAGTTAATCCAGAGTTCGTACACGATCATCGAGGTAACAAGCAAAATGCTTGCCGCAAACACGAGCGTGATCGTGTGTGCGACCTCGTCACCGTGGCGAAGCCTGCGGATAAATGCGCGCGGCCCCGTTTTGGGCGGGGCCGCGGAGTCAAAGGTGGCGGCTGTAGAGGACATCTTCCCCTGTCAGGTTACTGGAGTCAGGTTACTGTATTAGGGAAATCGCCTTGGTCTCTTTCGCGATCACGTTCTTCGGCAGACGCGCGTACGTTAGACCCTCATTGTAATTCTGGCCGTCGACGAGCATCCACTTTAGAAACCCCTTGATCGCCTCGCGCTTCGCTGCATCCGGAATCTGAGCCGGAATCAAGAGCCAGGTGAAGCTCGAAACCGGATAAGCTGCGGGGCCAGGGGCATTCGTGATCGATACGCGGAAGTCGTCCGGCATGTCCTTCGAACTTGCAGCCGCCGCCGTTACGCTCGTCAAGTCGGCCTTGACGAATTTCCCTGCCGCATTCTGCACCTTGCCGTAAGCGATGTTGTTCTGGACGGCATACACGAGTTCGACGTACCCGATCGAATTCGGGGTCTGCTTCACCAATCCCGATACGCCGTCATTTCCCTTGCCGCCGAGGCCAACAGGCCAGTTCGGCGAAGCTCCCTTGCCCACTTTGTTCTTCCAGTCGTCGCTGACCTTCGACAAAAAATCCGTCCAAATGAACGACGTGCCGCTTCCCTCGGAGCGGTGAATGACCACGATATCTTCTCCCGGCAGCTTGACGCCCGGGTTCGCTTTCGTCAGCTCGGGGTCGTTCCATTTCGTGATTGTACCCAGGTAGATTCCCGCCAGGGCCTTCGGCGTGAAATTCAAATCGCCCGAAACGCCGGCGATGTTATAGCTTGGCACGACAGCGCCCAGAACGGTGGGAAAATGAAGCACCTTCACCTTTGACTGGGCCAATTGCTCATCGGTCATCGGCACGTCCGATGCGCCAAAGTCGACGGTGCCCGCTGCCAACTGCCGGATGCCGGCGCCGGAACCAACCGGTTGATAGTTAATCTGTGCGCTTGGGTGTTGCGTGTGGTAAACGTCAAACCACTTCGTGTAGATTGCGGCCGGGAATGTCGCGCCGGCGGCGTTCAAGAGGACAGTTGAATCCGCTCCGACGGCTGCCACCAGCCCGAGCAGTAAGCACACCATCAGGACATTCTTTTTCATGATCGTTCACTCTCCCCATCCATTCTTTTACTGAATTGTTACAGATGTGTTACACACGCGAGAATTCGGAGTGAAAGCGCCCAAAACTCCTTGAGGAATCTTGGGATAGGGAGAGGCGCGGGCTCGGGGGTACGAGTGGGACCGCGCCTCGATGGCAGGTAAATCCGCGAAGCAGCCGTTCTAGGCAGCCGCGACTCGGAGCTGTGTCCAGGTCCTTGTCGCAGACTCGAGAGCCACTTTACGGCTCTCGTTTGAACCGGCGATAACAGTTACTTGAAGATTCTACGACTAGCCGTTGATCCCCGCGCCCTTCGCGGTCTCGGCGACCGCTTCCATCTGCTTGGCGCGCCCGTGCCGCACTTCCAGGCCGCGCACCCAGAACAGAACGTCTTCGGCAATGTTGGTGGCGTGGTCTGCGATGCGTTCGAGATGCCGCGAAGCCAGAACAAAATGGAGGTTGGGTGCGGCGAGAGCCGGGTTGCTCGTCATCCCCGCTAGCAAGCCTTCAAAGACGCGGTCGCGATACTGGTCGACGACATCGTCGCTTTCGAGCACCTGCGTGGCGAGCTCGACGTTCTGGTAAATCAGCGCCCCCAGACACTTCGAAACCATGGCTCGCACGGCGGTCGTCATCGGTTCAAGCTCACCGGGAATCTGCACTTCGCCCATCCCAGCCAACGAAATCGCGCGCTCGCTCAGATTCACCGCAAGGTCGCCCATCCGCTCGAGATCGTTGTTGATCTTCAGCGTGGCTACAATCAAACGCACGTCGGTATCCTGCAAATCGGGCTGGCGCAGCATGCGAATCGCGTGTTCGTCGATCACGATTTCCATTTCGTTGATGCGCGGCTCCGTCAGGAAGACCTCGCTTGCCAGCCGCTCGTTCCTCTCGAGCAAAGCCCACAGCGCGCGGTTCAGAGAGGCTTCCACCGTTCGCGCCTGCGAAACCAGGTAGTTCACCAAAACGTTCTGCAAAACGACTTCCGAGCCGGTTTTAGTGGATCCCAAGTTCGTTTTCCTCCCGGCGGCCCGTGCCGCAATTTTCCCTTCCCACCCACCTTTACCATGATTTTTGCAGTTTGCAACCGCATGACGCGGCTATGAAGATTTCAAGACATCCAGGGTGGGATCAGCTCGCGAGGGGGATCGAAAAGCAGAACTTTGAGCCGCGGCCCACTTCACTTTCCACCCAGATGCGGCCGCCGTGCGCTTCGACAATGTGTTTGGCGATCGAAAGCCCCAGGCCGGTGCCGCCGGCCTCGCGGGAACGGGCTGCGTCCACTCGATAGAAGCGCTCGAAGATGCGCTCCTGGTCCACCACCGGAATTCCGATTCCGGTATCGTCAACTGTTACCACGGCTTCGCGATTTTTGGCTGCAGCGCTGACATGAATCTTGCCTCCAGGAGCCGTGTACTGGATGGCGTTGTCCAGAAGGTTCTGCAGAACTTCGTGCAGCAGGCTTGCGTCCGCCCGGACCGAAGGAAGGTTCGTGGGAACCTCGAGATCGAGAGCGATTTGTTTTCGCGCGCTTTTCAGTAGGCTCGTTTCCTCGCAGCCTTCAATCACGTCTGCGAGGTTGACCGGGAAGAATTGCACTTCGAGCTTTCCCGCCTCGATGCGCGCGAGTTTCAATAGGTCGTTCGTCAGCTGAGCGAGCCTGGCGGCATGGTCGCGGATGATTTCCAGGAAGCGGCGGTTGTTCTTGGGATCGTCGAGAGCGCCCGAGAGGAGCGTTTCCGCAAAACCCTGAATAGCAGTGAGAGGGGTCTTGAACTCGTGAGATACGTTGGCCACAAAATCCTGGCGCACGCGCTCGAGCCGCCGGAGTTCGGTCACGTCATGAAGAACAACCACGGCGCCTGACGGTTTGTCCACGTCTGCCGAATTCTCCGGCGCCACAATCGCCATGGCGCCGGAATCGAGCGGCTTCACCGGCGCGGCGGTGACGGAAAAGCTCCGCTGCTGGATGAAGCCCATCGCAATGTCCGTTTGAAGACCCTCATCGCCTCGCAGGGCTTTGCGAACCAGGCCCAGCAACTCGGAATTGCGAATCACCTCGATCACCGGCCGGCCTTCGCTTTTCGTGGCGTCGAGATTCAGAATGTCGAGAAATGCCCGGTTGCAGAAAACCAGCCGCTCCTGCGCGTCGATTACCGCAACGCCCTCCACCATGCTTCTCAGGATGGCGCTCGACTGATTGCGCTCGCCGCTGAGGGACCGGATCGTCGCTTCGAGCCTCTCCGCCGTTTCGTTCAAGGACCCGGCCAAATCGGCCAGCTCGTCTCGCGGTCCATCGAAACGCAGAGAACGAAAGTCGCCGCCGGCCACGCGGCGCGAAAAATCCTTCAGCTGCTCCACGCGCACGGCGAACGTGCGTGAAAACATCAGCGAAGCAAAACCACCGCCGATCAGAATCACCACGGACGCGGCCAGCAGCCCTTGGCGCAGCTCCCGCAGGGAAAAACCGATTCCAGTGAGTGACAGGGCCATCCGGATGACGACCGGCGGGCCACTGGGCGGTTGATAGCGCATCGCGCGGTATGCGAACTGACGCTCGAGGGCCGGCCCGCGAATCGAGCTTCCTTGGCCCGTCGCGAAGGCCTGTTGGACTTCCGGAGCATCGGACTGGTCTTGCGTTGTCTCCGCCGTCTGCTCCGAATCGGCGACGACCCGGCCATTTTTGTCGATTACGCTGACGCGCACACCGCCCTTTGACATCGACTCGGTCCACGACCGAAGTTCATCGAGATTATCGACCTGCGGCGGACGCGCCATCGCGATGCCGAGCAGAGAATCAAGTTTATCGTTCGCAGACCGGATGTAGTCGCGCTGCAACACGCGGGCGGAGTAGAGATCGACGGCGAAGAGGACGCCCAGCAGGAGGGCGAGGTAGGTGAGTCCCAGTTTCCAGAAAAGCTTAGCTCGCACGAGTTTCGAACAGGTAACCCGCGCCCCGGATCGTCTTCATGTAGGCCGGGTGTTGCGGGTCGCTCTCTATCTTCTCACGCAACCGGCGGACATACACGTCAACACTGCGCGGCGTGACGAATCGCTCGGTCCCCCACACGGCGTCCAGCAATTGATCGCGCGTGAACACGCGATTCGGCCGCGCCGCAAGGAAGTAGAGCAAGCGGAACTCGAGCGTGCTCATGGCCACGGGTTTGCCGCCGCGCGTGACGCGATACGCAGCGGGATCGATTCGCAGCACGCCGATCTCGAGAAGTTTTTCCGACGGCGCGCCCGGCTCCGAGCGGCGCAACAGCGCCTTGACGCGCGCCACTAGTTCGCGCGGACTGAACGGCTTCGTGACGTAATCGTCCGCGCCCAACTCGAGGCCTACTACGCGGTCTGCTTCTTCGCCCTTGGCCGTGAGAATCAGGATCGGCAGGCGATTCAAGCCGGCGTCTTTGCGTATTTCCTTGCAGATTTCAAGCCCGGAAAGTTTTGGCAGCATGAGATCGAGGATGAGCAGATCGGGAGGCGCCTTGCGAATTTGCGCCAGCCCGGTCACGCCGTCTCCCGAAGCAAGCATCTGGTATCCGTCCTTCTCGAGGTTGTAGCGAACCAGCTCGACTATGTCTTTGTCGTCTTCGATTACCAGGACGCGTTTCATTGGCCTCTCGTAGTTTTGGTCGCCCACACCATACGGGAAATTGCGCCTCGGAAGCAAGATGGCGATTGGGGTATGTCAATCTTGTAACGCAGCATTCATCTGTGTTTCACACTGGTGCGTTCGCCATGCTTGGAACAGTTCTTCCATTTGTATTCGACCACTTCCTGCCTTGACGCCCCGCAGGTGATTGAGCTTGCAGCACGTTAGCGTCGTCTCTCTCGTACAGCTTTGGCCGTGTGTCTGCTCCTTCAGTCCACGTGGCGGATAGGGCTCGTGTGGGAAGGCGTGGGACGGAGAGTGTCGGATGAATGTGCCAGTCGAAAAGCAGTTAGATACGGGAAAACGCAGTTCCGAGTCGCGCGATTTCGAATCGGGGCTTCGGCGGAAGATTGTGGGGCAGGACGAAGCGGTGCAGGCGGTGGTGGATTTGTACCAGGTGTTCCGCGCGGGATTGAACTCGCCGGGACGTCCGGTG